>Ga0208939_1002737_pt1 | contig 12163 bp, 7 predicted proteins | sample AD_STIC12_MetaG_FD_184437 | JGI IMG/M metagenome (GOLD analysis project Ga0208939, IMG submission 184437) | Active sludge microbial communities of municipal wastewater-treating anaerobic digesters from USA - AD_STIC12_MetaG (SPAdes) (version 2) | ecosystem: Engineered > Bioreactor > Anaerobic >...
TGCTGATGTCGCACCGGATTCCGGTGTTCAAAAAGACACCGCGCGCGACGATACCTTGGGAGCACGATCCAACCACTGGTCGAACGGCACAGGCACGTAGCAAGAGCGTTCTGACCGGAATCGGAGTCGGTCTGAGTGTGCTGCTGGTGTGCCTCAAAGGGTTTGCCGGATGGCGATCCGGAAGCACGGCCGTGATTTCGGATGCGTTCAATTCGGTGCTCGACATCATTTCGTACACCGCTTTGTACCTCAGCGTGCGTCTGCAGGCGAAACCCGCGGACCTGACGCACCATTATGGCCATCACCGGGCAGAACCTCTTGCCGGCTTCCTTATCGCAGTGTTCGGGGCAATACTTGGCGGAATGGTGCTCAGGGACTCCGTTCTGCGTCTGTTGAGACCGGATCCGGTTCGAATGAGCGCCTTGAGCGTGGTTATCGTTCTGTTTGCCATCCTCAGCAAAGTGATTATTGCGGTCGCGTACCGACAGAGCGCGAAGGGAGGGAGCCCCGCGATGGATGCGGCCGCTGTAGACTCCCGGAACGACGCAATGGCATCTTCCGTGGCGCTGATCGGCCTTATTGGAGGCGCGGTGTGGCCCTACCTCGATGGGGCCGCAGGCCTTGCGATTGGCGCGTGGATTCTCGGCAGCGGCGTCAGGGTAGGGCTTGAAAACATAGGGTTCCTCCTTGGAAAAGCACCGTCGAAAGCTGTTCTGGAGGAATTGCGTGCGGTGGCGGAAACAGTTCCGGGATTGATTGGAACGAACAACATCCGAGCGCATTACGTGGGCAACTCGATGCACGTCGAGGTGCACATCGAGGTTGACGCAAATCTCAGCATACGGGAGGCCCACGATCTCGCCAAAACGGTAGGTCAGCGATTGGAACGTCTGGATGACGTATACGCCGCGTTCGTCCACACGGACCCCGTGGATCGCGGGCTGAGGAGTCCGCAGCAAAACGAGCACGTTTCTTAGCGTTTGAACCCGGTCGGAACCCGTTACGGGGTCATCGCAGCTCTTCGTGTCCTCTTTCGACCGCGAGATCGATCAGGGAACCGATATCGTCGGCGCGGTCAAGAGCGCACACCAGAACTGCGTCAGCGTTCGCCACGATGGCGCAGTTCTCCATCCCGATCGCAGCAACAAGTTTGCCGGAACCAAACTGGACCGTGTTCGCGCAATCCAGCATTTTGACGTCGCCGATGGAAATGTTGCCGCCTGCATCGCGCGGGAGCAAGGAAAAAAGCGACGCCCATGTCCGAAGTTCGACCCGCTCGATTGCAGTGGATACCACATAACAATTGGCGGAGTGTTCGAGTACTGCGCGGTCAATGCTGTTTGCCGGGATGCCGCAATAGGCTTTTCTGAACGCATCCTGATCGGGAAGCAGACTTACTGCCGCGCGCACTGCCCGGAGAACATTGGGCGCGTAGAGATCCATTTCCGCGCGCACGGTTTCCACGCTGCAGGAAAACATGCCACTGTTCCAGTAACAGTGTTTCTGTGAGAGGTAGCGACTGGCGGTCTCTGCAGGTGGTTTCTCGTGGAAGCGCAACACCCTCACGGCCGGCGCAAGTTCGCTCTCCCCCGGTTCCGACGCGCCGACTATGTATCCGTAATGGGGGTTCGGTCCCCCCGGCGTCAGCCCGTACATGACGAGCGCATGACCGCGCGCGGCAACTTCATATCCCCGGACAACTGCCGCGTGCAGAGCCTCGGGGTTCCGGACCCAGTGATCCGCGCCCAGAACTGTCATGGTTCCGTGCCCGTTCCGCCCGGCGATTGCCTCGGAAGCCCGGGCGACTGCTGCGGCGGTGCCCCTCGCACACGGCTCGGAGAGGACGTTCGCTTCGGGAATATCCGGCAACTGCTCTCTCACCAACCTCGCTTGAGCTGAATTCGTCACAACCAGAATCCGGTCCGGAGGTGTGAGCGGGGCAACGAGGTCGAAGCTGTGCTGCAGGAGGGTTCTGGCGCCGAAGAACGGAAGAAACTGCTTCGGTCTCTGTGAACGGCTTTGTGGCCAGAAACGCGTTCCTCCGCCGCCCGCAAGAATGACAGAATAGGCATTTTCTGGCAGCAGCACGTTCACAGAATCAACCTTCCATACGAAGCATGAGTGCGGCGGGACACGCGTCAGGGGACGTCTCCTTGCCTCAGATCATGCGGAAAGCCCGGCGTGAACCTTCCTGATGGCTTTCACGATGTCGTCGCAGTCTTCGTCGGTGAGTAGTGGAGAGACGTAAAGCCATACCGAGCGGTCGAGAATCGCGCGGGATTGCTGGTACTCTTCCTTCGCATAGGTTATCGGACCTTCGTACAGTGGACAGTCGAACGGGCACGCATGTTTCGTCGGCATGCGCTGATGAAGCACCTGTGGATTCTCGAAAACCATCGTCCCGCCGTATAACACGAAGTTCGGGATACCTTCTTTGCCAAGCGCATCCCGCCATTTTGCCGCCAGATCAGCAGTTTCGAGGAAAAACGTGATACTCTGCCCGGTGGCCCCCTCAGCATCGGCCAGAGTCCTGAGTGTGAGGCCGGGCAACTCCTTTACTGCTTCCCGAATCCGCCTGTTGTGGCGCCGCATGGCGGCAAGGTTGCTCTCCAGTTTTCGGAGCTGGGCAAGGGCGAACGCTCCGTGCATTTCGCTCATACGGTACACTTCCGCGCAGAAATTTTTCTCCGCAACATTGTTCCAACGATTGATCCCGTGGTCGTGAGCCCGTACCGCCCTGTCGAACAACTCTTCATCGTTGGTCGTTACGACGCCACCTTCACCTGCGGTGATCACCTTCTGGAATTGCAGGCTGTACGCATTGACATCCCCCATGGAACCTACGCGGCGACCTTTGTAGGTTGCCCCGGCAGACTGAGCGGAATCCTCTATGATCTTCACTCCGTGCTTGTTTCCGATCTCCAGAATGGGATCCATGTCAGCCGCGCCACCCAGGATATGCACGGGCATTATTGCAGCAGTCCTCTTCGTAATCCTGCGTTCCACATCGGCCGGGTCGAGACCAATATCGGTACCCACATTTGCAAAAACCGGCCGCGCCCTCGACATGATAACTGCACCGGCACACGCTATGAATGTGACCGCCGGCACTATCACCTCATCGCCGGGCCCGACGCCTGCCGCCGCGAGGGCAACCTTGAGAGCTGCGGTACCGGAGGTGACCCCAAGCGCGTGTTTGACGCCCATGAATTCCTCAAACTCCGCTTCGAACTGCTCCGTTTTCTTCCTGAGGTCAGGACCGTAGAAACGGAACGGTGAATGGGCGTCGAGCACCTCAAGTACCTGCTCCTTTTCCTCGTCCCCAATGATACATTCACCGGGATTCGCGGGAGGCATGGGTTTCGTTCTGACCGGTGTTCCGCCATGGATCGCTAGTTTTTCTGGCATCGGTGACTCGCTTTCGTTTCAGTCCGGAAATTCGTTTTTGTTACACACAAGATACCGCAAGAGGACACCATTTATGGTGGGGAATAGCCGAGAAGCTGCATTGCCGCGCCAACAAGAACGAATGAGCCGCACACCACCCACGCGTCGTCTGGTCCGGAATCCTTCAATCTATCCAGAGCGGCCGAGATGGTATCTGCCTGTTCAACACGCATGTGCACCCGCGACCATGCATCATACATCCTGTCGATGGACATCGCTCTGGGCCCTGACATAGGAACGATAACAACATTTTGTGCCACGGGTGCCAGGATCTGTGCGATTCCTTCGACCTGTTTGTCGGATGCGCAACTGAAGGCCAGGGTCACCTGCTTGCCCGCGAACGTCTGACCAATCCCCTCCGCGAGGCATGCAGCCGATTCAGGCGTGTGGGCAACGTCGAGCATGCAGGGAGGGCGTGTCGGCAGCACCTGCATTCGCCCGGGAATAATCGTCTCCGCCGCCACCTTTTGGACGACGGCCTCAGTCGGCACACAGCCAATTTCGTCCAGTGCCGCCAAGGCGGTGGCGAAATTCTGGCGCTGATGGACGCCCTGCATCTTCAGAGCCACCCCATCGACAGATCGTGTCTTCAACCTGACGGCCCAGGGTTCCCCTGTTTCGTCAAACGTTACGTCGCGCCCGACCCAGGTAGAGGGCGCATCCTTTCCCGCCGCCACGCGCCCGATTACGGCCTCCGCTTCGGGTTTCTGCGCCGCTACTACAACGGGAATCCGCTCTTTGATGATACCGGCTTTTTCCGCTGCAATCGCTTCCACCGTCGGGCCGAGAAAGCGCGTATGTTCCAGCGCAACCGGTGTAATAATGGAGACTTTTGGCACCAGTACGTTTGTCGCGTCAAGGCGGCCGCCCATGCCCACCTCGACGACCGCAATTTCAACTTCGCTCCGACGGAATGCTTCAAAACCGATGGCAGTGAGGAGATCGAAGAACGAGAGGCGGTCGTCCGGGTGATCTACCTGCCAATTGGCGACGTGCGACTGGATCTCCGTTGTGATATCAGCAAACAGTGACTCGCTGATTTTGGCTCCGTTGAGTCGAATCCGCTCACGGAAATCCACCAGGTGAGGGGAGGTGAACAACCCCGTTCTCACTCCGGAAGCACGTAGAAGGGCCTCACAGAAGACTGCGACGGAGCCTTTGCCTTTGGTGCCCGCGATGTGCACCGAGCCAAACGATCGGAACGGATCCCCCAAGTGTGCCATGAGGGCGTGAACCCGGTCGAGCTTGAATGCAGTCGCGTACGAGAAATCGGGGGATTTTTCGTAGTCAATCAGTGCATTGAGGTATTGGGTTGCTTCAGAGAACGTCATCGGATCAGAGTGTCTCAGCTGGCGGCAACAACGGCCGAAATGGAAAGGAATCTTTGGAAACCTGCACGATCTCCTGATTCGGGTCAACGACCTCCCGAAACCGAATCGCGGCGGGTTCCTTCACACAAAGGCATGTGGTGCCCGCGGATTTCCCATGGCCGTGTCGCCCGGAAGGCGACGAACCACACCGCAACGGAAACCACGGACGGAGGCTAGTTTCTGGCTTCCGCGCCCATTTCCACGAGATCAGGCCCTGAAAAGCTCGCCAAGGCGTTTGCCGAGAAACCTCCCTGCAACAATCAGACTTGTGGCGAGGAGCACCATTCCAAGCAATCCCATCGCGCTGGCAACGTATGGCCCGTCCGCAACACGAAGACTCATCGCGTAGATGGCCTTTGTAATCGGATAGAACTCCTCTTTCGCCGCCAGAATCAGACTGTCTGAGACTTCCAGCATGGCGAACGAGAAGGCAAGCACCGACCCCGCCACGATGTTTGCGAACACCAGCGGGAGTGTGATTCGTCTCAACGTTCGGAACGGTCCCGCACCGAGGTTTAGTGACGCCTCTTCCAGAGTTTCGCTCGTCTGCTGAAGCCCCGCGTACGCAGCCCGTACCATGTAAGGAAGTCGCCGAATTGCGTACGCGATGATGAGAAGAGGCATGGGATTACGTTTGATGTCCAGAAACGAACCGCTGAATGCGGCGACATAGCCGAAGGCGAGCACCAGCCCGGGCAAGGCAAGCGGCAACATGGCCAGCCCGTCCAGAACGTCCCGGCCGATGAAGCGCTTTCTTGCGAGGAAATAGGCAATCGTCACGCCAAGTGCTATATCCACCAGCGTGCTGAGCGAACTCAGAAACAGGCTGTTCCGAATACTCGAGAGGGTAAGGGGATGGGTAAACACGCGTCCGATGTACACGGTGGTATAGCTGGAAGGCAGAATGGTCATGAACCACGTATCGGCTATGGCCGAAAGAACCACGCTTGCGTGCGGGACAAGAGCACATCCGATGACGGTGGCCATCGAAACCCATACCAAAGGCACCCATCGGCGGGGAAGCGCGGAGGACGACCCCTGGACATGGCCTCGAGCCATCATCTGGTAGTTGCTCGATCCAAGCACTTTTTTGCTTATCGCGAAGAATACGACAGTCATTGCGAGAACGAGTACAACAAGCGCGAAGCCCATGGGGTTTTCGTGGATGTCACTCACTGCCTCGAAGATTCTCACCGGTACTACGCGGGAGTAGTTGAAAATGAGTGGAGTACCGAGGTCCGTGAACGCCCAGATGAATACAATGATCGCGCCGGCGAAGTAACCAGGCAGCATCAGAGGGAAAGTTACCGAACGAAACAGCTTCAAACCCGAAGCCCCCATGTTTCTGCCGGCTTCTTCGAGGCTCGGATCGACGTTGGCGAGAGCCGCCGCCACGTTGAGGTACATGATCGGATAGAGGTGCAGAACGCTCAGTAGTACCACTGCCCAAAAACCCGTCCCCAGCCAGTCGAATGGGTCCCGCGGAGACATCAGACCGAATTTGATCAAAAGCAGGTTGACCGAACCGAATTTGGCAAGGAGTTGCTGCATGCCGACCGCACCGACGAACGGCGGCATCACCATGGGAACAAGCAAGAGGCCGTTCAGCAGCGACTTTCCGGGGAAATCCCTTCTCACCATGACGAAAGAAATCGGCAGCGCGATGATGGTTGTCACGGCAGTAACGGTTATGGCCAGCATCGTGCTGTTGATGATGGCCTCCCGGTGGACCGGGTTGGTGAACATCAACCTGAAGAACTCAAGCGTGAATACACCCTCTCGGTAGAAGGCACTCTCCAGAACGTATCCCACGGGGTACACGAGAAACACGGCGAACACGCCGAAAAGAAGCACCAGGAAGATTGCAGATGCGGAAGTTAACGATTTGCTGCCCATGTCGACGTCCTACTGCGTATCGTGTCTGTTTCTGCCGTATTCCCCGCGGATCACCGCCCGGTATTTGTCCCGCGCAAATGCGGTCCATTGCGAGAGATATGCGTTTCGAACGGCGGGGTCTTTCCACTGTTCCGCCAGTGCAAGCGCGTGTTCCGGCGACACTGGCTGCGAGGCAAGGAGCGACAGCCCTTCTTCAGGCATTCCGCGCTGACGGAGAGCTTCCCACGCCTGTTCCAGCTCACGGTGAGAGTCGATCAACTGCGCGCCTATGAGGTCATTCACTACTGACCATCGCCGCGAACCGAGGCCAGAGTTGTACTGGAACGTTATTCGCCACGAAAAAGGGTTCTCGTCGACGGCGATGTGTTCAGGATAGCGTTCGTACAGGTCCGGCATTACGGTGAAGCGATTGAGCTGGTTTTTCACAGGACCGCCCGGTGCGCCTTTCTTGAACGCCCACAGGCGCTGGCCGGGTTCGCTCATCACGAATGTCACGAACTCCTTCGCCAAATTCAGATGTGGTGCACCGCGGAGGATGCAGATGGCATCCGGGTTGACCGCCGTAAGGTTTACCGGATAGACAAAACTCAACTCACTCGAACCAACGTGTGTAACTTCTGACCAGGCATAGAAATCAATGCACATGCCGGCGACGGCGTCGCCGCGCGCGACGGAGAGAGGAATTTCAGCGGCACCGCGTGCGAACGAACGGGTGTTGGCGGCTATCGCTGTGATGGCTTTCCATCCCTCGTCCCACCCGTAAGCCTGGAGCATGAGTTCGTACGCCATGTGGATGCTTCCCGAGAGCCTGGGATCACCCGCTCCGATCCAACCGCGCCATGCCGGGTCGCCCATTTCCTTCCACGTGAGCGGCGCGAACCTTCCGAGTCGTCTGGCCGCAGCCTTGTTGAACACAATTCCGAACCCGGACATCGTCGCGCCGTACCACCTGCCAGTCGAGTCGTACATCGGCATGCCGGCAAAATGGGCTGGAATTCTTGCAAGTACTGAATCGGGAAGCGTGAAGGGATGTGTCACGCCATCTTTAACAAGTTTGAGGTACGGGTCCACGCCGCCCCCAAACATGAGATCGATACCAATCCCTTCCGGCGAGTTTTTGTATTCGGAACTGATGAACCGAAGGATTTGCGATGTTCCCCCTTGGTCAAGCCATGTGATGTCCACCGATCGGCCGGTTTTCGCTTTCCAGTATTCTGCGAATCCGCGCTCAAATTCCCGCTGGATACCTTCCCAGTGAGGAGACAGGATGACAAGCTCATCGTCTGCCTTTCCCGCCGTCGAACACCCGGCCATCACTACGACTGGCACACACAAAAGCACCGACGTCAGCACCGTCCTCCAGAACCTGCGGGCACTCGTCGCTCCGATCCGCATGACGTACATGACCTTACCTGTGTCCGACACCTCAGCCTCCATCGCTCGTGTCCGGCGGCAACGCAATCGCATCCTCGGAACGGAACGTCAGGCAAACCTCCTGGCCGGTGCGCGCGCGCGGCCGCGCGGGGTTAGCCTCCACACTGCGGACTGGTTTGCCATCGGCCAGGCGCACGACGTACTGTTCCGTGTCCCCAAGGTAAATGATGGACTGGACAATGCCGCGCAGAACTCCTCCTGACAACTCCTCCTCCGTCCCGCGAACGCTGATCGCCTCCGGCCGGACTGACACGGATACTCTGCCCGGTGCCGCGGTACTGCTCTTCCTCGCCACTCGAAGGACCCCATATGACGTATCCACTTGCAAATCTTCATCTGAGGACCCACCGGGCAAGAGCGTGCCGGGGAAGAGGTTGGTTTCCCCGATGAAGCCGGCGACGAACACGTTTTCTGGCGTCACGTACACCTCGCGTGGCGCTCCGGTTTGCTCTATTCGTCCTCGATTCATCACGGCGAGTCGGTCAGCCATGGACAACGCTTCTTTCTGGTCGTGCGTGACATAAATCATCGTCAAGCCCAACTCGTCGTGTATCCTGCGAATCTCCTCGCGCATTTCGAGCCTGAGTTTGGCGTCCAGATTGGAAAGCGGTTCGTCCAGAAGCACCGCTTCGGGTTCAATTACCAGGGCCCTCGCAAGAGCCACGCGCTGCTGTTGCCCTCCGGACAGTTGATTCGGCGAGCGGCCGGCGAGGGAATCCATCCTTACCATTTCCAGCGCCCTCATAACCCGTTCGTGTTTCTGGGTTACAGGTACCTTCCGAACATCGAGCCCGTACGCCACATTCTCCGCCACCGAGAGATGTGGCCACAGCGCGTAATTTTGGAACACCATACCCGTGTTCCGTTTGTGAGGAGGCACGCCCGTCATGTCTCGACCGTCGAACAGGATGCGCCCCTCGTCTGCTTGGTAGAAACCTGCAATCATCCGTAGAAGTGTCGTTTTCCCGCAGCCCGAAGGGCCGAGAAGGAAAAACAGCTCACCGCGGCCAATGTTCAGGGTCACCCGATCGACGGCGCGCGCGTTCCCGAAGGTTTTCGTCACACCTTCAAGTTGAACACTTACCATCCTTTGACTCCGCGTGAAAACTGGATCACTCCCAGGCTCGAAGGCCAAACATGTTCCGCGTTCTGGTGTCGGTCGCCTTTGGCTTGTCCGTCATCCCCGTACGGCATTGCCCGCGCGCAGGGACGTCCGCGGCCAGCGCAACAATCCACATTCCGTCTTCCCAGCGGGCTGAAGCGGTTCCCCGCCATTGAGCATCTCCTTTCAGACCGACAACCCTTGCCTCCACGCGCTCCCGTGAACAGAGCACAACATCCGTAGTCTCTCCGAATTCCCGAACCGCACTTACTTCAATCCCACCCTCTGCGAGAAACCCATGGAATGACGCGTCGCGCCAGGTCTGGGGCACTGCTGGAAACAATCTGATCGTTCCTCCCCATGATTGGAGCACCATTTCGGTGACAGCTGATGTTGCTGCGCATTCCGCTTCCATGGTGAACGGAGAGTAGTGATACTGACAGATTCCGTTTCTGCGCCAATCCCCGTTTGCGTGGCACCCGTTGGGCAACACGAACGATTCGATGTAAAGCTTCAGCATGTACTCGGCCATTCGGGCGCGCCCGACCCGGCTGGCAATGAGCGAGACGTAGGGGAACGACCAGCCAGTCCATTCCCCCATGCCCATTCGCTCGAGCTGTGCCAGCGAGACCTCGATGCACTTCTTGTCTTCCTCGGTACCTTCCACGGAAATATCGTGCATGGGGAAAACAGGCATAAGGTGCGAAGGGTGGCGATGGCTTTCGGAAAGCGGGACGCCCTCCATCAGCATCAAGCCACCTGCCGGATCCCGTGGATACGGTGCCAGGGACTCCGCGACAACCTTCCAGCGAGCCCGTACCTCGTCGCTCACGTGCAGTTCGCGCGCGCTCTCTTCCAACCAGAGGCAGAGATTCCGGATGAGTGAAAGGTCGATCACCGGATTTCGACCCCATGCCTCGGGAAGATTGCCGTTCCACTCCGGCGAGTGAGACAGCGGAACGTGCAGATGCCCGTCAGCTCCTTTTTCCAGATACCCTTCCCAGAAGGCAAAACAGAGCTGGAAAAACGGAAACGCCTTCTCACGGAGGAAGTCTCTGTCTCCAGAATATCGCCAATGAAGCCACAGGTGATGGGCAAGCCACGTCGCGGCTCCCGGCCAATACTGGACAGTTCCCCACCCGGGAACCGGCGCGCCGTTGGATGCGAGGGCAGTCTCCATCCGAACGCCATCCCATCCGAAGAAATTTCGTGTTCTTTGGCGCGCCGGTTCGGTGACATTTTCAATCCACTGGAGGAGAGGAACCCCGATTTCAAGGTGATTTGTGGCATACACCGGCCAGTACGTTTCCTGAACGTTCATGTTGGCGTGATAATCGCCGCGCCAGGGCGGCAGGACTCCGTCGGTTACCCAGAGGCCCTGGAGATTGGCCGGCAGGTTCCCCGGACGAGATGACGACGCGAGTTTGTAGAGTCCGTAATACCAAAGCGTTTCGAGCCGTTTTTCCGGAATCGTAATGCTGGAACGAGACCAGAAATCGCTCCACCACTCACGGTGGCGACGCTTGAGGGGATGCGCGCTCGCGCACCCGCGCAGCGTGTCCTCAGCGAGAGCGATGGGATCATCGCCGTCAGCACTGGTTGCAACGGTGCACCGTAACACAAATCCGCCTGCCGATGGCGCACAACGCCATGCAACGACTGCGGTTGTTCCGTCCGGGAAACGTTGTACGGCGGCAGTACTACCACTCATCTGAAGCGAGTCGGAGGGCTGGATTCCGAGGGAGGCCGCCTGGCCCGGATTGAGATCGTGGAACGACCGCCAGGACACAAGAGGAGATGCCGACTCACCGAAACATTCGACCACCACGACTGGCGCGTGGGCACACACGAAAACCTTCACTCTCTTCCCACCGAACGTCGCACTGAACTCCGCCGTCTTGAGGGCGAGTCTGCCATGGAAACCGTTGGCATTTGAACTGGCTCCCCGAAACGCAATCTCGAGCCTTCCCAGAGGCAACTTGGTCGGAGTTGGAACCGGAGGATTCAGGTTCCTTTCCACCGTCGCATTAAGAGTTTCCCAATCCCCTTCCTGTGCAAGCTTCTTCAGGTTTTGCCAGGTGAACGACGGATCATCAGGCCCGGGAGGCATGCGCAGATCCCAAAGATCGTCACGATCGAGAGTGAGGCGGAGAGGATTTCCATCCCCCCAGACCATTACACCGATCTGACCGTTGCCGAGAGGAGCACCGGTATTCCACTCCTTCGATGGGATCTCATAAAGCAGGTCGTGGCGCGGATTCGGACAGGACATCGGAAGGGCTCAATCTCGACAGGTTGATGGGCTGTTTTCCCGCATCGATGAGGCGTTCATTTAACGTACGGCAAAGCCGACCCATGCCCAAAGGGAATGCCGTTGCGCCGATACGGATTGACTCGCACGCCCCAGCGTTCGGTTATTCGTACCCATGGAAAACCTCGCCACTCCCGCACTCGTAGTTGACGCAGCGGTTCTGCGCGCCAACATTGAACGCCTTGCCGCGTACGCCCGCGGACACCGCCTTCGGGTCCGCCCTCACACAAAGACACACAAATCAGTATACGTTGCATCGCTCCAAGTAGCTGCGGGCGCAAATGCTTTGACGGCCGCCAAGGCGGGCGAGGCAGAAATCATGGCAACGGTCTGCGAGGATATCCTCGTGGCGTATCCGCCGGTCGACCCGGAGCGATGCGCCCGAATCGCCGCGCTGGCCACTCACAGAACCGTGCGCGTTGCACTGGACTCGATCACCGCGGCCCAGCGGATGGCACAGGCTGCCGCTGCCGCGCAATCACGTGTGGGAGTACTCGTGGATGTGGACGTTGGCATGGGCAGAACAGGTGTCCAGACACCGGAAGAGGCTCTCCGTCTCGCTGAAGTGATCGACCGCGATCCTTCGCTCCATCTGGACGGGAT
>Ga0208939_1002749_pt1 | contig 12124 bp, 10 predicted proteins | sample AD_STIC12_MetaG_FD_184437 | JGI IMG/M metagenome (GOLD analysis project Ga0208939, IMG submission 184437) | Active sludge microbial communities of municipal wastewater-treating anaerobic digesters from USA - AD_STIC12_MetaG (SPAdes) (version 2) | ecosystem: Engineered > Bioreactor > Anaerobic >...
TTCTTGATGGACTCCAGCTCACGCTGGAGCAACAGACCGTACGGATTGTCCTTAGCATCAACGTGCTCGTGGAGGAAGTTGATCAGCGCGTAGCCCTGTTTGGCCTTGGTCGCCTCGTCGGGGAACTGCGAGGTGTGGAACATCATCATCTCACGGAGCATGCCACGCATGCGCCAGCCAGGGAGCGTGTTATAGCTGATGTAAGCCACGCCCTGCGGATTCAAACAATCATGCGCGATCTTGAGGATCTTGTCCTGGACCTCCTTCTTGACCCAGGTGAACAAGCCATGGGCGATGACGTAGTCGAAGGTGCCGAGTTCGGCGGGATTGAGATCGAGGATGTTCGCCTGCCGCAGTTCGACATTCTTGAGCCCCGCACCCTCAATCATCTTCTTGCCAGCATCGATTTGCCGCTGGGAGAGATCGATCCCAACAAACTGGCTCTCCGGCAACGCCTGAGCCATGGGAACCAAGTTGCCGCCATGCGCGCAGCCCAGCTCCAGAACCCGGCATTTCTCGACAGGAGCCGGCGTCATGCCAAACAGGCGGGCAGTCACGGAAGTCTTGGCCGGGTGTGTCTGCGGGAAAGACTTGATCGGATAAGGGACGGTATCGTAACGAGTTTGGGTAATTTCAGTGCTCATGGATTTTCGAAAAACAAGGACTTAGATTTGAGGGGAAGAACCAAATCTGAAACCCCACTTTTCGAAGTAAAGCTAATACTTAGTGAGTATTCCGAGTCTTCCCTGAAAGTGTGCGGCCACACCAGGCGCTGGTTCGCATAAAACACCCCGAGAAACACGTGCAAATCCAGCCGTTCAGCCCACTCAAGACTTGCACCCCCTTGGCTCACGACTAAGCTCTGAATCGATCAACCATGCCCGTCCGTAAACAACGTGCCCGTATTGCCAAAAGCCGCGCCTCCAAAATGTGGATGGAGTCTCTGGAGCAGCGGCAGCTTTGGGCGCCTATTGGCGGAGAGTTCGCGCCGCTGGCGGTCAGTGACGGTTTGGTGATCGCCCATCGGACAAACGAGGCCACCAGTTCGTCTGCAGTTTGGATTGCGGATCAACCGCGCAATCTGCCCGCTCGCCGCGACGACGACAGTGCTGGGACCACCGATGGCGTCGTTGTGATGGCCCTTTGACTCGTCAATTGACGATAGTTTTCGGACTCACGCTCTAGTGCGGTAGTTGCAGTCCGGAAACGGCCCTATTCCTCGACGAGGAATTCGTGAAGCTCGCGGCTCCTCGCCACGAGCCATTGGACGTGGACTTCCGGGGTGTCGGTCATATCAGCAGGCGCCCACAGCCGCCAATAGGTTTTCCGGCTGAAATCCAGCTCTCGCCAAATATGCGGGAGATTATCGCGTAGCCGCATCACGACACCAAGCGGACATCCCCGGCCACTCGCATCAACAACGGGGAACCAACCGTTCGACCCGAGGCCGTAACCGAACCAAAAGGGAGGATCCTGCCAGTAGTAACCGAGCCATGCATGTGTGCCGATGCCGATTTCGGCATGCCATTGGATGTGCCCGGTGGGGCGGCCAACCGTAACGCGAAGTTGTTCACGCACGGTTTCAAGAGTACGAACCCATTCCTTTTCGCGCTCCAAAAACGCACGCAACAACTCGGTATTGTTCACTGGTGCCAGAGAACAGCGATCATCCGTTGGCTCAAGGGAATTGAGGACGGAGCATGCGCGCCTGCACCTCTCCCAATCGGGGTGTTCGCGAGCAGATCGACCCTGCCGCTATTGGCGACCGCGAGCACCCGTATTGCGGGAGCGACCGCGAGCAACGCCGACCGACTACCCCTGATTTCTAAACGCGAATGGAAGCCGCGCCGCTGGCGGCTCAACTCGTAGGAGGGGCTGCGTTAGACCCTACCACGGTTTTGCCCACGCTAGCAGAGCTAGCTTGGCTTCTGTCGTACTCATGGATGGCTCCGGCCTGTCGACGGCTGTCCCCGGCCTGTCCCCGGATACAAGGATGGATTCCACAGGAGCCGGTGACCAGGCGCCGACAATGTCGCCGGTTTGTCGCTGCCCGCTGCACCTAAGCGTGTAGCGCTTAGGAATATTGCGTCTTTGTTATTCTTCGTACTTGCCGAGCGTGTCAGCGGTCACTCAAAACCAGCCAGCAAAGGTCGAATCAAAACCAGCCACTTTGAGCGGTAGCCACGTCCTCGGTGCGCAGGCACCGAAGAGGCGTGAACGCCCTCAAAGTGAACCAACAACAAGCAATTCTGGCGCTGGGCGCCCGCGGCTGGTCGCGGCGGCGCATCGCTCGTGAACTGGGGGTCGACCGCGAGACGGTCGGCAAGTACCTGGACGCGGCAAAACCGGCCATTTCGACCGCCGGCTCCGAGGCATCGGCCGATTCAAAACCCGCCATTTCGACCCTCGGCTCGAGCGAAGCCGCCGACCCAAAAACAGCCATTTCGACCGCCGGCTCGCCGGCGGGGCGGCGCAGTCTGTGCGAGCCGTTGCGCGGCGTCATCGAGACCGGGCTGCAAGCGGGGCTGTCGGCCCAGCGCCTCTTCCAGGATCTGACCGCCGAGCACGGGTTCACCGGCAGCTACCAGTCGGTCAAACGCTTCGCCCGGCAGCTCGGGGCCACCGCCGAACTGCCCTTCCGCCGCATGGAGTGCGCGCCGGGCGAGCAACTCCAGATCGACTTCGGCCAAGGCGCGTGGATCGAGACCGACGGCAAACGCCGTCGGCCCCATCTCTTTCGCGCGGTGCTCAGCCACTCGCGCAAGGGCTACAGCGAGGTCGTCTGGCACCAGGACACGGAGACGTTCCTGCGCTGTGTGGAGAACGCGTTGCGGCACTTCGGCGGCGTCACGCAGACGGTGGTCATCGACAACCTCAAGGCCGGTGTGCTCGTCGCCGACTGGTACGACCCCGAGCTCAACCCGAAGCTGCGCGAGTTCGCCCTGCACTACGGCACGACGATCCTGCCCACCAAACCGGCCATGCCCCGACACAAGGGCAAGATCGAGGCCGGCGTGAAGTTCGCCCAGGAAAACGCCCTCAAGGGCCGGCGCTTCGGCAGTCTGGCCGAACAGAACCACTTCCTCTCCGACTGGGAGCGCACCGTGGCCGACACCCGCATCCACGGCACCGTGCGCCAACAGGTCGACAAGCTCTTCACCACCGTCGAACGGCCCGCGCTCTTGCCGTTGCCCGCCTCGGTCTTCCCCAGCTTCGTCGAGGTACGCCGCACCGTCCACCGCGACGGCCACACCGAGTACCAGAAGGCTTACTACTCTGCGCCGCCCGAGTACGTCGGCCGCCAGATCTGGCTGCGCGTCGACGCCCGGCTGGTGCGCCTGTTCAACCACCGCATGGAGCCGATCGGCACCCACGTGCGCGTCGAGCCCGGCCGCTTCGCCACCGCCGACGAGCACCTCCACGCCCACAAACGCCATCTGGTCGAACGCGGTGCCGAGTACCTCCTGCAACGTTGCCAGTTGCTCGGCACCAACTGCGGCGCCTGGGCCGAGGCGATGCTCAAGAACCGAGGACAGCATCACCTGCGCGTCCTCCAAGGCCTCCTGCAACTCCCCCGCACCGTCCCCGTCGCCGACCTTGAGCGCGCCGCCGGCACCGCGCTGCACCGCGGCGCCTTCGAGCTGCGCACCCTGCGCCGCCTCGCCGCAGAGGGCGAGCGCGTCGTGCAGGTCGACTTCCTCCAAACCCACCCGCTCATCCGCGACCTCGCCGCCTACCGCGTCGACGCCTTTTCCTCCTCATGAACCAGAACCTGCATACCACCCTGCGCCAGCTCCGGCTCTCCGGTCTGGGTCACAGCCTCGATGTCCGCCTCCAGGAAGCCGCCGCCAACCGGCTCACCCACCTCGAGTTCCTCGAACTCATCCTCGAGGACGAGCTCTCCACCCGCCGCCAACGCCAACTCGACAGCCGTATCCGCGCCGCCGAGTTCCGCGCCCTCAAGCCGCTCGACGACTTCGATTGGCGCTTCAACCCTTCCATCCCCCGCAAGGACCTCTACGACCTGGCCGCCGGCCACTTCATCGCCCGCCACGAGGACGTGCTCTTCGTCGGCCCGCCCGGCGTCGGCAAGACCATGCTCGCCCAAGCCCTCGGCTACGAGGCGATCAAGCAGGGCCACCAGGTGCGCTACCGCTCCATCTTCGACCTCGTGCGCGACTTCCTCGAAGAGGAGGCCACCAGCCAACGCGACCGCGTCCTGCGCCAGTACTTGAAGCCCGACCTGCTCATCATCGACGACATGGGCCTGAAGGCCCTCCCCAAGCACTCCGGCGAGTACCTCATGGAGATCATCGTCCGCCGCCACGAAACCCGCTCCACCATCATGACCAGCAACCGCCCCCTCGAAGACTGGGGCAAGCTCCTCCAGGATGTCCCCACCGCCAGCGCCATCCTCGACCGCTTCCTCCACCACGCCCACCTGATCACCATCACCGGCAAGAGCTACCGCCTCAAGGACTCCGCCCTCACCAAAGGTAAAACCGCCGACGCCACGCCCTCCTCATGACCCGCTGCGCGCGGCACCCACACCCGTCCGGCCCGCTCTCCCGCCGTGACGGCGCGCCACCATCCCCCTGCGGGGTGGCGCGTCCGCCTCGCTCCGCTCGGACTCTCACGCCGGGCAAGTTCCGGCCGCGCTCCGCTCGAAGCTTGTCCTCCAACCCTCAACTCCTATCAAAAACCCGCCGCCCAAAGTGGCTGGTTTTGAACCGACCCGAGGTGGCTGGTTTTGAAGTGACCGGTGACACCGAGCGAAGCGAGGCAATGCAGTGTTCCGACTCGTGTTCACCTGCCACCCCATCCGTAACGGGGAATCCTACCTCTCGCAGCATCTCACGGCGAACGATTACTACGCCGAAGGAGAGCATGTTGTCGGTGTGTGGATGGGGCAGGGTGCCGAGCTTCTTGGGTTGTCGGGTCAGGAAATCGGACCGAAGGATGCAGCGTTTGAAGCGTTGCGCACAAACCGGCATCCGACGACCGGTGAGCGACTGACGGAGCGAACCGGGCGCGAGCGGATCGCGTTCTACGATTTCCAATGCTCGGCCCCGAAATCCGTCTCGATCATGGCGGCGACGTTCGGCGACGTCCGCCTGGTCGAAGCGCACAAGGAGGCGGTCGGCGTAGCGTTCAAGGAACTTGAACGCTACGCCGGCCGCGAAGACAACGCCGGGGGTGAGGATCGCAACCGTCCGCTCGTCAACACCGGCAACGTCTGCGCGGCCGCCTTCACGCATGACGCTTCCCGTGAGCTTGACGCCCAACTGCACACGCACCTTGTCACGGCGAACGCCACCTTCGACGCCAAAGCGGGGGCGTGGCGCGCGCTGAACAACCGGGAAATGTTCGGCGCGGTGGCGTTTGCCGGCCGGGTTTACCAGGCCGAGCTTGCCCGTCGGGTGCAGTTGCTGGGCTACGCGGTCCGGGAGGATCGCGAGAATGGCGTGGTCAAAGGCTTTGAAATCGAGGGTGTGTCGGCGGAGGACTGCGATAAGCAGTCGACGCGACGCAAGCAGATCGAGGCCGAAATCGAGCGGTTCAAAGCCGAGAAGGGCAGGGCACCGACAACCGGCGAGAAGCATGTCATTGCGACGGAAACACGCGAGAAGAAGCTCCCGGAAATCACCACGCCGGAAGTCCGCGCGAAGCAACTCGCCAAGTATGACGCCGCCGACCGGATACGCCTCGAAAAGGTCGCGGCGAATGCGCGGGAGTGTCCCGCGCCGTTCGCCGGCCACGTCGAGGCCTCGGCCGCTATTGAGCACGCCGCGGAGCATCTGCTCGAACGTCAGGCCGTCGTCACCGCTCGCGACCTACTCACCTACGCTTTGCAGGAGAATGTCGGCAAGGTGTCCGTTTCCGAACTACGCCGCGCCCTCGAGAAATCGCCGACACTGCTCCGGCTCACTGAGCCGGCGGAACTCCGGGAGACTGCGCGCATGACTTCGCTCGGCGAGCTGGAGCGCGAAGTCGAGGCCTGCGCGAGCATACGCGAGCGGCAAGGCCGCTTCGATCCGCTCGAACGGGGTTTGCCGTTGTCTCCGTCGCTTGGTGACGATCAACGGCGCGCCGTCTCCGAAATCGTCGCCAGCCGCGACGGCGTCCTCGGTATGATCGGACGCGCCGGCGCGGGCAAGACGCACACGCTGAAGGAGGTCGACCGCCTCGTGCGCGCCGCCGGCGTCGCCCCTGTGTATGCAGCTCCTACGCACAAAGCGAAGGAGGTGCTACGCGGCGACGGCTTCGAGGCGACAACCTGCTCGCAACTGCTCGTCGACCTGAAGGCCGGCAAGGCGTCGCTGCGCGGCAAGCTGCTCGTCGTCGACGAAGCCGGCATGTTGAGCAACCGGCAGGGCGCGGATCTCCTGCGCGCGCGTCCTCCTGGTCGGCGACGACAAGCAACTGACAAGCGTCGAGACGGGCGACTGGCTCGCGCTCGTGCGCAAACATTCGCCGCTGCGCTGCTCTGTATTGGATGAAATCCGACGCCAGAAGGATGAACGCTATCGCGAGGCCATGCTCGCGATGAGCCGCGGCGAAGTGCGCGACGGGCTCAAGCGTCTCGACGCCGAGGGCTGGGTGCATGAAGGGAAAGCCGACTACCTCGTGAACGCGGCTCGGGCCTGGCTCGCCGCCGAGACGGAGAAACCGGGTAGTGCGATCTTGGTTTCGCCGACCTGGCGGGAAATCGACCGGCTCAACGACTTTGTCCGCGCGGAACTCGGGACGCGTGGCACGCTGCAAGGCCCGGAGCGCACGGTGCGCGCGCTCGATCTGACGGACTACACGGCCGCACAGCGGCGGGTCGTCCGCAACTATGAGCCGGGAATGTACGTCGCGCCGATCGCGCGCGTTCCTGGTCTGAAAGCCGGGCAGTGGGTCGCGATCACCGGACGGGATGACGAGGGCCGCCTCGTCCTGGCGAACGGCGCGAAAATCGCGCCGCGTGTCCACGGGGCGAAACTCCAGGTCGCGCGGGAAATCGACGTCGGCGTGAGGGTGGGGGACTGCCTCATGCTCCAGGCCAACGACAAGGCGCTCGGGGTCATCAACGGCGAGCGCGTCACGGTGCGCGAGCTTGGCCCCGACGGTCTGCGCGTCCTCCAGGACCGGACCGGCCGGGAGCTCATGCTCCCCGCTGCGTATCGGACGTTTGTGCACGGCTACGCCGTCACGGCGGAGAAATCGCAGGGCGCGACCGTCGACCGGGCGATTGTGGCGGCCGAAAAACTCGACGGCCGCCGGACCTACGTCGCCGCCTCGCGCGGCCGCCGCGCGGTCGAGGTGCATCTGCCGGAAAAGCGCGCCGTCCTTGCGGCCGCGCGCAACGCAATCGACGCGAAGGAGCAAGCCCTCGATCACGGGCGGCTCCCGCCGCCTCGTGGATCTGCGCACCGATTCTCTCGAGTCCGGGCCTTCGTCGAGTGGCAACGGCAACACGCCGCGCGCGCATTCGTCGCGGTCCGCGACCGCCTGGCGCGCGCCCTTGGCCGCTCCCGTGCCGGCCGCGCCGGCGCTGCACAGTCTCAAGAAGCCAACACCCGATGAAAACCGAACCGCTCAACATACCGAAAGACGCTTCGTTTACCGGCACCGACGCCCCGACGCTCGCCGTCCGATTCCTCGACGGTCGCCGGGTCGGCTGGCCGCTCTCGACGCTCGCAAGCTGGGAGTTCAAGCCCTCGATCTTCGTCACCGATTCCGTTCCCGAGTCGGGACGCCTCCAGAACGTGCAAGAGCTGTCGCTTATTGTCGGATACTTCCCGAGCAAGCGCAAGCTGGTGGTGCATGGGCTCGCCCTGGATCGCGTCGTCGACGTGCTCGATCTCGGCAACGGCGGCGTCCTGGTCGAGCGTGGCGAACGGTATCGCGCACTCGCGAAACCGGATGAACCTTACATCGACTCGATTGCGGTCGAGGAGGTTGAGGAAGCGCCCCGCGCGCAATCGGGTGGGGACACCGGCGACGACGACGACGGCGGCACCGCCGACGGACTCAAGCCGCCGGAGGATTGACACTCTCCCCCTCCGGGGGACCAAAGGGGGCAAGCCCCCTCTGGACTCCCCGCCTTCCTTCTTCCCCTCCATGCCACGCGACGCGATCTTGACCAGGGAGCCAGCCCTCCGGCCTGCCGGCGGATCGCCAATTCCTTCGGGGCGATCCGTCCGCCTCGCATCCGCTCGGCTGGCAGGCCGGGCCGTTCCACGCGTCACCGGCTCCGCTCTCCTCCGCGCAACTGCTGCCTCCGGTCTGCCTTTCGCCCTCCGGGCGAGGTAGGAGGGGGCTCATTGCCGCCCCCTCCTACCAACCGCCCCGCTAGGATTTTGCGCTTTAGGACGGGGATGCTGTTTGGCCGAGAGGGCAGGCGGCAGGTGTCGGTTGCTGCGTCGTTGGTTTGAGGAGCGGCTGGGGCCGCCTGGGCACAAAAGAGCCGTCGAAACCCGAGGGTTAGGACGGCTATTTTGAAGGTCGGCTAAAAGCCTCCCCGGTGTTCGCGGCGCTCGGGTCGCATCCCTGCGGAGCCCTATCCTCCGCGATCACGGGGGCAAGTGTGCGTCGTGGCGGGATGGAGTCAAGGCCGGGGGCAAAGAAAACCCCCGAGGGCGCAACGCGCTCGCTCGGGGGTTGGCGGTGGATGGAGGCCGCCAAACTGGCGGCCGCTCCGGGCATCGTCGAGCCTTCATTGTGACAGGCCGGCGGAAAGCATTCCCGGTGAATGCGGTAAATCCCCGCCGCATCGCGGCGGTCGATCCAGGAGGGCGCGGAGCGCCTGCTCGATCTATTCGGGGGCCGCGGGGGGCGGAGCCGCCCGACGGGCCGTTTCCGGCATCGGCGTAGCCGGTGACGATTTGCCTTTGGGGGCTGCGGGGGGCGAAGCCACCCGACGGAGGGGGTACAAGGGGGAGAACCGCGCGAGCTTTCCGGCCGATTTTGCTCCTCCTGGTCTGTCGGCCGCACGGCCTGCCGCAGGCGCTACGGCGAACGCTGGCGCGTTTTCCGGCTGGGGGTAGGGGTTCGGGAGGCCCCCGGCCGCTGCGGGCCGTTAAACGCCGGCGTTCTCGCTCCCTCTTCTTAGGGATAAAGAAGGAATAAAGGAAGACGGTGCGCGCCTCTTGAGGATCAAGACCTTGCGCACGCTTCTGCCCGTCAAACCTACCGCCGGGCAAACTTTCGCCCGTCAAACCTACCACTTTCGCCCGTCAAACCTACCGGGGAGCCGAGCCGCGGGGGGGCTTCTGCCCGTCAAACCTACCACTTTCGCCCGTCAAACCTACCGGGGGCGGGGGGCTTTCGCCCGTCAAACCTACCGGGGAGCCGAGCCGCGGAGGGCTTTCGCCCGTCAAACCTACCGCCTTTTGCCCGTCAAACCTACCGGGGAGAGGTGCCCGCGGGGGGCTTCTGCCCGTCAAACCTACCGCTTTCGCCCGTCAAACCTACCGCTTTCGCCCGTCAAACCTACCGGGGCGACGGGCAAGGCGTTCCCGTGCCGGACCGGCTTGCGAAAGCCGGATCTCGGCCGGCAGGTGCGAGAACTCGGGCCGCCGCGGTTTGGCCTCGGTGTTGGCGTCAATGATGGTCTCGGCGGTGCGGTCCGACACGAAAAGCGTCCAGGTCGCGCCGACGATCTGCCGGCGGCCTTTGGTCGCCTTGGTCGCCAGCTCCTCGCGGTAGCCTGGCGACGTCTCGGAGGAGCGCAGAACGCCGGCGTCGGCCAACAGGTCGAGCGAGGCGCGCACGCGCGGGATCACGTCGCGCACGCGGCGCGTCTTCGCGATCAACCCGCGCTCGAACAACAAATCGAGGGAGATGTTGAACCCGCGGGCCGGCTCGCCGGGCTTGGAAACGCCGCGGTGCTCGCTGTGGATATACTGGAAGAGCCAACGCGCGAGGGGGTCGGGCAGCTCCATGAATTGCGCGTAGTCGAGCGCCCGGTAAGCGCCGGCGAGAATCTGTCGGCTCTCGATGGGGTTGAGGGTGGCGATGTATTTATCGCCTTGCGACATGAAGCTGTAAAAGTAGGGCGTGGGCTGTTTGATCGGCTCTTGTCCCTCCTGGCTGCGTTCGACCGTCGCGATTGCGCCGGCGAGGATCTGCAAGGCCTCGATAATTTCGGGGTGGGCGAACGTGTGGCCGGTCTCCGTCAACTCGGCGCGCAACTGGCGCGCCGTGAAAGCGACGGTGACAAGCAGGCCCGCCTTCTGGTCGTGCCTGGTGCCGAGGGCGGCCGCATTGCGGACGGCGAGGGCGCGAAGCGCCGCGGAAACCAACTGTTCCCGCTCCCCCGGAAACACAATGCGCGCCGGGGCCTTTGGGTCGTCGCGCAAGATCGCCGGCTTGACGTCGACGCTGATCGTTTCGCCGTGGCTGGTGAAAGTATGATGGACGGCGGGAATGCTCGCAATCGGGGTGTCGCCCGGCAGCTCGGTGCGGCGCGTGTAGAGGTAGAGCGGGAGCAAATCCCACAAGGGCAGAACGCGCGAAAGGTGCGCGGGGCCGAGCTGGTACTCCTTGAAAAGGTCGAGCTGAGTTTCGTCGGTCATGATTTTGGGGCAACTGTGTCAGGGGTAAAAATAGGAACGTAGGGCGTGGCGACGGCGCTGCCCTCGATGCCGCTCACACTCCAGCCGGTTGCGTCGCCGTCCTCGATGTCGGCCGCCAAGCGGCGCAAGACGCGCGCGGCCGCAACGCGGTCCTCGGTGGTCAGGTCGATCTTGAGGGCAAACAGGTCAGGGCGTGCCACCCGGCGCGGAGCTGCTTCGGCGGAGCCCACGCCGGCGGGCTCGGCCAACCGCAGGCGCTCGCGCAAAACGAGAATGTCGACGTCGGCGTTGGTCACGGCCTGGCGCGCCTTATGTAGGCGCGACTCGGCCTCAAGGAGGGCGAATTTGAGGCTCTGGATCTCGGCGGCGGTCGTCGTGCTCATGGGTGCGGGGTGATTGACAGGATGGTGATGACGGGAACGCGCTTCTTCTTTGCGTCGATTTCGTCCGGGCCGTAGCGCCAGAAGATCCGCAGCGCGCCCGGTGTGTTGTTCTGCGCGTAGGCCTCGAACACGTCGTAAGTCTTCGTGCAGAGTGACGAGAACTTGTGCGTGTTCAGGCTCGGATGCCGCGGGTTGAGCTGCAAGAAGCCCAACGCCTTGTTGACCTGGGCGAGTTCGCCGGCGGCGAGGCCGGCGCGCTGTTGCGTCGCTGTAGTGGTGAAACGGAGGAGGTTCATTCTTCGGGGTATGGGGCGAATCGAGCGAACCCCAAAAAGTTTCTTCACTCCTTCGCGTACTGTGAAAAGTCCCCGAGGTCCTGGGTCTGTCCTGCCTCCGCTTCCCGCATCCCCTGCAAGACCGACGCAAGGGCGGCCTTGTTCTCCCATAGCCAAGCCTCGTTTGCGGGAACGATCTTCGCGGGCTGCAGAACGATGTTGCCGGACGGCTCACGGTAGACCGTGAACTGTTCGCCGGGTTGTGCGATAGCGCCCAACGTGACGCGGTTTTTCCCGTCGATGCGGACAAGAGTCGGCGACGGAGCGGCGAAGCTGACGGGGGCGGCTGGCCGGGCCTTGCGAGGCGCGGCTTTCGGTCGTTTGGCGGCGATAGTGGAAGGCATGAGAGAACAGAAACACAAGGGGCGGAGAATGCAAGTGGGATCGTCCCACCGGAGGGCATGGGGGCGAAGCGCCCCCATACAAGCCGGACGCGGAAGCGCCGGCGGGATCTCGGCGGGACAGACCGGCCGCAAGGCGGCCGTGGGGATCGGCCCGGATGGCGCGACATGGACACAAGCCCACCCCGGCAACTGCCCCGTAACAGCCAAGAGGGTGGGAGCCTGGGGCGGGTCAGCAGGCCAGCCCCGGCCCGCGGGAGAAGCTTGCACCCGGTGCCCGTGATTAGTATTTCGGTGTGAAAGTAATACTATGCAGATAGCCTTCTTTAATCAAAAGGGCGGGGTGGGGAAGACGACCCTCGCGCTCCTGTTGGCGGCGATTCTGGAGAAGGCCGGCTACGATGTGGCGGTCGAGGACCGCGACCCGCAGCGGTCGGCCACGTTTCTGGCCCGTTCAGTGTTCAAGCTTCCACTACTAGGGGAGAGGCCGGGTGCGGCGTGCG
>Ga0208939_1002758_pt1 | contig 12085 bp, 8 predicted proteins | sample AD_STIC12_MetaG_FD_184437 | JGI IMG/M metagenome (GOLD analysis project Ga0208939, IMG submission 184437) | Active sludge microbial communities of municipal wastewater-treating anaerobic digesters from USA - AD_STIC12_MetaG (SPAdes) (version 2) | ecosystem: Engineered > Bioreactor > Anaerobic >...
GCCATGGATGATGATCTGCGCGACATCAACTATATGGCAATGGAGCGCGATGTGCTGGAGGATGCGCTCATTAGTAGGTCAACAACAGGCCCCGGATTAAGCCGGGATTAGGACATCAACCACCAACTACAAAGTCTCACCCAAAGTTGCAAATGATTATCACCTGTCCCAGTGGTCTTATGGGCTCATAGAGTAGAGAGATAGATAGGACTGGCTTTGGATATTGCCACCGTGCTATTTGGACGTTTCTGGACGTTTTTGTATCACGATTATTGCAAATATGCGCTGGTTTTGGACTGATTTCAAATCGTCAGATTTTTGAGAGAGGTCATCAGATTTGCTAACGCTTTTATTGTCACAGTGCTGTGCGATAGCGGATAATCTGTTATTGTCTGAACATGGTCTAAAGTGCTTTAGGAAAAGTCCTTATGCTATCTTTCAATTGTCTCTGATCAGGTGCTTGCTTCACTGTTTCTATAAACACCGTCCAGTTCGGAGAGCGTAAAACAGGTGAAGTGCGTTGATAACTGAGTGTCTGAATATTGGCTTTGATTAGGTCGATAGATTTCTTTCAATTTGAGCAGTATTCTCGCAGAAAGGACTTCCCAACTTATTGCAGTACAGGATAGTAGAACCTACTACTGTAATTAGGGAGGCGCTGATGAAAGCGACTTTTGAAGCTCATCGGAGGGGCATTCAAGGTCAAGACCACTGTGACAAATTAGGCACTGCGACAATTGTCACAGTGGTACAGGAAAAGGATAAAACGCCTGATATGCTGATTGGGAGAGGCTTAAAGAACTGTGACAAATTCCCACAGGAGAATTGTGTCACAGTGCATAGGGGTTATGAAGAAAAGTTGGATTTATGCGATGATTTACCCTACAATGGGGACGAGCATCCTGATATCACTGATGAAGGCAAAGAACCTACAGAAGCAGAGCATCCTGTTTTGAGTAATTCTGAGAAGCTCCCGCTTCGATGCTTTCCAGAAGCCAAGCTCTTGGGTCATTTCTGCACAGTTGTTCTGAACCGGCTGCGGGATTGTGACTCCAGAACAGAAGAGTGGAAGCAGATCATAGACGACTACAATAGCGGAAAACTGGTACCGGAGCTGTATCAAATGCGGAACAAACGTTGCGAGCGGACTATCCGTACCTGGATAGAGCAATACCTGCAAGCGGATTACGATATGTTTGCTCTTATCCATAGCAATTGGAATACCACCCGTAAACGCAAAGTATCTGAAATTGAGAGCCAAATCCTGCTGAGTATGCTGCTGCATCCCAATCGGATCAAGATCGGCTCTGCTATCAAGCTGCTGAAAGCGCAAGCCAGACTTGGTTACTTTGATTCCCAAAGCAGCATTCCAACGCTGAGACGTTGGTGCCGGGACTGGATGAATGCCAATCCTGCCATCTGGAATCAGGCTCGTTTGGGCAGTAAGTTTGTGGCAGAGAATATCATCAAGACCATTCACAGAGACAGCAGCTTGCTCAGGGTTGGTGATGTCTGGGTAGCGGATGGTCACAATCTTGCCTTTGATATCCTCAATCCCAAGACCGGGAAGGCAAAGCGGATGACGCTGATCTTGGTGCTGGACTGGGCAAGCCGCTATCCGGTGGGAGCTTCTCTTGCCTTTACAGAGGATAGTCAGCATATCTTGGCAGCTTTCCGCAATGGCTTTCTGAATACGTCACAGTGGATGGTCACGAGCAATTCTGTGGATTCAACTTATACCGGTACTCATGCCTTTGCGTTCTTACCCCGATATGTCTATCTGGATAATGGTAAAGCATTCAGAAGCAAACTTTTCCACGATAACTGGGAAGGTCATGATCTGGCTAAGGAATTGGGCGGTATCTTCCCCAAGCTGAATATCGAAGCCGTTTTTGCCGAAAGCTACAATGCCAAGGCAAAGGTTATAGAACGGTTCTTCAAGACCTTCCAGGAACAGTTTGAACGCTTTGTTTCATCCTTCCGGGGTGCATCAATTGCCGATAAGCCTGCCACTCTGCTGCGTAACGAGAAATGGGCAAAGAAGATTTTCAAAGCTGAGCCCCCTACAATAGAAGAGGCAATGAGCATGATCGGCTTCTTTATCAGGCATATCTATGGTGAGATGCCTCATAGTGGAATAGATGGAAAGACACCCTGGGAAGTATTCAGGACTGCTCAGATACCGCAAGACCGGATTATCGAGCCTGCCAAACTGAACTTCCTGATGCTCTCGGCAGAGAGAAAGGCAGTTCGCAACGAAGGTATCGTCTGGGGCAAGCTGTATTACTGGCATCCTGATTTGATATCTCACATCGGTAAACACGTCATCTTTCGCTATGACCCGGCAGATATCAGATGGATACTGGTCTATGATACCAAAGACCAGTTCATCTGCCAGGCAGAACTGCGCCGGGCACAGCATCCCTTTATCAAACTGGCTACAGATCAGCCGATAGCCCGGAAGGAACTGGACAAGGAATACCGGCAGATCAAGAAACTGCAAAGGCAGACTGAGCACAGAACCAGAATAATGGTAAAGAACACTCAGGAGGCAGTGGATAAGTTGCTCAGTCCTCATATCAAGGAAATCTGTCAAACTGCCAATCCCACCTTCATCCAGGCACCGATGCTTACAGCACCCCAGGTGGAGATTGATGAATCAGAGCATAGTGATGGCACAAAAAGCTTCGCTGAAATGCTCAAGCTTGCCGGGATCAGATGATGGGAGAATCAGTATGAAACAGCACAAACTGGTAAAGACTCGTAATGTAATGGAAGCCGATGCCTGTATCTCATTCCTGATCAACAGACCCAAACTGGAAATGGTTGGTTTGGGCTTGCTATATGGACGTCCCGGATATGGCAAGACAACTTATGCCCAGCGCATAGCTTTGATGCAGGGATATACCTACCTCAGGCTGGAAGCGACCAGCACTCCCAAATCCTTTGCTGTACAGCTACTCAGTGCTCTATACCACAGAGCAGGGCATAGATGCTGCGTTCCCATCGGTTCAGCTAATCAACTCTATCAACGCAGTATGCAGTTACTGGAGGATAGGGAGGATGCTGTAATAGTAATCGATGAGATAGATTATGCTTTCAGACATGAGGCACTCCTGGGTGCTATACGTGATATTGTGGATGAGACCCTGAGTATTGTAATCCTGGTAGGAATGCAAACTGCCAAAGATCGGCTGGCTCAGATCAATTCTCATTACTTTGACCGATGCAATTACTTCTATGAGTTCCAGCCGGCAAGCCGCAAGGATATCGGACTGATCGCCAAAGAAGTAATGGAAATTGAGGTATCCGACAGGCTTATTGATACAATCCATTTCAACTGCAATGGTAACCTCAGAAAAGCCATCAAACTGATGTATATCCTGGAGAGCAGGATCAAGCAGAATCCCGGGTTCTCGCTGGATAATCCATTAATGACGGTGGAACTATGACAGCCATAGATATCATCAGGAACTTCGCATATCAATACAGAAAACCGTTTCAGGTTGAGACGATAGCAGAGCTTACCGGAATCGAAATCAAGGTAATAAGACGGGCAATCAGAACGCTGCACGCCAGTAATGAAATCAAGTACATATCAAGACAAGAAAAGCTTTACGTCAGCAGTAAGCGCTACCAGTCGCAAGTCGGTTTCCAGCAAAAAGGCAACTGGTACTACAGCACCCAGGTGGCAGAAGAAATCCTCAATCTGCTGGACACAAAGAGTTACCGCTCCATCAGAGAAATAGCCAATGCTTATGGAAAAAGCCGTCAGTTGATCTTTGTGTATCTGGAGGCAATGGCATCCGTCGGTATGATTGGAATCAACAGCAATGGGTACTTCATCATAACAAGGGAGGGAATCCTAAAGCTGGGAACATTCATTCAACCAGGCATACTGGGTAAAATGCGCCAGGAATCTGGCTGGATACCAAACACGAGGACAAAGTAAGTGATTGTTTGAAGAAGCTGGCTAAGCTCGATAGGCATTTTTGGAAATCTGTGCTTGAGCATCAGAAACAAACGATTATCTTGCGCGGTATGTGTGTTTAGATAATTTGAAAAAAGCGTGATACTCCATTTGAAAAAATGGTGACACTGGGAGGTGTAAAAACATGCGATTTGAAAAAACGGTGATACTAATTGAAATTATGCTTGATACATTGTAACTGAGCCAATCATTATAGCATATGACTGCGCTTAAAATGTTGAGTCTTAAAGGTTGGTGTAAATTAGGTGAGCCTGATGCAGAAAAAGGTTGAGCCGGATCCCACTCTTTGTTTTGATGGTTTAAACCAAATAACTACCAGACAAGGAGCAGATCATGACTCAACCAAAGCGAAAGAAAGATGAGAAGGCGGAATTGGTCAAGTTAATTCAGTCAGCATTGCCGGGAAACTTCGTGGCATTGCTGGAGCATAGTATTCAAAGCATCATAGAAGCAGAGCTAAGCCAAGAGCTTGGGGCTGGGTATTATGAACGCAAGGAAGAAAGAACTTGCTATCGCAATGGCTACCGGGAACGCCAGGATTTAGCCACGGGTTTGGGTCCGGTGTCATTAAGGATACCCAAACTGCGCAAAGGGAGCTTTTAACCCTCTATTCTTGAGCAGTATCAGAGAGTGGACAGAGCATTGATCAGCATTGTCAGTGAATCGTATTTTGCCGGAGTCTCGACCCGTAAGATGAATAAGCTGTTTGCAGATTTAGGGTTGGAAAACATCGACCGTAGCTTTGTGAGCCGATGTTCTGCTCAAATAGATGAAGAAGTCGAGGTGTGGAAGAATAGAGACCTGGACAGGAGATATGCCTATATCTGGTTTGATGCAATCTATACCAAGATCAGAACTGAGCGAGGAGTAGTGTCAACGGCCGTTCTGATAGCCATCGGACTGAAAGAGGATGGACATCGTGATGTACTTGGTTTACATTTGGGTAATAGAGAGAGCTACCACAACTGGAAAGACTTTCTGCAAAGCCTTAAGACGCGAGGCCTGGAGCGTAGTGAGCTGTGGATCAGTGACGAACATGATGGTCTGATCAAGTCCATAGAAGAGTGTTTTCCCGGTCAGCTAAGGCAACGCTGTATCGTGCACTGGATGCGAAATGCCCAGAGCAAGGTATCAAAGACCGATCTCCTATGGTTGCTGCCATTGTTGAAAGACCTGGTAGGTTCCAGAACCCGCGAGTCTTTTGACTTGGCATGGAATGAACTGATCAGGATGGTAGACGCTAAGAGCAAAGAAAAACTGAGAGACTGGCTGGATAGCACCTATCAAGAGATTACCGTATATCTTGATTTCCCACCAGCGCATTGGAGCAGGATCAAATGCACCAACTCTCTTGAAAGGCTTAATGAAGAACTCCGGCGCAGGGAGAAATGCCTTCGTATCTTTCCTGATGAGAAGAGTTGCTTTCGATTGATGGGAGCGATCTTGCAAGGATATTCGGAAGATTGGACATGCGGGAAGCTGTATCTGTCAGAGCCACTGGAAAAGATTAGAGAAAATCGGACGAAACCCATACCGTTTGAGTCGACGCGCGACGGGCTGAAGTCCTGCTCCGTCGGCTACGCCTCCTCCGCAGGACTTCAGCCCGTCGCAATAAGGTAGCGTACCTTGAAAAAGAACTTGACCGCTGGAATGAGATTGGAAAGAATGCAATTGGTCGTTTGGCCTAATATAGAATGTGGGAAACGAGGACTTTAAGATGTTCTCAAGTAACCTGAGAAACAATGAGTTGGAATTTACACCAACATTTGGGACTCAACTAAAGATAAAAAACTTGACAAAAAGACGCTATATGAAAAATTCTGCATTCAATATTAATGTTTTCTGATGGTTACCTGTCAGTATATTAGTTTTGATATAGATGTAATCGAGGAGAAAAGAATGTGTAAGTATCTGTGTTCCTTATTAATGGTTCTACTAATCGGTTTGTTTTCCTGTTCATTATTGGCTCAAACCGCCATCGCTCCTTTGGGTAGCGGAACTCCGGGAGACCCTTTCCAGATATCATCCTTATCAAACCTGTACTGGATTGCTTCAGTTACATCCAATTGGGGGATGGGATTCGTTTACTCGCAGACTGAAGATATTGATGCAACTGAGACTGGGTCCTGGTTTGGCGGGGCTGGCTGGACACCCATAGGCAATTGGGATTGGAATTTCTTTGGGTACTACAATGGAAACGGACATCGGATCACAGGACTACGGGTTAATCGGGGTCCGGAAAATTTCTGCGGGCTGTTCGGAGTAATAATGCAAAACAGCATTATCCAGGATTTGGGTATGATGGATGTATGGGTTGAAGGTAATAATAGCGCTGGTGCTATAGCCGGGTATTGCAGTGGGAGTATTCTTAGGTGTTATAGCAGTGGACATGTTGCTGCACTTTCCCAAGTGGGAGGCATAGTTGGTTATGTGTGGGCTCCAGATTCCCAGCAAGTTATTCAGGATTGCTATTCATCATGCCAGGTTCAGGGAGAAGTTAATATAGCCGGACTCGTGGGTCTTCTTCAGGGGTGGTATGGACCAGCAGTAGTACGTAATTGTTATAGCACGGGACATGTGAACGGGTATAGTAATAATTGCGGAGCATTGGTTGGGGAAGTATCAAACGGATTAGTAATCAATAGCTACTGGAACATTGATAGTGCAAACATAAATCACAGTAGCGGAGGTGAAGGTCGGACGACAACCCAGTTAACCGCTTTGCATCCTACTGATACTTTTGTGGGATGGGATTTCAACACTGTCTGGGCTATTGACAGTTCTACTAATAACAATAACGGTTTTCCATATTTAGGTAATCCGACACCTCCAGTTGTCACCCAAGCTCCCGTCGCATCGGTTTTGGAGTATCCTCCCAGTGCTATGCAATCTGTTGAAACAACCTGCCACTTTCGCTGGCATTTTACAATAAATGAAAACTGGTCAAATTATCCAAGAGGTACGCGGTTTTATTTAGGAACAGATAATCCTCCCACCAATGAGGCAAATGGACTGGAAGTTGGAATGCTCAACGATTTAATGTGGGGACCACTATCTATGGGAGCCACATATTACTGGAAAATCGTTCCTTATAATGAAATTGGTGAGGCAAGCAACTGCCCGGTTGATTCTTTTACTACTTTTTCCAACGTACTGACGTTGAATTCACCCAATGGGGGTGAGATATGGATGTCCGGAACTACTCAACAGGTGCAATGGTCATTGAATGCTCCACCCTCTTTGGACATCCTTTTTTCCTATGACAATGGCAACAATTGGTATGCGTTTTCTACCGTTGACGGCAGTAAACAGTCATGCTATATTCAGGTGCCAACCGTGAATTCCACTACTTGCCGATTGAAAATTGCCGGTACAAATATCAGCTCGGTTTTTGACGTCAGCGATGCTCCATTTCGGATTTCTACCAGTTCATCCTTACCCAAGGTAATCCTTACCTATCCATCAGCAAGCGGAATAACCTTAGGTGTAGGACAGACCATAAATATCACTTGGACACGACAACAGACAACGCTGGTGAATCTGCACTACAGCACTGATGATGGGATAACCTGGTCATCATTGGCACAGAATCTGAATACCAACACTTATGCATGGACATTACCTGATTCGTGTTCAAGCAGATGCAGAATAAGGGTTTCCAGTGCAAGCAATACCACAGTATCTGATGTCTCAGATAACTGTTTCAGTATCGGGAAGATACGTTTACTCTCACCCACGGGGGGAGAGCTAATCACGGGTGACTATTCATCCACCAGCTTTTGTCAGATTAGATGGAATTCCTTCAATGTAACTTCCGTAAAGCTGGAATACTCTTCCAATAATGGCTCGACCTGGACGACTATTACTGCTGGTACTGACGCTTCGGTAGGGATATACTCGTGGGCTGTACCATCGACTGTCTCAAGTCAGTACCGAGTTCGCATATCTGATACCTCAAATCCACTGGTAAGCGATACCAATGCCACTCCTTTCTCTGTGCAGGTTCCAGTGGCTATAATCAATGCTAATGGCGGGGGATTCATAACCAATAATTCGTTGTTTACGATTCGCTGGCGGACACTTGATGTACCGGCAGGAAGCTTTATCCAGTGGATTTATGCCGGCCCCAATGGTGCCTACCCCTGGTACACAATCACCGGTTATGAAGGGGTGCCGATTGAGCAGGGAAGTTTTGATTGGTTTGTCAATATAGGAAATCTATCAACGTTAATTCTGATAGGTCGATTGGTCGGTACGGAGCGAATAATTGCCCGTTCAGCATCATATATCACGGTTACCGATAATTTCCTTCTGATCAATGAACCCAATGGAGGAGAGTGTTATGCTCCAGGTTCATCTCAAACAATCAGTTGGGATGGATGGGGAGTATCGGCGCTCAATATATCACTCAGCACGGATAACGGGAATACCTGGAATATGATAGGCAACAATATTCCCGCTTCCAATGCCAGTTTCCAGTGGATTGTTCCGAATAGCCCGTCTGAAAACTGTCGTATAAAACTGGCTGATGTTAGTTTGAATTATATGAATCTCTTTAGTGACAATACTTTTACGATTGTTTCGCCGCCTGTTCCGGCAACAGTATCAGGGTTGAGTTTAATGGTCAATCAGGGTGATATGATAATCACCTGGGAAGCTGTGACTCAAGATATCGGCGGAAACCCAATGCAACCAGATGCCTACATAGTGAGATATAGCCAGGAGCCTGATGCAGAAGCTGATGAATGGACTATCCTGGCCACAACCAGTAATCTTCAGGCTTGTCACCCAGGAGTAGCGAATCAATATGAGAGGCTGTTCTATCGGGTGACTGCTGTGAAGAACTGATTAGTTTTGCCCTTTTTCAGACCTGAAGTGCCAGGAATTCTGTAGTAATATTACACATCTATCAAAGGTGCATGAAGATACTGGTCGGCAACGATGAGGCGGGTGGGGGCGTTGATGGTCTGTAAGTATCTGAGCATGGTTTCTTTGGCGACTTCGGGGTGGTTATTCACTTCGCTGAGGTGCGCCAGGATGAGGTTGGTCAAGCCGGGGTGCATAATCTGGGAGATGACGCCGACCGCCTGGATATTGGAAAGGTGTCCCTGGTTACTGAGGATGCGCTGTTTGAGATGCCAGTCGTAGGGACCGTCGCGCAGCATTTTCTCGTCGTGATTGCTTTCCAGAACTATGGTGGAACAGCCTTTTAGATGTTTGACGAGAAGCATGGTCTGAAAGTCTGATGACCTCTCCCAAAAATCTGATGATCTGAAACCAGCCTAAAACCAGCGTAAATTTGCAATAATCGTGATACAAAAACGTCCAGAAACGTCCAAATAGCACTGTGACAATATCTAAAGCCAGTCCTATCTATCTCCCTAATTCATAAAGCCTTAAGACCACTGTGACAGGTGATACTCATTTGCAACTTTGGGTGAGACTTTGTACCAACAAGGAGAAATAATGAAAGCCTTACTCAACAAACACGGATACCTTTACCTGGGGCGCGCATATCGGCTTAAGGCCATGCTCTGCCCATTCGTTCCAAGCAACTCTGCAACTACACCCCATGACGCTGCGGTGCTCAGGCCCACCATCTGTGGGGATTGGTGCCCGCACTTTGGTGAGCCGGAGATCACCGACATGGGCAACTTAGTTTTAGATGTTGTGATTCCCATTTGCAATGGGACTACGATTCGCTGTGATGAGTTAACTGATGAACGCGGCGAAAGCAACAAGCAACCCACAAATCAATAGGAGGAAACCAATGGCACTTCACAAGACAGAACAATTCTTTGCCAATCTGGTAAAGGATTATTTGGACAAGACAACGGACAAAGCGGTCAAGGATCATGTTGTCCGGAACAGGGGCGGCCTTCAGATGCTGGAACCTTCCATGTAGGCCCTTTTTGATGAATCAGCAGCGGCCTATAAAGCTGAACAGCTGGCCGCGCTGGAACGGGAAATGGCCCGGGTCCAAAGAAACTGCGCAACCGGAAAAAAGGAACTGGAAGCCAAGCTTACCAGGCGGGCGGTGCTGGCCCAAAACGGCCATTATATCGCGCAAGCTTACGCGGAAAAGGTGGGAATCCCGCTGGACAAGGCAACCGCAGAACTGAACGAATACGCGGCCCGCAAGACAGACCATTTCAACGCGGGTAATTTGGCAGATGAATACGCGGCTTTGAAGCACCTTCCGAACCTGACCGGACCAGACCGGACCCTTGCGCATGAAGTTAGCAAGCGGGAAGCGGCCAAGATCCAGACCCCGGAAGAAGCGGAAGACATGGAAGTTTACAACCGCATTGAAGGCAAGACCACAAGCGAAATGATCAAGCAATATTCTGGCCGTGATTTCGCTTATTGGGAAATATACAAGAACGCAAAACAAGGGTTCTTTCCCACACAGGCCACCCCGGACCAGGCAGAACCGCAAGGCCAGACAGATGATCAATGGGATGAACCAATCTAACCGGGCGGCCTGAAGCCGCCCAAGACCGCCCTGCGGCCCCGTTGAGCCTGGCCGCGGGGATTCCCGGCCCCGTGGTTAATGACCTTGGCTGCGGGGCCACCTTTCGCCACAACAGCCATGAGTGGCTCTCCAAGGGTCCCCGGCCCCCTGGTTATGCTAACTAAACCGGGACCCGGACCCCGCCCCAAAAAGGCGGGGTTTTTCTTTACCCCGGGAAGGGGTTCAGTCCTACAGGGGAAAAGGGTTTCAGGCCCCTTCGCGCGGGCGCGCCCGGGCAGGCGTTTTTTATGCCCGACAAAAACCCGGTCTGCCTGGAACGCGGCTGTCATAAGCTGTCAATTTACCCAATCCAGACCCCGGAACCTTTGCTTGTGGCCCGGTTCCGTGGCTGGTTACCCAATAGGGGAATGAATTGTTTCATTCTGCCCGGGACAAGGTCAACTAATTAAGTCATTGATCTGCTTGCGGTTATTGCCTTTCGCCACAGCTCCGCGGCCAGCTCCTATTTTCTGCGGTCCCTGGGGCAACCTTTGAGCCGGTGCAAATAAAAAAGTGAACTAAAATCTTGACAGAATTTTTTGCATTATTCTGATTTTTTTACAATTCCGGGCGTTTCTTGCGTGTTTGTTGTTAAATTTCCCTTGACAAGATTCCGGGGTCTGAATATATTGTCAACAGCATAACCAATAAGGGGGTCCACAATGGACGCAAAGCTTGACCAGACCTGCAGCACAGCGACACAAGCCGCGATGATCAAAACCTATATTCCCCGCCTGCAGGAACCCACAATCACGGCAGACGGCCACGCCTGGGACGCTTGGCTGTCTGCTTTTTCTAATAGCAGCCACGCCCGCCACCCCGGGACCCTGACAGCCGCCACCTATACGCGGAACCTGAAGCCGTTACGCGCCTTTTTCATGGACCGCGGGATCACGGAACCGGAACGGGCAACCGCGGAAACCCTGGCAGAATACAGGGGCCACCTTCTAACCACGTTAACCCACAAAGGCCGGAAGCTGTCTGATAACGCAGCTGCGGCCCGTTTCGCCTTGGCCTGTAACTTTTTCCGCTGGCTGTCTGCCCGGTCCGCTGTGGCAGACATTACCCGGGGAATTGACGGAATCAAGGTCAATACGGACTTTAGCCATGCACCCTTGACCCTGGACCAAACCCGCAGGGTTCTGAACCAAGCCGCGGATCTGCGGGACCGCGCTATCCTGTTACTTATGTTTGGAACGGGTCTGCGCTGCGCGGAAGTGGCCACGGCCAAGATTCAGGGTTTGCAGCTGGAAGCTGGCCACCAAGTCCTTTACGTAAAGGGGAAAGGCCGGACAAGTTATGATGAATTTGTCCTGATCCAGCCGCCCGTCATGGCCGCGATCAACGCTTACCTGGAAACCCGCCCAGGTTACCAGCCAGATGACCCGCTTTTCACTTCTGCGGCAAACCGGAACCGGGGCCAGGAAATGACCGCCCTTTCGCTTTCCCGCCTGGTCAAGGGTTATCTTGTGGCGGCCCTGAAGGATTACATTCCCCCGCACCAACTGGAACGTTACAGCGCACACAGCACCCGGCACACTTACGCGCACCTTGCGCTTGACGCTGGCTGCGGGCTGCTG
>Ga0208939_1002767_pt1 | contig 12060 bp, 3 predicted proteins | sample AD_STIC12_MetaG_FD_184437 | JGI IMG/M metagenome (GOLD analysis project Ga0208939, IMG submission 184437) | Active sludge microbial communities of municipal wastewater-treating anaerobic digesters from USA - AD_STIC12_MetaG (SPAdes) (version 2) | ecosystem: Engineered > Bioreactor > Anaerobic >...
AACAATCACCGGCGATTTTGAAGAGACCGGCCCGGCATCGGCAGGGTAATCTTCGGGATAAGAAGCGACCTGCCCGGTATAATTGCGCAGGCCATTGTTGTAGAAAAAGCCTCCTGGTGACAGTTCGCCGGTGCCGAAATGATTGCCGAGCGTCAGTGTGACCGAAACTGCCATGCCATTTTTATCCCAGACGCAGAGGTGGGTGGTATTTGAGTCAGCCACTTTACTGCCGCCTTCGATTGCCGGCGGCTGATATTGTTTGATAAATCCGTCGAATTTCTCGGGTGTTTTCAGACAGGCGGCCAGCGAATCGAATTTGGTCGAGATATATTTCTGCCCAAGCCTGGCGATGCCCAAAAGATCGCTGCCGGAACGCGGAAATAAGCCTTGATCAGAGGCAAGAAGCTGCAGCGCCAGTTTGATTGTTACCAGTGAGCAGGAAGGGGGGGGGCAGCCATAGATACTGAATTCGCCGTAATCATATCGCAGGGGCATGACCATTTGACTGCGATATCTGGCCAAATCCTGCAGTTGATAAAGGGCCCCGCGTTTTTGCATGTCGGCAATCGTCTGTTCTGCATCGCTGCCGCGATAAAATGACTCGCCATTATCTGATGCCATACGCATCAGGGTTCGGGCCAGCCGTGGTTGATAGAACAGCTGTCCGGCACGCAGCGGGTAACCATGGGGAGCCAGAAATGATATTGTCAAAGGGTCACTGGTATTCAAAAGTTTTTTTTCGACAACCTTTTCAAGATAGGCGCTTGCCCTGAAGCCTTTGATGCAGGTATAAACCGCCGGCGCCATAACCTCCGGAGCCGATTTCTTCCCATACAGGCGCAGCATTTTCAAAAGCATTTCGGGAACCGTTGGCAGACCGATAAAGCTTGCTGGGCTGGCCTGCTTTTTCAAACCCGGCCACCTGGTTGAGCCGTCGAAAGCCGAGACTCGGCCGGCCGGCGTGCAGACGAGTGCAAAACCATCACCACCAATGCCTGAGTTCGAAAAATCAACGACTCCAAGCATGAAGCCGGCTGCTACGGCCGCATCAACCGCATTACCACCTGACTGTAAAACTTTTATGGCCGCAGCCGCTGCCAGCGGGTGCCCGCAGCTGACCGCGCCCCCTGTACCGGTTGCTGCAAAATGTCGGTCGCTTAAAGGCTCTGATGCTGCGACTGAAAGTGTGCAGAACAGCATAAATGCATACAGCAGACAGCACGCCCTGCCGAAGAGTCGATGAAAATTATCTGACGGTCTTCTGGATGATTTCCTGCTGTTGATGCGTAATCCCGGAATCAGATGGCAGATAATCGACAAACGTTTGTTCATGCTGTTTGCTCCTGTCTGATGACCTCAAAGGCCTCAATTGTCTGGGTTTTGCCTTTAACCGAACTTATCGGAAGTTTTCTTGCCGCGAAGCCATCAGGCAGATAATCTGTCATCTGGCCAGAAATAACTATGCCGCCTCGTAGTTTTATTGCCTCATAAGCAAGTCTGGCAGCCAGATTGACCGGGTCACCGACAACAGTGCGCGACAGTCTTGCCTTTTCTGCCCCCATTATACCGGCAACGGTCATGCCGGTATTTATGCCGACCGCCACCTGCATTCCGGTCGCCGAGGTTACCCGGTCAGCAATCATGGCTGCAGCCTGGATTGCCCGCAACGGGCAGGAGGCGGCATTTTCGCCGCGATGCTCAAAGACGACCATGACCTTGTCTTCGATCATTTTGTCTATTTCGCCACCAAAGAGGCTGGTGGCCTCATCTGCCGCCTGAAGCAGCTTTTGCAGCAGACCGAAGGTTTCTTCGGCGGTATGCGTTGTCTGAAAATCGCTGAATCCGCAGAATGCCGCGAACAGAACCGTTGCGGCGGTTGTCTCAGCCTTTTCTGCCAGTGAGCTGCTGTTTGCATCTTCAACCTCGCGCCGTACTGAATCGGTGACGAAACTTTTCAGCAGCTCACCTTCCTCAAGACCGCTTGCCATGTTGTTGAACGCTTTGCCGAGCGCCGCGAACTCATCAGGGTGGTCTTCGTGAATGCGGACTTTGAAACTTCCCATGAAGATTTCGCGGGTTGCTGCCGTCAGTTCGCGCAGGGGCCAGACAAAATACAGGGCCCCGGCAAAAGCGAGAATTCCGCCAAAAAGAATCATAACCAGAATAAAAATTTTAACCCTGGCTTCCATCAGCTGCCTGAAAGCTTCAAAACTGCTCATCGTTTCGCTGCCGGCCATAATAAAATTACCGAAAGTGCCCGGAATTGCGGAATAGATAGTTGTGGATTCAGGCGTTTCTGCGATGCTTGAGGCTCTGGCTCTGGCAATATGGGCGATCTCGCCTGTTCTGAGCAGCTCAGGGTGACTCTCAGCTATTTCATGCACATGATATTTAACGCTTAATGTGGCGTGCTCATCGCCGTGCAAAACAATTCTCGGCGATCCCGGGTTGAGGGTTAGAAAATTCTGTGGCAGGTTTTGCGTTATATTTTCTCTTTCGATATACCAGACAGCATAAGCATGCGGACGATTACGCCAGTCGATAGGATTGGCAATCAGCTGTTCCTGACGATAGCTGGCGTTGACCTCGATTCTGATGCCGCTGTTGCGTCTGAAGTTGTAAAAGGCGTCGGCCCCGAAGATTTTCAAAAAAAAGTCCCGCGATATTTCCTGCTTCAGCTCATTTTTCAGACCATTTTCCGAGTAATCCGGCATCAGGCCGGAATATCCGGGGCGCCGTGACATGATTTCCAAAAATCTCTTTTTAAACATTTCTGCCACCATGTTGTCTGCGTTTGCCGGGGCAAACGTTTTGCCGGTGGGGTCTGCCTTGACACCGATGATCGTATTGTCATGTTTGCTTATCCAGATCGAAGAAAAGCGGTTACCGCCATAAATACGCCCAAGTTTGTTCATAAAATTGATGGTGAAGGCTTCATCATCGCCACAATAGTTGCGGTTGGCAAATTTCTCGATGCGTTCAATCGAATTCAGGCCGCGTGCCAGGTTCAGTGTTTCGGCGCTTTCGTCAAATGCTGCCCGGTCAAGGCTTTGCAGGTCCAGGTCGAGCTTGTCAATTCGGCGGTTTTTTTCGTTCGCATAGCTCACTCTGAAAAATTCACCGGCAAGATAAGCAGAGGCAAAGACCGGCTGAATGATCAGGAACAGAAAAACGCCTGGTATCATCAGCTTCAGGGAAATGTCCGGGCCACGGCCAAGAATGATCTTTTCAGCTATGATCCTGAAAAGAGCACAGGCCGACAGCGACAAGATTATCAGCCACAGCAGACCCTGTCGCGGAAGACTGATTTTTGCGTTCAATACCGGCGATGCAGAAAAGAAGAGACATTTTTTGAAGTCGTTATAACGTGTCAGAGACAATTGATGGCCATTATGGTTTATTTTTTGCGGTAGACGCCGAAAACCGCTCAAAACCCTTCTGATAGAATTTCTCAAATCTTTGCGGCCAGAAAGGTAGTCGCTGAAAAGAACTTCGTCGGTTTCCGGAAAGTAGGCCCCCAGTCCGTATTCTCTTCTGGGAAAACGCTTAAGTCGCCATTCTATGTTGCGTCGCAGCGAAAACTCTGATAGATCTGCCAGGGCAAGAATGTAAGAGTCTTCAAAAAGCTTCTCGCCAGACAGAGAGAGGTTTCTGCCCGGTTCTCTTATTACCAGCTTGGTATTTTTGTTGAGCACTATGTCGCTGAGAAAGTTCTTATAGAACTTCAGGGTTGGATGTGGCCATTTTTTTGAACGCCCCCAAAAGCCGGTAATCTGGTTCAGACCGATATCCGGCCCCATGTGAACATGCTCCAGGCGGTCGTCTGCGCCGACCAGACCGAGATGAATTTCACACGGAAACCCGGCTTTTGCGATGATATTCTGCAGGTTTCCTTTTAAAACATTGATGAAATCAGGGTCACAAACTTTTTCTTTGAAACTTTTTTCGCCCATCATTCTGAATTCACGGCAGATTCTTGCCTGCTCTCTGATCAGGTAGTTCGATTCGTCAGACAGCCTTTCAATCTGAGCCATGTCCGCCCTGATGCTGTTGTTTCTGTTTTCCCTCAGCTCGTCATGTCGGAGTTCTACTGTCGATCGCATGGCAAAATAAAGGCTCAAAGGTGGAAACAGAAGGACCAGGGTTATGAGAAGGAGAATTGCGGCTTTTTTCACAGGCTGTTAAGCTCCTTCAGCTCAAAGAGCTCGTCAGCATGTCTCAGTAGCTCTATATTAAGGTCAGAAACGGCATCGGCAACAGTTTTACTGAGCATTATTCTAGTCGCCAGACCCTTCTTGCTGGCGGCTTCACAATTTTCCGCGCCACTTCTGGCTTTTCCGATAATAGAGAACTCCGATCTTACACCGGATCGCAAAATGCCGGCCATGATCTGTCCTGAATCGAGCCCAATGCCTATTTCATATGTCGGCTCGTGGGCCATAGCTCTTTGTTGCTGAATTTTTTGATGGGCAAGCATCATCATTGCGGCAGCTTTTAAGGCTTTCTGGCAGGAAGTTTCGGGTTCGCCCGGAAAAAATGCAACGATGGCATCGCCGATGAACTGTTCGACCCTGCCAGATTGCCGATGAATAATTTCGACCATTTCGCGCAGGTGAGTGTTGAGAAGCCTGGCGATAACTTCTGGTGCGTGACTTTCGGAGATGGTCGTAAAGCTTCTGATATCGGAAAAAAGTACCGAACCTGAGATGGTCTGGGCACTTGCGGTTTCATGACTTTCTCTGACCCCGGAATCGAATGTCGTCGATACGAATTTCCCCAGAAGCTTTCTTTCTTTGAGCCCCCGCAGCATCTGGGTCGTGGCTCTGGCCAGTTCGCCAAGTTCGTTGTTGAGCGGGTAACTGAATTCGCAGGTGTAATCACCTGAGGCTATGTGGTTGAAGACCTGGTTCAATTCGCCGGCCGGTTGAATCAGCAGTTTTGAAACCGCCGAAGCAAGAAGGTATATTGTTGCAGCAAGCATCGCCACAATTATTATCAGCAGAATAAATTTGAGGTCTGCCATGGCCTTAACCCCTGAAAGGTCGATGATTGCACCGCCAAGATAATGTCTGACCTTGTTCATCGGCTCATAGATGAAAATCGAATTGTTGTAGGCCTGCTCGATTCTAAAGTTATGATGCATGGAGGCCTCAAGAAAATGTAGAAAGTTTTTGCCGGTTTCGCTGCCACCGATACGGTTTTCAGATTCGACGCTGTTGAAACCCGAAGAAAGGTCGCGGCTGTAGCAGAAAAATTGACTGTCTTTGCCAGAGTTGAGAACTTTAAGTTCAGATCTGATAATATCCCGCACCGTTTCTGAAATACTGATGGCAAGAATCAGGTAGCAGCCGATTTGCCCCTGTCTGCAAATTATCGAAGTGAAAAAAACATGTCTGGCAACTGTGCCGGCCTGAAAGCTGTTGATTCTTTCGAGCGACGACAGAAACACATCTTTGATCGAGGCGTTATTCTCGCCGCCGAGAGAATTTACCAGGGTCTTTTGCATTTTGCTCAGTTTAATCTGCGGGAACTCCGGATCTCTGGCGGTTAAAATCTTGTTTAGGTCGCCGGCCGAAATTACATAATAATCCAGATGATACCTGGCAAAGGGGATTTCTGACGGTGATGTCACATGGAAACCTTCTGCCCGGCCGGGTTGGATGACAAGAACGTAATTCAGAAAAAATCTGTGACGGCGAAGACTCTCCTCAAGTCCTGTAAAACCTGATTTTTGCATTGTGGTATCACTGGCAATAAAAGCGTTCTGATAAAAGGGATCGGCCAGCATTTCTTTGATCAGTATGCCCGCCAGTCCGACGCTTTCTTCTGATTTTTCGTCGAGGATTTCTATCTGAGAATATGCATTTTTGACTTTCTGCTTTATTTCCGCTTCTTTTGACTGCTCGACCAGATTGAGCCCGAGATACAAAAACAGCGAAACTGGCAGCATTCCGGTCATGAAAAAGAGCATTCTGAAAGCGAGGGCCATGCTGAATCCCTGATGGCGCAGCCGCAAAAAGAATACTGCCGACCAGAGAAGCGAAAAAACCGCGAGATCGCGTGGCAGTCCTTTGCCAGGAACCAAAGGGGCAGTGTTTTTGAACGAAATGGCAATAAAATAATGTGTGTCAGGGCTGATTATGTCTATGTAATGCAGCCATTCTCCGACAGGTGTGAGTTGTCGCCGCGGAAAATCCTTGTTGCCAAACATCTTTTCAAGCGACAGATACGCCACTTTCTGCTGCTTTTCAAGCCCACTGAGTGGCGAATGAAGCGGGTTGAACACCGATGCAACTTTTTCAGACTCAGGAAAGCAGACGAAAGCATTTTTGCTGATGCTGTCATTTAACTTATCTGCAAGACGTTTCAGACTTGCAGTGGTATTTTCAACGAAGTCTCCGGGCAGCAGAGCCATAAAGCCGCCGTTATTGCCGGTTTTTTGCCAGTAAAGATAATGCGGACTGCTTTCGAACTGAACGGGTGTTAAAACTCCGAGACGCTGGGCTGCAAGATATTCAGGGGCCGAATTTTCGCCGAAAAGCCCCGAAATGAATTTTTCGTTGCGGCGTCTTGTGCTATCGTCTGAATGTTTCTCGCGCAGATTGATCAGCGCTGTGAAGGCCAGTTCCATGGCTTTGCGCTTTGAATTTTCGAGACCGGCTGCCGTGGCCAGCCTGAAGCTGTCTTTTTCGCGATTGAATGCCCATATGCGGCATTTTTGCAGAATGTGCGGGTGCATGTGCTTGCGCAGCACTGCAGGTAGATGATTTTCGATGCCGGTCGGCTCAGCAAAAGCGATAGCCTCTAGTTCCTTAAGAACTTCTCTCGCAGAACTCTCGATCTGAAGAGTTGCAGAAAAACCGGCTCTTGCGCGTATCGTCAGTATTTCTGCCTGTTTTTTTCGATCTTCATGCTCGGCGCGGCGCGTATGCAACTGGTGATCGTGGAGAATCAGGTGGGCGCCAACGATATAAAGACAGCCGAGAAAAAGGGGAAAAGCCCAGGCAAAAGCCGACCTGATCTTGCCGTAGGAAATCATTCGCTCTTGCCCCCGGAAAAATCTGCCAGGAACGCTTCGACAGCGTGAGTTTTGCCCTTGACACTGTTGATCGGCAGGCGGGTAAAATTGCAGTTGCCTGCAGCCATTCTGGCTGACGCTCCGGAAACAACCACTCCGCCACTATCCAGGCCTGATGCAACCGTCGCCAGTCTTGCGGCCAGATTCACCGTATCGCCAACAACCGTTCGCGCCAGTCTGACATTGGCTGCCCCCATGACACCGGAGACGACTTCCCCAGAGTTGATACCGATGGCAGCATTGATTCCGTGATTCTGCCAGAGCTGCTGTTGAATGTTTCTCGCGCAGGCCATCGCTGCAGCCGCGATCATCTGCTGAGATCTGTCGGACACATGCGGAAAAACAACCATAACCTTATCTTCGATCATCTTGTCGATCTCGCCACCATGCTGAGAAACCATGGTAACTGCAGCCGACAGATGCGACTGCATCAATGCAAACAGCTCTGACGGAGTCAGCTGACTCTGAAGGGTTTTAAAGCCTTTTATACTGGAAAAAAGCACGGTGGCTTCAATGATTTTCGCCTGATCATCGCTGTTTTCTGCTGTCGAACTTTCGCGCACGCTTTCAGAGACAAAGTTTTTGAGCAGCTCGCCTTCGGCCAGGCCGCCGGCCATTTTATTAAAAGCCACAGCTGCAGCGGCGAACTCGTCTGGGTGCCGTTCATTTATCCGCACCGAGTAATCTTCAGCGATGATTTTTTGAGTTGCCTCAGTCAACTGCCTGATCGGTATGGTGAAATAGAGCGAAGATAAAAGCGCCAGAAAAAGTGCACCCAAAACCATCAGGACAAAGTATCTGATAGCTGTGGCAGTGAGTTCCTGACTGATGCTGTCAAGGCTGCGGGTGTTTTTCTGCCCGCACAGGATGAGGTTTGAATACCGCGCCGGCAGAGTTTCAAAGATTGGTGAGCCACTGGCATTAACATCCTGCATGACAAGTCGTGAACCGGTCAACAGAGACTGCTTGGCGAGTTCCATCAGGCCTGGAACTTTTTGTGATAATGTGTGAAAGCTTCCCGGGTCAGCGGTCAGAAACTCATTGTTGCCATACAGCGTTACCAGCACTGGTTTTGACGGGTCATCTGAAAGGCGATTTACAGGAAAATGCCGCCGGATGGTTTCGGAAGAAAAAACGTATGTGAAGATATATTTCGCACGGTTGGCAAGCGTTATCGGTAGACTGAGTATGGCATTTTCGTCAAAAAATGATTGCAGGCGCAGCAGAGTGCCGGGGTCTTCCTGAAGACTGAAATAGCTTTGTTCGCCAAAAAGATTGAGCATGACGCTGTCGATTATTTCTGCTTTGATGTCGTCGAATCTTATCTCATCTATTTTTTCAGTTCTGGTATCTCTGTCTGATTTTGCCTGCTCATTCAGAATGTGCTTGAATCTTGGGCTGAACACCTCGTTTGCGAAAGCGTCTGATGTGGGGAAGATGTTGAAATCCTTCTGGTTATGCCTGTATTCAACTTCAATGAGTTGTCTGTCTGCGGCAGTGAGCCAGATTTCGGGGTAGCAGGGTATTTTTCTCTGCTGCAAAACTTTTGCAGACATTGAAGCTACCAGTTCCGGGTAATCCGTCGAAACCGCCAGATCGGTAAACGATGCGATCTGCTCGACCGAGTTCATGCCTCTGACAAAATTGACGGAGCTGCGAAAATTGGAATATGTGCTCAGATCGAGGTCTTCAAGCTCGGCCGACAGATCGCTGGCGGCTTTGTTGCGTTGGATCTTGAAATTTGCAACCACGTATTCATTGGCCAGATAAAGCCCCGAGGTAAAGGGTACCATGCTGACAAGTGTGAAGACCAGAATGATAAAGTTTCTCAGGGACAGCCTGACTTTACGGTCGAAAAGCACATGGTCGACCATGAGTTTCCAGACGGCACAGCCGGCGATGGCAAAGATACAAAGCAGTATTTTTAACCCCGGTTGCCCGGGTAATTTGGGCATTGGCGTCACAATCGCCACCTGCCATGGGATTTTGGGGTCGAAGGGGGTAAAAAGAACAAGCCATTGGCCCAGCTCCAGCCTGCTGATTCCTGGCTTTTCACGGCCCGTTGCCTCGATGACTTTTTTTCCGAGCCCCGGGTGTTTCATAAACCACGCAGAAAAGACCGGTCTGATTGCTTTGCTGCCGCCAAAAAAGACAATCCCGGCATTTGTATCTTTCCACATCAGTGCGGCTTTTCTGGCAGCTGTTCTTATTCCTGCCCGTGACAGATCGATCAGCACGTTCATCAGATAGTCTTTTTTCGAGCGCAGGGTTAACAGCATTCTGGTCGATTCAGTGTCGCGGACAATCAGCTGGTTAGCCTTAACTCTGTCGCCAGAAGACTTCAGAAAGCCAAGATTGAAGATCAGGCCGACGTCGGTCAGTTGTTTTTGCAGCTGTTCTATCGCACCTTGCGGCGGGTCATTATAAAAGGCCATGTCGATAAATTTGAACATCAGACTGCTTAAATCCGAGATTTTGTTGGCTGCAACTTTTCGGGTTCCAGAAAAATGCAGCTGATGTTGTTTCCCTCTTTTGTGGTAGGAAATGCTTGCTTCCATTGGCAGCAGATATGCCAGCCCGGTTGTTTGTATGAATTTGTCGAAGGCTTCATCAGCAGACTTTGCAAAAGCAGCCCAGGTCAGGCCTGTATACATCTGCTCCGTCTGGATTAGAAAATAAGAAAAATATTTGAATATTTCCTGGGAAATCAGTGCGATCTGACTTTGTGAGCGAAGCTCATTCCCGAGTCTGGTTTCTATCTGTTTTGTGTGCTCTTCTGAAAGAAGCCTTGCCGAAGATTTGAGCGAATAGGCTGTCATCAGCGAGGGCAGGGCGAGCAGAAGCGTTGCGGCAAAAAGTATGATTAACTTTTTCATGCTTCGCCAGCCCTTTCCAGAAGCTCAAAAACATCTGTGCCCTTAAGAGGTTTGCAGACGGCTATTGCTTCACGTTCCAGCGGTTCGATGAAATGATGCGAGACAATGATTCTTGTGTGCGAGCCAAGCTTGCTGAGGGCTTCAAATTCTTCTGCCTGATGTCTGGCCTCGCCAATGATCGAAAATTCATAGCGCCCCGGGGTCACGAGTGAACCGGTGATGACGGTTCCGTGCTGCAGGCCGATGCCGATGGCGTAGGTGAACCTGCCTTCTTCGTGCCGCAGCCGATTCAGATTCTGATGGGCCGAGTGCACGGCAAGAGCAGCCTTTAATGCTGCAGATCGGCTGTCGCCATGCTTTTTGTCAGGAAAAAAAGCGACAATTGCGTCGCCGATAAACTGCTCGATCTGCCCGCCGAGGGTCTGAATTTCCTTTGACATGGTTTCGAGGTGTGAGTTGAGCATTGCAGCTATGTCAGCCGGCGGAAAACTCTCGGAAAGAGTCGTAAAGTTGCGGATATCTGAAAAGAGGACAGTGCCGGTTATTTCGCGGGCCTTTTTGAGCTCTTCAAAACTCGATCCATTCGAAAGGCTCTTGTCAAGAGTAGTCGACACAAATTTGCCCAGCCGCAATCTTTCTTTAAAGCCGTTTTGCATGAGATTGACCGTATTTGCCAGCTGCCCGAGCTCATCCTGTCTTTCGATGCTGAGGCTGAGATCGAGGTTGCCCTGGCTGATGCTGTGAAGAACTAGATTGATGCGCTCCAGTGGCATCAGCATGTGCGAAGTGGCGAGCGAAGAGGCTACATACATAAGACAGGCCAGAATTACGGCCGCAATTTCCAGAAACAATTTTTTTGTTTGCCTTGCGGCATCAGGCTTTGCCAGCGAGACAATGCAACCGCCGGCAAAATTGGGCATCTTGCTCATGGGGTAGAAGAGGTAGAGGTAATCGCTGTCGGTTATCGACTTTTCAAAAATTGAACTGCGGCACTTTTTCATCAGAGAAAAAGCTTTTTTTCCGGCTTTGCTTTGCAGAGTCCGCATCTTTTTGAAAGGGAAAATTGAAAATTCTGTATTTGGCAGTAATTCGGCTGCAAGAAAAATATTGGCATCATTTACATTATGCATATCAAGCTCGCGGGCGAGATATCGGCGAAAAACGCTCTCCGAACTGGCAGCAAAGATCAGATATGAGGCTATTCTGCCGTTTCTGGTCAAAATAACCGAGAAAAAGTAGTCTTTTCCGGTGTTGCCGTAGCTGACAAAGGTCGGCTTTTCATAAGTCATAAAAAAGGTTTCTGCCAGAAATTCGTTTGGCAGACCGGAGAGTATCTGATAAAAGTTTTTCTGACCTGAATCCATCAGTGTGTCAGGCAGAGGCGTCATTTTTGACAGAATCTGGTTGATTTTGAAAACCCCGGGTCCCATAAGGTTCATATGGGTTTTTGCGGTCTGGCGTATGCGCTGGTCAGCAACCAGCATCTCAGAAGAAATGCCGGGATAGAAGGCAAACATGTAGTCGAGCGAGAGTTCGAGACTGAGCATCTTATTGCGTATGGCGTTGAAAGCCTTGCGCGTATCGTTGCTGTCGCCGTTGTTCAGAAGGTTTTGCACGCGGGGGTTTTTGATGATTTCAGAGATGTGATAGCCAAAGAGATGCAGGAGAATATCGCTGCGTTCATTGATATTGCTGAGTTTCTGACTGTTCTCGCGTTTCAGTTCAATAATTTCGTTCTGGTAAGACTCCTCAATCAGAGAATAACCGGCAGACAGCATTACGGAAATTGGTATGAGGCCGGCAAGAAAGAATAACACCCTGAATGAGACTGCCAGAGGCAGACCCGGTCGACCATTTTTCCAGTAAAACAATGCAAAAATCAGCGCCCAGAAGGCCACGACCAGAGCCGCGGCAGTTGTAGCGGCTGGCCTTGTCACCTTAAGGGTTCCGGGAGTGGGCGAAAAAATGACTGCATCATAAGGAACATCGACGGTTAAAAAGCCCCTGAGAAACAGATGCCCATCGGTTTCGAAAATCTGTTTGCCCTTGTCGTCGGTTTCTCGAACTACCTTGACAAGTGTATTTACGAGCAGTTGCCGATATTCG
>Ga0208939_1002784_pt1 | contig 12026 bp, 10 predicted proteins | sample AD_STIC12_MetaG_FD_184437 | JGI IMG/M metagenome (GOLD analysis project Ga0208939, IMG submission 184437) | Active sludge microbial communities of municipal wastewater-treating anaerobic digesters from USA - AD_STIC12_MetaG (SPAdes) (version 2) | ecosystem: Engineered > Bioreactor > Anaerobic >...
TTCAGGCCGTAGATGTCCACCGAGATGGGGGCCGAGATCGCCGCGCGCGCCTTCATCAGAAAATCGTTGATCGCTTCGGATTTGTAGGTGTCGGCGTCCGTCCGGTGCCGGAACGAACACAGGTGCACCGGGCCGTCCAGCGGGAAGCGGATGTAGTCGAACTGGATCTCGTCGAAGCCCGCCGCCGCGATCTCTTTGGCAATGGCGATGTTGTAGTCGTGGACGAACTCTGCGTGGGGATCGACCCAGTATTCGCCGGGATTGCCGGTCCAGGGCGCCCCGGTGCGATAGTTCCAGATCGCGTATTTCGACCGATACGCCCGGTACAGGTGCCAGTCCTTGAAGACCACGATGCGCGCGATGAGATAGACGCCACGCGCCTTCGCCTCCTTTATAAGCCGCGGGAGGTCCGGGGCCTTCTTGACCGCTTTGATCTCGTTGGCCGTCGCATTCGTCACGGGGTAAAAAACGCTTCCCAGGTCGTCCTTCATGTCGATGACCAGCGCGTTCATGCCGGTGAGCGCGAGCGTCTTCATGACCGACGAAAAGTTCTTCACGAACGGGTAGTACCCCACGTAGAGCGCGTCCCGTCCGGCGGCCGCCTTCATCGGCGGCTCCTGCTTCCGGTTCACCTGCGCGACGGTGCGATGAAAGAGCGACACCTTCTCTTTGGAGAGTGTGATGAGGACCGCGGCCGCATTATACTTTTTCGGTATCGCGTGTATCACATCGGCGAGTTTCGATGCGGACCACCGGCGGGCGGCGAGGTCGAATTCGAAGATGCCGCCGTCGGTCGCCGCATAGAGCCGGTTCTCCGCGATTTTCACGTCCCAGACGAAGAAGTGTGATTCGCGCGCGAGCGGAAGCGCAAGGCTCGTCCAGGACGCGCCGCCGTTGGTCGATTCGTACACGCCGTTTCCGGAGGAAAGTCCCGCGAACAGGCGGTTTCGGTTCGAGGGATCGACCTCGATCGCGCTCACCTCGTCGTAGAACCAGTGCTGGCCGGAATACGCCTCGTAGGGAATGCCGGATGATGATTTGCGGAATGAAGACCCATGCGCCCAGTACAGCCCCTCGAAGGAGGTCCCGGCAAGGGTATGACCGAGCGCACGGTGCAGGGACGTGATATAGGTCTTGGACGAAAGGCCGCCCCGAAGGGGGATCAGCCGCCAGGTGGCGCCGCCGTCCGAAGACGCAAAGAGCGTGTGTTTTGTCGCAAGCGCAAGCTCGTTCGGGTTCTCCCGATCGACGGCGAAGGCCGAGACCGATCGCATCGGGCCGGCGGGGCCCCTTCCGCGATACCGGAAGGCGTCGCTGTTTCGCGCCCGCCACTCCCTCGCGCCGGCGGGCAGAAGGAAGAGACCGTGCCCCCGGGTCGCCATCCAGCGGTTTCCCGCCGCGTCCCGGTACAGGCGCTCGGCGACGGCCCCGGCGGGCAGCCCGTCCGGGAGGGCCGTCCAGCTTCCCCCGCCATTGGCGGAATGCGCGTACCCGCCCGACGCCGGAATAACGTCCAGTTCGATCCCCGCGGCGCGCGCGGGCCCGGGCGAGCAGGCGAGCACAAGGAAGATGACGGCGGAGAAAAGCGGCGAGCGCGCGCTAGAAGCGCTCATTGAACATGTCCTCGTTCAGGATGATGTAGCTGTAGCCCTGCTCCGTGAGGAAGAGCTGGCGGTTGTGCGCGAATTTCTCCTCGGCGGAGTTGGTGGTGATGATGGTGTAGAAATACGCGCGGTTGTCGTCGGCCTTGGGCCGGAGGATCCGTCCCAGGCGCTGGGCCTCCTCCTGGCGCGAGCCGAAGGTCCCGGAGATCTGGATCGCCACGTTCGCGTCCGGCAGGTCGATCGCGAAATTCGCCACCTTGGAGACGATGAGGTTGCGGATGTCGCCCTTCTTGAAGGCGGCGTACAGGCGCTCGCGCTCCGCGATGGGCGTGCTCCCGGTGATGATGGGAAACGAGAGCGCCGCGGCGAGATCGCCCAGCTGCGTGAGGTACTGGCCGATGATGAGGACGTTTGCGCCCTCGTGGTGCGCTAGGATGCGGCGCACGATGGCGGTCTTCCGCTCGTTCTCGGAGGCCACGCGGAACTTCTCCTTGTCGGAGGCGAGCGAGTACTGCATGCGCAGGTCGTCGGGGAGCTCCACGCGGATCTCGGTGCAGATGGCCGTCGCGATCCAGTTCGTCTTCTCGAGGATCTTCCACGGCATGTCGAACTTCTTGGGGCCGATGAGGCTGAAGACGTCGGTCTCCAGGCCGTCCTCGCGGACCAGCGTCGCGGTGAGGCCCAGGCGGCGCTTGGACTGGATCTCTGACGTTATGCGAAAAACCGGCGCGGGAAGCAGGTGCACCTCGTCGTAGATGATCAGCCCCCAGTTCTTGGACATGAAGATGTTGAAGTGCAGGAAGTCCTCGTGCTTCTTTTTCCGGTAGGTGATGATGTTGTAGGTCGCGATGGTGACCGGCTTGATCTCCTTGCGCTCGCCCGAGTATTCGCCGATGAGCGCCGGATCGATGCCGGTCTTGTCCGTGAGCTCGTCGCGCCACTGGCGCAGCGCCACGGTGTTGGTGACCATGATGAGCGTTTCGGTCTTCAGCAGCGCCATGATGCCGATGCCCACGATGGTCTTGCCCGCGCCGCAGGGCAGGACGATCACGCCGCTTCCGCCCTCGGGCCCGCCGCCGCGGTAGAAGGCGTTGATGGCGCTTTGCTGGTAGTCGCGCACGGCGAACGGCGCGCCCCCGGCGCGGATCTCGCGCAGATCGAAGAGGCAGGGATCGCCGTCGTCGTAGCCGGCCAGGTCCTCCACCGGGAACCCGATCCGGATGAGCGCCTGCTTGATGTGCCCCCGGTAGGCGGATTTGATGCGGATGGTGTGGTCGTCCACGCGCTCGTCGATGTAGAGCTGGATCTTCCGGTCGCGGACGATCTCGTTGAACAGCAGCGCGTCCGTCGAGGCCAGGAAGAGTTCATCGCCCCGCTTCTCGAGGCGGATGAGGCCGTAGCGGCCCATCACGTCCTTGACGCTCGCCAGCACGATCTCCGGGATGTCGTAGCGCGAGAATTTCTTCAGGGCGGCGATGATGCCCGCGGCGTTCATCCCCGACGAGGCGGCGTTCCAGAGCGACAGCGGCGTGACGCGGTAGCTGTGGATGTGCTCGGGGCTCTTCTCGAGCTCGGCGAACGGGAGGATCGCGTCGCGCGCGTCCTCGTAGAGGGGGTTGTCCACCTCCAGCAGGAGGGTGTTGTCGCTCTGGACGATGAGGGGCTTGTCGTGGTTCATGGGCGCGCGGACCTCATTCGCGCGTCGATCCGCGAAAGCTCGCGGCTCAGGCGAAATTTTTCAAGCGGCGCGAACAGGAGCCCCAGCAGGAAGCCGATGGGCCCGAGGGGGAAGCTCACCATGAGGCGCACCGTAAGCGCGACCGAGGCGCCGGAGGCGCGGAACGTGTAGCGGCAGGAGTAGGCCGAGAAGCTGCCCTTGATTTGCTCGAGCTCGCAGTATTTTTCGGTATTGGTCGTGTAGCGCAGGCGCGTGGACAGCCGCAGGAACACATACGGCAGCGCGGTGTCGATGATCTGAAGCCCCGCCTCGTCGCGCGCCGTGCGATAGCGCCCGAGCGACGGTTTCACGACGGCGAGCTTGTGCACGGTGTCGATGGCCCCGAAGAGTTCGGCGACGGTCCCCTGGTATGTTCTTGAAATCTGGATGTCTATCATCGGCTGTGCGCGCCTGTCGGGCAAAGTCGGTGAATATAGTATTCCTGTGCACAATTTGTCAAATGAATTTGCGTTTCCGGGCTTTTTTTGACGTATTTATACGCCCGAACGGCGGTTTTCTTCTTGAATTGTTCACAGCGGCGGAGTGTTGATAGGGCGTGCTGACTATTCCATGCCAAGGACGGTTCCCATGGCCAAAACCGCATATCTGTACGACCGGCTGTTCATGGACCACGATACGGGATGGGGCCATCCCGAAAAGCCCGATCGGCTCCCGGCGATCGACGAGCGTCTCAAGAAGGAGCCCTTCTACACGGAGCTCGTGCGGATCGCGCCGCGAAAGGCCGCGTCGGAGCACCTCGAGCTCATCCACGACCGCGGCTACATCGAGCGCGTGCGCGACGAGATCGCCGGCGGCGCGCACTACCTGGACTCGGGGGACACGGTCGTGTGCCGAAAATCCTTCGAGGTCGCGCTCTATGCGGCGGGCGGTGGGCTCGCGATGTGCGACGCCGTGATGACGGGCGCGGCGGCCTGCGGCTTCTGCGCGGTGCGCCCGCCGGGCCACCACGCCGAGCGCGATCAGGCGCTGGGATTTTGCATCTTCAACAATATCGCGATCGCCGCGCGGTATCTGCAGCGGGAGCACGGCGTCTCGCGCGTGGCCATCGTCGACTGGGACGTGCATCACGGGAACGGGACGCAGCATTCCTTCGATGACGACGAAACCGTGCTGTACGTGAGCACCCATCAGTATCCGCACTATCCCGGCACCGGCGCCGCGCGCGAGACGGGGACGGGCACGGGGAAGGGCTACACGCTCAATCTCCCCATGAATCCCGGCGCGGGGGTCGACATCTTCCGCGCGGCGTTTGTCGAGCGCATCGTGCCGGCGCTGGACGAGTTCCGGCCCGAGGTCGTGCTCATCTCGGCCGGCTTCGACGCGCACCTGTCCGACATGCTCTCGTCGATCAAGCTTACGGCGGAGAGCTTCCACGAGTTCACGAACATGCTGCTGGGCGTCGCCGATCGGCACGCGCAGGGCCGGATCATCGCCTTTCTCGAGGGCGGATACGATCTCACGGCGCTCGGCGAAAGCGTCGCGCGCATGATGCGCGCCTTTGTCGAGGCTGAGCCCTACGGATCGAAGGAGTAGTGGAGAAACGGCCCCTCCTGGAACGCGCTCTCGGGGAAGTCGTCACCCAGGGGGTGCGAGAGGTCCAGCAGGTGCCGAAAGACCGCGCTGGCGGCGTCGCTGTCGAGCAGACGGTACTGGAAGGCGTTCCGGCTCGCATTGTTGCGCGTGATCGGCACGATGCGCAGCGAGTGGAGCCCGTCGCGCTCGAAGGTGATCCCCACCAGGATATTGTCCCGGATGTCCTCGTTGATGGACCCGAAGATGAAGTTCCCCAGCGAGTAGATGATCGGGCGGCCGTCGTGGATCTCGATCCCCTGGTAGATGTGCGGGTGATGGCCGACGATCGCATCGGCGCCGCTTTCGATGATGGCGTGGGCGAGGGCGATCTGCTGGCGTTCGGGGTACCCTGAATATTCGCGCCCCCAGTGCAGCCCGACGACGATGTAATCGACCTTCGCGCGGATGCGCTGGATGTCGTTTTTGATGTGCAACAAAAACGCCGGGGCGACGCCGCCGCGATTGACCGTCGCGTGAACGGACGGCGCGCCGATGGACGAATAACCCAGGAGCGCGACGCTGATGCCGTGCTTCCGGAGGATCACCGGGCGCCGGGCGGTTTCGATGTCCTCCCCCGCACCCGTCACCGCGATGCCGTTGAGCCGAAGATGGATGATGGTGTCGGAGAGCGCGGTCTCGCCGTAGTCGGTGGAGTGGTTGTTCGCCAGGAAGACGGCGTTGACGCCGGCATAGGCGAGCAGCGGCAGGTCGGCCGGATCGCCCAGAAAGAGATATTTCTTTTCCGGGTCCGGATCGCCATCGTAGGCGATGGGGCACTCGAGGTTGGCAACCCGGAAGTCGTAGCGGTCGAGCTCCTTCTTGATGCCGCCCAGCAGGTACTCGGCCCCGTGCGTCCGATAGGCGTTCTTGATCCCCCAGTCCAGCATGATGTCGCCGCCGAAGAGGATCGTGAGCCCCTGCTCGGCGGCCTCCGGCGGCTCGGCGGCGGTCCGCACCGGCGGCGCGCTCTTTTTGCAGGAGCCCAGCCATGTCGCGCACAGCAGTAGGGCGATGGCGGCCGCTGCGAGCATTCCCGCGCGACGCGAGGGGGCCGATGGCATTGTTGTCGATATCCGGGTCATTGGCGTTCACGATCACGAATGGGGACATAGTAGCAATATTTTATTGTTCAGACAACAATTTTTGTTCTGGCGTGTAACCGGCGTCGCCGACGAGGCGTCATAGTCGTATATGGCTCGTCGTGGCGGCGACGAAAGATAAAATATGGTTGCCGTTACATTCTTGCCTGAATAGTTTGTCGCATTTAATCACCCACGAAGGGCGTTACGAGGATTTCGCGATGAAAACGTGTATTCGATGCGGCGCTGTGCCGCTTATCATAGGCGCGCTGGCCCTGTCGCTCGCCGCGGCGCCGCAGAAGGCCCCCGCCGCGAAGACGGACGCGAAGACGGAGGCGCCCCCGACGACGTCCCAGCTCGCCGACGACGAGGAGGGCCGCGAGAGCATCGCGCGCCTGGTCTACGGCCCCAATCGCTGGATCGCCCTCCATTTCCTGCTGCAGCCGCAGGGGCGCTTCGTGGGCATCTACGAGGAGAACCTGGAGACCTCGCGCGACGGTATCATACAAAAGGAGCTCTATCTCAAGCGCTGCCGGATCATCCTGAACGGCCATGTGACCAAGAACATCAGCTTTTTCATGGAAACCGAGGACTGGGAAGCCGGACGCAGCGGCAGCAACGCAAATAACGGCGGGTACACGACCTCGAGCGGGTACACCAGCAAGGACAAGGGGTATGATTCGACCGTGACGCCCGCCGACGATTACAAACACCGGCACACCGTGACGACGACCGGCACCGTGAAGAACAATACCTTCACGCAGACCGCCTTCATCAACTATCGCATCTTCGACGAGCTGCAGTTCACCGTCGGGCTCATTCCGTTGCCCTTCACGCGACAGAACCTGCAATCGGCGGCCTCGCTCCTGGGGGTCGATTACGCCGCGCCGTTCGTGGACGCCGCGATCGGCGGCACCACCAATAACTGGCGCGACATGGGCGCGCAGGTGCGCGGGTTTCTCTTCGGCGGCATCGTCGACTACAAGATCGGCGCGTTCAAGGGCGTCTCCCGCTCCATCGAGCGCGACGAGAACGGCGCGATCATCGGGATCACCAATCCGCACGACAATCCCCGCTATTCCGGCCGCATCCAGATAAACTTCCTGGACCCGGAGCCCGGGTTCTTCTACAGCGGAAATTATCTCGGGAAGCGGAAGATCATATCCCTGGGCGGCGGGGTCGACTACCAGCAGAGCGTGTACCGCAAGTGGTACTATGACAGCGAGACGGGCGAGCGGACCAACTCGGACCTCATCAACTACTTCGCGTGGACGGCGGACGTTACGGTCGATTACGGATTCCGCGGCGGCAATTCGTTCGTGTTTCAGGGCGGCTACGTGGGCGTGTACAACAATCCCGCAACGGCGTCGCTGGCGACCGATTATTACTACAACGGCAGCGCCTTCTATGTCGAGAGCGGCTTTCTGTTCAAGCGCATCGTGCAGCCCGTGCTCAAGTACCAGTCGGTGTTCCAGCGGGCGGTCCACGCGGACTTCAAGGACCGGACGTACGAGGAGGACCGGACGATCGCCCACTACATCGTCGGGCTTAACTTCTTCATCCGGGAGCACAACGCGAACATTAAAATGGAATACGCCATGCCCAACGGGAACAATACCTCCTGGTCGGGGCAGAAATGGTTCATCATACAGTGTCAGCTCTTCTTGTAATCGCCGTCTCGCGCGCCACGGCGGCCGGCGGACGCGCGGCGCGCTGGGCGCTTATTGTAGCGCTCGCGCTTGGCATCGCCTGTTCGGGCCAGAAGCGGAGTGCGAAAGAGAAGCCCGCACGAACAGCGAAGACTGACGCGGCGCATGGAAAGCCGGACCGTGAGCGGCGCACCCCCGCCTTGTCGCGCGACGCCCACGAGGACGTCGTCATCTCGCTCGACGATGATGCGCGCGACGTGCAGGTCGAAAAGGCCGAGCTCTACACGCGGCTGCGCTCCCTCTTCCTGGCCAATAACATCGGACAGATCGAACGGGAACTCAAGGCCGCCGAAAAGAAGTATCCCCTCCGCGACGATCGTGATTACCACTACTACTGGGGCGTGGTGCAGGAGCGCGCCGGCAAGCTCGACGACGCCGTGAAGAGCTACGCGCGCGCCATCGAGCTCTCGCCCAATTACTCGCGTGCGCGCAACGCGCTCGGCAAGCTGTACTGCCGACTCAAGCGCTATCCCGAGGCGCGCGTGCAGTATCTGCTGGCCCTGGAGGCCAATCCCTATAATCCCTTCATCAACTACAATCTGGGGAGCCTGTATTTCGAGTTCAATCATCTCGATGTCGCGCTCAAGTACCTGAACAACGCCGCCGAGTATAAGAAGAACTTCGGCAGCGCCTATCATAAGATCGGCATCATCATGTATCGGAAGGGACAGTACCAGAACGCCGTCATCAACCTCTCGATGGCGATCACATTCAACAAGGCCTCTCACATCACCTTTTATTATCTCGGGATGTCGCAGTTCGCGCTGGGCAAGCACGCCGAGGCCGTCACCAGCCTTACGAAATCGCTGGGGATGAAGAGCGACTTTTTCGAGTCGGCCTACGAGCTGGGGAAGGTGAACCAGCTCATGGGGAGATACGCCGACGCCCTCGGGTATTACCGGCGCGCCCAACGGCTGCGCCCGGACGTCTCGGACATCAACATCCTCATCGTCGATTGCCTCGCCGAGCTCAAACGGTATTCCGAGGCGATCAAGATCCTTCGCGAGATCGTGGACAAGAACCCCAAGAACAAGCTGCTGGCCGAAAAACTGAAACATCTGCAGGAGCGCGAATCGATCGGCAACCTCACCGAGCCCGAGGATTACTACGTGTACTGAGGCGTTCCTCCGCCTCGTTCATTCCTTCCGGCGTTTTGTTCCGTAAATCACTGCTTTGAGCGAGGCGCCGGGCGCTGTGTCGATCACGCGCTTTTTGGTCGAACGGGGACGAGCCGAACCGTATCGAACCGGCTGATAGCGGTGCAGCATCCGGATTAAACCAATTGAGAACACCTCATTTCCGTATTTCCAAGAGGGCGCATATTTTTTCTTGCGCGTCAATCGAGGACACGATAGATTATCTGTCATGAAAATACTCCTCACCGGCGCAACCGGCTATATCGGAAGACGACTGATGGAACACCTTTAACGCGGAGTCACTCGATCGGGCACTCCGCGGCGTACACACTGCGTACAGCCTCATTCACTCCATGGCCGTTGCTGCCCCGCGTGAGCTGTCCGGTCCTTGTTCTGGAAGGGGACACGAGCGAGAACAGGCATACTGCCCAATCCGGGCGTAAACGTGAGCAGGTGCATGGGGTCGGGAGAATTCAAAGGCGCGCAAGAGGCAGGTATGGAATCTGATGCAGGTTTTCGCCAGGTGCTGCGCGAGCTCCTGACTGGACAGACGCTTGCGGTGCTTTCGACCCATTGCGACGGCCAGCCGTATGCCAATCTGGTGGCATTCGCCTTCTCAGATGATCTGCGGTCGCTGTATTTTGTCACACCGCGCGCCACCCGAAAGCACGGAAACCTGCAGCGGGATGGCCGCATGGCATTGCTCATCACCAACGGCACGAACAAGGAAACCGATTTTCACGCAGCCATGGCGGTGACTGTGATCGGTAGCGCCGGTGAAATTCACGGCGCGGACAGGGAGTCGGCGCTCGGTCACTATGTCGCCAAACATCCTTACCTCGACGATTTTGCCCGATCGCCGACGTGCGCGTGTATGCGGGTGTGTGTGCACACGTATATCCTGGTAAATAATTTCCAGCATGTCATGGAACTCCACCTCGACAATGAACCCGTTCCCATAAAACTCATGGACCTGTCCGATTCGCGGGGCGGAGGGGTTGACCGCATATGATACATCCCGAACGAATTCAGAGACTGAACGAGCATAAAGCCCGCCGGGAAAACTTCGTCCTCTACTGGATGCAGCAGTCGCAACGGACAACGTGCAACCATGCCCTGGCCCATGCGATAGACTTGGCCAACGGACTCTCGCTACCCGTCATCGTGTATTTTGGCCTCACGCCCCTCTATCCCGGCGCGAACGCCCGGCATTACACTTTCTTGCTCCAGGGCTTAACGGTTGTCAGGGATGCTCTTCTGCGGCACGGCATTCCCTTTATCGTCCGCATCGAGGACCCGGCAACGGGGGTGGTTGAAATGGCGCGCGACGCCGCTCTGGCGGTGACGGACCGGGGATACACGCGCATCCAGCGCACCTGGCGCGCTGAGGCGGCACGCAACATGGGCTGTCCGCTGGTGCAGGTGGAGAGCGATGTGGTTGTGCCCGTTGAGACGGCATCTTCCAAGGAGGAATATACGGCGGCAACGCTGAGGCCCAAACTCAAACAACAGCGTGACCGCTTTCTCGTGCCCCTTGAAGAACGGGAAATCGAGAACCGGCTCGGGACCGGCCCCGATTCCCTGGATGTATCGGACAGCGAAAAAGTCCTCGCGCGGCTCGGTGTCGATGAACGCGTTCCTGCCGTCAACTGGATCTCGGGAGGACAGGATGAAGCGGAAAAGTGGCTGGAGAAATTCATAAAAGAAAAGCTGAAATACTATGACACACTGCGTAATGACCCCTCGAAGGATTACCTTTCCCATCTGAGCCCGTATCTTCACTTCGGGCACATCTCTCCCCTCCGCATAGCCCTGCGGGTCATGTCCTCGGGCCATACGGCGCGTCATGCCTTCCTGGAGGAACTCATTGTGCGCCGCGAGCTTGCGATGAATTTTGTCCATTATAACAACATGTATGACCGGTATGACTCGCTTCCCGCCTGGGCCCTGAAGACCCTTGAGGAGCATGCGGCTGACCGCAGGGAATATGAGTATCGCAGAAAGGAATTGGAAGAGGCGCGGACCCACGACCCCTACTGGAACGCGGCCCAGAGGGAGCTCCTGGTGAAGGGAAAGATGCACGGGTACATGCGCATGTACTGGGGAAAGAAGATCATCGAATGGAGCGCCTCGCCCCGTAAGGCATTTGATGCCGCCCTTTACCTCAATGACCGGTACTCCCTGGACGGCTGCGATCCCAACGGGTATGCGGGCGTTGCCTGGTGTTTCGGAAAACACGATCGTCCATGGCGGGAAAGGGAGATCTTCGGCACGGTGCGATACATGAACGCCCGGGGCCTTGAGCGCAAGTTCGACATCAGGGCCTATGCCCGGGCCGTGGAGGAGGAGTGCGGGAGCGGCGCGGGTGACCGACGCTGATCAGTCTGCATGTCCGAGCTCTCATGGAGGATCGACAAATAAACCTATTGACTTTTTCATTTTTATGCCGCCATGGTGGAACAGTCGGGGCGGGATCGGGCGCGTTGCGTGAATGAAGGAGGGAACACTATGTCTAGAAATATGAGCTACATCCTCAGTGCCGTCATTCTTCTTCCAATTCTTTTTATACTGTCGGGAGCGCACGCCGAGGAGCCGGTGCTCACCGATGAGATCGTTACCAAGTACGAAGCCACCTACCCGGCCATGTGGCAGGTGACGCAAGAGCTCGATAAAACCGGAAAAATGCCGAACTCGGAGGAGAAGGACCGGAAGACCCAGGAGCTGCTTGCGAAAAGAGCGGAAATACTCAAGGAAAACGGCTGGAACGACCTCTGGGAGTATCTTGACACCATGGGCCGCATCACACGGGTGTTCGTGCCGCTCAAGGTGCTGGCGAAATTCGCCAATCGTCCCGAAGAGGACCGAAAGAAGGCGGTGGCCCATGTCCAGAATCAATTGAAGGGATATTCGGAAGAAGAGATAAAGACGCTGATGCTTCACCTCCCGAAACTCAATGAGATGCTCGAAAAGTCGGGGCAAATCCCCAAGGACAAGTAGCCGCCGGCAGCAGCATGCCTGTCGCGATATCGCCTAGTTCTCGATCTGCTTTCGGTATATCGCCCGCACCTGATGGAAAAAATCCAAATACTCCATCTTGCGGTAGTCCGGATAGGTCCATTCCCACGGCTGGAAGCGGCGTCCCACGTACCGGTATTCGTTTTCGAGGTACACCCCCCGCCACAGGTAGG
>Ga0208939_1002798_pt1 | contig 11989 bp, 9 predicted proteins | sample AD_STIC12_MetaG_FD_184437 | JGI IMG/M metagenome (GOLD analysis project Ga0208939, IMG submission 184437) | Active sludge microbial communities of municipal wastewater-treating anaerobic digesters from USA - AD_STIC12_MetaG (SPAdes) (version 2) | ecosystem: Engineered > Bioreactor > Anaerobic >...
GACAATTCATCCACAAAACGCAGGGTGAGAGCTTCACGATATTCGTCTTTCAAATTTCTTAAACTTTTAATGATCGATTCTGCTTCGTTCAAGGTTTCTAAATTTTTTGCCATGTTCCCTTCATCAGAAAGTTTCTTGAGCATCAATTCATCAATTGGTGTTTCTCCGGCCACTTGGCGGTGGCGATAAAAATCAATCACTTTATTTCTGGCAATGCGATATAATAGAGCAGCAAATTTCTTTACTTCTTTACCGGTGCTAATGTGTTCCCAAGTTTTCAAAAAAACTTCCGCAGTTAAATCTTCTGCATCCGCCACCGAAGAAACTTTAAAATAAATAAATCGGTAAATTTTGGATGCGTATAAATCATAAAGACGACCGAACGCTTGTGGGTCTTTTTTTACTTTCAACTGATACAATAGCCACTTCTCTTGTAGTTCTGATTGGATCGACATTTAATAAGACGAAATTAAAAAGAAAATGTTACACCATTTTCTTTCTCTTTAGCCTAGCTTCCATATAATACAATTGCTTGAAACAAATTATAACAAAAACCTCTAGAAAAAACAATAGGGATTATGATAAAAAAATAAGTTTAATAAAATCTATTTTGATCCAAAATCAAGCCTGTTTGTATACACTAGTGTATACAAACAGAGTCTTTTTTACCCTATTAGTAAATTATCTTTTAAGTAATTAAGCTTATTTTAAAAGTCCATCAACCCTTGACAATTTTATTGATTTGTGTTATCCTATTTGTATACACTAGTCTATACAAATAGAACAAAATTATCTTAATTTATGACAGAAATTATTAGACTGTCTATCTCCGAAGCCGCCAGAATTTTTGGCATTAATCCACAGACAATTAGACGTGCTATCAAAGACCAAGAAGTTACTTATGCTGTAGTCAGAGGGCGCTATCAATTAAATTTTGAAAGCCTTTTAAAATGGTCACAAAAAAAAGCTACAGTCAAAAATAAGTTTGAAAAAAAGGGCATTGGGCAATTTGTTGATAGATGGAAAATTAAGAATCCTTTATACTCCCCCAACCCAGGAACAATCAAAAAAACTGAGGTTAAAAAAACATTAGAAAACACTCCTCTCAATATTAACGACATGCCAAAACAAACCGACAAATAATCAATTGTCGGTTTGTTGTTTTTTTGATAAAATAAAAGCAGAAACTATCTTGTCAATTGGTGCTTGTATGGTTTAGATTTTTTAAAAAAATCTACCTGCTCACCATCCCTATTAATAAAATAAAATAATATGTCGCCTAAAAAAAATCCCTCGGTCCCAACTCTCCAAGGAGAGGTAGTGGATAAAACAGAATCTCTTCAATCACCAGATGAGAAAAAAAACGTTTTAGCCCCCGCTATTAGTGGCGACAATAAAAACCGACCCAACTTTTTTATTGGCACACTTAACATTGCCGCGGCGCCAGTCAAAACTATTGCTCGTCCTCTATATCATAAAAAATATCGCGGCCGTTATAAACACGCCAAAAAAATTTTTGTTTTTGACATGATTTTGGTTGGTCTGCTAATTGCCTTGGCCGCTCTAGCTGCTTTTTGGTTTTTCTACTTCCCTCAAAAAAACTATTTAACCGTTTCTTTATTAGATAAAGATACCACCATTGGACAAATTCGGGATTTTAAAATTACCGTCAAAAATAACACTGATTATACTTTGTCAGATACTAAAATTACTTTAGATTTTCCTGCAACCATTTCTCTTAAAGAATATCCCACTAATTACAACCAACAAACCAATTCCCTCTCTCTCGGTTCTTTAAAAGAAAAAGCTAGTACTGATATTTTATTTAAAGGACAAGTTTGGGGCGACATCAATGAAACCCAAAAGATAATCATGGAAACTAGTTTTACTGATCCGGACAAACAAGTTAAAGAACAAATCGATGTTTTAGAAATTCCTCTTACTCAAAGTATTTTTACAGTTAATTGGAATTTACCTGCTGCTGTTAAAGTCGGTCAAAAATTTGATTTTACCATCAATTATAAAAATACTTCTTCCGAGCCACTAGCCGAAGCTATAATTGTCCCGACTTTGCCAGCTGACTTTACTATTCTCTCCAGTACCTTAGATTTAAATGGCGACCGCTGGATTTTAAAAAACATCCCTGCTAAATATCAAGGCAAAATAATTCTTAGCGGTTATGTGAATTCTTTACCTGCTAATTCTAATATTCAAACTTTGACTCTAGAAAACTTTTTAAATTATAAAGAAAAAAACTATACTCAAGGTTCTTTAATTAAAAATTTAGAAATTCAAGATAATGGCTTAGCCTTACAATTTACCGTAGCTGACAAAAAAACCTTTTTCAAACCCGGCGACGAAGTTACTTTAAACCTTCACTACCAAAACAACACTGCCCAAGAAATAAAAGATTTGTCTTTTTCTTTAGATCTACCGGCCTTTTTAATGGCTGATAAAAAAACTCCAATCACTACAAATAAAGTTACTCTTGGGGCTAAAGCTGAAGGTTCTGCTAACTTAAATTTTACTATTGCTAAAGATTTGGAACCGGGTGAAGATTTATCTAAAAACTTCTCTCTCACTCTCCGCCCCAGTGCCAGTTTCTTTTTTGCCGATCAACCTACCATATTATATAGATCGTTCAGTCAAGCTGAACAATTTAAAATTTCCACCTTCTTAAAACTTCACGCGGAAAGTCGTTATTTTACAGAAGAGGGCGATCAATTAGGACGAGGTCCCTTACCTCCTAAAGTTGGCCAGACGACCAAATATTGGATCAATTTCTTTCTAACTTCCTCCCCCAACTCCGTTAAAGAAGTTACTTTCAAAGCTCACCTACCAGAAGGCATTACTTGGACAGGCAAAACTACTGTAACGGCTGGCGAATCTCTTAAATACGATTCTTTAACCCGCACGGTTACTTGGAAAAATGATTTAGTAGAAGCTACCTTAGGAGATACCTGCCCATGTGTGGGTGGTGGTTTTGAAGTTGCTCTTACCCCCATTGCCGAAAATGTCGGACAAACTCTTAATCTTTTAGATCAACTCTCTCTTACTGGCACGGATATTTATACTAACGAATTTATTCAAACCAGCGCAGCCAATTTAACCACTAACCTAATTACCGATACTTACGCCAAAGGAAAACATAAAATCCAGTAAATAATTTTATGGAAGCACTTTTATTTTTCATCGGCTTGATAATTTTATTAGCCATCTGTTGGCGCTATACCTCTTTTAGTTTTTATATCTTAATTTTTCTAGCGCCCTTTTTAGGTTTGGTGGTTGATTTCTCTCAATATTCTTTTGCTCAAAAAATACCCGGGCTATCCAGTATTCAGGCGCCAATAGCGGATTTATTAGCCATCGTTCTTTTCTTGGCTTTAATTTTAAAAAATCGCCGAGCGAATAAAAATCATCCTTGGCAATTATGGCTAACCAATCTAAAAGAAACCGGGTTGGAATTTTTCTTGCCGTTCTTAATAATTAATTTGGTTTCGTTATTTAATTTAGGCAGCGATCAATTAGGCAACTCTTTTAAATATTTTTTGCGTCCCATAGTTTTCTTTTATTTAATGTGGATAGTCTTGCCTTATTTTGTTATTACCACTAAAACCATTGCTCAAAAAACTATTCAGGTTATTGTTGGCTCTGGTTTAGCAGCTGCGTTTTGGGGTATCATTTCCGTTTTACTTTCTGGTAATAATAGTCTTTGGAAAAGAATTACTCCGGGAAAAATCGGTGGCTTGTCTCCCCTAACCTACAATCATAATATCTTGGCTGAAGTTTTAGTTTTAGCTGTTCCTCTCGCCTTTTATTTCTTTTTAAAAAACCAAAAAAAACCCAACCACCAAACAGAAAAAATTTTATTTTTATCTTTTCTTTTTTTAACCTTGGTCGCCCTTCTAACTTTTTCCCGCGCTGCTTGGATCGCTTTAGTTTTTGAAATTATTGTTTATTGGTTCTGCCAAAAACAAAAATTCCCCCGTTCTTCTACACCCCCAACTCAACTACGCTGGAAAAAAGCCGGAATTATTGTGGCCTTTCTTTTACCAGTGATTATTTATATGGGGGTTTTCTCTTTAAGTTATGTTGTAAAATCTTCCACTAGCACTAGATTGGACATGACCGAAATCGCTTGGACTTATTTTCATGCTCATCCTTTAATCGGCAATGGTACAGGCACCTTTACTCAACTAATTGGCGACACGCGTCTGTTTACTGTAGAATACGGCGACCCTCTAGATTCCCATGGGGTCATTCAAAAACTTTTAGCCGAAACCGGAGCTTTAGGTCTAATTTCTTTTTTCATTTTTGTTAGTTGGATAATTTCTCAACTCTACCAAAGCGCTAAATTAGCCACCGAAGAAAAAGAATTAAAAACCTTAGTACTGGTTTCTTTCTTAGGTTGTTTGGTTTTTCAATTATTTAATACTTCTTATTACAACCAGCATTTATGGTTGATGGCTGGGGTGGGGTTGGCTATTAAAAAAGTTTGGCCCAATCATTATCTATGACAGAAAAAAAAATAAACATCCTTTTTATTACCAATGCTCTAGAGGTGGGTGGCGCGGAAAAATTTTTATTAGATTTGATTAAGCACTTGGACCGCACTAAATTTAACCCCAGTCTGGCTACGGTCATTGGTGGCGGTTCTTTAGAACCAGATTTTCAAGCCCTTAATCTGCCAATTTATATTCACGGACGCCAACGCTTGCGTTATTTAGGTGGCTTAAAACAATTTTGGCAATTATATAAATTGATAAAAAAGATTCAACCGGATATTGTTCACACGCAATTATTTGCTGCTGATTTATGGGGACGACTTGCCGCTGCTCTAGCGGGAGTCAAACTAATTGTCACCACCGAGCAAAATGTTAATCTTGACCAAAGTTGGCTTAGAGAAACATTAAAAAAATGGACTTACTGTCTAACCGTCAAAGTTGTGGCAATTTCTACGGCAGTTAAAAATTACGCCCACCAAAGATACACTGTGCCTTTAGAAAAAATTGAGATTATTCCTAATGATGTAGATTTAGAAAACTGGGAACAAAGAATAGCTGCCGCTCCAACAAAAAAAACAGACAAAAAAATCTTGATTACCACCGGTCGGCTCGTGCCGCAAAAAGGCCAAACTTATCTCTTGTCAGCCTTGGCTCTGTTACCATCAAAATATAACTACGAATTATGGATTGTCGGCGGTGGCCCGTTAAAAACAGACTTAGAAAATCAAGCTCAAAAATTGGGTTTAGAAAATAAAGTTAAATTTTTAGGCACCCGACATGATGTACCGGAATTACTAGCTCAAGCTGACCTTTTTGTTTTTTCTTCTATTTTTGAAGGGTTGGGAATTGCCGTTTTAGAAGCCGCGGTTGCTCGGCTGCCAATTGTCGCCTCTAAAATTGATGGACTTCTAGATATTATTCAAGATGGCCAAAGTGGTTTATTAGTCGAACCTAAAAATCCCGCGGCTCTAGCTCAAGCCATAGAAACTATGCTAGAACACCCCGAACAGGCCAAAGCTATGGCCGAACAAGCCTATAATTATGTTAAAAATAATTTTGAAGTTAAAGTAATCATAGAAAGATACCAAAAATTATTTACTGAGGTTTACTACAACAAAAAATAAAATTATGAAAATCCTGCAAATTAATAAATTCTTATACAACCGTGGTGGCGCCGAAACGCACTTGCTGGATTTGGCCGATTTGTTAACTGCCCACGGTCAGGAAGTCGGTTTTTTCAGCACCCAAAGTGAAAAAAATCGCCCCACACCCTTTAATCGCTACTTTACCCCCTACGTGGAAATGCGCGACCAAAAAAACTGGCTAGGCAAAATAAAAACTTTTGGCCATATTTTGTATTCCTTAGAAGTCGCTAAAAAATTGGATTTATTATTAAAAGACTTTCAACCAGAAGTAGCTCATTTGCATAATATCTATCACCACCTCTCCCCTTCTATTTTGCCGGTTTTAAAAAAACATCACATCCCCACAGTCATGACTTTACATGACTATAAACTAATTTCACCCAATTATCGTTTGTTTGATCGGGGTCAAATTTGTGAATGCGTTAAAGGCGGCCATTATTTTAATTGTGTCAAACATAAATGTGTTTTTAACAATACTAGCGCTTCTTTAGCCGCGGCTTTAGAAATGTCTTTTCATAAGTGTCTTAAAATTTATGAAAAAAATATTGATCTGTTTATTGCCCCAAGTCAATTTTTAAAAAATAAAATGGTAGAATTTGGACAAAACCCGGACAAAATTGTGGTCTTACCTAACTTTATTAATTTAACTTTGCCCGCCAGTCATGCAACCTTAGGTAACTATCTTTTATACACCGGTCGATTAGTTGAAGAAAAAGGCCTGATGACTCTTTTGGACGCTGCCAAACTTATACCGGAAATTCCTATTCGAATAATGGGAACAGGCCCCTTACACAATGATTTATTCAACAGAATAATGTTAGAACAAATCAATAATGTTAAGTTATTGGGCTATAAAACCGGCGACGATTGGCAAAAAGAATTGGATGGTGCGAGAGCTTACGTTTTGCCATCAATCTGGTATGAAAATTATCCTATATCTCTTTTAGAAGCTTCGGTTCGAGGCAAAATTACCTTTGCTTCTCGAGTTGGCGGTTTGCCAGAAATGATCAACGATGGTGTAGATGGCGTGCTTTTTGAAATGGGCCAAGCCGAAGAATTGGCAAGTAAAATAAAAAGTTTTTGGTCTGATGAAGCTCGGCTGAAACAAATGGGCCAAGCTGCCCAACAAAGAGTACTGACACAAAATAATCCGGAAAATTATTACCAAAAAATAATGGGGATTTACAAGAGCTTAATTAAAACTTGTACGTCATCCTGAGCGTAGCGAAGGATCTCTTGAATTTTATGAAAGAATTCTTTGTTTACATAATGACTAACACATCAAAAACTTTATATACTGGCGTAACAAATAATTTATTTAGAAGAGTTCGGGAACACAAACAAGGCTTAATACCTGGCTTCACAAAAAAATACAATATAAAAAAATTAATCTATTTTGAAAATTACTCAAGTATAAACGAAGCCATACAAAGAGAAAAACAAATTAAAGGCTGGATTAGAACAAAAAAAATAAATTTAATTGAATCATTAAATCCACAATGGAAAGATTTGTCAATGGAATAAGATTCTTCACTGCGTTCAGAATGACGTAAAAAAATCAATCCAAACTATTATCCTTGAACGAAATTTTTTAAACATTTACAAGAGCTTAATTAAGGCATAAAATAAAAGTAATGAAACACTTTTTTTTACGACAATTTAAAATTCTGACAATCCTGCTTTTGATAGCCACCCTCTTTACTCCTTTTGCCAAAGATTCGGCCAAAAACCTAAAAACCACTTTCCCCAAGCGGGCTAATTATTTTTTATCTTGGAATTTATCCGATGCTACCGCTCAAGAATTAGCTAAATGGGATTTAATTATTTTGGATATGGAGCATCAAGTAAAAAGCAAGGCTCAACTCCAAAAAATTCGAGAACTCAACCCAGATATTATTATTTTAGCCTATATCACTTCCCAAGAATTGCGTGATGATGCTATTGGTTTAAGGCAATATACTCCGTTGCGAGCCCAAATTGCTACTAATGCCAAAGACGATTGGTGGTTAAAAACTCCTACTGGTGGAAAAATTTCTTGGTGGCCAGGAACTCATTTATTAAACATTACCGACCAAGCCCCTAAAGTTGATGGCCAAAATTGGAATGATTATTTATCTCAATTTTTAGCCGAGAAAGTTTTAGCTAGTGGTTTATGGGATGGAATCTTCTTTGATAACACTTGGGATTCCTTAACTGAAAAAGTCGGAGCAAATTTAGATATTAACAATGATGGTGTTGTGGAATCCCGTGCTACCATAGAAACGGCCTATAAAAATGGATTAAATAATCTATTTAATAATTTACGCAGCCGCACGGAAAATAAATATATTTTAATGGGCAACGACGGCGATGTGTTTACCTCTCTCAATGGCATGATGTTTGAAAATTTTCCTTACGCCCGCGGTTGGTCACGAATGCTCCAAGAATACACTGCTTTTGGACAAAACGGAACTATGCCTGCTTTTGGTTTATTTAATGCCAACACCAGTAATGCCGGCAATCAAAATTTCTTCCAAGAAATGCGTTATGGTTTAACTTCCTCTCTCTTAGGCAACGGCTATTATTCTTTTGACTTTGGCGATACCGACCACGGACAAACTTGGTGGTATGACGAATATAATATTAAACTAGGTGAGCCTACCAGCCAACCTCTGTTCATTAGAACTAACCAAACTAATAATTTTTCTGCCTTAGGTTTGTGGCGTCGCGATTATCAAAACGGCGTAGTCTTGGTTAATTCTGGCAACAGCGACGAAACTATTGATCTAGGTGCAGAATTTGAAAAAATTAAAGGCTCTCAAGATACTTCTATTAATGATGGGACTATTGTCTCTTCCATTACCATACCCCCTCAAGATGGTTTGATCCTTTTAAAACCTGTGGACAAACTTGATTCAGCCCTATTCTATAATGGTTCTTTTGCCAGAATTTACAACAGTGCCGGCCAGAGCCTACGTAACGGTTTCTTTAGCTACGACGCCAATTTTAAGGGTGGCGAAAAAATTTTTGTTAGCGACTCTTTAAGCCTGGGTACAAATAAAAATAAAATTCAAATTATTAGAGATGGACAAATGGCTGAACTTTATCCTTTTGGCAAAAACCTCAAAGGAGAGTTATCGTTAGCTTACAATAAAGAAACTGGTTTAATTGCTGTAGCCAGACAAGATGAAAATTCCGAAGTAAAAATTTACGACTTAGATCTTAATTTGAAAAAAACTTTCTTTCCTTTTCCTCGAACTATCGGTGGAGTTAAATTAGCTTTAGGCGATGTTAACGGCGACGGCGCCACGGAAATAATTGTCGGTCAAAACAAAACTCGTTCTCAAGTTAAAATCTTTTCTTTAGTCGGTAAACAATTGGGTTCAACTTTTTATGCTTTTGGCAGTACTTTTAAAGGCGGAGTTAATTTGGCTTCCGGTGATGTTAATGGTGACAATAAAGACGAAATTATTGCTGGAGCCGGAACTGGCCAACCCCAAATCAGAATTTTTAATGACAAGGGCAAACAAATAGTAAAATCTTTCTTAGGTGCTTCCGCCAAAGTTAAAGCGGGTGTAAAAGTTTCTGCGGCCGATATTGACGGTGACGGGCTAGATGAAATAATCTCTTTATCAGAAAATGTTTTTACCACCGCCCTCAAATAAATAAAAAGTAAATAATTAAAAAACAAAAAACAGCCCTTAGCAGGACTGTTTTTTTAATAAACTTTGAAGCCAACTTTTTTTACTGAGGGCCGAATAGTAATGGGATCGGCCGTTAATTTTAATTTTTGATAAACTTCATTCAACTGTCTAGCTGATTGATCCCAATTATAGTCTTGTTTGACTAATCGGAAATTAGCCTGACCAGTTGCCTGTAAAATTTCAGGGTTTTGTAAACACCAAAATAAAACTCTTTGTAAATCAGCACTTTGTCCCACAGCAAAAGAAAATCTTTTATCACTAATTAATTCTTGATGTTCGGGAATATTAGAAACAACTACTGGCAAACCATAACTCATTGCTTCCAAAACTACTAAGGGCAACCCCTCGGAAACAGAAGGATGAACAAATAATTTAGCCTCTTGATAAAGAGTCTGTAAATCCACTCCGCCTTGCCAACCGGCAAAAATCACCTCGGGATTATCTTGGGCTAATTGTTTTAATTGTTGCACGTATTTATCGGTATAGAAACCTTCACCCACAATCACCAATTTTAATCCCTGAGTTAAAGCTTGGGTATTATCCTGTTTTAAAGCATTAAAGGCTTCAATCAAATTATGAACTGACTTATGAGAAATCAAACGAGTAACAGCTAAAATATAATTTTTTTTCTGTAAACCCAAGCGATTTAAAATATCGGTGGGAGAAAAATTTTCCGGCAAAGTAACACCGTTAGGAATATAAGTAGCCTGACAATGATATTTCTTGGCCACATAATCTTTCAAAGTTTTAGACACGACAACTGTTTCATGAGGAAAATAACAAGCCGCACGTTCACCCAAAGCTAACGCGAGACGCGCCAATAAACCCCATTTGCCATGCAATCTGTCCTGACAATGAAAAGTTACTACCACTTTAATTTGAGGGGCAAAAATTCTTGGGATCCAAGACAACAAAGCTGGACCAACACCTTGATAATGAATAATATCAAAACCGCGACGCATCGCATCAAGAGTAGCTGTTAACGATCCGGAAATAGCATCTAAATTTTTAGAATGAAGACTTTTAGTGTAACGCAAACTAACTCCCTGATAATTAGAAGGAGTGGTTTGGGTATACCACTGACGGCAATAAACTGTCACTTCTTGGCCTTCTTTAACTAAACGAGTAGCCAAAGATTCCACGTGGTTTTCCACGCCGCCAAAAGTAAACGGTATGCCTTTTTGTCCAATAAAAGCGATTTTCATAAATATTTAGGCTAAAATAAGAAGAAAAAATCTTATTCTACAACAAATTATTATAGCATAATTTTGAGGTTTTGTCAAGGGTAGCTCAAGCTTAAAATAATACCAAAACACCCGCCAGAAATGACGGGTGTTTTAATTTTATAAAACGGCTTTTAAAAGATTTTCTTTACGTTTTCTGACATCTGGAAGTTCTTGCTTAATTTCACGATATTTTTTTCTGGCAGCTCTTTCATATGAATCAATTGCCCAATCTTCTCTAGGTGTCATCACACGCTCAGCCTCCAACTTAGACGAAATAAGGTCATACTCTTTCCGATCCAACTCTCTGACCCTAGAATCAATTTTTTTTCTTATCTCTCCTTTAACTAATTCAGCTAATTTAGAATCTTCCATAGCTAACATTCTAGCCAAAACCCCACTTCTCACCATACCAGTAGATTTTGATGAAAATTTAGAAAACTGACTGTCTTCATCAGTTAATTCTAATTTTATAGAATTTCTCAAAGCGCTATTTCTAGCCGGACCTTCCAATTGCTTGGCATAAGCTAAATCATCATCGCCTTCGCCAATCAAATATTTTATACTGCCAGTCGATTCTATTTGATTTAATAAATCATCAAAAGTTTTAATTTCATGACCATCATATTTTTCAGTGAACAAACAATCAAAAGCATCCTGATCATCTCCGTTAACAATAGCATTACCAATAGCTTCATATCTAGCTTTTATAACCTCATCATCATTTAAACCGGCATCTTCTAAAAATAAAGCAGTATCAAATTCTTTAAATATTTTTGGCTTACCGGCTTTTTGAGCAAGTAATCTTATTTCTTGAAAAGCTTCAATTTCACCTGGCTTAATCGGTCTTTTTTCTCCTCCTGATTGATATTTTTTTTCAAAATATCCAGCTGCTCTAGCTTGATCAATAGCTTGATTAAGAGCTTCAACTGAAGTACCACTCCCTTGTTTATCTAAATTTTCTGCTGAGTTACCAGTAGGAATTTCTCTTCCTGTTGTTTCTAGTGAAGTTGACTTGGGTAATTCTTTAGAAATTTCTTCTTGAGGTATTCTATTTTCAGCTTCTAGCATATTTTTATTTTAAGTTAATTCTTAAATTATAATAGCATAATTTTTGATTTTTGTCAATGGCCTTTGGCTAAATTTAGCCAAAAATCAACATTTTGAAAAATTTAAACAAATAAAAAAGGCCCGGAGTTCAGCGTTAGCTTACTATCCGGGCCGTGCTGTTGCACTAGCGTTTTGTTTGCCCCTCGCTCAGGGGGTTAAGGTGTCACTTCTGACACCAGGGAATTCCGGTTTCCGGCGTGGCCCAGTTGTTGGGCTTGGACCAAGAATGATCCACCTCGGCCAGCGTGACAGCGTTGCCGTCGGGGTCGGTGAGATGCGCGTAAGCACCACCAACCCACGGTTTGGGTTCCATCCCCGGCCCA
>Ga0208939_1002816_pt1 | contig 11942 bp, 14 predicted proteins | sample AD_STIC12_MetaG_FD_184437 | JGI IMG/M metagenome (GOLD analysis project Ga0208939, IMG submission 184437) | Active sludge microbial communities of municipal wastewater-treating anaerobic digesters from USA - AD_STIC12_MetaG (SPAdes) (version 2) | ecosystem: Engineered > Bioreactor > Anaerobic >...
ACAAAGTTTATAATAAATAAATAAAAAAACGGATAGGTATATGACCAGTGCGACAATAACAGACAAACTTAGATACGAGAACGAACGCTCACGTTTTAAAAATTTTTAGGGAGGATTTTTTATGTTTCCATATTACGGAAGTAAATCAAAAATAGTGGACTACTATCCACCACCAAAACACAAAAAGATTATTGAACCTTTTGCTGGCAGTGCAAGGTATAGTTTGAAATACTGGCAGAATGATGTTACAATAGTAGATAAATTTAAGAATGTTATTGATGTTTGGAAATGGTTGCAACAATGTGAGCCAAAAGATATTTTAAAGTTTCCAAGACTTGAAAAAGGTATGGACATAAGAAAAATGGATTTGACAGACATTGAAAGAACATTTATGAGTTTCTTTGTTGCATCTGGCAGACCATCAAATATTGTAACTAAATTTATGGACTTTTCTAATGGTAGAGAAAATACATGGATTAATATTGCTGACAACTTACATAAAATAAAGCATTGGAATATTATACATGGTGATTACAAGGATCTAGCCAACGAAGAAGCAACATGGTTTATTGACCCTCCTTATCAATTTGGGGGAGAGCATTACAAACATGGTACGAAAGATATTGATTTTAATAAACTTGCTGAATGGTGTAAAAGTAGAAATGGACAAGTAATTGTTTGTGAAAACACAAAAGCTGATTGGTTAGATTTTAAACCAATGATACAAATACAAGGTGCTTGTCAAACAAACACAACAGAAGCAATTTGGAGTAACTACAAAACTAACTATGATGCAGTACAGCAATCCTTACAGTTTTGAAAAAACTGATGTGCGTGGGCAAAAATTTTTAAAACACTTGCACAAACTTAATACGAAGCTACACGGTAAGCATTGGTTATATACCGTGTTAGCAAATCGTTTTAATGTTTGCTAACGTGGGTATAAGACCAGTAGCGGATTTTGAAACACAAAACTATCAAATTATGACACACTTAAATACAGGCACGGACTTACAAGTTAGCACGGAAACCGCTATTGGTTTTATACCGTGTTATCGGCTGCCTTTTCTTTCTCTTTTCCACGCTGATTGTATGGAAATTATGAAACAATACCCTGATAAATACTTTGATTTGGCAATAGTTGACCCACCGTATGGAATTGATTGGATGGAACAAGTTAAAAACCCAAACAAGGGCAAAAACTGGAAACAATACGAAAATAAAGACTGGGATAAATCAATCCCGACAAAAGAGTATTTTAACGAGCTATTCAGAGTATCTAAAAATCAAATTATTTGGGGCGGAAATTATATGACTGAATACCTAAAACCTTCGCCTTGTTGGTTGATTTGGGATAAAATGCAAGAGTTTAGCGGTGCAGTTTTTGAAATGGCTTGGACTTCATTTACAAGCCCTGCAAAAGCATTTAGGATGAGCAGGGTTGAAGCTTATGCAAACAAAGGAAAGATACATCCAACTCAAAAACCAATAAAGCTATATGATTGGATTTTGAGAAATTATGCAAAGCCGAATCAGAAAATCCTTGACACCCACTTCGGCAGCGGGTCAATTGCTTTGGCAGTTGATAAAGCAAACAAATTAGATAAAATGAATTTACACTTAACAGCGTGTGAAATCGACAAAGAATATATCGACAAGGCAATCAAACGAATTTCAGAAAGTATCAAACAAGGTACGCTGTCTTTTTAGGTTGCCGATAACATGTGTTAGCACAAGCGAAGCGGCGTTTTAATGTGTGCTAACACCTTAACTGGTTCTATGAATATGGGGGGGACGGCAAAAATTGAAACACTAGAGATATTCAATTGCGAAAAAATGTATAACTTTGTCGCAGAACAATACGAATACTTAAAACAGCATTTTAGAATTAAATCAAGATACTACGATTAAATGAGCAAACCACGTATCAATAAAATAAAAGCAAAAAAGATAATCCTATCCAAAATGGAAGAGGGGTTAACATTCAATGATACGTATGCAGCGATATGCAGAAATATGCAGTTGTCGGAAAGAGCCTTTGCAAACTATTGGAAAGAATGCCAACAAGAGTATAAGGAGCGTCAAAATAGGCTCGAAAAAGAGAAAGACGACGTAAGGGTCGAGATGGAAAAAGAAGCCGTTAAATACGATATATTGAGCCGTTTTGAAAGGATGGAGATTGCCACTAAGATAGCAAGGAACAACCCAAAGCGGATACCAACCAAGTTGGATGCAAACGGCAATCCAATTGAGTACTCACTGGTTTACAATTCAGCAGCCGAGGTGGTCAGGGCATTGGATTACCTGAGCAAGATAGATGGCGATTACGCTCCAGAGAAGCAGGAATTAGAGCACAAATACTCAAAAGATACTATTCAACACATCAGGGATGCACTCGGTATCGGAGATAGAAAACGGGTTTAGCCGAAGCGAAAAGCAGTTAGAGGCGTGGGCGTGTTTCCTTTCGGAAAATGCTAAGTTCATAGGCTATGGTGGGGCAGGTGGTGGTGGAAAATCCTATTTAGGCTGTGATATATTCTCCACGATGTGTGTAACACATCCTGAAACAAAATGGTTTTTCGGGCGAAATACCCTGATGGAAGTGCGGGATTCAATGGTACACACGTGGCGAAAGGTATGCAAGGCCAAGGGTATTGATGGCTGGCGGGTAAACGATAGGGGAATATTCTTTGATAATGGCTCCATCATTGATTTTTTGGAGTTGCAATACTATCCACGCAAAGACCCTATGTTTGAGGCATTGGGTTCAAAAGAATATACAGGTGGTTGGATTGAAGAAGCGGGCAACGTTCACCCGTTGGCATTCGAGGTGCTAAAATCAAAAGTAGGGAGATGGCACAACGAGGAGATAGGGCTGTCAGGCAAAATACTGGTAACGTTCAATCCAAAGAAGAATTGGCTATACCACACCTTTTACAAGCCATACAGGGATAATAACCAAGCCGAAGATACAAGATTTATTCCCGCTCTATATTCAGATAACCCGTGGCTGCCGAAAGAGTATATCGAAAATCTAAAAAACATCAAGGATAAAAGCACAAAGGAAAGGTTACTAAACGGCAATTTCGATTATGACGACGACCCAACCGCACTAATCCCGTATGAAAAAATAGCAGCAATATGGAGCAATACACACATAAATCGAGATTATGCCAATAGGTACATAACGGCTGATATAGCGAGGTACGGTTCTGATAAGGCTATTATCATGGTTTGGTACGGCTTCGTAATAGTGGATGTGAAAGTTTACGATATTAGCAGCACGGTACAGATTCAGAACACTATCAACACCATGCGCAGCAAGCACGGGATACCGGCACGAAACTGCATTGCCGATGAGGATGGTATCGGTGGAGGGGTAGTGGATAACTGTGGAATCAATGGATTTCTAAATAACGGGAGGCCATTCGATAGTGCTTACTACAACCTGAAATGTGAGTGTGCATACCATTTGGCCGATACCATCGGGAGTATCTATTTTGAGTACCAAGTGGCTGAGGATGAACGGCAGTACATCGAGGAGGAGCTGGGGCAAATCAAAACCTATCAAGCGGATAACGACACGAAATTAAGGATACTCCCGAAGGATAAGGTGAAAGAGAATATAGGGCATTCACCAGATTGGGCGGATAACTTCATTATGAGGATGTGGTTTGAGTTGGGCTATTCCGAATATGACCCCGATTTCGTAAGGCGGGTGGAAATGTTAATATAATGTTGAAAAGTTTATTTAAATTAAATAAAAATAGTTTATCTTTGTAGCAACCAAAAAAAATACTACTATGGCACGTTTCAATGTAGGTGAAAAGGTAAGGGTGAAAGCCACGGGCGAGGAGCTGATTGTGGCTGTATCCATATCCACGTTTGAGGGTGGAACGAATAAAATTATTTATGAACTTTCCGATGGCAAGCGTGATGTTTGGGGGACATACATATCCAATGGAGTTCATTACAACGAAGCGGATATAGTGGCTGTGGATGCAAGGCGGGATGTGAAGCTAAAACTTGTTGATGAGCTTTCGAGGCTCACTCACGAACGGGTGGCTCCGTACCTTGCAGAGAGTGAAACCCTGCTCAAGAAGGAGATTAACCGAGAACTGGTAAGGCAGGGGATGTTGCCGAAATATCCTGAACAGGAGGTTGAGCAGCAGATTAAGGCAACCGAAACACCAAAGGAAGTAAGGAAACCCGCAGGGAGAAAACCCGTAAAAAGGGCAAAGAAATAACCATCCCGAAAATGGGAGTGGCGGAAAAACTGCCATCGTTAAAATAAAGTAACATGACGATAGAGCAGCTACAGGAAATAATCAACAAACCGAACACGAATGAGGCCGTTTACCTATTAACGCAGAGCGATCTCAACCTTCCATCATGGGCTAACGATTTAGAGCCTCAGTATAACGAGATGAAGCACGCCATCATGGTTGATGCACTTCGTTATCCTGTAAAGATGCAGAATGGCGTTGACCAAATAAGAAGGATACCGTTAGCCAAGCAAAAGGAGGCCGTTAATAAAATGGCACAATCGCTATTCTATACTGACGTAGTGCGAAAGTACGATATTGAGAACGATGATGAACAGGCGGAAGAAGCAAAAGAGGCATTAGAGATAAATTACAAGGTGCTTAATGCTGTGGATAGCCTGAACATGGAGAGAGGAAAGGAACTCTTCAAATCGTGCCAAGTGGCCACCGTTTGGCGTTTGGAAAAGAAACGAACAACGATAAAAGGCAAAACATCGGAGTTTGCATTAACTCACAACCTCTATTCCCCGGCGTTAGGGTACAAATTGTACCCTTATTTCAGCGATGAGAAACGGTTGTTAGGATTGAGCATTGGCTGGACGGATGCAAGGGATGCCACCATGAAGTTAATCACCTACGTTGTGGGTGCCGTGATTACCTATGAGAATACGGGTGGCGGGTGGAAGCAGTTAGATATTGAGCAGAACGATTTAGATGTATTGCCTGTTATCTACACATGGATTGATGAGCCTGTTTGGGGCGGCAAAGGCGGAACGGCACTGGTGGAGATAATGGAGGATATTCTCTCCAAGCAGATGATGTACATTGATAAAAACACCGTACCTACATATGTTATCTATAAAGGCGAAGGTGGCCGAGTGAGCAAGGTGGAGGAGAAACCCGATGATTCGAGGCGGGTGATCGTTGTCGAAAAAGGCGGTTTTATGAATGCAGTGCAATGGGAAGGGGCAAAGGATGCCGTTGAGTGGCAGTACCGAACCATTGAGGAGCAGTTCTATCAGCAAACGCAGGTGTTCAACAACTCACCGAGCGCAATGCAGAAAACTCCCTTGAGTGCAGATAACAAGGAAATACTGCTATTCGATAGCAAGGCGCGGGCAAAGGACTATGGCGGAGAGTACGTTTATATGCTCACCGAAGAATTTGATCTGGTGAAAAAGTTAATGGCCGTTCAGTTTCCCGTATGGGCTAATCAACTTGAGATGCTGAATTGTAGAAGCATTATCACGCCGTACAGTGTACGTTCGCTCAAGGATAGGGCAGAGAGCATTAAGATAGCACGGGATGCAGGGGTAATAAGTATCGAGCAGGGCGTTGAAGAGCTGGATGTGGTGGATAACGTGAGCAATGAGGTTGAGCTGATAATGAACGAGAGAAACCAAGAAATTAACAATTTGCTGTAAAAAATGGATAGGTTTGATAAAAAACAACGGGCTTTGGTAAATCGGTTGAGTGCCGAGTTACGGGCTATCTATCTATCCATCATTCAGCAAGTTGCCAACATGAGTGTTAACTACTCAAACTTGGAGTATGCCTTTGCGAACCATCCCGACCTGAACAGAAAGGTAAATGAGTTAATGCGAATGATGCACTCCGATATTAATACTTTGGTACTAACTGGCGTTCAGGATTGCTGGGAGATTGCCAATAACAAGCATGATTTGCTGTTTCAAACGGTATTTGGCAAAAAGGCGAAGTTGTTACCATCGAGGGCATTGAATCGGTATTTAGCACCCAATATCCATGCGAGGGATGCGTTTCTCAACCGTTTGGAGGGAGGGTTAAACCTTTCTCAAAGGATATGGAGAAATACGGCACAATTCAAACAGGAGTTAGAACTCGCACTGGAGTTCGCAGTAAGCAAGGGGCAATCGGCCAAGACAACAGCAATACAGATGAGTAGATACCTTAACAATCCCATTGTTTTGAGAGAGAACGTTAATAGCCGTTTTGGGGAACAGAGGTTGCTGAATGCTGTGGATGTGGCAAGGCCTGGTCGGGGGATGTACCGCTCAAGTTACAAAAATGCCATGAGGCTAACGAGAAACGAAACCAATTTTGCCTATGAATCGGCTCAGATGCTACGGAGGCAGCAGCAGGATTTCATTGTTGGCATTAATATAAGTGTTGCTCCGAACTACGATATTTCGCTGGATAAGGGCGGTATTGTTTGCGCAGATTTACAAGGCACGTATCCAAAGGATTTTGATTTCAGCCAAAAGTGGCACGTAAACTGCCGATGTGTAGCAACAAATATTCTGAAAACACGTGATGAGATTGATGAAGATACCGAGCGAATAATCAAAGGGCAAGAGGTAACTGGAGAGAGTGTAAATCGAGTAACCGAAGTAAGCAATTTGGATTACATAAAAGAAGTTGAAGAACTAACAAAAAACTGGAAACGAAGACCCGTGTGGTTAGAAACACTAAAAATGAAAACAGCATGAGCAAACCGATTACGATAAATTTAGCAACGTACCCGAAAACTCGCAGATACTGTGAGCAAGTTCTCAATTCACTCCGTGGCATTAAGTGCGATGCCGTTCGTGTTTATTTGAATGAATACACCGAGGTTCCTGATGAGTTCCCGAAGGATGAGAAATTTCATTACCATATCGGGGAAGAAAATATCATGGATTCCGGAAAGTTCTACTTCATGCGAACGGGTGAATACTACTTTACCATAGATGATGATTTTATCTATACGCAATCCTATTTCACCAAGAGCTTGCGATTTATGCAGGAAACTGGATGCGTGGCGGTAACCACATACGGTAAGGCATTGAAGCCTAAACCGCAGCACTTCATGGATGCACACACGGTAATCCCGTGGAATGAGGATGAGGAAACGCCATACATCTGCAACGTGGCCAGCACGGGGTTATCTCTATACGATACTGATAAGGTATTTATTCACTCCAACTATTTCAAGTATCACGGCATGACCGATTTGGAGGTAGCAAGGATGTTGCAGGATAAAAAGTTCCCGATTATTTGTAGGCCGCACACAACGGATGAGATTGAGTACATTGCCGGGGATTACCACGAAACGCTATGGGATAGGAGAGAGGAGTTATATGGAAAACACGCTGAAATACTGAACTCCATACCCGAGTGGAAACTTTATGAACATAAAAAAGTATTGTGGCTAACAAACTACATACATAGTTCACTAATCAATGAGGAGAAAATAACCCGAAGCGGGCAGTACCTTTGGATTCGTGCATTGGGTTCAGATGTGAAACGCTGGGCTGAAATAATCAACAAGGAAAGCATAAAGAGCTACGATATTATTCACATGAATTTGGCACCGAACGATTTGGATTTAGCACTTGAGGTAAGGGCTATTTTGGGCAAGGATTCAGAAACGAAACTCATCTGCCAAGCCGATCACTCGGTTGATATAATGAATGGAGCGTTTAACTTTCAACTGCTAAAACAGGCTTTAAATGCAGCCGATTACGTAATGGGTGTTGAGGAGTATCAAATAAAACTATTGAAGCACTTAACCGATAAGCCAGTTCTATTCGTTCACAATCCTATTGATATTGATTTCGTTCGTGGCGTGGCCAAGGCACAGCAAGAAAATAGGATAGGGGTAATTTCTCACAACTATTTGGGCAACGAGGCGTATGTTGCACAAGCGTTCTATGATAAACGGTATCCTGTAGATTTGCTGTTCTATCAGGGCGATGATGCCATTCGATTAATGAAAACCTACACGAATGTTTACGGCAGCACAGATTACCTGAAATACTTACAGTTACTAACTCAGTACAAGGTATTGGTGGATACTCACCTATCCTATTCCATTGGCCGTTCCTGCATGGATGCAGCTGCATTGGGTATTCCTATGATTTGTAGTGAAAGGAGTGAATCGGCAAAGTACCTCTATCCCGATACGCTGGTTAACCCGTATGATGTAGGTAGGATTTCAGAGCTAACGGATAGGCTGATGAGCGATATAGTTTTCTACAAGGAGGTTGCCGAAACGGCACACGAGAGGGCAAAGGAGTTTGATTTATACAGGCTAAAAGATAAACTTTTGGAAGGAATATTTAACTTAAAAAACTAAAGCGATGAAGGAAAAAATCTTTGAAACTTTGAAGGGCGCACGTGAGCAAAACTCACAGGTAAGCGACCGCACGTTGGAGGGATTGGCAGAACAATACTCCAAGCTGATAACCACCGATGAGCAGTTGGGTAATTTTGATGCAAAGGGTGTGATTGAGAATTTGCAGGGCAATATCAACTTCGTTTTGAAAACGGAAGCCGATAAGTTGCAAGCAAAGCACAATGAGGAGTTAAAAAAACTCGAAGAGGAGAGAAAAAAACTCTTAGAACGGAAACCGCCCGAAAAGCAGGATGATGAACCCAATTTGGAGGTAAAAAGCCTCAAGGAGCAACTTGAGAAATTAACAACGCAGATGCAGGATTTACAGGCGGGTGCTGTTAAAGAGGGGCGATTGGCCAAGCTACGGCAAGCCTATGCAGGGATGCCGAAGGGTCAACTCGAAGCTGAGGAAGCTCTTTACGATTCGGTGTATGGGAACATGAATACCGATACATTCAATGCGGTTATTGCACAAAGAGAGGCTGCTAACAAAGTCTTTATTGAGCAGGCCAAAGCGAATGGATTGGATTTCAGCGTTCCATCCAGAGCACGGGAGGAACATCAGGATGGGCAAACACCCGTGTTGAAGCAAGCCCGAGAATTAGTTAACAAACAAAAACAAAAATCTGAGAAATGAAACAAATCCAAACGTATGAAGATGTTTTGAGCCGAAAAAACATCATCAACAAGGACAGGGCGTGGGATATTCCGGGAGGTGTCAGCATCAAGCCTGACAACCTCATCAAAGGGAGATTCCTACCAGAAGGAACGCCCGTGGCTCCACCCAATGCTTCTGGATACCGCAGGGTATGCAAGCAGGCATTGGTGCTGGAGGGTTCATCGGCACAGTTACTTATTGTGGATAAGAAGTTTAACCACTTCAAAGAGGGCGATATTGTGATGAAGTCGAAAGGCACGTCCAATAAAGCCTATAAGATTGCAAGTGTTTTGGCAACGGCTGGCGATAAAGAGGTTTTGAAAGTTTCAACCGTTATTGCAACGGTTACAAAATCAACAAAGCCGTTCTTAATCTGTGAAGCCGCTACCGTTAGGGTTGGTACTACTACAACAGAGATTAAAACGAAGAGTACGCCCGATTGTATTACGAAGTTTGGCATGGAGGTACCAAATGCTGACCTTGTCATGCTACCGGTTGGGGTATATACAAGGGCTGATGTGTTGGAGAATACCATTGCTGATCCGTATCTTGACCAGTTGAAGCATATTAACGTTATTAAGTATTAGGAGGGATTGAGTCATGGCAAAATTACAACCGATAAATCCTACTGGCCAACTATTGACCATTGAGGATATCAGAGCGTACTACACCGAGAATCAACTCCCGACCGCAGCGATAGATGTGCATTTCCCGCTATCGCAAACGTTAGATGGTTCATGGCGTACTATCATGGGGCAAACCAATAAGCTTAACATCGCTGCTGACCCCATTGAGAGCAAATCGAGCATTCCCGTTTCGGGGCGCAGGGGCTATAAATCCGTTCAGGGTGAGTTGGCCACCTTTGGTAAGGCCTTTGAAATGGATGCCGATGATTTTGAGCGTTGGCACAAATTGCAAGAGAATTTTGCACGTATGCAGAACGCTGATACTGCTGCACAGCTGCTGGCCTTTTGGGATGATGATTTAGCCAATGTAAGGAGAGCATTGGATAACGAGCGTAGGTATCTATGCTACTCTTTAATCAGCAACGCCTGCTCGATTAGTTTCGCTGCTGCCAACAGCCCGTATTTGCGTGGCTTGGCCGCTATGGAATATCCTATTGAGAGTTGGCAGAAAGATTATCATTCTGGTAACAACTGGAACGATGCGTCGAAGGATATCATTGGCGATATTCAAACCTACTTTATCGACCCGGCAAAGACGAGGGGTTTCAAAATCCGTAGCATAAAGGTTAGTTCAACGCTGTTTAACTACATTCGCAAGAATACAGCCATCCAGAAGTATTGCGCTACGCTGGTTATGAACATATACAACACACAAGCACCTCCTACGCTTGAGGCTATTAACGCTATGCTTGTTGAATACTTTGGCGTGGATGCAATTCAGTTCGAGGTAATTGACGACCTGATTACAAGGGAGAATGCTGATGGTAGCTATACCACTGCCAATCCTTTCAATTCCGTTGTTGCAGTTGGCTCTCCCGAATCAACTGTTGGAAGGTTCCAATGGAAGCAAATCTACACTGAATCTCCACAGCGTGAAACGCAGGAATCATTCTTTATGGTTGGTTCCTTCAAGGAGGAGAAGGATGTGCCTTACGGAAAGGTTTACGGCAAGGCTAATGCTTTCCCGGCTGTGGATGCTTACAATCAGATGATATTCTTTAAAACGGATGCATCAGGCTGGTAGCAATGAAGGTGGGTGAAGCCATACAAGCGTTAACGAACTATCCGATACCGAAGGGTACTATTGACCTCGTTTGTGCAAAGCGTGGTTTAGTTTCCACAGCCGAGGTATCGTTTAACCGTTCGTTTAATTTGGCCAAAGCAGATATTTACCTGTGGCTTTCAAAGGCTCCTAATATCCGTGAGCAGGAGGTAACTATTTCTTTTACCGAAGCAGAGCGCAATGCTTTGAAAAGGGATGCGAATAGTATCTACGATGAATACGGAGAGGGAGGCGGAGGCAAAGTTGGCTATGTAGGTGAAAATTTCAATTCGATATAATCATGGTTGAACTGGGTGAAATATCATTCTATACGGGTACAAGCACAACGGGAACGGATAGGTGGGGACATCCCCTACCTTCCCGACCCAGTTGGAGCGTGTATTATCCCTGCAATATCAAAGCTCAAAAACGTGAGCTAACAGTTTACGAAGGTGGGCAGTATCGTAGGGCTAACTATGTAATCCTTGTAGATGAGAAACACTTGGGGACAGCCGATTATTCGGATTGCAAAAAGGTAAGGTTGAAGGATAGCGATTGCAAGTGCATAGGCACTCATCAGGTTATCGCTAACAGCTATCAGAGATTAACGAAACAAAGGCAGATCATAGTATGATTAAGTTTGGCATGAAAAGAGGGGCAATAGATGCAGCGAGGCGTGAGATTCGTGCTTACAGCAAGCGGGTTGAGAATGCTATACTGATGCGTCTGGAGTTCGTTTTAGAAGAGCTGAAAAATCATGCTAAAACCCATGCCGGGTATAATTTTCACACGGGCAACCTCAACAGCAGTATCGGTGGAGGCGTTTACAAAAACGGTGCACTAGTAAGCTGGAGAGGCTTCGAGGTGGAGCAGGGCGGTGATGATGGTGCAAGGATTGGCATTGAGTATTTGAACAATGTAATCCTGAAAGGTAGAAGTACCTACTCCGTTGTTATCGTGGCCGGCATGGAGTATGCTTCATTTGTCGAGAACTATTACAATAAGAACGTTTTGGCGCAAACGGAAATGATTGCGGGTGAGGCGGTTGAATGGGCTTTTAGGGTATTGAAATGAAGACGGCTAACACGATAAAGGCGGATGTTAGGACGTTACTTGAGGGTAGCGTTTTAAAGTCATTCATAACCAGCGAGGGCGG
>Ga0208939_1002831_pt1 | contig 11908 bp, 8 predicted proteins | sample AD_STIC12_MetaG_FD_184437 | JGI IMG/M metagenome (GOLD analysis project Ga0208939, IMG submission 184437) | Active sludge microbial communities of municipal wastewater-treating anaerobic digesters from USA - AD_STIC12_MetaG (SPAdes) (version 2) | ecosystem: Engineered > Bioreactor > Anaerobic >...
AAAAGTTTTAAGTTTTAAGTTTTAAGTGGTTAAGGTTTAAGAGGAAGCGGTGAAAAGTCGAAGGCATTCCTCGACGGGCTCGGGATGACAAGAGAGTGAATGGTGGAATGTAGGGAACGGTCGCGACCGTTCCCTACGGGAGATGGGGAATAGGAAGACGAACGTCGAGCAACGAACGACGAGCGACGAGTAACGAGTAACGAGCGACGACCAACAAGTGTCATGGTGAGCCGGTCGAACCATGACGATTTACTTCGTCTGCTTGACCACGCTCATGGCTGTGGCGATCAGCGTAGAGATGTCTCCGAAGTTGGCCGGCAGAATGAGCGTGTTTCCCTGCTTGGCCAGATGGCCGAACTGCTCGACCAGTTTTTCCGCCACGCGCAGCTGCACCGCCTCCATGCCGCCCTCGGTCTGCACCGCGCCGGCCACCGCTTTCAGACCGTCGGCCGTGGCGGAGGCGATCGAGCGGATGGCTTCCGCCTGGCCGGTCGCCTCATTGATCTGCTTCTGGCGCACGGCTTCCGATTCCAGCACGACTTTCTGCTTCTGGCCTTCCGCCACATTGACGGCCGACTGCTTCTCGCCTTCCGACTGCAGAATCACCGCGCGCTTTTCCCGTTCGGCCTGCATCTGTTTTTCCATGGCATTCAGAACATTTTCCGGCGGCCGGATGTTTTTGATTTCGTAGCGCAGGATTTTCACGCCCCACGTCCGGGAGGCGTCATTGATGGCGGAGACGATGGCGGAATTGATGGTGGTTCGCTCTTCGAACGTTTTATCCAGATCAATCTTGCCGACTTCGCTGCGCATGGTGGTCTGCGCCAACTGCACGATGGAAAACACGTAGTTGCTGATTCCGTAGGAGGCCATTTGCGGATCGAAGACCTGAATGAAAATCACGCCGTCCACGCCGACCTGGACATTGTCGCGCGTGATGCAGATCTGTTCGGGAATATCGAGCGCCTGCTCTTTCAGCGTGTGCACATACGCTTTGCGGTCCACGAAGGGGATGATGTAACTGATGCCCGCATGAAGCACCCGGTTAAATTTCCCCAGCCGTTCAATGACGTAGGCGCTCTGCTGCGGAATAATGCAAACGCCTTTTACGATGAAAATTACGGCGAGCGCCGCCAGAACAATCAATACGACTTCCATGTTCCTTACCTCCTGAATTTTTATGCAACGGGTTTAACTTTGACGCGAATGCCCTCGACGGCTTCTATCTGCACGACCGTGCCTTCCGGTATCGTTTCAGTCGCGTCGGAAAAGGCGATCCAGACCGAACCGCGATACTGGATCGTTCCCTCGCCGCCGGCGGGAATGGCGCCGACGACGGGGACCTTTTGCCCCGCATAATCCGGCTGCGCATCGGCCTGCCCCGCAAAAAGTTTCCGGGCGGTTTTGCGAAGCAGTGCCATCAGCAGGAGGGACGAAACCGTAAAGACGATCAACTGGCTGCTGAAGGAAGGTGTGAGGTTAAGCCAGGTGGCCAGCGCGACGACGAGCGCGCCCAGGCCGATGAAGCAGAGAATAAAACTTACGGCCATCAGCTCCGCGATGAGGAGCACGAGACCGACGACCGCCCAGACCAGCGCGGGAGAAAATGACCCATCCATCATGACGGCAAACCTTTCTGTTTGCAGGAGTATAGAAAGAACGGGGACTGTAGTCAAGCCAATTTAGAAATGTGTCCAGCCAATTGAGAAATGCGAATTTAGAAATGAGTTGGAGTTTTCACTTGCATTGCTTTTCAGAAGTTGTATGATTCCAGGCAATTAAAGTTTACATACGCAAAAAGCGCTATTCCTCGATTTGAAACAGAATAAGCGGCGGATCAATTATATTCCGCTTTTCCCGCGGCAACGCTTAGCGAATTTTTTACTTCGGAAAGAGTGCCAATGCCTAAAATACCAGACAAGCAAAAATCAGTAACATCAAAACGCACAAAGCCGGCCACTGAATTGCTGGGCGATTTGCGTGAATTAATTGACGGGGCAAGACAGGACGTGGCCCGACAGGTTAACAGAACGCTTGTCCTTCTGCATTGGAAGATCGGCAAGCGGATTTTGGAAGATATTCTTAAACAAAAAAGGGCGGACTATGGCGCAAAGATTGTCTCCGTGCTGGGGAGACAATTGGAGCGTGAATTCGGCCGTGGTTTTTCTGAAAAATCCTTGCGTCATATGATCCGTTTTGCGGAAGTTTTTCCTAATGAGAAAATTGTCTCTACGCTGTCGAGACAATTGGGCTGGAGCCATTTCAAGGAAATCATTTATCTCGAAAATGCATTGAGTCGTGATTTTTATGCAGAAATGTGCCGTTTGGAAAGATGGAGTGTAAGAACCATGCGCAATAAAGTAGGCGGCATGCTTTTCGAACGCACGGCGCTGTCGAAAAAGCCCGATACACTGATTTGTCAAGAACTCGACTCTCTTCGCGAAAAAGATAAGCTGACGCCCGATCTTGTTTTCCGCGATCCCTACTTTTTGGATTTCCTGGGTTTGAAAGACCGCTATCTGGAAAAAGACATCGAAGACGCCATTATGCGGGAACTGGAAAGCTTCATTCTGGAGCTGGGGGTGGGCTTTACGTTTGTGGCCCGCCAGAAACGCATTCAGGTGGATCACGACGATCACTATCTTGACTTGCTGTTCTATCATCGTGGGCTGCGTCGTCTGGTGGTGATTGATCTGAAGCTCGGCGATTTTCAAGCGGCCCACAAGGGCCAGATGGAGCTTTACCTGCGCTGGCTTGCGAGATACGAACAAAAACCGGGCGAGGAAGCGCCGATCGGCCTGATTCTCTGCGCGGGCAAGAAAGAAGAAACGGTGGAACTGCTGGAACTGGAGAAGAGCAACATTCGTGTGGCGTCCTATTGGACGAAACTGCTGCCCAAGAAAGCGCTCCAGCGAAAATTCCATGAAGCTATTGTTCAGGCCAGAAAACGGCTCTCCCAAATGAACAAAAATTCTAAACAAACTGTCCCGCTACTGGAAAGTAAAGGTGAATGATCACACCATCCAAGAATCGAAACGGAAAAGAATTGTTCGTCCCCCGGAAGAGAGGCACATCCGTTAATCCTGAAGTATCCAAGTTCTCAAATTAGCTACGAAGTCGCGCCGGGAAGTATTTCGTAGGCCGAAGCGGCCTCCGGGTTGACTATCGTCCGGCCTTGTGTTAACGGTTCCTGCCCTGTTCACAATAAAAAAACTTCGAGGGAAAAACATGACCCTATCAAAAGCGGACATTCTGATTCGCCGGGTGCGAGCCGAAGGACGTCAATCCATGACGGAAATGGAATCCAAAAAGCTGCTTGCGTCCTACGGGATTCCGGTTGCGCGCGACCGGATGGCCACAAGCGAGCGGGAAGTAATTTTGCAGGCGCAAAAAATTGGCTATCCGGTGGTCGTCAAGGGGCACGGCGCGAAGCTTCAGCATAAAACCGAACGCGGCCTGGTCAAAACCAACCTTAAATCCGCAAAAGAAGTGCGGAATGCGTTCCGCGCCATTCGGGCATCCGCGGGCGACGACGGGGAAGGCTGCATCGTTTCCCCGCAGATCGCCGGGAGCCGGGAGTGGGTCGCGGGCCTGATTCGGGACGCTCAGTTCGGGCCGGTGGTGATGTTCGGTCTCGGCGGCATTTTTACCGAAGCGCTGGCCGACACCACTTTCCGCGTAGCCCCTTTGGGCCGGCGGGAGGCCAAACGGATGATCGGGGAAATCGCGTCCCGAAAGCTGCTGGGGAATTTTCGCGGCGAAGCGCCCGTTGATGCCGATCAACTGGCCGATGTTCTCATCGGTCTGTCGAAACTTGGCATGGAACGGCCGGACATTCGGGAGGTGGATGTCAATCCGCTGATCACCACTCCAAAGGGGAATGTAGTGGCGGTGGATGCGCTGGTGATTCTGGATGAAAATCCGGCGGCTTCAGCCGCGCCGAACAGGACAAAGAGCAACAGAAAAAAGCAGGCGGAAATCCGCGCCGCGCTGGACGTGATGGCAAACGCCCAATCCGTCGCCGTGGTCGGCGCCACCCGTCCGGCAGCGAACGGATTTTCCGGAATGTTCGGCTGCATGAGAAATTTCGGCTACCGGGGAAGGCTGTACCCCGTCAACCCGCGGCTTCAGGAAATCGACGGGATCAAGGCCTACCCGAACCTGTCGTCGCTTCCGGAAGTCGCGGACTTGGTGATCCTCTCGATTCCCGCTCCCCGGGTTGCGGATATTCTCAGAGAATGCGTCGCCACGGGACACAAAAATATCCATATTTTCAGCTCCGGCTTCAAGGAAACCGGCGAAGAAGAGGGCGTTCGGCTGCAGCGGGAGATTGAAGCCGTCGCCCGTGAAGGAGACCTGCGCGTCATCGGACCGAACTGCATGGGCTTCTACGTTCCCAAAAACCGAATGCTGACCTGGGAAAACGCATCCACAAAAGTCGGCCCCGTTTCCCTGATCAGCCAGAGCGGCGGCAACGCCCAGGATTTTTCCAATTACCTGACGGATGTTTACGACATCGGATTTGCCAAGTCCATCAGCTACGGCAACGCCCTGACGCTCGACAGCACGGATTTTCTGGATTACCTGGCCGGCGACGAAGAAACCCGGATCATCACCATGTATCTCGAGGGCGTCAAAGACGGTCGGCTTCTGCTTGAGCAGGTGAAGAAAATCAACCGCCGAAAGCCGGTCATTATCTACAAGAGCGGCCTCACGGAATCGGGGGCGAGGGCCGTGTCATCGCACACGGGTTCGATGGCCGGCGGGGAAACCATCTGGAAGGCCTTCTTTCGCCAGACGGGCGCGGTCCGTGTGGAATCGCTTGAAGAAATGGCTGATGTGACGCAGGCGTTCCACCGGCTGAGAAAGGTCAGGGGAAAAAGGGTGGCTGTTCTCGGATTCGGTGGAGGCAACGGCGTGTCGGTCGCGGATGACTGCGCGAAAGCGGGCCTCGAGCTTCCCGTGCTTTCGGACGGCCTGATCCGAAAGCTTAGAAAACATGTACCGCCGGCCGGGTCGATGATCCGCAATCCCATCGATGCGGCAATTGCCTTTGTTTACCTTCCCCTGATGGGTGAGGTGCTGGATGTGGTGGCGCGAAGCGGCGAAATAGATCATTTCATCGTCTCCGTTCCTTTTGACTGGCTGTACAAACAGGAGCCGGACGGCGCGTATATCGAAACGCTTGCCACGTACCTGGCGACGGAAGCCGGGAAATATGCCGGCGGCAAGCCCATGCTGGTGGCCTGGCGCCAGTACGAGGCTTCGCCGAAAATCAGGCGATGGGTCCCGGTTTTCAAAGACATTCTCATGAAAGCCGGAATCCCGGTTTACGAAGGTCTCCCCAAGGCGGTCCGGGCTTTGTCCAAACTGGCAGAATACTATGAATATCAAGGCCTTGCAAAATAAGCTCGCCCGGCTGCGGACCGGTGAACCCCTGCGGTGAAAAACCGCCTCCGCCCGCCTCTTTTTTTAATCTCTACGGGTAAATTCCCCGCTCCTTGGGGCGAAATTATTAAAGGGTTTCCTTCTACAATACCCCGCTGCTGCGGGGTAGTTTATTTTGATTGACTTTCGGTCACGTTTGTACTTATAGTCATGATCCTGAAACGGGACGAATGGTCCGAAAACCTCAGGCGGGATGTTTCAAAATCGATTTGTCTTCCGCAGTGATCGTGAAAAATTCCGAAACCACTCTTCGTAAACGGACGTCAATGAACGTTGAAAAAATAAACCACTTTTAAGAAGGGAGTCAGTTATGGGAAATTTATTAGTCAACACACGCGACCAGCAGTTTCTTCTTTTTGAGCAGTTCGGGATTGAAAAACTCTTTGAGTCGGAAGCTTACGGAGGATTTTCCAAGGATGATCTGCTGATGATTTTGAGCGAGGCCGAAAAGTTGGCCGTCAGCGTTATCTTTCCGACGCTCAAAGAAGGGGACGAAGAAGGCTGCCATTTCAAGAACGGCGTGGTCACCGTACCCAAGTGTTTTCGTGAACCGTTTAAAAAATACAGCGAAGCCGGCTGGATCAATCCGATGGATTCTCCCGACGTCGGCGGGCAGGGCATTCCCCACACCGCGGGCTACGGCGTGATGGAGCTTTTCTGCGCGGCCAACTATGCCTTCTGTATGTATCCCGGTCTGACCCACGGCGCCGCCAACCTGATCAATGTTTACGGCAATGAGGAACAGAAGAAAAAATACATGGAAAAATGCTTCTCCGGCGAATGGACCGGCACGATGTGTCTGACCGAACCGGGCGCGGGCTCGGATGTCGGCGCGCTGAAGACAACGGCAAAGCGCCTTCCCGACGGCAAATTCCTGATCACCGGGACCAAGTGCTTCATTTCGGCGGGCGACCACGATCTGACGCCGAACATCATTCACCCCGTTCTGGCCCGCATCGAAGGCGATCCTCCCGGCACCAAAGGCATCTCCATTTTCATCGTTCCCAAAATCCGCGTCAATGACGACGGCACGCTCGGCGAACCCAACGACGTGAAATGCGGCGGCATCGAACACAAGATGGGCATCAAAGCCTCCGCAACCGCCACCCTGAATTTCGGCGAAGACGGAAACTGCATCGGCGAACTGCTGGGCGAAGAGCGCGCCGGCATCAAGATCATGTTCCAGATGATGAATGAAGCGCGTCTGGGCGTCGGCATGCAGGGTGTCGCCATCGGATCGGCCGCTTTTCAGCACGCCGTGGCGTACGCCAAGGAACGCATTCAGGGAACGCCGGTCTGGGAAATGAAAAATCCCGCCGCCAAAGCCGTGACCATCATCAACCACCCCGATGTCCGCAAGAAACTCATGTGGATGAAATCCCATGTCGAAGGCATTCGCGCGCTCGCCTATTTCGGCGCGTATTGCATGGACATGAGCAAGGTCTCCAAAACGGAAGCGGAAAAAGCCAACTGGGAAGGCTATCTTGAGCTTTTGACCCCGATCATCAAATCCTACTCGACCGATAAAGGCCTGCTCATCTGCTCCACCGCCATGGATGTTTACGGCGGATACGGCTACTGCTCGGAATACCCGGTGGAACAGTTGATGCGCGATGAAAAGATCGCCTGCATTTACGAGGGCACCAACGGCATCCAGGCGCTCGACTTTGTCGGCCGCAAGCTGGGTCAGCGCAAAGGCGCCAACGTGATGAACATGGCCGGCCTGATTCAGAAGACCATCGCCAAGTACAAAAACGACGGGCAGTTGGGCAAGGCCGCCGCCACGCTGGAAGAAGCTTCCAACGCCGTATTTGAAGTGGCCATGTTCTTTGCCGCGGCCGGCAAAGGCGGCGATTTCATCGCCCCGATTTACAACGCCGGAAAATACCTGGACATCTTCGGCGACATGGTGGTCGGATACCTGCTTCTGGAAGGGGCCGGCATCGCTCAGGAAAAACTGAACGCCATGTACGAGGAAAAAGGCCTCGTCACGATCGGCAAGAAGATCGGCCTCCAGCGGGAAAATCAGGAAGCCGCCTTCTACGCGGGCAAGATCGCCTCGGCCAAATTCTTCATCAATGAGGCCGTGACCACGGTCAAGGCGCGCTGCGAAGCCATCAAGGCCAACGACAAATCCGCAATGGAAATGGTTGACCTCGGATTCACCGTCTAGCCTTTCCGTTTCATCATGAACCAACAAGAGGGGGTGCGAATGCCGCGCCCCCTCTTTTTCCAGCATTTCGGGCTCATCTTGACAGTCTGGTAAAAAGTCATTATTCCTGTCACTCCCGCGGAGGCGGGAGTCCATAACTATTTTGAATTAATAGATTCCCGCCTTCGCGGGAATGACAACAAAGTTGCAAAACAGACTTTTTACGAGACCGTCATTCTTCTTTTCCACAAGAAAACAATACCAAAGTTATCTGATGATAAGGTATAATGACAAAAAACACATAAAGAGGTTAGCCATGAATAAAGAATATAAGGCGATCGTAAAGCAGGATGGGGATTGGTGGATTGGCTGGATTGAGGAAGTGCCTGGCGTTAACTGTCAGGAACGAACTCATGATGAATTAATATCAAGCCTTCGGATTGCCTTAAAAGAGGCTCTTGAATTTAACCGTCAGGATGCGCTTGCAGCAGTAGGGACAGGATATCAGGAAGAAAAAATCGCCATATGAAACGAAATGACCTGCTGAAGCATTTGCGATCACAAGGATGTGAATTGCTCAGAGAAGGAGGCAGTCATTCGTGGTGGTGGAATCCGTCTCTTAATAAGCGCTCATCTGTGCCTCGGCATAATGAAATCAATGATCATCTTGTCCGAAAAATATTCAAAGACCTTGGTGTAAAATCATTGAAGTAATCCCAATACGTCAAATTCGTTGAACGTAGGCGTGCCGGTAGAAACCGGGTTTCCCCTTAAAAAGTAATGCATTGACGACCTCGTAAAAAGCAACCCACACCGTCACCCCGGCGAAAGTCGGAGTCCATAACTCATTGTAATTACTGGATACCGGCCTTCGCCGGTAAGACGAAAAGAGTGCGAAATTGACTTTTTACGAAGCCGTCACACTTCACTCGTTGCTTTTATTAATCTTCTCGATACCGGCCGCGGTCTGACGAAGCAGTTCGGCGATTTCCGCCTGACGGGATGCGGGCAGGGATTGAAGTTTCCCCATTCCGGCGCCCAGGTCGTCCAGTCTCCTTTTCAGATCGGCCAGGAGCGGCGGGAGTCCCGCGTCGGGCGCAATGCCCGCGGGCGGCGGAGTTTTTTCCACGGGTGCGCCCGGCTTCAAATGAATTTCTTCCAGATACTCCGGCACGGTTACGGACAGGCCGAACTTTTCCCGGATCAGGCCCGCCAGATGCTCCTGGGCGGAGTATTCGCCGTGGACCAGGAAAACCTGCGTGGAGGCGGGCCGGACGTCCGCAAGCCAGTCCAGAAGCTGATCCTGCCCCGCGTGCGCGGAAAAGCCGTTGATCGTGAAGATCCGGGCCGCCACGGCGATGTCCTCGTTGAAGATGCGGATTTTTTTTGCGCCGTCGACGATCTTTCGGCCCGGCGTGCCCTGGGCCTGAAAGCCGACAAAGACAACGCTTGCGCCCGGCCTCCACAGGTTGTGGCGCAGGTGGTGCCTGATGCGCCCCGCGTTGCACATGCCGCTGGCGGAAATCACGATCGCCGCTTCCTTCGTTTCGTTGATCCGGATGGAATCCGCCGTGGAGATGGACATCTTCAAATTGGGCAGCCCCAGCGGATCCTCGCCGTTTTTCAGAAGGTCCTGTGTTTCCCCGTCGAGATAGGCATGGTAGCGGCGGAAGATTTCCGTCGCCTTGACGGCCAGCGGACTGTCCAGATACACCGGCATGTCCTTGGGCAGTCTGCCTGCGCGCAGGAGCAGATGCAGCGAGTAGAGGATCTCCTGCGTTCTTTCCACGGCGAACGCGGGGATGATGACTTTTTCGCCGTTGGCGCGGCTGTAGGCGACGGCTTCGGCCAGTTCGTCCAGGCTCTCCTGTTCGCCCTTGTGGTTGCGGTTGCCGTAGGTCGATTCCATGAAAAGAAAATCCGCCTGCGGGACGGAACTGGCGTCTTTCATCAGGAGCTGATTGGGGCGGCCGATGTCGCCGGAGAAAACCAGCTTGATCTCTGCGCCGTTTTCCTCGACAAACAGCTCCGCCATGGCCGAGCCCAGAATGTGGCCCGCGTCGTGGAAGCGGACGCGAATGCCGGGAGCGGGGCTGAACAGCTCGCCGTATTTGCGGGTCCGGATCAGGGGCGCCACCGCCTCCGCGTCTTTGGTGGTGTAGAGGGCCTGCGCGTCGGCTTTCGCGCCGGTCCGGCGCAGCCGCTTGTTTTTTCCCTCCGCCTCCACCTCCTGGATGTGCGCGCTGTCCAGCAGAAGGATGTCCAGGAGATCGGCCGTCGGCGCCGTGGTGTAAACCGGCCCGCGAAAACCGTGCCGTGCCATGCGCGGCAGCAGTCCCGTATGGTCGATATGCGCGTGGGTGAGAAGAAAAAAGTCGAGATGCGCCGGATCATAGGGGGCAATGTCCAGATTTCGTCTTTCGACGGCATCAGACCCCTGATGCATGCCGCAGTCAACGGCAAACCGCGCCGTCCCCGTTTCAATGACAAAACACGACCCCGTGACCGTTCTCGCGGCCCCGAGAAATTTAATTTTCATAAAGAATCTTACTCTTTTCCCGCTTTTTTCAGCTTCTTGGCCTCTTTCTTTTCTTTGAGAGATTTGCCCGGTTTTTTCTTGGAATCTTTTTTCACATCTTTCGATTTCGACATAATTGCATCCTCCGTTTCTTCCTCAGGGAATATTGGTGGATAACTTCATACCAGAATATAAACGGATTGACTATATAAAAAGCAACGAGCAACGAGTGGCGAGCGACGAGGTTGTAGGGCGCGGTTCCCAACCGTTCCGCAGGGTGGGCGATAGGTTGTAGGGCGCGGTCCCCAACCGTTCCGCAGGTTGGGCGATAGGTTGTAGGGCGCGGTCCCCGAACGCGCCGATTTTCGGACTGTTCGGGGAACCGTCCCTACTTAAATCTTAAAATCTTTCTTCCTCGTCACTCACACCTGTTTTTTCCGGGTGTGGCAAAAAAACCACAAAAAATACCCCCTTCAGGGCTTTTTCGGTAATTTGTTGTCATTCCTGCAACAGATGTGGTAAAAAATAAAATAGTCCGGAAGCGTTCTTCGTCCGGAATCTTTAAAATATAATTTAATAATATCAATATCATATAATAATTTTTCCGGAATGGAAATTCTTAGGATGGATTTGGGAAAGGGGCTGATGGTTTTTTTGATTCTTGCCTTAAAAAATGGCATTGGTGTTGCTAGTAAAAAATAGGCCGGCAAGGCGGATTTTATGTCAGGAAAAAAATCTTGACAAGAACAAGAAGCCGATGCTAGTTTCACGCCGCATATTTGAAGGACGGAGTTTAGGTCTCAGAATATGCGGTGGAAGTGGAAGCGCCTTTTTCAAGAAATGCCCGTTTTGCGAAAAAGGCGGAAACTTTTTGACTCTATTTATTTAAGGAGGAAAAAATGAAGAGATTTTGGTTAGTTTTGCTGTCACTGGGGCTGATTGTCGCCTTCAGCGCGTCAGCGATGGCCGTTGATGTAAAGTTCAGCGGCGAGTATTATGCGGCAGGTATGTACTTGGACAAAACCGATTTGCGCAAGGATATCGGTCCCAGCACAGCTTTTTATTTTCAGAGACTGCGCCTGGGTACGGATTTTGTTGTTTCTCCGGGCCTCAAACTTGTTACCCGCGCGGACATTATGGAAAGAGCCTGGGGCGCCAACAGAACAGCTCCCGGAGTCGCGCAGGATACGGTGTCAGCCGCTACCAGAGCTGAAAATGAAAACATTGCTTTTGATCTGTTGTATGTCAGCTACGTTTCGCCGATCGGTATGTTTAATGTCGGTTACCAGATTGATGATGTATGGGGCACCGTATTTGGTAACTCCTCAAATCCGAAGGGTAAAATCGGTTATTTCCTCAAAACCGGCGGCCTGTTTCTGGGAATTCAGACGGGCAAAGACAAAGAATTGAGCCGCTCAGTTAATAATCCCTTAGGCGACGCCGACAAAGACCAGAGCTTCTATACCGCTTTCGGCGTTTATAGCTGGAAGACAGGAGAAGCCGGACTCCTGTTCAAGTACATCAAAAACAATCAGTTCAGAAACGCCTATGGTTTCCTTGCGCAGGATGCGGGTTTTACGTGGGATGGTTTGGTTACTACTCCCTACGTCAAGGCGAAGCTCGGCCCGGTCGCTCTGGAGGCTCAAATCTATTACCTGTATGGTAAAAAGTCATGGGAAGGAAACTCAGCTGGGATACCAGCATTTATTGAGCCAAATACTCAAGATGTTGACCTGAATCAACTTACCGCGTATATTGACGCCACGGTCGATTTAGGCATGTTCTATGTC
>Ga0208939_1002845_pt1 | contig 11872 bp, 11 predicted proteins | sample AD_STIC12_MetaG_FD_184437 | JGI IMG/M metagenome (GOLD analysis project Ga0208939, IMG submission 184437) | Active sludge microbial communities of municipal wastewater-treating anaerobic digesters from USA - AD_STIC12_MetaG (SPAdes) (version 2) | ecosystem: Engineered > Bioreactor > Anaerobic >...
CACGCTTAATACAGACCTGGTCAAAGCAACCAGGGAATGTATTGACTACGTTGTCACGCACGAGTTGTGTCACACCAAGGTACGCAACCACAGCGCGGAATTTTTCGATCTCCTGGAATCGATCATGCCGGACTGGAAAAAGGCAAAACTCAGGCTTGAACTGAGTTTGAGCTAGATGAAAGGGACCGTCAACCAGTGGGTTCCCGATGCTCCTCACCCGACCGGATTCCGCTCAACCATGGTGGATCAATTATTCGTGGCCGCTCTGGATCAATCTTCCGTGGCCAAAATCACTACCGAACTCTATGTCCAGATTTCCACGTTTTGAAACGATCAACGACAGCAATCGTATCTTCTGCTGTTGCGGCATCATGGATATCATCAACCAGGGCACCGAGTTGCCTGTTGACTGATTCGACCACGACGCAAAGGGAGTTTATGCTGCTCGCAACCATCGCATTGATTGCAGGACTGGCACTTCTGGTGTGGAGCGCGGATCGTTTTGTTGACGGTTCGGCGTCGGTTGCCAGGCATTTCGGGATGCCGCCGCTTCTTATCGGCATGGTGATTGTCGGTTTCGGCACGTCCGCCCCGGAAATGGTGGTATCGGCCCTGGCCGCCGTTCAGGGCAATCCAGGTATAGCCCTGGGCAACGCGTACGGTTCCAACATCACGAACATCGCACTGATCCTTGGCGTCACCGCCTTGATCTGTCCGATCGCCGTGCATTCCCAGGTTCTGCGCAAGGAACTGCCGATCCTGACGCTGGTCACGGCCCTTGCGGCCTGGCAACTCATGGACGGCGCAATCAGCCGCCTGGACGCCGTCTTGCTGCTTGCCGTTTTTGCCGGTCTGATGACATGGACCGTCTTGCAGGGAATGCGAAAAAGGGACGACGCACTGGGACAGGAACTCGGTCAGGAACTGGAAGTCACCGCCATGCCCGTGCGCCGCGCCATCTTTTGGGTGATCGCGGGGCTTGTCCTGTTGATCGCCAGTTCCCGCGTGCTGGTCTGGGCCGCCGTGACAATCGCCCGCGCATTCGGCGTCAGCGATCTTGTCATCGGCCTGACTGTCGTCGCCGTCGGCACTTCGCTGCCCGAACTGGCGTCGTCGATCATCGCGGCCCGGAAGAAGGAACACGACATCGCCCTGGGCAACATCCTGGGGTCGAACCTGTTCAACACGCTGGCGGTTGTCGGAATCGCCGGAACAATTCATCCGATGTCCGTCGGTCCCGAGGTGTTCGATCGGGACATGCTGGTGATGGCCGGCGTCACGCTGTCGCTTTTCGTTTTCGGCTTCGGTTTCCGGGGCCCCGGGCGAATCAACCGGATTGAAGGCGGCATACTGCTGGCCATGTATGTCGGATACACAACCTTCCTGATCAGCACGCAGTTCGGGCCTTCATGACGACGCCAGCATCCAGAATATGAAATTGCGCGGGCACGGAATGAACGCCGGCGGCTTACGGCGTGCCGGTTACGGTGATCGTATAGGGGTTTTCGGTGTCCCAGTCTTCCCGAGACATGACCAGGATGTAATACGTCATGCCGGCAACGACCGGGGTGGTCATCGTCTGGACAGGCACGTCGTCCTGGTATCCCTGGGCGATCCCGGGAAATTCCTTGCTGGATTCGTCGAACATGTACATCCAGTTTTCGATGCCGTCTTCGTTGTCCGGGCAGGAATGCCAGCCTTTCGCGTTGTAAGACGCCGTGTAATCCCATGTCACCGTGACGTTCTGGCTTGCGTTGTCCGGGACGGTGAAACTGTACCAGTCCCAGTCGAAGTAATGCCAGGCGTACGAACTGACGGTCAGCGTGCCGCCAGGCGCCAGTTCGCCCATGTCGAAGGCGTCGGTGTGGTCTTCGGCCGCGCCGACCGCCGCGCCCCCCACTTCGGGCTGATCGTCTTCGGGGGTGCCGGCGTTGACATACCTGAAAGTGAACTGGTACGGAATCGTCTGGTTTCCGGGGGCCGAGAACGTCCTGATGTAGTAATCGGCGCCGCCGAATACGAACTGTTCACCACGGTTCGTGCCGCAGCCTTCATTGTAGGGGGCAATCCATTCAATCGCTGTTTCGCCGTCCAGTTCCTCGGGCCCGTCGGCGCCCATGCGGATGATGCTGCCGTTAAAATCGACAAGCGCGTATCCATCGCCGTCAAGAAGCGGCTCGATCCGCGCGACAACGCTGACCCAGCCTGGCCAGTCGATATGCACCTTGTACCAGTCGATGTCGTTCCAGTACCAGCCGTACGACTGGACCGAGACCTCGCCGTTTTCGTCCAGAATCAGTTCGGTCGCGTCGCGCCAGGTGTCGATCGAGCCGTAATCGACGGCCCCCTCAACGGCTGGCTGATCCGCCTCGAGGTCATCGCCCGGAACCATCGTCACGCTGAACGTATATGGATTTGCCTGGTCGAAACCGGGGAAGAACTCGCCGTCGCCATAACCGACCAGTTTGAAGGCATAGCGACCGACCGATGCCTTGACCGACATCTGCACATCGATGGTGGTCAGCCCGCAGTCCAGCGGGTGCATGACAAACGGCGTGCCATCGTATTCGGAGGAAGCCACCGACACGTTGGATGCCGGGAATTCGTCGGTGTATGCCGCAAACAGCATCCAGTTGATGCCCATCGCGTTGTATGAATCGGTGAAATCGACGTGGATGTTGACGATCCCGTCGGCAGGCGGACAGAAGGCATACCAGTCTTCATCACCGGCAAGGCCGATGAAGCCGGTGACATCGGAACCCATGATTATCGGCTGCGCGTCTGCGAATTCATCGTTGCCGCCGCTGCGGTTGAAATCCTCGATTTCAATCTTTGTCGGGTACGGACAAAGTTCGACCGTGCCGGTGTCCTCTTCGACGTCGGCCGGAACATCGGACTGCCCCTGGTCTTCGTCCGTGTCAGGCAGGCTGGTTTCGGCCGGTACATCCTGTCCCTGGATGTCGTCGCCAGTCCCGTCGTTACCCGCGGCGTCGCGTCCGGAATCGCCCGCGACAGTGTCCCCAGTGGCGTCATAACCCGGGATGTCATAATCCGCGTCATGGTTCCCGCCCTGATCGCTGCCGCCTTCGTTCGACCCGCACGCCGCGAATGCAAGCACAGCCTGTACCGCAACCGGTTTCCCGGACACAAGTTTGTAGTCACGCGGCCTCCTGATTCGACCAGGCTCTTCGGGCCTCTGCCGGTGTAAGGAAGCCATTTTTCTCGACACGCCAATGTTCGTTGTACACCTCGACGAAGTTCCTGACAGCTTCGCGCACCTCTTCGATATTGTTGAAAATCCGTCCATGGATGACCTGTTCTTTCAAAGTCCTGTTGAAGCGTTCGGCGACACCATTGGTCTGGGGCTGCTCAATAAATGAGAATGACGGCGCAAGGCCCCAGAAGCGGATCTGGTTGAGGAAATGGTCGGACAGGTACTGTGTGCCGTGGTCCATCCGGAGGGCGATGCCGCGGGCGACGTCCTGGGCAACAGCACCAAATATCTTCTGGATGGCCATGCCGATGGGTTGGGCGGCCTGAAAGCGGTTACCAATCTTGCAGACATTCCAGCCAAGGCACTCGGCATTCCAGTGATCGACGACGCTGAATATCCAAATGTAGCCATCTTCGACGGTGAAGACCTTCGTGCCGTCGGTGCCCCACATGACATTCGGGGCATCGGTCATAATCTTTCCGCTGTGCTCATTTGACTGGCCCTGTGGCACTCTGTGAGGCGAAAGCAGGCTGTTCTCTCTCATCACTCGCAAGACACGTTTGGGTGCCACGCGGATGCCTCGCTGCACCCTTAGACGTGCCCAGACCTTCCTGTGACCCTCGCCTTTGAAGGGCGACGACTCAAGGTCTTCTCTTATCTGCTTCAGCAATTTCTCGTCCGTCACTTCTACCTTTGGCCCGCGCTTCGCCGGGACTTGATACAAATGTCCGGGGGTGCCATCCCATGCCTTACGCAACCGCCAGTCGTAATACGACGACCGGGCTATATCAAAGGCCTTGCAGACCCGCTGGACGCCATATTCAAGACTCGTTCCGGCCGAGGTCGCGTGCGTCATTTCCGCGACCTCTTCGGGTCGAAAGGGCGGTGTTCTATCCGCCGAAGCCGCTCCTGGTAAAGCTCGTTCATCATCGTCAGCTCGCCAACCAGTGCGTGTGCCCGCTTGAGCTGGTCTTCCAGCGGGTCGCCGCCACGTTCACGCAAACCAGCGTCCAGACCAGCAAGCGCACGCTCGTACCACTCCTGGATCCGATAACTTTCAACACCAAGCTCCCGCGACAGCATCTCAATCGATTCCCCGCGCATCACTCGTATCGCCACTTCACGCTTCCGCGCGATCGTCCAGCGCTGACCGTTCTCAAGCGGCCCAAAAATCACGCTGCCGCCGCCGGGGGTAACTCCAGTCGGGCTACGCCCTTCTTCCGTTACCCCCGAACCATTACTCCGGCCCTCGCTTCGCTCGGTCCCTTTCTCCTTCCCCATCTTTCTTGTCCTCCTCCCTTGGGATCATTAACCCAAGTTCGTGTCCAAGAAAACCGGGTGCGGTTTAACGATTCTTGAAATTCACAGTGACAAATCCTCGAGACACTTCAGATGCCTCAATTTGTCTTACCCCATCTTCTACTCTTTCGAATAACGTTGCAGGCGCATCTCCAGAAACGGACTTACAAGCGAAACCCCAGCAGTCATTAGCAAAACGGGCTATCACGTCTGGATTGTCACCCTTTGGGTGATGTGGATCGTCAAGCGATACTAATGCACCAGCCCGCACTGCCGCAAGGCCGACCAGAAGTTCAAACACTTTGTCAGACGACGGATCGTTGGCTAACGCCGGAATGTTTTGCAAGGGGGAACCTTTGTTGAGGAGCTCAAAATGCCCAGCGAACGGAGTGAGTTGTTCCTCAGGCAGAGAAAGTGCAAGATCCATTAAATGGGTAAGGCCAACCATTTTGCGAAATTGGATTCGAAGATCCACGCCATCCGGCGGTTTCCCAATTTGATTATGCCAGTCAGCCATTTGATGGATGACAGAAAAAAGTTGGTGGAGCTCACCACCGGACACAATGTTCACGCCCAACCTTTCCAGCAAAGCCTTGAATCGTTCACAAGATTGATCGGCAGATGCAAATGAAGTCAATTTGCCTGTCAAGAACTTTTCCGAATTCTCGTCGCAACTTTTTGTGTGCCGACCCGTACACATTTAGGTGTTATCCTGAATTCCACAATGTATGCAGAGACTCTATCACACAAAAACCTGGATTAACATGCGAAAACAAGGGTTTGGCTCAGAAAGAGGGGCGAGATCAATCAATATCCGACTTGTGCGATAGTCGCACCGCTGAAACCCAGCTTCCTTAGGAACTCGCTCACTTCAGTTTGAATGTGGTTGTCAAAACGAGATACGAGAAATTCAATGTCGCGTATTACGTTTGCGACTGTGCCCGGAGAGTTGATTTTTTGGGGCGCCACTTTGGGCCGATCACAACAATGAATACAATCGTGTCGTCTCTGGAAGATCACATCATCGAACCGAGCTTTCAGGGCTTCACGTGCTTTCTTTCTTTGGTCATTCCGGTTGCGCCCGACAGTCGATCTGTAAGTTGCGGGGTTGATTCCGAACATACGTTTCGTAGCGCTGGGGCCCGTTGCCCATGAATCCATCACATCCCCAAACAAATGGTGGCCTTCGCGGCAAAATTTGTTGAAATAGGTGCTCACCGAGTCCAGCGACAAGATGTTCTGTTTTTCCATTAGAGATCGGGCGGCCATTCGCCACTTCCAGTTGTCCCTTTTCGGCCTTCTTTCAAGAATCATGCTCACCGGAACCTTCAGATCGTCCAAATACCTTGGAAGCTTAACCGCTGATTCTCGGGCTTTGCAGAGCATCGCGGCAGCGATGATGTCAGAGTAGGCGTCACAGAAATAGGCGTCCAAAGCGCCCACGGAAAACATCCAAGCCGACCGCAAGATATCGTCTCGCAACAGGGTCTCTTGAGGAGTATTACACGGCAGTGATTGAGCCAAACTCAACAACGCCTTTGCTCTGCTTATGTCATCGTCGAAATGCTGCTTTGCTGTTCTGGGCATGGTAGTTACATATCCTTAGTGTGCTGGTCTGCGGTCATTCTCGCATCGTTTTGGTCATTTTGGCGAGTATATACGGCGTAGGCCAGTAGCTGGAAGGGCACGTACAAGCCACCCCATTTGGAACGTTCGAAACTGTTCACGTGTGTCGAAATATTAAGATTTTGAAAACAGGCCGAGTTTTTCAATAACACTTCGACGCGAAGAGTTTTCAAGTTTCTTGGGGGAAAATCACGATTCAATCGATTCCCAGCGGTTCAGTAAACCACAGCAAATCCAACCCCTTCCCCCTTCCTGACCACGGAAACGGCGGTGTAAGTTGTTGATTTTGTTTGATTGACCTTTTGATTCGTAATCAGGGGGTCCGGTTCCCGACTATTTCCCGGTCATTAACTTTCATTTTTCCGGTTGTCACCGTTTTTGTCCCCGTTCAGGGTCGAAATGGGTCGTTTTGGGACGGAAATAGACGTTACGTCAGTTTGGCTGTCTGTTGAAAGCTATTGATTTTATTGAATATCGTGAATCGGCGCCGTAACGCCTACACATTAAACCGGAAGTTGATGATGTCGCCGTCGCCGACGGGGTATTCCTTGCCTTCCAGGCGGTATTTGCCGGCCTTGCGGGCTTCGGCTTCGCTGCCAAGGCGGTCGAAGTCCGTGTAGTGGATGACTTCGGCGCGGATGAAGCCCTTTTCGATGTCGCTGTGGATGACGCCGGCGGCACGTGGGGCAAGCGTTCCGCGCTGGATTGTCCAGGCGCGGACTTCGTCCTTGCCGCCGGTCAGGAATGAAATCAGGCCCAGGGCGCCATAGACTTCGCGGATGACCATGTTCAGCGCCGGCTCGGCGATGCCCAGGGCATCCTGGAATTCCTGGCGTTCCTCCGGGGGCAGGTCGGCGATTTCTTCCTCGACCTTGGCACAGCACACGAACGTCGGCAGGCCCATGACCGGCAGCCCGAACATGCCCAGGGCCTTGTCGCCCGGCAGTCCGATTTCGGCGTCCGACACGTTGACCAGGACCAGGATCGGCTTTGCCGTCAGCAACGCGAAATTGCGCAGTTCCGGCGCGGCCGCCACCTCGGGCGCCGTAATCAGCAGCCGATCGGCGCCCAGGACGTCGCGCGCCCGCTCCAGCGCCGCGACTTCGTCCGGCTCGACCTTGCGTCCTTTCTTCTTTTCGCTTTCAAGCCTTTCCAGGCGGCCTTCCACGGCCACCAGGTCGGTCAGGATCATGTCGGAAACCACGTTCTTCACGTCCGCCGCCGGTTCGCACATATCCGGCCCGTCGAATGCCCGCACGATCAGAAGCAGCGCGTCCATCGGCTTGACCGCGTTCAGGAATGCCGGATCCATGCCGGTACGGTTTTCGGACTTTGCGGCCGCCTGGGCCTCGACGATCTCCAGCCGGGCATAAGTCTTTTTCTTTGGCTCATAGATTTCGTTCAGGCGATCGACCCGGGCGTCGGGCACATCGACCATGCCCATCGTGAAGCCGCCCTTGGACGACGAACCGGATGCGCCCGTAAGCGCATGGAACAGTGTGGATTTACCACTCTGGGGAAGACCGACCAGCGCAACTTTCATATGGATGTTCCTCGTTTGCGGGATTACAGGTATTCGGTGAAATCACGGCGTTCGATTTCGTCAACCAGTTCCTTGACGTCCTGGGTGCGATCCTGGGGGCAGACAAGCACGGCGCCATTGGTTACAACGACAACCATGCCCTTCAGCCCGATTGTCCCCAGAAGGCCGTACGTGGAATAAAGGACGTTGTCGTTGCAATCGACGGTCACGACGCGGCCCTTTTCGAAGTTTTCCTGGTTGTCGTTCGGGAATGCCGTCAGGGCGCGCCACGAGCCGACGTCTGACCAACCGAAGGATGCGGGAATCACCACAACGTCGTGCGTCACCTTTTCCATGACGCCGTAGTCAATCGATATGGGATTCATGCGTTCCCAGGAATCATAGATGGCATCCGAGTTGGCCGTGGCCTGGGCCTCGAGCTTCAGAAGGGCTTCGCTTTGTTCAAAGATGTCCGGCAGGAACTCCTTGAAGGCGTTTAGGATAACCGAAGCCTTGAAGATGAAGATGCCGCTGTTCCAAAGGTAACGGCCGGCCTTCAGGTATGAGAAGGCGGTTTCCAGATTCGGCTTTTCCACGAAAGCCTGGATCGTCCTGGCGCGGTATCGGCACTCGACGCTCGCCGGTTCCGGTTCGAAGTCGCCAAAACGGATGTAGCCGTATCCGGTCTCCGGATGGGTCGGCGTGATGCCAAGCGTTACGATCTTGTCGCGTTCGGCGTGACGCACAGCGGCCATCAGGACTTCGCGGAAAGTTTCCGGGTCGCTTACATGGTGATCCGACGGAAGCACGGCAAGTATGGCTTCCGGGTCGCGCGCGACGGCCTTCCTCGCGGCCACGGCGATGCAGGGGGCCGTGTTGCGGGGAAGCGGTTCGACGATGAAGTTCCTGGCGTCAAGGCCGCTGAAAAGGCCCTTGAATCGCATCATCAGGGCCTGGGACGTGGCCAGCAGAACCCTTTCCTGCGGAATCAGAGGACGGATGCGTTCATACGTTTCCTCGATCAATGTCTGGGAAGAAAACAACTGGATAAGCTGCTTCGGGTTTTCTTCGCGAGACAGCGGCCAGAAGCGCTTGCCCTTGCCGCCGGCCAGAAGAAGCGCGTAAAGATGCTTCGAAGATTCCATGGTGATCCCCCGAACCGTCAAGCGTGTCGAACCGTTCAACGACAACGGTTCAGACTGCCACAAACGGGCGGCAAATGCAATTTCAGGAAGGGCGTCGATCGACCATCAGAAGTGGCGTTCCGTAGTCGGGGCATTTTCGCGATGCTGGCACGTCAATCGACATGAAAGTTGACCCATTCCGGTGAATCATCACGCGCCCGCATTTGTGGCATTTCGTGTCGCAGAATGCCGAATCCGGAGTTCCCCCATAGACGTGGCGCAATCCCTCGTTGCGGGCGGCCGCGGCAAGCTTGTCGATTGACTGCGTGTCCGGCTTCCGGATGGTCGTAAGCCGGTGTGACGGCTGGAAAGGAACCAGGTGAAGCGGCGTGTCCATGCCAAGGGAATCGCGGATCCATGCCGCCATTGCCTGCATCGCGCGGGTCGAGTCGTTCAGGCCGGGGATGACAGCCATCGTAAGTTCCAGGTGAAGCCCCAATTCGGCCAGTTCCAGTGTCGAACGCAGCACGTCATCAAGGCGCCCCTTGCAGAAGTCGCGATACATCGTCACTTCGAAGGCCTTGATGCCCACGTTCGCGGCGTGTATGTCGCGGAAGACGTCGCGAATGACGGGCCTGCTGACAAATGCGTTCGTGAACGCGACGCACTTCAGTTCGGTTCTTGCGGCCTCCCTGGAAACGGCCATCATGTATTCGGCGCAGGCAACGGGCTCGTTGAACGCAAATGATATCGACGCACATCCGTTGTCCCGGGCGCGGGTGACGACGGCCTCGGGATCAAGTGGAATGAACGGCAGGTCGTTGGGCAACAGGCTGACGATTTCGCTTGTGTTGCAGAATGCGCAGTCCATCGTGCATCCCGCGGTCCCGATGCAGAACGTCTCGGTGCCCGGCAGGAAGTGGTAAAGGGGCATGCTTTCGATCGCATTGACCTGCAACGCGGCCGGGCGTCCCCATACCGTAAGGTAAAGCACGCCATCGTGGTTCATGCGCACATTGCATTTGCCGGCCGATCCCCTGGCGATGACGCAACCGTGCGGACACAGGTGGCAACGCACGTTTCCGTTGGCTTCCGACGTGAAGAAAGCCGCCTGTCCGGCACCGTCGATGTTCATCCGAATCCTTGCGAAATCGTCCGTCCGGGTGCATTGTACGCCTGAAAGCGAGTGAGGACACAGAAGGTGATCCTGATCAAGTCCGACCATGAAATCGCCCTGATGAGGGATGCTGGCAAAATACTTGCCGAAGTGCTGATGGGAATGAACGAACGCATCGTTCCCGGTGTGACGACGCAGGAACTTGATGACTGGGCCGACAGCCGGATTGCGGCGGCAGGCTGCGTGGCGACCTTTCGCGGACAGCCCGGGATGGTGCGCGGGGCCCGGCCGTTTCCGGCGGCGACCTGCATATCGATCAACGAGGAAATCATCCACGGCATACCGTCGAAGCAGCGCGTGATCAAGGACGGCGACATCGTCAGCGTCGATTGCGGCGTGACGTACAAGGGCTACGTCGCGGATTCGGCTTTTTCCAGAATCGCCGGCAGCGGCAGCCCCGATCTGGTGCGCCTTCTGGAAACGACGAAGCGTTCACTGTACGCCGGCATCGAAAAGGCCCGTCCCGGCGGGCGCCTGGGCGATATCAGCTTCGCGGTCGAGTCGTGGGCCGTTGCGGAAGGATTGGGCATCGTGCGCGACTTCTGCGGCCACGGCGTCGGCCGCAGCCTGCACGAAGACCCCGGCATCCCGAATTACGGCAAGCCAGGCACGGGTCCGCTGCTGCGCCAGGGCATGACGCTGGCGATTGAACCGATGTTCATGCTGGGCAAGGAAAAGGTCAAAGTGCTTGTCGATGGCTGGACGGTCGTCACGTCGGACCGCAGCCCCGCCGCCCACTGGGAACACACCATCCTGATAACCGACAACGGCCCGGAAATCCTTACGAAGTGGGCCCAGGTCTGACGCGTTTCCAAGCAATGCCGCCAGGAACCTTGCAGCACGGCTCTGTCGAACTTGTTGCTTGATTGTCTCCAGAAAGTATCGTAAATTGATACTTGCCGGAGGTAATGATGCTGAAGACCCACCTGGCACTGATGGATGAACTGAAGGATTACGCGTCGCCCAGGGCAAAGCTGACGCGGATGCTGAAGTCCGGTTCAATCGTGCAATTGCGGCGCGGGTTGTTCGTCGATGACGTCTCGATTTCGCCCCGCGTGGTTGCCCCGGTTCTGTACGGTCCGTCATACATTTCCTTTGAATACGTGCTCGCCACCGCCGGCTTGATTCCGGAACGGGTTGCCGCAGTCACTTCGGCAACCTTCAACAAGAACAAGGACAAGGTGTTCCGTACCCCCATCGGGGAATTCGTTTACCGGTATCTTCCGGCGGCTGTTTACCCCCATGGCATCAAACATGAGATCGAAGAAGGGGCTGGATATTTGATCGCGACCCCCGAAAAGGCCCTTTGTGATTCGATATATAAGGTCAAGGGTCTGAATTCGCCGCGTGACGTCGTGAACCTTCTGTTTGATGACTGGCGAATACAGCAATCGGATCTGGCCAACCTGGATCGGGCGTTCATTTCCTGGATTGCCCCGATGTATGGAAGGCGGTCAGTTGCCCATCTGGTCAAGGCACTTGAAACGGGGGACTGGAGATGACTGACAACGGGCCTGTCGGGCAGATGCTGGAAGCTTATCAGTGCAGAAACAATGATCAGCGTCGATCGGCGTTGAAGGAGATCGTCCAGGAAATCACGCTTGTTGCCCTTTCCCGTAACGGATTTTTCAACCGGGGGGCCTTTTACGGAGGAACGGCTCTGCGGATATTTCACGGGCTGGGCAGATTTTCCGAGGATCTCGATTTTTCCCTTCTCGAACCAGATCCGGCCTTTGACCTGGGCCTGTGGCTCGAGCCCGTCCGCCAGGAACTCGCCTCTTTCGGTTTTGACATGGAGGTGAGCAGTAAGGCGAAGTCGGCCGCCGGTGCCGTCCAGTCGGCATTCATCAAGGGCGGAACGCTTATTCATCTGGTCAGGATCGTGGGAATGTCGCCCCCGGTTTCCGGTG
>Ga0208939_1002846_pt1 | contig 11866 bp, 9 predicted proteins | sample AD_STIC12_MetaG_FD_184437 | JGI IMG/M metagenome (GOLD analysis project Ga0208939, IMG submission 184437) | Active sludge microbial communities of municipal wastewater-treating anaerobic digesters from USA - AD_STIC12_MetaG (SPAdes) (version 2) | ecosystem: Engineered > Bioreactor > Anaerobic >...
CTGGGCCTCGTAGCGTTTGCGTGACAGCAGGTTTTTGTACGGATAACCGCCGGAGCGCCAATTCGGAGCCAGTTCCTCGTCCGGCTTGACGGAACTGTCACCCAGCAGTGCCTGATTTTCCTGAAGCATTTTGCGGATTTCTGAGACATCCTCCGGCGAACTGCCAGCCAGCAAAGTCTTCAGCGCCGCAGCCTTGTTGGGGGTCTTGTCCAGAATGTTTTTAACGGCCGCTTGTTGCGCTCCTTGCGCCGCATTCGTTCTGATGCGGGCAGTTTGCGACGCAACGCCCTTGACAGTGCGTGCGCTCACGGTGTCGCCCTGGGATATACGGCGCTGGCGGGCCTCAACAGTTGTTCGCGTAGGGGTTGATCTCTCGGTCATAACGGGCTCCATCGGCTTAATGAGTCATTTTGTGACGGTTTTGCGACAAAAAGGTTGATGAAGGTCAAATGCGGGCCCGGCTGCAAAGGTGATCGGAAACAATCCACAAACAATCAGCTTTTTGGAGGTACCTGCAATGGGAATGATTTTCTGGGTGGTGCTGGCAGTGATCGTCGTTTACGGCGTCATGCTGTTCAACAGCCTGGTGAACATCAAGAACAACGTCTCCAAAGCCTGGGCCAATATTGATGTGCTGTTGAAGCAGCGCCATGACGAATTGCCGAAGCTGATCGACACCTGCAAACAGTACATGAAGCACGAGCAGGACACGCTGGAAAAGGTGATTCAGGCCCGCTCCCGGGTGTCGGATGCGCGCGAATCCCATAACCTGGGTGCGTTGGGTGTTGCTGAAGGGGCGCTCAGAAGTGGTTTGGGTAGCCTGTTTGCGCTGGCCGAGTCGTACCCCGATCTGAAGGCCAACGAACAGTTCCTGCATTTGCAGTCCCGCATCAGCGGACTGGAAAACGCGATTGCGGATCGGCGCGAGTTCTACAACGACAGTGTGAACATCAACAACGTGGGGATTGAGCAGTTCCCCAACCTCATCATCGCCCGGCTGTTTGGTTTCAAGGCGTTTGACCTGCTGAAATTCGCCGCCGAAGAGATGAAAGACGTGGACGTCGGTCAGCGCTTTAACTCATAAACGTGCAGATGTTGAATGGCTTGCGCAGCCAGTATGTTGGAGCGCTGACGTCGGCAAGTTATCTGGGTCTGCTGGCTTTTGGCCTCCATTCCGGGGAAAAATCGGTGTGGATCATCTCTCTGGTCCTGGTCGCTGCCATCGGGTTTTTTGCATGGGTATCGACTCACGGCCGGGCGCGAGCTATCGCCGAACTGCCCACATCACGCATTGGCTCTGCCGCCCAAGGCTATGTGGAGTTGTATGGCCGCGCCAGTGTGGACCCGGATAACCTGATCACCAGCCCGTTCAGCGGCGTGTCGTGCATCTGGTACCGCTGCCGCACCTACTCCAAAGACAACAACGACCGGGAGTGGCGGGAAGTCAGCTGCAACGTGAGCGAGGCGACCTTCGAGATTCGTGACCCCACAGGCGCCTGTCGGGTGGATCCGGACCACGCAGAGGTGATGGGGCCGGAGGTCCGCACCACTTATTCGGGCGGATACAAACAGGTGGAAGAACTGCTGTTCGGCGGTGGCCTGATTTATGTGCTGGGTGAGTTTTCGACGGTGGGTGGCGCCCATTCAGCGCTGAGTCTGAGTGAAGACGTTAGCGCGTTACTCTCGGATTGGAAGAAAGATCCTGAAAGGCTCAAACAGCGCTTCGATCTGGACGGTGACGGAGAAGTTGACCTGCGCGAGTGGGAGCTGGCGCGGCGCCTTGCGACCCGAACCGTTGAAAAACAGCACCGGGAGATTCGCCAGGAGACCGGTGTTCACGTCATGCGCGCGCCAAAAAACAGACGTCTGTTTTTGATTTCCAGCCTGTCACCGCAAAAACTGCGGCAGCGCTACCTGTTGTGGAGTTTTCTGCATCTGGGTGTGCTGGCCGCGGCCTCCGTGGCGGCGATAGGGCTGCTGTGAACAGCCCTGGTCGGGCGGTTAGACGAGCTTTTTGACCAGCACCTGGCTCTTGCGGTCCCAGTTGTAAAGGCGACGTCTGGCCTCGGGCAGGCGATCCGGGTCGGCTTGCACAAACCCACGCTTCAAAAACCAGTGCATGGTGCGGGTGGTCAGTACAAAAATGCTGTCCAGGCCCATGGCCTTGGCGCGCTGCTCCACGCGCTTGAGCACGCGTTCGCCATCGCCCTGACCCTGGGACTCGGGCGACACGGTCAACGCCGCCATTTCACCGGTTTTGGACTCGGGATAGGGGTACAGCGCCGCGCAGGCAAATATGACGCCGTCGTGCTCCAGGATGGTGTAGTTCGCCACGTCGCGTTCGATCTCGGTGCGGCTGCGCTTGACCAGCGTGCCGTCTTTCTCGAACGGCTCGATCAGTTGCAGGATGCCGCCCACATCGTCCACGGAAGCTTCACGCAGGCTCTCCAGTTTCTCGTCAACCACCATGGTGCCAATGCCGTCGTGCACATACACCTCCAGCAAAATGGCCCCGTCCACGTTGAACGGGATGATGTGGCTTCTTTCAACGCCCGACTTGCAGGCCTTCACGCAATGCTGCAAGTAAAAAGCGGTGTCAGTCGGCAGCAAAGCGGGGGGCAGTTTGGCTAGCAGGCTTTCGGCGGTAGCCAGCGGCAGCTCGGTATCAATCGGATTGTCTTCGCTGACCGGGTGCAGGGCGTCCATTCCGATGCCGGGCATTTCGGTCAGGAAAATCAGCTTGTCAGCCTGCAACGCGGAGGCGACCGACGTGGCCACTTCTTCCATGGTGAGATTGAAGGCCTCGCCGGTGGGTGAAAAGCCAAACGGTGACAGCAGCACCATCGCGCCCATCTCCAACGTGCGGGTGATGCCCGCCACGTCCACCTTGCGCACCAGCCCGGAGTGCTGGAAATCAATGCCGTCCACAATGCCCACGGGCCGCGCCGTGATGAAATTACCGGAAATCACGCGCACGGTGGAGTCCGCCATCGGCGTATTGGGCAGGCCCTGGCTGAAGGCGGCCTCAATCTCGTAGCGCAGTTGCCCGGCGGCCTCCTGTGCGCAGTCCAGCGCCACCTCGTCGGTGATGCGGATGCCATGCGAGTATTTGGGGGCATGGCCCTTGGCCTTGAGCTGCTCGTTCACCTGAGGCCTAAAACCATGCACCAGCACGATCTTCACGCCCATGCTTTGGATCATTGCCAGGTCTTGAGCGAGGTGATGCAGCTTGCCCGCGGCGATGGCTTCTCCTGCAATGCCCACTACAAAGGTCTGGTTGCGAAATTTGTGGATGTACGGCGCGACCGAGCGGAACCACGGGACGAAGGTGAAATTGAAGACAGCAGACATAATTCGGTATTCTCCCCGATGTTTTGTCCCTGAAGTCGCCTCCTTGTCTGCCATTCCCCTGAAAATCGAGTTTCCCGAATCGCTGCCCGTCTCCGGCAAACGCGAAGACATCATGGCGGCCATGGCGGCGCATCAGGTGATCATCGTCTGCGGCGAGACCGGCTCGGGCAAGACCACGCAGCTGCCCAAGATCGCGCTGGCCATGGGCCGGGGGCTGTGCAACTACCCCAAAACGCTGCCTGATGGCCGACAGGCGCCCCGTGGCAAACTCATTGGTCACACCCAGCCCCGCCGTATTGCCGCCAGCAGCGTGGCCAAGCGCATTGCTGAAGAGCTGAAAACGCCGCTGGGCGATGTGGTGGGCTACAAGGTGCGGTTTCAGGACCGGCTGAGCAAGGACGCCTCGGTCAAGCTGATGACCGACGGCATCTTGCTGGCCGAGACGCAGACCGACCCACTACTGAAGGCCTATGACACCCTCATCATCGACGAGGCGCATGAACGCAGCCTGAACATCGATTTTTTGCTGGGGTATCTGCGCGAGATATTGCCGCGCAGGCCAGAACTGAAGGTGGTGGTGACCTCGGCCACGATTGATGCAGACCGGTTTGCGCAGCACTTTGCGTCTAAAAAAGGCCCAGCGCCCATCATCATGGTGTCTGGGCGCATGTTTCCGGTGGAGCAGCGTTACCGGCCGTTTGAGGAGTCGCGCGAGTACGACCTGAACAACGCGATTGCGGATGGTGTGGATGAGCTTTGGCGTGACCCGCACAACCAGGGCGACATTCTGGTCTTCCTGCCCGGCGAGCGCGAGATTCGCGAGGCCGCAGACCACCTGCGCAAGCATGTGAGCCACCAGCCAGTCATGCGCAATGCCGAGGTGCTGCCACTCTTCGCACGCCTGAGCCCGGCCGAGCAGGACCGCATTTTTGACGGCCACACCGGGCGGCGCGTGGTGCTGGCGACCAACGTAGCGGAAACCTCGCTGACCGTGCCGGGCACGCGCTATGTGATTGACGCTGGTACCGCGCGCATCAAGCGCTACAGCTTCCGCAGCAAGGTGGAGCAGTTGCTGGTGGAGCCCATCAGCCAAAGCTCGGCCAACCAACGCGCCGGACGCTGCGGTCGCGTCGCCAACGGTATTTGCATTCGCCTCTACGACCAGAAGGACTTTGACGGTCGGGCGCGGTTTACCGACCCCGAAATTCTGCGGTCGTCATTGGCCGGCGTCATCTTGCGCATGAAGTCCCTGCATCTGGGCATCGTGGAAGACTTTCCTTTTTTGGAGCGGCCCAGTGGTCGCGCGATTGCGGATGGCTACCAGTTGCTCAATGAGCTGGGCGCGGTGGACGATGCGAATGAGCTGACGCCGCTGGGGCAGGAGCTGAGCCGCTTGCCATTGGACCCGCGCCTGGGCCGCATGTTACTGGAGGCCCGTTCGCGCGAGGCGCTGGACGAGGCGCTGGTGATTGCGTCGGCTCTGAGCGTGCAGGATGTCCGCGACCGGCCCATGGAGGCACAGCAGCAGGCGGACCAGGCGCATGTGAAGTTTGATGACGAGAAGAGCGAGTTCACGGGTTACCTGAAGTTGTGGAAATGGATTCACGATGCGCGGGGCGGTGGCTCCCCCTCTGGCCCGGCCGATGCCACTGCGACCCGGGGTACGCCAGGCTCCTCGTCGCGTAGCTCAATTTCGTCACCCGGCGCACCCCGGGCCACAGCGTCATCGGCTGCATCGTTGGCGCCATCACACAAGCTGTCTAACAGGCAGTACGAACAGCTGCTGCGCCAGAACTTCGTCAACATCCGCCGTGTACGGGAGTGGAAGGACATCCACTCGCAGCTGCACACGGTTGTGGCCGAACACAAATGGCGGTTGAACACCAAGCCCGCCAGCTACGAGCAGTTGCACCTCTCCATGCTGTCCGGCCTCTTGGGCAACATTGGCTGCAAGCTGGAAGAGGGGTCAAGCGACAGATCCAGCGGCGAGTACCTGGGCGCGCGCTCAATCAAGTTCTTTGCCCACCCTGGTGCCCACCTGACCAAGAAGCCGGGCAAGTGGATTGTGGCGTCCGAGCTGGTGGAGACCACGCGCCTGTTTGGTCGGGGCATTGCCCATATCGAACCGCAATGGCTCGAAAACGTTGGCGGGCATTTGCTCAAAAAACAGTTGCTGGACCCGCATTGGGAGAAGAAGGCGGCGGAGGTGATTGCGCTGGAGCGGGCCACGCTGTATGGCATCGTGGTTTACAGCGGGCGCAAGGTGAACTATGGCCGGGTGGACCTGCATGGTGCGCGCGAAATCTTTATCCGCGAAGCGCTGGTGGGCAAGGAATGGGAAACCACGCTGCCTTTCCTTGCCGCCAATCAGAAACTGATCAAGCAGGTGGAAGACCTGGAGCACAAGGCGCGCCGCCAGGACGTACTGGTGGACGACGAGCTGATCTACGCGTTTTACGACCAGCAGCTGCCTGCCGATGTGTGCAGCGGCTACAGCTTTGAGCGCTGGTACCGCGAAGAGGTGCGTCGCCGCGAGGCGACCTCCGGGTCCGGGCAGCCGGATCTGCTGAAGCTAACCCGCGAAGAGTTGATGCGCCATGAGGCCGCGGGCATCACCACCAACGCGTTCCCCAGGACAATTCGCCTGGGCGGCGTGGACTGTGCTGCTACCTATTTGCATGAGCCGGGCGACGCCAAGGACGGGCTGACTGTGTCGGTGCCGCTGTTTGTGCTGAATCAGGTGAACGACGAGCGCTGTGAATGGCTGGTGCCCGGCATGCTGAAGGACAAGATTCTGGCGCTGCTGAAAAGCCTGCACCAGAAGCCGCGCTCGCGCTTTGTGCCGCTGCCCGACAGCGCGGCCCGCATCGCTACGACTTTGAGCACACCCGAAGCGTTTGGCCACGGCGGGTTGACCGATGTGTTGCTGAAGATTGTGCGTGACACGACTTCGCTGGACGTGAAGCGGGCGGACTTCAAACTGGACATGCTCAGCCCGCACCTGTTCATGAATTTTCGCGTGGTGGACGAACACGGCCGGCAGATGGGGACCGGGCGCAACCTGGGGGCGCTGAAGGCGGAGCTGGGTGCGCAAGCGCGTGGAGCGTTTCAGGCGCTTGCGGGGTTGAAGATGGAGGCCAGGCCTGCTTCCAAAGACAATTCAGGCTCAAATGAGGCATCAAATAGGCCTCCAGCCCTTTTGGAATATGCGCGAGTAGCTACTAAAACTGTAGCAAATGAATCTGCCAAGACTGAAAAGACGACAACAACCGTCGGCCAGCGCCACACGGCCTGGACCTTTGGCGAGCTGCCCGAGCTGATGGAAATCCGCAAACCGGGACAAGGTGGGCAAACGCTGATTGGTTTCCCGGCGTTGATTGACGGGGGCGACGCCGTCACGGTGGAGGTGTTCGACGAACCCGATGTGGCCAGCGCCAAACACCGCGCCGGCCTGCGCCGCCTGTTCGCGCTGCAGATCAAGGACGCGCTGAAGTATCTGGAAAAAAACATCCCTGATCTGCAAAAAATGGTGGTGGCCTACATGCAGGTTGGCAAGAGCGCCGATGGTTCCATCTCGGCAGCGGCGGGTGGCACCATCGACGAGCTGCGCGAACAGATCATCGCCGTGGCGCTGGACCGGGCTTTTCTGCTGGACCCGCTGCCCACCAACGAATTTGACTTCAAGCGCCGGGTGGACGAGGGCCGGGGGCGCCTCACCCTCATCGCCAATGAAGTGGCGCGTCTGGCCAGCGTTATCCTGACCGAATACGCCGTCGCCGCCCGCAAGATCAAGGACACCAAAAACGCCCCGGAAGCTACCGCAGACGCGTCGCAGCAGTTGGCGCGGCTGGTGCCCAAACGCTTCCTGACCGCGTCACCCTGGGGCCAACTGCAGCACTTCGCCCGCTACCTCAAGGCCATCACGCTTCGGCTTGAAAAATATCGTGCCGACCCCGCCCGCGACGCTGCAAGGCTGGCCGAGCTGCGGCTGCAGGAACAGCGCTACTGGCGTCTGGTCGCCGAGCGCAAGGGCGCCGTGGATGAACGCATGCAGGAATTCCGCTGGCTGCTGGAAGAGCTGCGCGTCAGCTTCTTCGCGCAGGAGCTGCGCACGCCGCAGCCGGTGAGTGTGAAGCGGCTGGATAAGGTTTGGGCACAGATGGGGTAGACGCTACCTGTTCAACTCGATGAACAGTGGCATGTGGTCGCTGTGCTCCATCCAGTGGTCAGGTTTGCCCAAGGTGATTTTTGAGGCGTCCAGCCAATGTTGGGAAACAAACGCGTAGTCAACGTGATATGACTTCTCGCGATTTCTATGCATGTAAAACGTGGGCTCACTTTCCGAGCCTTGTCTTTCGTCGTGCGCATGGTGATACAGACTGAAGATGCCCATTTCGCCCAGTTCCCGGACTACATCGCTATGGTTCCACCAGCGGTCCCACTTGTCCCAACATACGTTGCTGTTGAAATCACCGATAAAAGCCATATCCAAACCTTGAAACACGGCTTTATGCTCTTGTAGGTACTTCCACATCTGACCAATGTAGGCAAACGTGGGCGAGTTAGCCTCTTTCGTCCAGACCGCCACCAAAGTCAGGTGGTCGTTCAGCGTGCAAGGAATGAAGCTCTGAAACGTTCCCGGGTTCAAATCTAGCTGCTTCAGTGCAATGCTCGGCTTTGCAAAAACCCCAAGACCTTTATTTTTGTTATTGCCTGTCCACAGAGAATTGCTGGCCCATTCTGCGTACTCTGAATCCGTTGTTTTACTCGGGTCTTCGCATTCCTGGACGATGTAGACGTCAGCATCCAGACCCCGCAATGCATGGAGTTTCTTTCGTAGAGCGCCGTTGCAGTTCCAGCTGACAATTTTCATGAAATCATCCTGTGGTCTGGCGAGGATTCAGAAAATTGTCAATGGCTTGCGCCGCAATGAGTTTGTCCAGCGCGTCGCGCTTGCCTTCCATATTGTCGCCACGGTCTTGTGCCATGAAGTTGGGGGAGTACCGAACTAGCTTGGCCATCACGTCGCCGATGCGCCGTTGGGCCGGGCGAATGCGCATTTTTTTGTACTCCCATGGATGTACGAACGTAAATTGTGATGCTTTTGGGGCCTCAGCCCTCGTGGAATAAGCGTGAGCAGCTATAAATTCAATAGCGTTTCTACAGACGTGCCAGCCGACCCAGCGCCGTATTCAGCGTCTCGTCCTTCTTGGCGAAGCAGAACCGCACCACGCGCTGATCGAACCCGTCACCGTAAAACGCGGACAGCGGAATGGCGGCCACGCCGATCTCAGACGTCAGCCATTTGCAGAAGTCTGCCTCAGGCAGGTTGCGCTCGGGCACGGCCAGGCCTGAAATGTCCACACACTGGAAATAGCTGCCTTCGCTGGGCAACAGTTTGAACTTGGTCTGTTTCAGGCCTTCTCGGAACAAGTCCCGCTTGCGCTGGTAAAAGGCGGGCAGGTCCAGATACGGCTGCGGACTGGCCATGTAGCTGGCCAGTCCGTATTGGACCGGCGTGTTGACCGTGAACACGTTGAACTGGTGCACCTTGCGGAACTCGGCGGTCAGCGACGCTGGCGCCGCGACAAAACCCACTTTCCAGCCGGTGACGTGGTAGGTCTTGCCAAAACTGGACACGATGAAAGCGCGTGCGGCCAGGCCCGGGAAACGCGCCGCACTTTCATGCGCCTGGCCGTCGAACACCATGTGTTCGTACACCTCGTCGCTGATCAGCAGCACGTCGGTGGGCGCCAGAATGTCCTGCAGCTTCAGCATGTCCTCACGCGTCCAGACCGTGGCGCTGGGGTTGTGCGGACTGTTGACCAGGATGGCTCGGGTTTTGGGGGTGATGGCGGCGGCAATCTTGTCAAAGTCGGGCCGGAACGTGCCGGGAATCAGCGGCACCCGCACCACAGTGCCACCTGCCAACTCGATGTTGGGCACGTAGCTGTCGTAGCAAGGCTCCAGCACGATGACCTCGTCACCCGGCCTCACCACAGCCAGAATCGCCGTGATGATGGCCTGCGTGGCACCCGCAGTGATGGTGATGTCTGTCGTGGCGTTGTACTCGCGCCCGCCAAAGGGGCCATGCAGCGCTTTCAGTTTGGCAGCGATGGCTTCGCGCAGCACGGGCACGCCGGTCATGGGCGGATACTGGTTCAGGCCTTTCATCATGGCGTCGGTCACAGACTGCACCAGGTGCGGGTCGCAATCAAAGTCCGGGAAGCCCTGGCCCAGGTTGACGGCGCCTTTTTCAGCCGCCAGCGTGGACATGACGGTGAAGATGGTGGTGCCGACAGCGGGCAGTTTGGTGATCAGTTCGGGGGTTCGGGCAGTAATCATGGCGGGGTTTTACATTTCGTAATCGTTCACATGGCCGGTCATGGCCTTTGCGATCAGGTTGCGGTTTAGCCGGTCGCTCAGCAATTCGGCAAATTTGTAAACAAAGTTGCGCAGGTATGCACTGCGTTTGAAGGCGACACGGGCCACATTTTGCCCAAACAGATGCCCGGCGGGGCGCACAGCCAAACCGCTCTTGCCGCCGTCTTCGATCACATCACGCACCGCCATTTCAGCGGCTATGCCCACGCCCAGGCCCAGGCGCACATAGGTTTTGATCACGTCTGAATCAATGGCTTCCAGCGCAATGCGGGGCGTGAGCTTGCGCGTGGCAAAGGCGTGGTCAATCTTGGTGCGGCCGGTAAAAGACGGGTGGTAGGTGATGAGGGGTTCCAGCGCGATGTCTTCCAGCGTGACGCGCTCTTTCAGACACAGCGGGTGGCCTACCGGCAACACCAGCATGTGCTGCCACTCGTAGCAGGGCAACGTCACCAGTTCGGGGTAATTGGCCAGCGATTCTGTGGCGATGCCGATTTCGGCAATCTCGTCGATGACCATTTGGGCTACCTGATCAGGCGCGCCTTGATGCAGGCTGACGTTGACCTTGGGGTAGGCTTCCCGCAGTTTGGCAACCGGTTCGGGCAGCACGTAGCGCGCCTGCGTGTGGGTGGTGGCGATGGACAGGGTGCCACTGTCTTCGGCGCTGTATTCATCGCCAATGCGTTTGAGATTGCCCACTTCACGCATGATCAATTCGATGCTTTTGAGCACCTGCGCGCCCGGCTCAGTCACGCGCTTGAGTCGTTTGCCGTGCCGCGCAAAAATCTCGATGCCCAACTCTTCTTCCAGCTCGATGATGGCTTTGGAGACGCCTGGCTGCGACGTGTGCAGCGCTTTGGCGGCCTCGGTCAGGTTGAGGTTGCGTCGCACGGCCTCTTGTACAAAACGGAATTGATGGAGGTTCATAACGAATTTCGGCTAACAATTCGTTTTATTATGCCCCCGAGGCCTATGAGCGGCCTTCAGGGCGACATCGCAATATCTGCGATCAGATCTATCAGGCGCTGGTCTTCGCCGATGGACTGTTGCAGTTCAAATACAACCTTGGGATATAGAGCCCTGAGTTCGGTCATCAGCAGCGGCAAATCCTCCCGCGCGTGGCGGCCAACGCCCAAAAACATGGGGACCACGCGAATCGAACGGGCACCCTCGTTCACCAGGGTTTGAACTGCTGTCTGCAAATCGGGCTCGGTCAGTTCCAGATAAGCGCAGGCGATCATCGCGCTGGCGTCCCGCTCGCGCAGGCGCGCCGCTACCGTTTCCACCGGCTTGCGCCACAGGGGATCTCTGGAGCCGTGGGCGAACAGGACCACAGCGCGCGAGGCAATTGCTTCTTTTTTGCTCATGTTGTGTACAGCTTCTCCGTCATCGTCGCAACACCAGCCAGCCAAAAGCGGACAGCGACAGAATGGAATAGATTAACCCCGGCGCGGCGGCAGCCAGCCAGGGCTCCCAGTTCCGCAAGTTGCCGAAATGGCCGAACAGGTTGTTCAGCAGGAAGAAGCTGATGCCGGTCATCACGCCGATGAACACATAGGTTGAGATGCCTCCAGCACGGAAGTGCAGGTAGGCAAAAGGAAGGGCCAAAACCACCATCACCAGACAACTCAAGGGATAAAAAACCTTGCGCCAAAAGCCGATTTCGTAGCGCTGCGAGGCCTGGCCATTTGCGTCCAGATGTCGCATGTACTGGAAAAGGTCAACAATGGGCATGCGTTCAGGGTTGAGAAGGGCTACTGACACCATTTCTGCTGTCAGGGAAGTTGGCCATCGGTATGTCGGCAGATTCGCCCTGGCTGCCACGCCTTCCTTCCCCTCGGTTCCACTGAAGTCAGTTCGGTCTACCTTTTCCAGGCGCCAGGCATCATCCAGCCCAAATTGCCCGGTTTCGGCCCGCGTGTTGGACACCAGGCGGCCGAGGTTGTCGAATTCGATGATGCGAATCTGGCGCATGCCGCCATCCGGCAGCAGGGTTCCGACGTTGACCGCATACGAGTTGTAGGCCTGCTTTTCCTTGAGCCACGCGCCCGTTTGGCCGATCGTGATTTCACCCGTGTAACGTGAACGCAGCAGGCGTCCAAATTGATCGGCGGCAGGTGCCACGTAGTCACCA
>Ga0208939_1002864_pt1 | contig 11818 bp, 9 predicted proteins | sample AD_STIC12_MetaG_FD_184437 | JGI IMG/M metagenome (GOLD analysis project Ga0208939, IMG submission 184437) | Active sludge microbial communities of municipal wastewater-treating anaerobic digesters from USA - AD_STIC12_MetaG (SPAdes) (version 2) | ecosystem: Engineered > Bioreactor > Anaerobic >...
CTTTTTCTCGATCAACAGGTCGATCTCGTCCTGATCGAGCCATTCGTCGACGTGTTCAGGGTCCGAGCCGGTTTCGACGAGGAACATCTCCATGGCCATGATGAGTTGCTCCTTCGAGATGCTTCCCATGGTTACCAGGATCTCCCCGACGAGGCGCTCGGGATTGTCCCGCTGCATCTCGAGGGCTTCATCGAGATCGGCGCGGGTGACGATGCCATTTTCGACCAAGAACTCGCCGACATGTTTCCGGGGCATGTGATGAAACCTCGCTCCAGTGCGGGATATCGGCGGGCCGTGAGCCGGGCGATGATGATCCGCCCCGCGCGCAACTCGCGTACGAGCGGTCTCTGCGAGCCCGGATCAGCCATTGCCGGCGCATGCGAACGGACACAGGCATTACGGGAGCCGCCAGCCGATGCAATCTCGTATAATAACGATACAAAGGCGTTTGGATAATTGCAAGCAATTTATTTGTTGGGAGGGTGCTGCCGCGTCCCAGTTGATGGAGCGTTTTATGTTTGACACAATCGATAAACGGCAACTATACTCATGCGGGGCGGTGAATGCAGCACACATCGGAGAACGGGATGCCGCGGGCAAGGAAGACCGTACTGTGTATCGCGATTGGCGTCGCCGGCGTTTTCGCCGTCGTCCTGTGCTATCGGCATGCCTATTCGAACCGGGCCACGGCCACGCATGTGGGGATCAAGATGTGCCGCAAATGCCACGAGAGCGACGGGATCGGCAATCAATACAAGATTTGGAGCGGCACCCCCCACGCCAAGGCCTACCAGGTGCTCGCGCCGAACAACCCGCGCGCCGCGGAGTATGGGAAAAAGGCCGGCGTCGCGAACCCCCAGGAGGACGTGCGCTGTCTCCGATGCCATACCACCGGGGGCGGGCGCGCGAGCGAGACGCGGGAGGAGGGCGTGGGGTGCGAGGCCTGTCACGGACCGGGCAGCCTGTATTTCGAGTTTAGCAATCACGCCTCGTTCGACAATCGCGAGGCGGCCTACCGCAAGGCCGTTCGGCTTGGGATGTATCCCATCATCGGCATCGAGGGGATCAAAGCGCGCGAAAAGCTCTGCCTGCACTGCCATCGGGACGAGCGTCCCTGCTATCCCGAGAGCGTCGAAGAGCAGAAGCGGCAGCGGCTGTCGCTGTCGATCATCGCCAACTTCATATATAGGCACCCAATCCGCAGATAGGCCGCTGTTTCGCCTCCGGAACCATCCAGAGAAGGCCGCGCACCCGCCGCACCGCCTGCTGCAGGGCGAGGGCCTGCGTCATGATCGAACCCGCGTGCTCGCCACTGGACAGCGCGCCGCCCGGAAAGAGCTCGCCCTGGAACCGGCGACAGGCCTGCCGGAGGGTGAGCGCGGCATATGGGGTGATGCATTCGGGGTTCGCCTCCCGGTTGATGGCGCACACGGCGCGGCCGATCTCCATGCGAAAAAGCGTCTCGACCAGGAAACCGTAGAGCTCCTCCGGCGAGAGGATCACGCGGCAGAGCCGCTTGAGGCCTGCGGCGATCTCGTGAATGAAGACGCCCTCCTGAAGGCTTTTATAGGCGATGATGGGGGTGTTCCGCAGGGACGGGTCGGCGTGGACGCGCCGGATGAGCCCGCCGAGATCCAGGCCGCGCACGCCGAGGTTGACGAGCGCGCATTCGGTCGTTGCGTCGGCGATAAGCGCGCAGAGCGCCTCGCAGGCCGATGCGGGGGCCGCGCGATAGCCGAAGCGCTCGGCGATTGCGGACAGGACGCCGAGGTGCGCGGGATTGTCGTCGAAGATCGCGATTGCCGCACCTTCCGCGGTCATCGGACCCTCGAGCAAGAAGACGATGTGTTCGGCAAGGTTCTCCCGGTCGGCGATCGCGTCGGGGATCCCCAGGCGCACGAGCAGCGCGCGGTCGGATCCGGTGAGTTCGCTCGCGACGACGATGCGGCTTCCGACGGGGAGGGTGCGCGCGATCCTCTCCAGCGCCGCGCGCGACCGGTCGCACAGCTCGACCACCGCGACGCCCGGGACCGCTGGGGCGGCTCCGCGGGGACCGGCAAAATCGATGTCGCATAACGGCAGCGCAATGGCGTCGATCCCCCTTCGCGACAGGGTGTCGCGAAGGGGCGCGGGGTCCTCGGCGATGCAATAGACGGGCGTCATGGCGTATTATGTCTCATTTTCGCGCGGGCCGGTAAAATAATCAACAACAATACGCGCGCGGCGTGGCGCGCCTATGCGAAATTGAGCGATGCGAGAAAGCGGTCGTTGAAGTCCGGACGATCGGAAAGCTCCACGACCCGAATGCGGTCACGCGCGGCGCGCAGGCTGTCGCGAAAGGCCGCGTCGCGGCAGGCGCGCGCGGCGGCGGCCAGGCTGGTGTTTCCCGAAGCGCAATACGCGGCAACCGGGTAATCGGGGAGAAAGCCGAGTCGGCGGAAGGCGTCCATGTTCACCCGCGTCCCGAGCGTCCCGGCGACAATCACCGTCGTGATGTCGGCGGGGTCGGTTCCGGTCTCGTCGAGGAGAATGCGCGCGGCGGCGAGGCTCGCGCCCTTGGCGAGCTGGAGGTTGCGCACGTCCCGCTGGGTGATCGCGACGCCCTCCGCGATGCGTACGCGGCGCATTCCATCGCGCTCTTCGATGCGCAGGCCGGCCGGCAGGGTGCGCGGTGCTTCGGGGTCGATCCGTCCCGCGTTCGTGATCGCGCCCGTTCGCACCAAGAGCGCGGCGCAATCGACGAGCCCCGTGCCGGAGATCCCGCGCGCGGGTCCGCCGCCCAGCACCTCGAGGTCGAACCCGTCGCCGCGCGGTTCGCAATGGACGACGGCGCCCTCGTCGGCCGTCATGCCGCATGATATGTTCATGCCCTCCAGCGCGGGCCCCATGGCGCACGAGGTCGCCGTGACGGCGCCGTTCGCGTCGATGAGAAACATCTCGCCGTTGGTGCCCAGATCGATAAAGAAGGCGTTCCGGTCGATCCCGTCCGCGAGCGTGAGGGCGAGACCGCCCACGAGGTCGCCGCCGAGGAAGGCCGAAGCGATGGGGAAAAAAAACGACGTCGCATGCGCGAACGCGGGGATGAGCGGCGTCTCCTCCGGCGGGAGGGGGATGTCGCGCCATGGGGTGCGATAGGGATACGCGCCGAGCGTTTCGACCGGGAGCCCGGCGAGGAGGTAGAGCATCACGGTATTGCCCGAAAACGCGATCGTCCGGACGGCGTCGGGGGCGATGCCCGCGTCGGCGAGGGTGCGCGCGACGGACGTGGCGACGGCGTCACGCACGAGCCCGGCGAGGCGGCGGCGCACGCTCTCGTCGGCGGCGGCGGTGATGCGGGCGATCACGTCGTCGCCGAAGCGCCGCTGCGGGTTCAGGAAAGAGTCGGTCTCGACGGCGCGCTCCGCGTCCAGATCGGCCAGGGCGATCTTGATGGCGGTGGTGCCGATGTCCACGGCGACCCCATAGCGCGCGCGGGGATCGAGCCTGGCCGGGGGACGGATGCGCGCGGTCGGGTCGCGATCGACATGCACGACGAGGTCGCGCGTGAGATGCGTGCGGCAGGCGAGCGCCGTTTCAATCGAGCGTCCCGCCGGTCCCTCCGCAGCGGGCATGTCCACGCGGACGGCGCATTTTCCGCAGATGCCCTTTCCCCCGCAGGGAGTGGGCGGGAACGCGCCCAGATCGGCCAGGGCGTCGATGAGGAGCGTCCCGTCGGGGAAGGCGCCGGTGCGTCCGCCCGGCAAAACGGTGAGAGTGCGGTGCGTCATAATTTTTTTATTGATTTTTCTTCTCCAAAAATCAACCCTGATTTTTCTTCTCAAACGATTTTCCATGGACGATGTAACCATCATAGCATATCCCGGTTTCCGGAGCACCAGCCTCCTCTCCCTGGTGGAGGGGCGCTCGCGCTATATGGTCCCCTTCGGGGGCAAGTTCCGGGTCGTGGACTTCCTGCTCGGCGGCGCGCTCGCCTCGAACGCGCGGCGGACCATCATCTACAACAACTACGACGACGATCTCGAGGAGTACGTGGAGCGCCACGGGCCCTTCAAGGGCCAGGAGTTCCCGCGCGTGAAGGTGATGTCCCGCGAGCAGAACGATACGCGCGTGTGTTACGAGCTCATCATGGACTCGAACACCGGCTACTACATCATCTACAACGGCGACCATCCGGCGATCATCGATTTCCCGCTGCTCATGCGGCGCTATCACGCGCTTAGAAAGAACGCCGTGCTCTTCAAACTCAAGTTCGGCGGCTCGGCCACCATGGCGCACACCTGCCTGGTGACCGACCAGGCGAGCATCCTGGCGGCCGTGAACACCGCCATCGAGGAGGGGCGCCAGTCGCCGGGGCTCTTCGAGATGATCATCAATCTCGTGCAGATCAAGGGCGTGGAGGTCAGCGAGTTTCCGGTCGAGTACTGGCCGCTCAAGCGCGTGACCGACTACTACTTCATCAACCATGCGATCTTCCGGACGCCCGACCTTTTCAATCTTCTCTTTCGGACCTCGTCGATCCAGAGCCGCATCGAGATCGAGCGGTACGCGAACCTGGGGCGCTTCGCCAATATCTCGAACGCCTACATCTCCGACGGGTGCGACATCAACGGCACCGTGACCAACTCCATCATCTTTCCGGGCGTGGTGATTGGCGAGAAATCGATCGTGCGCGATTCCATCATCCTGCCGCACGTGCGCATCGGAGACGGGAGCACGGTCGTCCGCACCGTCATTGACGAGCGCACCGAGCCCGCGGAGACGGGCCTGAACGTGGGGCACCGCTGCCGGGTCGGTTCGGAAGAGGAGAATATTCGCAACAGCGATTATTCGCGCACCATCTCGCGCGGGATCACGCTCATCGGCAGGAACGCGCGTATCCAGGACGGCTCCAATATCGGCGGCGCGTGCTACGTGGCGCCCGGCGTCGTCCCCGGCGGCCCGGAGGGCCGGATCACCCTCTATAACGGGCTTTCGGTCGTCAAGTAACCCGCGGTGCGCCACCCATCGCGGTCGCGCTGCGCGGAGAGGGACCATCAATGAAACGATTGCTCTGCGCCGTGCTCCTTTCTCTCCTGGCCGCCGGTGCGGCGCGCGCCCAGGTCGCCGTTATCCCCTACAAGGTCGAGAACCCCTCGTCGTATTTCGCGCCCTCGAACGGGGCGGAGTACGCGAAGCTGCTCGCCCTCGCGCTTGCAATCGCCAAGGAGGTCGATGTCGCCTCGCCGCGAGACACGGTGCTGGACCTGCAGCGCAATGCGATCGATCCGCAGGGCGTGCTCACGGGCGAGGGGCTGCAGGCGCTCGCGAAGGGCGGCTATGTCGATTTTTTCCTCCTCGGGAAAATGAAAAAGACCGCGACCGGATACGCCAGCGACAGCGTCCTGTACTCGGTGCGGGAGCGGCGCGTGGTCTCGTCGTGCGCCTCGCGCGCGAAAACGCTCGTCGGGTTGGCCGAGCGCGACGTGAAGGGCGTGTTCACCCAGTTCCGCGATCGCGCCGCCGGCGCGCCCCGGGCCTCGCGCGTCGATGCCGTGATCGTCCTGGACACCTCCTACGCCGTGCTGCGCGAATGGCGCTCCCTCATCGAGGGGGTGCAGGCCTTCGCCGGGGCGATCTCGGACAATTGGAACCTCGACACGCGGCTGAGCGTGCTGCCCTTCTCGAAACATTGCCCGCGGGTGAACCGGGCGCTCAATATCGCGACGCCCACCGGCCTTTCGAAGGCGCTGGGCGCGCTCGCCCCGAAGGGGGCGGACGGCGAGGCATGCCTCGCGGAGGCGCTTTCATTCGCCGCGCGCAGCATATCCTGGCGCGAGGGATCGACGCGCGCGATGCTTCTTGTCACCAACACCCCGATCAGGAACAAGGGATTTCTGGAGCGGCATCTCATCGCCGCCAAGCGGAAGGGCGTGCGGACCGTGACGCTGTCGCTGGGGCGGCTCTCCGCTTCCGAGACCGCCGCGGTGAAGCAGCTCGCGATTGTCGGCGGCGGGCGGCACGTGAACGCGACCTACCATCAGCGGTTGTACGATATTGACGGCAGGCCGCTCGATATCTTCCTCGAGGCCGGGCGGCTCTTCCAGTCGCGCGGATTCGAGGACTGGCGTCAGGGACTCTTCGCGAAGCGGGCGGGATCGAACACGGGATATGCCAAGCCCGACGCCGGCCTGGAGGAATTCTTTTACAGCGAGAAAAAGCGCAGCGTGGACCCGTACTCCATGGCTGAGCACTTCGGGCGGCTTTCCAAAACGCCGACCGTGAGGGCGGAGACGGTCGAGAGCAATATCGAATCAGCCCTTGTCCGGGCGGGCGGCGCCCTGCCGGTTAAGCGCGGTTCGCGTCGGGCCGCCCGGCAGCTGGGCAAGGCGTTGATTAGCGACGGGGCGGTGTCGCTCTGGGTGCGCATCACCACCGAAAAGGACCTCGCGTTTTTCAGGGAGAAATCGTCGTCCCGGTTTTTCTTTCCGCTGGGCGTGTCGCTGCAGAAGAAGGCCGACGAGCCGTACGGCTTCGCGATTAATTCCGAGCGGATGGTCACGAACATCACCGCGGATTTCGTCCCGGATGTCGTGAGCGCGAAGTTGGGCGACATGGTGAAGAACCCCGCGGCCTTCATGGGGAAAGGCCTGTTTCGGCCGCCGGTGTGGTTCATCACCGTGAAGGTCGAGGAGTTCGAGGGCGAAACGCGGGGCACGGACATCCGGGACCGCTGATAGGGCAGCCGATTACATATTTGAAAAAAATTTTTGATCGATTAACGCCTGCGTGATTAATTACTCCCCGTTATCCTGAACACCGATAGCAGAACTGTTGTGCGGAGGAAGACCCATGCGGATGGACAAACTCACACTCAAGGCGCAGGACATTTTGCAGTCCGCGCAGAACATAGCGACGAACAGCAACCATTACGAGATCCAGCCCGAGCACCTGCTCAAGGCGCTCATCGACCAGGAGGGCGGGATCTTCCAGACCGTCGCGCAGAAGATGGGCGTGCATGCATTTGACCTGGCCACGGAGACCGATAAGGCGCTCGCGAGCCTGCCGCGGCAGGTGGGCGCGGGTCCCGGCGGCGGCGTCATGTCGGCCTCGATGCGCGATGTTTTGAACGAGGCGTGGAACGAGGCGGTGCGCCTCAAGGACGAGTACCTGAGCACCGAACACATCATCCTTGCCCTTGCCGCGAAGGGCGATTCGGCGGCGCGGAAGATCCTGAACGCCCATGGCTTCACGAAGGACCGGGTCCTCAAGGTCCTCATGGACATCCGCGGGTCCAAGCGCGCGACCGACGAGAACGCCGAGGAGAAGTACGACGCTCTGGAGCGCTACAGCCGCGATCTCACGAAGTTCGCGCGCATGAACAAGCTCGATCCCGTGATCGGGCGCGACGAGGAGATACGGCGCGTGATGCAGGTCCTTACGCGGCGCACCAAGAACAATCCGGTGCTCATCGGCGAGCCGGGCGTCGGGAAGACGGCCATCGTTGAGGGGCTCGCGCAGCGGATCATCGACGGGGACGTGCCGGAGAACCTCAAGGGCAAGCGTCTGGTTGCGTTGGATATGGGCGCGCTCATCGCCGGGGCGAAGTTCCGCGGCGAGTTCGAGGAGCGCCTCAAGGCGGTGATCACCGAGGTGGAGGAGGCCGGGGGCGAGGTGATCCTCTTCATCGACGAGCTGCACACGCTGGTGGGCGCGGGCGCGGCCGAGGGGTCGATGGACGCTTCCAATATGCTCAAGCCCGCCCTTGCGCGCGGGGAGCTGCGCTGCATCGGTGCGACCACGCTGAACGAATACCAGAAATACATCGAGAAGGACAAGGCGCTCGAGCGGCGCTTTCAGCCGGTCTTCACCAAGGAGCCGAGCGTGGAGGACACCGTGGCCATCCTGCGCGGCCTCAAGGAGAAATACGAGGTGCACCACGGGGTGCGGATCGCCGACTCGGCCGTGGTGGCGGCGGCGATGCTCTCGGACCGCTACATCACCGACCGTTTCCTCCCCGACAAGGCGGTGGACCTCATCGACGAGGCGGCCTCCGTCATCAAGATGGAGATCGACTCGATGCCCATCGAGATCGACGAGATCGAGCGAAAGATACGCCAGCTTACCATCGAGCGTGAGGCCGTGAAGAAGGAGAAGGACGCCGCGTCGAAGGAGCGGCTGGCGAAGATCGAGGAGGAGCTCGCGAACCTGAACGAGAAGAAGAACGAGCTCGTGGGGCAGTGGAAGAATGAGAAGAACGTGATCACGCAGATCCGCCAGATCAAGGAGTCGATCGAGCAGCTGCGCATCGAGGAGCAGAAGGCCGAGCGCGAGGGGAACCTCAACCGCGTGGCCGAGATACGCTACGGAAAGATCACCGAGCTCGAGAAGCGCATGGCCGAGCTCAACAAGAAGCTCGCGGAGATGCAGAAGGATCGCTCGCTCCTGAAAGAAGAGGTGACCGAGCAGGAGATCGCCGAGGTGGTCTCGCGCTGGACGGGCATCCCCGTAAGCCGGATGCTCGAGGGCGAGATGGAGAAGCTCCTGCGGATGGAGTCGTACATCCAGAAGCGCGTGGTGGGGCAGGACGAGGCGATCACCGCGATCGCCGACGCCGTGCGTCGTTCGCGCTCGGGGATGCAGGAGCCGAACCGGCCCATCGGGACCTTCATTTTCCTGGGGCCCACGGGCGTGGGAAAGACCGAGACCGCGAAGGCCGTGGCCGAGTTCATGTTCAATGACGAGCGCGCGGTCATCCGGATCGACATGTCGGAATACATGGAGAAGCACGCGGTCGCGCGGCTCATCGGGGCGCCGCCCGGCTACGTGGGCTACGAGGAGGGCGGGCAGCTCACCGAGGCGGTGCGGCGGCGTCCCTATGCGGTGATCCTCTTCGACGAGATCGAGAAGGCGCACCACGAGGTGTTCAATATCTTCCTGCAGATCCTGGACGAGGGACGGCTCACCGACGCGAAGGGGCGCACGGTGGATTTCCGCAACGCGCTCATCATCATGACCTCGAACATCGGCACCGTCTACATCAGCGATGCGAGTGTTCCCATGGAGAAGCGCCAGCAGGGCGTGTTCGAGGAGCTTAAAATGCAGTTCAAGCCGGAGTTTCTCAATCGGGTGGACGAGATCATCATCTTTAATCCGCTCACGAAGGAGAACATCAGGAACATTGTGAAGCTGCAGCTTGCGATGCTCGCGCGGCGGCTCAAGGAGCAGCGGAACATCGCGATCGAGGTCACCAAGCGGGCGGTGGATTTTCTGGTGGAGACCGGCTTCGATCCGCAGTACGGCGCCCGGCCGCTGAAGCGCGCGATCCAGAGGCACATCCTGAACCCCATGTCGGTGAAGCTCCTCGGGAGCGAGATTGCCGCCGACGCCTCGGTGAAGATCGACAGCGACGGTAAATCGGTAATCTTCGGTTGACTTCTTCCCGATAAATAAGTATACTCATGGGGTTGTAGGGGGCGTGCCGCAAACGCGCCCCCTTTGCAAGAGGCATGCTTGATGATTATGCGATGTGTCGTACGCTCGTGGTGTGTCGTTGTGTTGGTTGGCCTGCTTGCGTCCGTCGCCGGCGCGTCGACGACCGTGAAGATATCGCCCGATCCAGCTCTCTCAGGGTTTGGTGCAACGATAGACACCACTGCAGCAGAGAAGCAATTTGCGAAATACATCGACACCTTTTTTGAAAAGAACCGGCTGGTGTTTCCCAGCGGCCTCGCAATGGTTAACACACTAGGCTACCCGATCGGAAAATCGTACATTGGTCAGTTCCCTTCGTTCGAATTCGGCACCGCCGCCGGTTTGGGGGTGTTTCAGCGCCATCGGCAGGACGATTACACCGACACCAATCCCACCATGCCCGGTGGGGGGGCAAACGGCGGTTTTCATATCGGGACCGGCATTACCGATGACCTGGATATTATCTTGAAGTTCTTTTCCTTGAATTGGGTGTATCGCGTCGACGAGACCTTTGAGAATCAGGGCGACACGACGCAGTTCATCTTTTACGCAAAGGACATCAATTTCTATTCTTTTGGCGCGAAGCTTCGCTACAATATCATCGATCCGATGTCGCTCGTACCGTTTGTGCTGAAATTCGGCGGTGTCACCGTTGGCTGCGGGCTGGATTATTTCAGGATGACGGCGAATACCAGCATGGATATCACCGATACCCGGGACGTGTCGGTGGACATTCTCGGAACGAATTATTCGACATCCGCCGTTGCGAATTATTCAAGCGATGTCACTTTTACTGCGGATATCGTGTCGGTGACGCCAGAGATTTTCGTCTATGCGGATTTATTCTATTTTATAACGCTGTATACCGGCCCCTCCTGCTCTTTCAACTGGGGCTCGCTAAATTTCAAAATGGATGGAGCCGGTTCGCTGGCCAATAGCGCGACTATCGGCGGTATCGTTCCGGCGAATACTCAGCTCGCCACCATGACCATCGTCTCCGACTACAAGATGGGCCCCTACTTCGTGATCCCCAAGTGGGTGGTGGGCGCGGAGTTCAACTTCTGGGTGCTCAAATTGCAGGCCGAGGTGTCGATGGCGCTCACCGGCACCAACACCGACATCGCCGACAGCATGATGGCGCAGGTGGGCGTACGCTTTCATTTCCAGGGCGACAAGGAGCCGAAGCGCAGCGACGACGATTACGAGGAGCGCGTGAAAAAGCGCGATGAAAGGAAAAAGAAGGAAAAGCGCCCGCTGGACCGGAACCGCAAGTACGAGTTCATCGAGGATTATATCCACTGACCGCGCGTCACGCCGTCAGTCGGCAAACTGCACCAGCGATTGTTTGAATGCCAGATACGTGTCCTTGTAGCGGCCGTACGCGCGCTCGTCCCGGTACTTGATCCCGAACACCAGCCGCGTATTGCGCGTTTCGTCCACCGTATCGGCGTAGGCGCGCAGGTACGCCCTGTTTTTCGCGCGGATCTCGACCCAACGGGTGGTCCGGCCGTCCGTGCGTTCCTGCTTGTGCGATGCGACCGTTTCCGTCGCCGGATCCGGGCGGATATCGTCCGGCTCGCCGCTCCACTGCGGGGAGAACACGTAAAACTCCACTAGCTTGTCCGGCGAGAGGAAAAACGCGCTGTCGCAACCGCGCTCCGAGGTTGCGCTTTTCTTCGACGGTCGCGGCGTGAATCCCGGCGGGTAGCTGATTTCGAACCATGCGCCCTCGAACGGCTTCCAGCCGGCATAGCGCGCCTTGGTGGCCGGACGGGAATGGACCGACTGGATCGCACAGGCGATAATGAGCAGCGAGGCGATGAACGGCGCGGGTCGGGCGATCATGGCGTCTCCGTGTTCGATTGGATGTGACGGATCCCGGCGCTTCGATGAATGAAACGCGGGCGCCATCATCTCTGCCTCCAGTGTACACGATGGACGCCAGCGACGTCAAAACATTTTGGAGGAACCATGTACGCAATCACAATCGCAATCGGCCTCGGCGCCGGGGTGTTGGGCGGCCTTGTCGGCATCGGGGGCGGCATCATCATCGTTCCGCTGCTCGTGTTCGGATTGCACTTCGATCAGCACCTCGCGCAGGGTACGACGCTGGCGGCGATGATCCCGCCCATCGGACTGCTCGCGGCGATCGAATACTATCGAAACGGCCATGTGGATATCGGAATTGCCGCGATCATCGCGGTATCGTTCGTCGTTGGCGGATACGCGGGATCGAGGTTCGCGATCGCGATCGACGCATCAATCTTGCAGAAGGTGTTCGGCGTCGTGCTGATCCTCGCGGGCGTCGCGATGCTGATAAAAAAATAGCACAAAGCCGTCCTTTTCACTTGACGCGCGGCGAAATCGT
>Ga0208939_1002876_pt1 | contig 11781 bp, 7 predicted proteins | sample AD_STIC12_MetaG_FD_184437 | JGI IMG/M metagenome (GOLD analysis project Ga0208939, IMG submission 184437) | Active sludge microbial communities of municipal wastewater-treating anaerobic digesters from USA - AD_STIC12_MetaG (SPAdes) (version 2) | ecosystem: Engineered > Bioreactor > Anaerobic >...
TAGTGGAGCCGTCCAGGTTCACCACGATCGTCTGAAGAACGCCCACCATCACGTCTGCGCCGGTCACCCGGTCCGTCACATGCACGTGGAGCTGGTAAGTGCCCGGCGGGATATCCGGAACGACAAAGACGCCGTTCTCGTCAAGCTGGACGAATATGGAAATCGGATCACCGGTGACCGTCGTTCCGACCAACTCAACCTGAACCAGCAGAGCCGGGTCACTCGCCCTCACCTCAACGTCTCGTGTCTGGTCATACACGCGCACCGCAACGGCGCCCGGCAGGATGATCAACTTGATCACGTCCGAATCAAACCCGCGATACGACGCAAGCACGCGCGCCGTGTCATTCGCCGCCAGAATGGGTGCGGTGAGCACGGTGACTGCTTCCCCGTTGCCACCTGCTACCGGCACCTCGATCCGCTGCGTCCCGTTCGAGAACTTGCCCTTGTCCGCCGTAAACACGACGATCGTCCCGTCCGGCAGCGGCCGGTCAAGGTCATCCGTCACCCGGGCGGTCAGCCGCGATTGATCGGTTCCGTTGGCAACGATGGTGTGCGGTTCTGGCGTTAGCTTGATCCAGGTGGGCAGAACGCTTGTCTGGCCGGTCACCGTCGCCGTGCCGCCGGTCGACGTCGCCGTGTCGGCGTAGGACGTTTGGAGCACGTCCCCCGGCTGCGCGAACAGCGTCCCATCACCGTCAGCGCCTGCGCTCTGACCGTAATAGGTGGGCAGGGAACCGGAAAACACACCGGTGCCCTGCCCGGTTTCGTACAGCACAAGGGTTTCGGTTTCGCCCGTCCGCGAGTTCACCACGGTCACATGCACCGTGTCAATCGCGTTCGGGAGGTAATCGCGGTCGGGGTCCGTAACAATGATCGTAATGGGTTCGCCGGCGACGATCTGCGTGTTCTGAGCTATCGTACCGTCCGTCCCGACGACGGCGCCGAGAACCGGCGTAACAACGGTGTTACTCAGGATGGAGAACTGGAAGCCGCCGTTATCAAAATACGTAGCGGAAGCCTGGCTCGTGATCAGCGTTCCCGGCGGCGTCACGGCGTACACACTGGTCGCTGCCATGCACATGGCGGCGACCAGTAGGTACACCCGTAGCCGAAGACGCGAGAACATCTATCTTTCTCGATTCTTTTTCTTTGCCGTCGTTGCGCTCCTCTCCCGCCCCGAAAGGCGGGAGAGGAGCCTGATTCAACTCAGCTCATCTGCTCTGCTGCTCGTCAGTCAATCTTCACGTCGAACGTGAACGTGTTACTCGAGCCTGCGCCCATCGTGGCGAAGCGAACGACCACGCTGCCACCCTGCAGTTCGGCGTTGTCCCCGTCAACGGCGTCGGTGCGCGCGGTTCCGTTCACCTTGATCGTCCCGGCCTGATACGTTGTGTTGGTGGGGATCAGGTCCACGATCTGCAACTGCGTCGCCGTGCCATGGCCATTGTTCGACACCACGACCGTATACGTCAGCACCGTGCCGGGCGGCTGTGAGCCGGTCGGAGACACGGACTTCACAATCGAAAGCACCGGCGCGTGCACGGTGGAGGTAAGCGTAACCGTGCCTGTAACCGTCGGATCGACGGAAGACGCGACCGTTACCGTGGTGGCGTCCACGTCCATGTCCGCCGTTCCCGGCGTTACCACCAGCGCCACGATGATATGGGCAACGGTACCTGCCGGTATTGAGCCCGTATCGACCTTGCCATCGCTGTCGGTGTCCGTCAGCGGAACGTCGCCATCATTCCCGGCGATGCCGTCGTTGTTGGCATCGAGCCAGATCTGATTGGTGAAGCCCTGCGTGGAGGACGTCGTGAAGTCGAACACATCGTTCGAGTTGCCGCTGTTTGTCAGGCTGAAGGCATACGTCAGGCTGTCACCCGGTTGGCCGGTGAGCGCCAGCGAAGTGTTCGACAGTGTGATGATGGGTTTCGCGGCAACGGTGATATCACCCGGCGTGCTGTTCACCGCAGGAAGCGGGTCGCCTCCCGGCGTGGAGCTGTACGTAGCACTGGCCTGGTTGGAGACAACCGTTCCCGCCGCGATGCCGGCGTTCACCTGCACGCGGATGAAAATGGTTCCGGTCTGTCCGGCCGGGGAATTGCCCCAGTTGACGGTCACCTGACCGGCTGCGGTAACGCCGTAATCCACCGGGTCGGCATCCGCCGCGTCCGTCATCGGCGTAGCCGTATCATACGTGCCGCCCGGACCGATGACGATGCGCGTGGAACCGGGAACATAGGTCACGCCACTGGGGATGATGTCTTTGACAACGACACCGTACGCCGTGCTGGTGCCGGTGTTATTCCCCACGATGGCGTACGTCACGATGTCACCCGGCTTCGGGTCGGCTGGAGTTGCCGACTTCGTCATAGACAGCACGGCAGTTGAGACGGTGGACGTGTACACGCCCGCATCCGAGACGCCGGTGTTGAACTGCGAGGTCGCGGTCAGCGTGACTGCCTGTGACGAACCATCCAGTGCACCCAGCGGCACGTTCACGACCACGAATACGTGCTTCGCGCTATCCGCCGGGAGGCTCGCGATGGTGCTGACAACGTTGCCCGGCACCATCTCACCCGCGTCCAGAACCCCGTTATTGTTCGGGTCGCCGTAAATAACGGCCGTCCAGCCGGAAGACAGGGCTGACGTGGTGAGGGTGAACGAATCGGTGCCGTTGCCCATGTTGGTGACTGTCGCGGTGTACGAGACCCACGAGTTTTCCGCCACCGACTGGGACGACGTGGCCGGCGAGACATCCACGCCGGCAACCTGCGCCACCACGGTGGTGACGGTGTTCGAGGTGATGTTCGGCAACGCATTGCCGTTCACGTCCCTGTAGCTCAAGGTCGCGAAGTTACTGATGACGGTTCCCGCAGGTGTGCCGGCGGCCCAGGACGTTCCGAAAGGAACAAGGGCCAGCAGCAACCCGAGAAACCACCATGTTCGACCCCTGAGTGCCTTCATGGCGCTCCTCCTTTCAGAGAGTGGTTCCGGGGTATTGTGTGAGCTCGTGCGCGTTTGCTCTCGTGAAAAAAACCGTGAACGATGTGTCGTCATTGTCCTGCCCCTTCTGCTGCTCCGGGCAAGGACACTCTTACCCGAACGGTGGCGACTGCTCTGGATCGCGGCCTGATTGGCTCGTTCACCAGCCATTTGATGTGCGTGTAACGGTCGGCCGGCACGTGCCGCTTCTCAATCGTTCCGTCCGGCTTCTGGAAGTCATACATGATGGGTGCAGGTTGGAAAAACCTGCCTCCATCGACGCTGTACGTGATCGTCATCCCGACGCCGGCGGCGCTCCCGATGACGAACTCCGTTCCCCGCGGGATCGGGTCCACGATTTCCACGCCGTACGCCGGCTCCGTGCCATTGTTCACGGCGGTAAGGGTATACTTGATGATGTCACCCGGTCTGGAAATGAGGTTACCGGCGCTGTCCCTCACGGCTTTCCCGATTCGCGGATCACCCGCGGGCAGGACCAGTTCGTCGGTGATGGTGATGGACACGCCGTTTGCTGCCGGTTGTTGAGCACGTGCGGGCTGGCTGACCGCAAGCGCACCACACGCGGCAATCAGGAGGGTCAACGCGCGTGAACCTCCCCGTCTGATGCCCGTGTCGGTACCCATAACACGCTCCTTTCCTACTTCACTTTCACGCGGAACGAAAACGTCCCGCTCCCGCCCACCGGAACAGTTCCCACCGATACACTGATGTTGCTCCCGGAGACGGTGACCTGATCCGCGTCGGCCGCGTCGGTTTTCGGCACGCCGTTGAGCGTTACACTGTTTGGCACGTAGGTCGTCTCGAACGGCACCGTATCCGAGATGATGAGGAACGTCGCCGTATCGGTGCCGTTGTTGCCATACGTCACGGTATAAGTCAGCGTATCCCCCGGTGCCGCGGTGCTCTTGTTGACGCTCTTTGAACACGTGGCCATCGGCTGAGACGTAACCGTGATCGAGGCGGTGACAAGACGGGAAAGGCCCGTCATGGCTCCGGTGTTATAGGTAATCCAGCCTTTGTTGAGGACTTCCGTCTGGTTCGCGATCGGGCGTTTCACTACTCCGCGGAACGTGAACGTCGCCGAAGCACCCGCCGCCAGCGTACCGACGTTCCACTGCAGCGCCGGCGTAGTCGCCGCAGGCGTCGGCGCGGCGGAGTTCACGACGTAGTTGAGATACGCGGAGACCGTATCCTTGAGCACCACGCTTGTAGCGCTGCCGCCGCCGGTGTTCCGGATCACGATCGTGTACAGCAGCGTGTCGCCCGGAAGCGTCTGCCCGCCGTTGAGGTCAGAAACCGATTTCGTTGACGTGCTGAGTACGGCAATGGCGCTGCAGGTGTTGGTGAACTTCGCAACGAGGTACGTCGTGCCGGCCGGGTTGCTTGTGGAATACGTCGTGTTATTCTGTTTGTCGCGCGCTACCGCCCGGATCAGGAAATTGCCGGCGGACACCTGCGACACATCCCAGACGTACCGGAACTGCCCGATTCCCGTGCGGGTCCCTGCGCCGATGCGGGTCCACGTCTGGCCGGGGTCGTTCTCCGCCCAGTCGCCGTTGTAATCGTAGTAAACCTCAAACCACACCGAATCTATTGTGTCCGTCGTCAGACCACCGACTACGGTCAAAACATCCGCGACCGTCGCTTTGAGCGTATCAGGAGAAGGGCAGCCCGTCTGGGTAAGCCCGGCGATGATCGGCGCGTCTATTCGGGTGCCGTACCCATCGTAAAGGTCTCCGCCCGGCAACGGAACGTCCGCCAGCGCGAAATCCCCGCTGTACAGCAGGTCCTTCTGCGTGGGATCAGTGTTGCTCGCGCTTGTGGTTGCGGCAATGGAGAAGAAACTCGACGCGGTGAGCTGCGGACCTGGCGGGGTAAGCGACCTTGCGTCAAAGGCCTCAACGGGCACCTGCACGTCAATCCAGTATTCGCTGTTCTGGCTTCCCGCCGGTTTTGTCCGGTCAATCTGCACCACCCGCGTCCTGCCAAAATCCCACACGTAGGCATCGGGGTCGGTGTCCCATGTCGAACTTTTGCCGGATGCGCCGTCCACGTTGTCGTTGGGTCCCGCGCAGTCCTGCCGCCAGATTCCGACCTGATTCATGTCGAACCGCTGGCTGTTCACGTTTTCGTAGATAATGACGATGTCGTCCGGCTGAACGGTTGAACTGGTGCCATCCAGAAAGACGACGAACTCCTTCCATCCGTCGCCGTCCGTGTCCATCAACACGTTCCACGTGGCGGAAGTGAAGGGCTGCCCGCTGCCGGTGAGTGCGGTCGGCGGCCCGCCGACACGGAAGCGGAAGTAGAGGATCGTGCCGTTCCCGTAGTAGAAAAACGACGGCTGGTCGTTGAGAGGGCCCGAGGAGAAGTCGTTGGAGCTTTGTGGCGAAGCGCCTTTGGACCCGTCAGTCCGACCGGTTTTGTCGGCCTCCGGGACGCCGAGCCGCGTGTAGGCGCTGGTGGTTAACACGCTTGGCCACGGCGTGGGGTACCCGGACGGGTCCGTGTAGTTGGCGAGGGCAAACGCCGAGGGGGCGGAAACCAGCAGGATGGTCAGGAGTGTCGGTGCGACATGACGTCCGAAGCGCTGTTCCCGTGCGACGCGCGCGACGTGCAAAAACAGACGGTCAGCGTACGGCAATGCGTGCGACCCCCGGCATAACGTCAGGCATTGCTTCGAACGCCGATTGCGTTCGGCGTCCCAAAAATACGGTTGAAAGGCGGTCCCGACGAGACCTCTTCGGTCGCGGGAAAAAACCTTGCGGACGACCCGGCAACAGGAGAACGCGTTCGCACACAATTCAGCCGCCTTTCACAAAAGTAAGATTAGAGCGCTTAAGGATAAAGCAATCTGCGTGCCCGATATGATGGCCTTCCCCCGTTGTCCTTTTGAAGGGCATTCAGGCCGCAATGCCATTTCGACAGAAGCCCGCGGAGTGTTTCAAAATGAGAATTCTGTACGCCGCGTCACAGGTACGTGAAACAGGCGCAAAAATGCCAGAAAAAAGGCGGTTCCCCGCCGCACTGCCCTGCATTTTGGGTGCCGGATCGTCTCAAAATGAGAAAACCCGACGAGAGGCTTCGCCCCGCCTTATGCTTTTCGTTACCTTTACCAATCTCTTAAAATCATCTGCAACCGCCCCGGAGTTCCCCGCGCGTGCCACACGGCAGGGCTTACCCGCGGCGGCCCGGTCTGGCGTGCGAAAAAGGATTGCCTCTTGGTTCCTCCTGATACCAGCATCAGTGCTCTCACCCGCCATGAGCGAATACGTCACGAGGATTCTACCGTATGACAACACGGAAAACGCTGAATCGCGTGGTGGTGGCCGTCAAACAGGTGCCCGATACGACGCAGGTGAAGGTGGACCCTGCAACGGGTACGCTCATCCGTGAAGGCGTGCCGTTCATCATGAACCCGTTTGACACGCACGCCGTGGAGGAGGCACTGCGCCTCAAGGATCGGTTCGGATGCCTCGTGACTGCGGTCACCATGGGGCCGCCCAACGCGGCGGCAACCCTGCGCAGGTGTCTCGCCCTCGGCGTGGATGATGTGGTGCTGGTATCCGACCGCGTATTTGGCGGGGCGGATACCCTGGCGACGAGTTACGTGCTTTCAGAAGTCATCCGCCGTGTCGAAAAGGAACAGGGAAGGGTGGATCTCGTCATCTGCGGGAAGCAGACGATAGACGGCGATACCGCTCAGGTGGGCCCCGGCATTGCCGTCCGACTGAACTATTGCCTGCTGACTCTGGTAGACAGGATTCTGGACATCAACGGTGCGGAGCGAACCATCACCGTGCGGAGGAAGCTTGAAGGCCGCCGGGAGGTCGTGCGTGCCCTTCTGCCCGCCTGCCTGACCCTGGTGCGCGAGATTAACGAGCCCCGCTACCCGAAGGTGCCAAACCGGCTCATGGCGGAAACCGCCGAAATCCCCGTGTGGGATAACCAGTTTTTGCAACTGAATCTCTCACGAGTCGGCCTCAAAGGCTCGCCCACCCACGTCAAAAAGATTTTCGCCCCGGAACGTGCGCGCGGAGAAGTCCTGGGGGATGCGGAGAACGATCCCGAAGGCGCGGTTGCGCTTCTGATCAAACGGCTGATTGAGAAGGACCTGATTTCCGTCGGGCGCTAGGCGGCACGATGGTGCTGCCGGCCAACCCGTAACAAGGAGAAATCCGCGGTGCCCGAGAAAAGCAGTCTTGGCGAACCCAAACGCCCGAAACGCCCCAGAGGACGCGCCCGGCTCATCGAGGGCAAATGCATCGCATGCGGCGCGCTCTGCCAGGCGGAATGCCCGGCAGACGCGATCGAGATGAATGATAGGGGGGAACCCATCATCATCCTCGATCGCGGCATCGGGTGCAAGAAGTGCGTGAAAGTATGCCCCGCAGCCGCCCTGGAAATGTTCTTCACCCCCGAGGAAGAGGCGGTTCTTGCCGAGCTTGCACGGCTCGGTTTCGCGAAAGAAGCGCCCGAGAAGGAGGGGCCGGTTCCCAGGGTAGACCAGAGCTACCGCGGCGTCTGGGTGTTCGTGGAACAGCAGAACGGCCGCGCGGCGGCGGTAAGCTGGGAACTGCTCGGCGCGGGTGCCAGACTGGCAGCCGACCTCGAGGTGGACCTGTGCGCCTACATTCTGGGCCATGAAATCGGTCACCTGGCCGAGGAGGCCTTCGCATACGGCGCGAAGAAGGTCTACCTCGTGGACGATCCGATTCTGGAGAACTACCGCACGGAACCCTACCTCAAGGCGTCCTCCGATCTCATACGCAAATACAAGCCGGAAGTGGTGCTCATGGGCGCGACAGGGCTCGGAAGGGACCTCGCCGGAGCAGTCGCCACCGATCTCCACACGGGCCTGACGGCGGATTGCACCGGGCTCGCCATTGACAAAGCCGGCAGGCTTCTGGAACAGACGCGCCCGGCGTTCGGCGGCAACATCATGGCTACCATTCTGACGGAGCGGCACCGCCCCCAGATGGCAACCGTGCGCCCGCACGTCATGCCGAAACCGGAACCGGTGAGCGGCGCGCACGGCACCGTCGTCGTGGAGCCTCTGGACATGTCCGAGGACGATATACGTGTCAAAGTGCTTGAAGTGCGCGAAGACGAGGGTGCCGCCAATCGCGTTGATATCGCCGGCGCGGACGTGCTCGTGTCGGGTGGACGCGGCATGCAGGGGCCGGAAAACTACCGCCTGCTTCAGGAACTGGCGGACGTTCTGGGCGGAACGGTGGCCTCCTCCCGTGCCGCCGTCGATGCGGGCTGGATGCCCTACGAACGCCAGGTCGGGCAGACAGGAAAAACGGTGCGGCCGAAAGTATACATTGCGTGCGGCATTTCCGGCGCGATCCAGCACCTGGTGGGAATGCAGGATGCTGACCTCATCATCGCGATCAACCGGGACAAAGACGCTCCGATTTTCGAAGTCGCTCACTTCGGCCTGGTCGGTGATCTCTTCCAGATCGTGCCTCTTCTTACGAAGAGATTCCGCGAAATGGCGGGAAAACCGTCCGACTCCGGCAACCAGAAAGGCTGACGAGCATGTCTCAGACAGAGAATGTGATCTTTGCGGTTGTTCTGGCAATAGCGGTAGCCGCATTTCTGCAGTCGGTCTGGCGGCTGGTGTCGTTCATCCGGCTGGGGAAACCGGATGGCAGGCTATCGGGAGAGCTGCTGCGGCGTTTCTGGACCATGCTGGTGTACGCGTTCTGGCAACGGCGCGTGCGGAAGGAGACGTACGGCTGGAACCACTTCTTCCTGTTCTGGGGGTTCATCATCCTCTTCCTGGCAAACGGGGAGTTCGTGATTGCCGGGCTTTTTCCGTCAATAACCTTTGAGCTGCTCGGAGAACCCATCTACGGGGCGCTCCTGTTCCTGTTTGACGTGATCAGCATGATTGTGCTGGTCAACGTTGCTATCGCGTTCTTCCGACGGCTGGTGCTGAAACCCGCGCACATCGAGTATAACAGCCGGGACGGGTATCTCATTTTGAGCCTCATCGGGGCGCTGATGCTGGCGTTTTTCTGCCTTTATGGCTCGGAATTCGCGTCCGGGACGATGAGCGTGGCGGGCGTCATGCCTGTCACCGAGACGATTTTCGCGCCGTTGATGGGCAGTCTGTTCGGCAGTGCGACGCCGGTTGCCGCACGGGTGTTCTGGTGGCTGCACGGGCTGATCGTTCTGAGCTTCCTGAATTACCTGCCGTACAGCAAGCACATGCACATCCTCACCGCGATCCCGAACTGCTACGCGCGGTCGTTTGAGTATCCGGCGACGGTGCCGCGCGAGGAGTTCAAACCGGGCGCGCGGTTTGGCGTGTCGGTCGTGGATGAGTTCTCGTGGAAAGACCTCCTGGATTTTACCGCGTGTACGGAATGCGGACGCTGCAACCAGAACTGCCCGGCGACCAGCACCGGAAAGCCTCTCAACCCGCGCCTTCTGGTGCACGACGGGAAGGTGAACCTCCTGACGAACGGGTCGAGGCTTCTGCAGGGGAACCGGTCTGAGGGCCTGATGCCGTTAATCGGCAAAACCGATGAGCATCAGGGGACCATCGGCGAAGACGCTCTGTGGGCATGCACCACGTGCGGCGCCTGCATGACGAACTGCCCGGTGTTCATCGAGCATGTTCCCAAAATAATCAAGATGCGCCGGCACCTTGTGGAGAATGAGGCGAGTTTCCCGCACGAACTGGCCGTGTTTTTCGAGTCCGTCGAGCAGCGATCAAATCCGTGGGGCATCACGCCGGGAGACCGCGCGAAATGGGCGCGTGATCTGGCGGTGCCGCTCATGTCAGAGGCGAGATGCGACACGCTGTTTTTCGTGGGGTGCGCCGGGGCGTTTGACGCACGGAACAAGAAGGTGGCCACCGCGGTGGTGCGCGCGCTGAAGGCCGCGGGCGTTCAGTTTGCGATCCTCGGGACGGAGGAAAAATGCTGCGGGGATTCCGTCCGCCGGCTTGGCAACGAGTATCTGTTTGAGCGGATGGCGAACACGAACGTCGAGCTTTTCAAGAAATACGACGTAAGAAGAATCATAACCTATTGCCCCCATTGCTACACCACGCTGAAACACGATTACCGCCAGTTTGGCATGAATGTGGAGGTCCGGCATCATTCGGAGTTCCTGCATGAACTGCTTGAGACGGGGCGCCTGAAGCTGGACGGGGACAAACCGGTTGCGGACGGGAAGATTCTGTACCATGATTCGTGTTACCTCGGAAGGTACAACGGATTGTACGAGGAGCCGAGGGAAGTGGTGCGGCGGGCGACAGGGCGGAAACCACTGGAGATGGACCGCCGCCTTGAGAAGAGCTTCTGCTGCGGCGCGGGCGGGGGAAGGATGTGGATGGAGGAAGACCCGGAGCACCGCATCAATGCAAACCGGGTGCGGGAAGCTCTGGGGAAAGACGCGGACGTTGTTGCGGTGGCATGCCCCTACTGCATGACGATGTTCGACGACGGGATCAAGGATGAGCACGCGGAGGGGCGCGTGAGAGTGCTGGATATTGCGGAACTGGTGGCGGCGCGGTTACCGGGGTGAGGGGGGTGACCCTCGGCAAGTGACGCGCTGTTTTGAGTGCCCCGGTCGGGACTCGAACCCGAACGGCTTTGGGGTTTTTGGCGTGGAATCTTCGGTCAATTCGTGGCGAAGTGCGCCAGGTGATGTCTCGTAAGTGATTGAAATAATAAAGACAAGGGGCAAAGGGTTACGGGTTGGTGGTCTCACGCGAACCCGTACAACCATGCAACGCGCTGGTTGATCTCCGCCTCCTGCGCTTCGCGCAACTCACCGCTGGGCGTGCATGTCCGCCGCGACGTCAGGACCGTTGGCGATGCGCGAGCCGATGGCTTCCAGCCAGGCCAGGGCGGCGGATTCGACGATGGCCTCGGTGATGCAGGTGTCGGTCATGTCCTACATATTCGCAAGCTCGCCAGAAAGCCGCTTCCACACTTCTCGGTAGTCGCGGCCTGACATTGCTACATCTGCGGGCGCAAGCCGCCCCCAGTCGCCCTCACTTAGCCTCCGCAAGAAATCACGGGCGACGCCGACTGTCTGATCGCCGGCGGAAGCGCCGGTCTTGCGCTCAAACTCCGCCCCTAACGGCTCCGCAATGCTCCTCGGAACGCTGTTCATGCGCATCAGAACCGCCGCCTCAGTCTTGACGCCGTGGTAGATCATGGCGGGCAGACTGTTGATCCGGCGTTTCTCGTCCGGAGATAGTTGATCAAAATCGATACCACTCATCTTGCACAACGCAGAGAGTCCCCAAGGGCCATTGTTTGTTAGAGCCCGGTAGATCGCTTTGCATGCATCGGTTATTGCCTCTGTGCCAGCTTTGTCCTTGAAAAATTCCTTAGCGATGTCTTGAATCGAGCGTCCGGCCACCCAAGCACTCATGATATTGGCGATGTGCTGATGCGTCAAACCCTTGGACCCGATTTCCGATAGTGCTCCTTTGATTTCCGGTATGTGCATCATAATACCGATTAGATTGGGCAGAGGAGATCTCGCCATGTCTCCGAATATGCTCGCCGGCTCCCAATCCGCGGGAGTCAATTTCTGCTGCAATTGATTCAGGCCTGTAAGGGCAGCGGCAACGCCTTCTGGAGCAAAGCCTGTCGCGTCGGCCAAGGTCGCATGGCCCGGATTTCTTGCCAACTCACGGGCGTAGGCACCTGTGGCGTGCAGGAGGGCTTGAGCCTTCTGTCTTGCGCTGATGTCTGAACGTTCCCGCAGCGTGCCGAACCCGTAAGTGTTTCGCAGGAG
>Ga0208939_1002891_pt1 | contig 11747 bp, 15 predicted proteins | sample AD_STIC12_MetaG_FD_184437 | JGI IMG/M metagenome (GOLD analysis project Ga0208939, IMG submission 184437) | Active sludge microbial communities of municipal wastewater-treating anaerobic digesters from USA - AD_STIC12_MetaG (SPAdes) (version 2) | ecosystem: Engineered > Bioreactor > Anaerobic >...
CCGTTGCCGCGGGGCCGCGGCAGTGTCCCCAAAGCGAGGGCATAGTCAAAAAGTTCGGTCAGGGTTCTGGCGCGGATAATCCCGCACTGTTTGAAAATGCCGTCATAAATTTCGTTGGGACCGGACATGGAGCCGGTATGGGACAAACCGGCCTGCTTGCCCGCTTCCGAGCCGCCCACATACAGGGCGACGATTGGTTTTCTGGGTGTGATGGCTTTAGCGATTTCCACGAATTTATCGCCGCGATCGATGCCTTCAATATAAAGAGTGATAACTTTTGTGTCGGGGCAGGCTCCCAGATATTCCAGACAATCGACAATATCGATACTTGCTTCATTCCCCACGCTGAGAGCTGTACTGTAACCCATACCGTGACGCTGAAGATAGTTGAACATCTGAGTGATAAAACTTCCGCTTTGGGAAGCAAGTCCCACAAAACCGGGAGGACAGTCCGCCTTGATCGGCGTGGGATTGAGTTTGAGGTGCAAATTGGCCACGCCCAGGCAGTTGGGTCCCAGAAAACGGATGCCCCAGCGGCGGGCGATTTCCTCCAGCTCTCTTTGTCGCTCCCGGCCTTCCGGGCCGGCTTCACGAAACCCGCCGGAGACGACAATCGCGTGTCTAATGCCCCGTTTGCCGCAATCGTCAAGCGTCGCGCAGACAATTTCCGTCGGCAGAACAATAATGGCCAGATCAGGAATTTCCGGCACATCTTTGATGTGAGCATAGGCCGTCAGGCCGCGGACTTCTTTTTCCGAAGGATGAACAGGAAAGATTTTTCCTTCGTAGCCCAGCTCCTGCAGCGACGAAAGCATGATCGACCCCATACGCATAAAGGTATTGGAGGCTCCGAAAAAAGCTATGCTTTTCGGATTGACAATCGGATAAAGAGGGCTTTCAGTAATGGATTTAATCATTTTTTCACCTGAGTAAATTTATAGTGATGTTTCTTGTGGTAAACAGGCTTTTGTCATGCCCGGATGTTACCCTTCCTGCGCCCGGTCATTGTTCAGGCTCATACTACGACACTACCGGCAGTTGAGTTCTTTTATCTCTTTTAGCCTGTTCGTCAAGGATTATCTCAAGTGCCATCTGAGAGGCTCTCCCCACCAGCGTGGAACAGCCCTCGGGCATACCCGCCGCCAGTGCCGCTTTCATCTCCTCCAGATCATAGAGATTGAAAAAGCGGCCATATTTTTTGAGCTGAATGTCATAGCAGCGACAGGAGGAAAACTCCTTTACAAACTGCTCGTGGTATTTATTTGCCAGCATAAGCGCCCGGAGCTGTTTTCCCATTCTCGCCAGGTCTTCCTTTTTTCTGCCGAAAAAATAACTGATGGCCATCGTGCCGCCCGAAAGAGCGCCGCAATGCCCATCGCCGGACAACCCCACGCCGTCGGCAAAACCGGTGGCCGCACGTACGACGTTATCGTCATCCACGCCCAGCACTTCCAAAATGGCGGCAAGAGAACATTGCGCGCAGTTGCCGCCTCTGAGTTCATAGGCTTTCGCCCGTTTAAAAACTTCTTCGAGCATTTCTTCTTTGTTCATCTGCCTGTGGCCTCCATCGTTTATTTTGCGTTGAGGGCCTTGCAAAGAATCCGCCCGACCCGGTACGACGCCCGTCTTCCGAGGCTGGCGTTTCCACGCCGCATGCGGACCGGCCGCCACAGCGGATCCGATGTTTTCACACAGCGGATAATTCTGCAAAGAAGCTTTGCGACGGAAAATGCGCGGCGTTTTACAAGGAGAACCCTTTTCGTCAGGATGCCCGGCCGGCCCCTGCGGTGTGCGAGGGCAGACAAAAAGAACGCCTGCCGGTTAAAAGATACGTTCCGGGGTTGCCTCCGGGGAACATCTTCTTCCGGCAGGAAACCGGACGAGCCGAGACGATGGCACGTACTGCTCTTTTTTAAGTCACCCTGCCCGCTCTTGCGGAACAAAAAATACTCTGACGCTTAAAATTGAAACCTTCCTTGTTCAATCCAGTCGGACGACTTTGGGGCCCCGGTGCTACTTGTCCGCCGGGGACGCATCATTGTTTTTGGTAACCGGCGCGTCAGGATCCTGCGCCCATTCCTGCATCGCTCCTGCGTAAAGTTTGACGTTGGTATAACCCAGCACCTGCGTCATCAGGTAGGCCCAGGTGGGGCAGCACTGACCGATATCGCAATAGGTGACAATGGCGGCTGCCCGGTCGTTGCCTGCCGCCGCCTCGACGATTTGAGCCAGTTCTTCTTTGGTCTTAAAGGTTTTATCGTCGTTGAAAGCGCAGGAGGTGGGCATATTGAACGCACCGGGAATATGGCCTGTCTTGGGAATACAGTCCATCTTTTTTTCACCGGAGAAAAATTCACGCTCACGGGTGTCCAGAAGAATCAGTTTCCCCAGATTATTTTTGATGTATTCCTTGTCGGCAAATCTTTCGCCCGAGTATTTGCCCCGGAAGTTCTTTGATGCCCGGCGTTCAATCCTGCAGGAAAGTGGCTTTTTTTCCAAAACCCATTTATTCATCCCGCCGTCGAGAAGCGCGACATTTTTAATGCCTGCGTACTGTAGTGTGCAGGCCACACGCGCGCTCTGGTAGCTGAGCCTGGGTGTATCCATGCAGCCGGTCACAACGACCAGGCTGTCAAAATCGATACCGAAATAGCCCACCGTATCGTCAATGTCGTCCTTTTCCGGCAAAGACGCAAACATCCCGTCTCTCATGTAGGCCCATGCTCCATAAAAGGCGTTGACGGCTCCGGGAATATGGCCTTCACGGTAATCCTCAACACGACGCACATCCAGAATGACCAGTTTGGGATTTTTAAGGTTTGCCTGTAGCCAGTCGGTGGAAACAATCGGGGCAATATCGCGGGCGGCAGAGGCGCAGGGCAACAACAAAAGGACCAGCGCCGCTACCGGAAGCAGGGTAAAAATTTTTCTTTTCATCACAAGACCTCCTTCTTTGCTCGGCCGGTTTGTTCCGTCACAATGCCATTTACTTCTGTATTGGAGCATAACATATTCAATGGATGTTCAGCCAGTTATAAATTTTGGCGATATGCCCCTTTAATTATGTCGCAGCGTCCTTAAATAGTGTCTTATCCTTGACATGATCAGGTCAAACCTTTATAAGGGCTTTCCGTCGGCGGAAATCGAACCCGGACAAACATCCGGCATAAAGAAAAAGGAAGGCCAAGGCAAGACGCATCTCATATTGGTCGGAGCGTCAACGGGCTTTTGATGAAATTATTCCTTAATTAAAATACCCCATTGGTGACAAAATTCGCAAATGCCATGAAAGACAAACTAAACTCTAAGGAGAAAAAATTTAATATCCTCACAATCGTCTGCGCTCTTCTGTTTTGCACTACTTCTTTCACCGCCCGTGCAGACCAGCGGCTCTACGCCGCGGCAGTCGCCGGCTTCATCGAACCATTCCATGAAATTGCCGCGGCATTTGAAAAGGAAACAGGGGTAAGCGTAGTTGTTTCCTTTGCCTCGGCAGGACGACTTTACGCACAGATAGAAAACGGCGCTCCATACGATATTTATCTTTCCGCCGATACGGAGCGCCCGGCCCTGCTCAATGAAAAATCTCTTTGTGAAGAGCCTTTTGTTTATGCGCGGGGAGAGGTGATCCTCTGGTCCGCGAACCGCAATTTTTGTAGACCAGCCTCCTGGCAGGAGGCTCTTCTCCAAAAAGATGTAAGAAAAATCTCCATTCCCAATCCATTGACAGGGGTACACGGGACACACGCCAAATTGGCGCTCACACAGGCGGGGCTTTGGGATTATGTGGAGCCGAAACTTGTCACAGGCCAGGACATCGCCCAGACCTTTCAGTATGCGGTGATCGGCGCTGTTGACGCTGCCTTTTGTTCGCCGGTCCATGCCCTTTCCGCCGCGGGACAGAAGGGTTGCTTTTATCAAATGCCGGAGGCGCCTCCGGTTATCTATGGCGCCTGTGTTCTCACAGGCTCACCACGCAGAGAAACAGCCAGGCGGTTTGCTGAGTTTTGCCTCTCACCCGTCGCCCGGCAAATTAAACAAAAATACGGATATAAGGAGACTCTAAACAACAAATGATCATTGATTTTGCCAAAGATAAGCTAAAAGATCTGGTCAATGCCCACGGGATGTCCAGCGAATTGGTCACAATTACCTGCAAAGCCCTTTCCCCCGAAGAGGCCATCGGGAATCCTTTGCATGATGACTATCCCATCCAGCTGGGCAAGGAGCGTCTCATCGAAGCGGAGTTTATGGGGAAAAAGGGACAGGCATTTTCCGACGCCTATTTTAATTATACGGGATCGGTAAATGAAATTCTTTCGCTACGTCTGGACACCAATGCACGGCGCGCAATTTTTATCTCTTCTTTAAACGCCATACTGGCCCGAATCGGTAAAATGCCCGAGGCGATCCACTGCAAAAATGACGACCTGCTCCACTGTGGAGTGGCTTTCGGGGATTTACTTGCCCGATGGCCGGCTGCTCGGCAAAAGGCACTACTGGTCGGTCTCCAGCCCCGCCTTCTCGAAGCACTCGCCTCGAGCCGCCAGGTGCGGGTGTGCGATCTGAACCCGGACAATATCGGCACGAAAAAATACGGGGTGACGATCGACGGGCCGGAGCGTTTCGCCGAAAGCGCCCGCTGGGCGGATGTTGTTTTTGCCACGGGCAGCACGGTGGTCAACGGCACTATCGACGAAATAGTAAAAGCCAGACCGGACACAGTGTTTTACGGTGTAACCATTTCCGGCGTTGCCTGCCTGACCGGGCTGCGCCAGTTTTGCCACATAACCGGGGCAGTGCCTGATACCGTCTGCAGTAAGGATTACGACGTTCCCCGGTAAACACCGCCGTAATCGAGCGTGGTCAGCCCCGGCGACTTGCCGGGATTGACCATGCCGGCGGTGATAATGTGGACAATGAACAGTGTATGGTCACCTGCGTCAAGATACTGCTCGACTTCACACTCCAAGTAGCCGATACATTCATCCACGACAGGCAGCCCTCCCGGCGAGAGGGAATGGCTGACCATGTCAAATTTGCTTTTCCATTCGGTGATTTTGAATTTTTTTATTGAGCCGGCAAAAGAACGGGGCAGGACATTCACACATAATTTCTTTGTCTCGAGAATCTGTGCGTGTGACAGGCGGTTTTTACGAATCGCCAGAGCCAGACGGGGCGGTTCGTGAGAGCATTGTGTCAGCCACGAGGCGATCATCCCGTTTACGCCTTCCGCCGTCGTGATCGTGACCAGATAAATGCCATAGGAAAACCTGTCCAGAACAGACTGAATTTTTTTCTCCATGTTCAATCTCGCTTTCTTACTGTATTTTAGCCGGGGCGCTTCCCTGCGCGGCAGGATATGGCCCCGGCGTTTTTACCCTTCTTCATAGCTGCTTGGCAAAGACGCCCTGCGGCCGGGCTTGTTTCGCTTTACTTTAGCAAATGGGAAAATATATAGCAATGAGGCACAATCATTTGCCGCTGTGCATGATTCTACCGGCCGTCCGGCGGCATTAAGTTGAGAGTTGAGTGACGTGATTTGGAAAAAACAGACAAAGCTTCCCGGTACCATGCACGAAGCAGAGCTTGACCCATCTAACTCTTGGCCGCACTTAAGCGACGGTTCTGAGAATATAGTTGCATTTCTGCGACGCATATTTTTCTCCGCCGACAATCAAACATGATCATATCTTCGTATCCCTTTGTATTTACGGCAACATTCTTTGGATATCAGAAACAGGCACACTGGCACACAAAGTGCAAAGTTGTAAGACACAAGCGGCGAAAACGTCACGCCATTTCCGGCCGTCGGCCAGGCTCCGAGGCGGCCTGATTTTTGGCTGATGGCCAGTGTTTTAAAAGAGGGGCGGCGTTAGTCGCCGCGGATTGAAAATCGATTAACAAAATAAGGAGGTATCGATATGCCAAGAGGAGATCAGACAGGTCCTGCAGGAATGGGGCCGATGACAGGAAGAGGCGCAGGCTACTGCGCGGGATACGCAACACCGGGCTTTACCAATCCCGTGGGTGGCCGTGGTAGAGGTTTTGGCTTTGGTTTTGGACGTGGCGCTGGTGCCGGTTTCAGAGGTGCACGAGGCGGCTGGGGAGGCAGAGGTTTTTTCGGACGCTGGGGAGCGCCCTTCGGCGGCGCCGGTTTCTATCCGGCAGCACCGGTTTCTTTCGCCACCCCGACACGCGAACAGGAAATCGACGCTCTGCAGGGACAGGCAAAATATTTTGAAGACGCCCTGTCGGACATCAAAAAGCGCCTGGGCGAACTGGAGAACCAAAAATAGTGCCGCGGGCAAAATCATCTCCGCCGGAAAAACGGGCGGGGCGGCTGATCTGCCGTACCGCCCGTTTGTTTAATATAAGATTGCAGGCCTTGACCAGGATCAATGACGTGCACAAAAAATACGATATGCTATAAAAAGAATGAATATCGCGCGGCGGATGATAAAGCGAAAAAGCAGGGCCGCCAGAAGGGGCGCCTCGCGGGCGCATGATAATTTCTCGTGCGGCGCCGGTGCGTAAATAAGCGGCTGTTCCAAGAGCATAGTGTTCAAATGGGCGAAATTACGAAGATCGGCTTGAAGTATTGCGGCGGATGCAAGGCTGAATATGACCGCGTCGCCTGCGTGGCGGCCATCACGGAAAGACTTGCAGGAAAAATTAAATTTGTCGCGCCCAATAACCGGCAGGTTTACGGGACTCTGATTGTCGCGGGGTGTGCTACTGCCTGTGTAAACACCAAGCCTTTTGCGGGACGACCACTTTGGATCATCACCAGCCCCCGCGAAGCGGACTTGTTTGTCCAATTGATGCAAAATCAGCAGGGCGGACACCCGGAGGCAAACAGACCATCACCGGCTTGCATCAGGCCACTTGACGAAAGCTAAACAGAGATTATTTTTTACATTAAGAAGAAAAGCAGAAAGGAAAGTATTATGCCGCTTTATGAATTCAAATGCAAAGACTGCGGCCTGAATTTTGATAAGCTCGTCTCCATTTCAGAAGCAGCAAAAAAACAGGTCTGCCCCCACTGCGGCGGAAAGAACACTAAAAAGCAGCTTTCCGTCTTCGCGGCCAAATCATCTTCGTCCTCGCTGGGCGCTCCTTCGGGCGGCTTTACGTGAGGGACAAACGGTTGCTGACCGCGGTCGCGGTCCCTAATCATTGTTCGGTCGGCTTGTAGATTTAAAGGCTTTCCGGATAAAACGCCCGATACGGAAACGGCCGCCCTGTTTAACGGGGCGGCCGGCAATGCATGTGTGCATCGATCCTGACTATGGCTTTGCCAAATACTTGAAGCTGTCCGAAAAAACATGACTTCGTATTTTCGGACAGCCTGAGTTACTCGCCTGCTCCACCACAGACACTGCTTGTTATTTCTTTTCACCTGCGCCTGTCTTGGCCACGGAGTCATCCTGTACGTCCACATCCCGTTTCCCTTTCAGGCATTCGCTCATGAACGCTTTGCGTTCATCCCCTTTTAGTGCTCTGGCTTTGGCCTCGGCGTTGCACGCCCTCATTTTCTCATACTGGGCCTGCTGTTTGGGGCTTGGCTCCTTTTTCGTCGCACTTGCCGCCAAAGCGCCGGATGCGATTAAAACAACGGCGGCCATCGATACTACAAATACGCTGATTTTGCTGCTCCTTTTCATACTTTCCTCCTTTAAAGTTAACTCAAGAAGCGCCGCAAACAACTGACAAAACTGAGCAAAGCAAAAAACGCTCAGTCTCCGGCTTCCTGGACAAAATAAACTTGCGTGAAAATCTTTAATTGGAAAACTGTGCTCTTTTAAAAGAGAGATGCTAAAATGTCAAGTAAAGTTTTAAAAATAATCGCCCGGCTTTTTTGCGCCGCAAGACAGGGTAAGACGAAGGGACAACTTCATCGCCGGGCACAATGGTTGTCTTACACAAACGCGTTAAATACGTCTGCTTTCCTCACGAACCAAGATACGGAGTTATTTCAGACGCTCCTCGGTAATGACCATTCCGGCACCCAGCGGGATGAAACGCTTTCCGTACTCGCGCGGGAATAATTTTCTGGCCCGCTCGCCGCTGCAGTGGGAGGGGGCGGCGTAGCGCACCCCCAGCGATTTAAACTCTGCAATGATCCCCAGGATTTCCTCATCCGTGTTATCCAGTATGTGAAATCCGCCCATTACCAGCGCGATCTTTTCTTCGGGGAAAAAGCCTTTTGCGGTTTGTACAATCATGACGATGCCCGGATGGGCACAGCCGGTGATGACCACAATACCCGCCTGCGTCTTCAGGACCACGGCCTGCTCCGGCGTGTGTCCGCCCATTTCACCTGTCGTAAAAAAACCCGGATAGATCTCACGCGGCCCGTCCTCCACCGATACTTTTATCCCGTAGCGCTTCATGTCCTGTTTAAAATGGCTGGAAAAAGATTTGGGCACCAGCGCTTCCAGACGGCGATTGACATCAACGATTGTATAAATACCGCCTGTGTGATCCCAATGCTGGTGTGAAATCATTAAGAGGTCAATGTCCGCTGGATCAATGCCGAGTCTTGCCATATTACGCGACAATACAAGACCGTCACTGCCGGTATCGAACAGGGTCGTTGTGCCGCGATGATTGATGAGACAGGAAAAGCCCCAACAGGCCTCCATATCATCGCGTGCTGTGTAGTTGTCGCAAATAACGGTCACAAGCGGGTAACTCCCGCCGGATGTCCTGGCTTTCATGGTATCTTACCTTTTCTTTCCGACGGCGTATTGCCGGAGCGCCTGGTGAAATGTTTTGGCGGCAAGGAGAGCACAGTGTTTGGATTCATCGGGCATGCCTCCCAGGTGTTCCAGAATCGTGCTCTGGCTGATTTTGAGGCATTCGCGCACCGCAGCCCCCTTGGCCATCACAGTGGCGGCGGAGCCGGCCGCGTGCGAGGTCATGCAGCCGTCGGTCGTATAAGTGATATCGACAATCTTATCGTTTTGGATTTTCAAAAACATCTCCATGGTGTCGCCGCAGGGCCCCTTGATTTTAGCATAGCCGTCGGGACGGTCCAGGATCCCGCAATTGCGCGGTGCGTTCCCGTAATCAATTACCCTTTCGGAGAGGCCGCCGGTAATCTTCTCCATCAGTAAGTCGATCATTTCTTTTTTGATCTGTTCGTCTGTCTTTTGTTTCTGTTGCACTTCTCAACTCCTGAAAAATAATCCATAGCCGGTCGCTTTCATTATATCGCGAAAGCCGCTTTTCTCAAAGGATCTGTTTGCCCGCATCGGGACCTGACTTGACGATATAGACACCTGTGATTTTTCCCACAATTGCCGACTTGGGTTTTAGCGTTGCCTTGAGGCTATGTACCCATTCCACATTGTGCCGGAAAATTTCTCCTTCAGTGTGGATGGTGATATCGGCCTTGACCTGGTAACCTTCCTTTTCTCCCCACCACGCCAGTGCGATTCTGGGGTTTTCCCTCAGGTTGGCCAGGGTTTTGCCAAAATACTGATCTGATATCAAAAGAGTTTCATCATCCAGAAATTTGACCGCGCCGATCGGCACGACATTGGGGAGACCGTCTTTCGACGCGGTGGACAAAAACATCAATTTAGTACCCTTTAGGCTGTCTTTGATCTCTTCGGTAACTTTAACCATTTTATGCCTCCTGATATGTAAGACCAAACGTCGCGCCCGGCTCTGAATTACAGATTTTTCAGCAACGATGCGGGGCCGCTCATGGTCAGATATAGTAAAAAAACAATCCCGATAACGATACGATAGTAGCCGAACACTTTAAAGCCGTGGTTTTGTACAAAGCGAACAAAAAGCATCACCGCAACCCAGGCGGAAAGAAAAGCTCCGATAAAGCCGCAGGCCAGAAGCATAATTTCAGCCGAACCGACAACAGCGTCTGTTTTCAGAAGATCATAGCCGGTGGCGGCCAACATCGTGGGCACGGCCAGAAGAAAGGAAAATTCTGTCGCCTGCTTTTTGTCCAGGCCGTTGAATACACCGCCTATAATCGTCGCCGCGGCACGCGACACACCCGGAATCATCGAAAGACACTGGATAAGCCCGATAAAAAAAGCGTTTTTATAAGATATATCCTCAGGTGCGGCATACCGGCTTTCGCGGGCGACCACTTGTTTGTCGATGGCAATCAGAACGATGCCACCCGCCACGAGCGCCAGCGAAACGCCCAGCGGGTTGAACAAATACGTTTTGATCGTTTTGTACGCCAGAAAACCGACTATTGCTGTCGGTATGAAGGCGATGCCCAGCTTGATATAGATTTGCCTGCTCTGAAGAAAACGCCTGTAATAAAGCATCACGATGGCGGCAATCGCACCCAGTTGAATCGCAATGGTAAAGGTTTTTACGAAAGCCTGATCATGGATTTTCATCATATAGGAGGCCAGAATCATATGCCCGGTCGAGGAGACGGGCAGAAATTCGGTGGCTCCTTCCACGATGGAGAGTATCACCGCCTGCACAATGTCCATATGGTTCCCCTTGAACTATTCGACGGTTTCGTCTATTATGGATTTGTATGATAAACAAGTTTTTTCTTAAACATCTAAATTAAACGGGCGGTATGTCATCAAAAAACAAAGCAAAAACGATAGTAAAAAAAACTGTTTTTCCGGGGACGGAAAAATTTGACGCTGACGAGGAACTAATTGATCTTCCGCCGGGCGGAGGATGAAACGCCGCCATAGAATCCGGGGCGGTACGCTTCCCGGACGATTTTTCCCGGTGGCTGCTGAAACTGCTGAAAAAGAGCCCAAAAGACCGGCATGAATGAAACTGTGCAAAAAAACCGGTCATCGCGCGCCTGTAAATGCTTTTGCCTCATTGAGGCGGGAAAGGCCGGAACGATTCATGGATCACTGTATCACATTTTGTCGGGCGCCTGAACTGGTTAACCCTTATATGCTGATCGGCTACCGTGGCTGGCTCAATGCCGGCGAGATCAGCGCCGGCTCCATCGACTATCTGCGCCGGCTGCTCGGTGCACGCAGATTCGCCTACATCGAACCGCAAAGCTTTTATATCTGGCAGGTTCCCGGCTACGACCCGTCACAGATCATGAGACCTTACACGGTGGTGGAAGCGGGCATCGTAAAATCCGTTGGTGAGCCTACCAACGATTTTTATTTCTGGAAAAGCGCCGCCGGAAATGATCTGATTCTTTTTACCGGCCATGAGCCGAACCTGGCCTGGCCGCAGTTTGCAGCGGCCATTTTGAGCGTGGCAAAGCGTTATCATGTGCGACGGCTCTTCACGCTGGGTGCCATTTTCGACCGTGTTCCGCACACGCGGGAAACAGGGTTTTATGCCGTGCTGAGCCTGGCGGAAATGAAACGGGAATTCCATCAATTCCCCCTTTTGAGCTATTCAGGCCCATCGAGCTTTTCCACTTTGCTCATGGATTATGCGGCCAGGGAAAATCTTGAAGCCGCCAGTATCGTTGCCCGCATACCGCCTTATATCCAGACCTTCAATGAAAAGATCGCCTATGAGGTACTCAGCAGGATACTTGCTCATACCTCGCTGGACATCGACCTTGGTGATCTGAAAAAAACCGGCGACATGGTAACAGAGCTGATGAACAGGGATTTCCGGCAGAGCAAAGAATCCATGGCCCATCTTCGCAAGCTTGAAGAGCTCTACGACACAGCATCTCTGCAGGGCCACGGCCTTCACGAGGCGGCCATCAGCGAACTGATGCAGGAGATGGTGGTCGCGAAAAAAGGTGGCCGCAA
>Ga0208939_1002905_pt1 | contig 11708 bp, 20 predicted proteins | sample AD_STIC12_MetaG_FD_184437 | JGI IMG/M metagenome (GOLD analysis project Ga0208939, IMG submission 184437) | Active sludge microbial communities of municipal wastewater-treating anaerobic digesters from USA - AD_STIC12_MetaG (SPAdes) (version 2) | ecosystem: Engineered > Bioreactor > Anaerobic >...
ATCCACGAGCTGACCCCAAGTCGGAGAGACACCCAAGAGATATTAAGATTGCTGAAGGAGATGTACAACCATGATACCTAATCGAATGAGACCTGAAGATAAACACTGTGGCCCCGTAGCTTTAGCCCTTAGTCTAGGGGTTACACCTGAGGAAGTCATGCGGAACTGGCCAACTAAGTGGTCAGACCCTACGTCTGACAGAAAGTACCTTTGCTGGCCCATAGACACCCCGTGGCTGCATCGTGAGTATGTCGAAGAGAAACTTGGTCGACCTTGGATTCTCAAGCCCAAGGATGCCCCTCTGGAGAGCAACAGTATAGCTCTGGTTCATAATGTTACCCTGGGAAATCCCTGGTGGAAAAATCTATGGGATGGCTTCTGGGGGCAACACTGGGTGTTGGTTTGGGATGTAACCAAGGATTATGTAACTGTAGACTGGGGAACCGAGAGTTCCTCCATAAAGATATTCACCAAGGAACGCTTTGAATTTATGACCAAGGGTTCCTGGCCTTACTGTGTATATAAGATCGGAGGATAACACAAATGGCTGAAGCTGATTGTCGTTACCACGTAGACCACGAGACACGCATCAAGAATCTTGAGGAAGACGTAAAGAGCATTAAGGATGCTAAGATAAACCCTGCTGTATGGGTGGGTCTCTTTGGTTTCTTTGGTACAATCTTCAGTGTCATAGGAAAGATACTTGGTGATATCCTTCAGGTCTACCTTACTAAGTAAAATCTAATAGGAAGCCCGTGGTTGAATCCTTAGAACCTTTGGAGGGTATTTGCCCTATAAGATTCTACGGATTCAACCTTGGGTCGTTTCCGGCCAAAAGAAGGGTACTTTATGACAACACGAGATGAACGAAAGTCAATAGACAATGAAGTTGATTCATTACTTGAACAATTAAAACTTGAGGTAACCAAACAGCTCCTTGAAAAGGTAAGGGAAGGTGAAGACCTAAGGGCTGCCATTGATTGGCTCAAGACAAATAAGAGGTCAGTTACTGAGGAAAGAATCCTTGGCTCTGACAAGAATCCTACGGACTACCTTGATTCTCTTATTGAGGATCTTGGCACCCAGATGAAAGATAGAAGGAGAACATAATAGATGCCTCCAATTCCCATTGAGGAACTTCTGCAACGTAATGAGACCTTCACATATAAAGAACTTGTCAATGACTTCAGGGTTTACCTGATAGTTAAGTGGCAGTGGTTAGGTCTACCGAAACCTACGAAACTACAACTGGAGATCGCTGAGTTCCTCCAGTTCGGTGGAGATAGAATCCTGGTGGAGGGCTTCCGAGGTGTAGCCAAGACTTGGATAACTGCCAGCTTTGCTGAATGGAACTGGCTGAGGAATCGGGACTTCAGGTTCATGATTGTCTCAGGTAACCAAAAGAAAGCTGATGAAATATCTCTGTTTATAAAACAATCCATAGATGGTTTCCCTGTGTTGTCTCCACTCAAGTGGGCTGACTGGGAGAAGCAACATGTACGCTGGGGTATCCAACAATTCAATATCAAGGGTGCGCCGCCTGATGTAGCACCTAGCTGTAAGGCTGCATCCATTGGATCTATGCTTACAGGATCACGTGCTCACTTCATAGTGGGAGACGACGTGGAGACTCCTAACAACTCGGACACCGTGGAAGCCAGGGATAAACTGCTGGCTCAGATCGGTGAGTTTGAATCCATACTGTTACCTGGTGGTAAGGTATTACTGTTAGGCACTCCACAGTCAGAGGAATCAGTCTATGGGGTTATGACACAGCGAGGTTACAATACTCGGATATGGCCGGTAAGGGTTCCTGAGGAAGACAAGATAGAACGCTATGGAGGTAACCTGGCACCCTCGATACTTAAGATGGCAGCTAATGGCGATTATGGTCTACCTACTGAACCTAGAAGATTCCCTGAGGAGGTCTTGATCCAGAAGGAAGCAGGGCAGACAAAAGTCTCCTGGACTCTCCAGATGATGTTGGATGCTACCTTGTCTGATCTTGAGAGATACCCGTTGAAACTCAAGGATGTCCTAGTAACAGGACTTGATCCTGCCAGAGGGCCGATGTCCATAGTGCATAGTGCGCTAGACAAATATAAAGCTACTGATATTCCCTCCTGTGGGTTTTCTGGAGATTATCTGGTGGCACCTATGTTTGTATCTGAGGACTGGAGAAAGTACGAGAGAGTCTACATGATGATAGATCCCTCAGGCCAAGGCACAGATGAAACGGTGTGGATTACCGTGGGTACTCTCAGTGGTAGATTCTTTGTCTTAGACATACAAGGATCTACTGATGGTTACTCAGAGCAAACACTTGAGAGAATTACCCAGACAGCCAGAGAGTACAAGGTTAACGAGATAATCTTTGAGGATAACTTTGGGTCTGGGATGTTCGGGGTTATCCTTGGACAACACATGAAGTTAAAATATCCTGTTGGGATTACGCCTAGGAAAGCCAAGGGACAGAAGGAGCTGAGGATATTGGATACCCTAGAGCCACTGCTTAGAGCCCATAAGTTAGTTATTGACCATGGTGCTGCTACCAAGGACATACGGGATACAACCGAGGACAGGAGTTACAGTTTGTTCCACCAGCTCACACATGTGACTAGGGAACGTGGGTGCCTAAGACACGACGATAGACTTGATTGTCTAGCTCATGCCATAGCCCATGTGCAAGATGTGGCTGGGGTTAACTCTGAAGAAGCCCTGCAGATCGCACAGTATGAACAGAAGGCTAAGGCTATAGATGATCTGTTGGCCTATAGTATGTCCTTCAGCTTTGAAAAACCTGGGACTATCCCAAGTAACTACCAGCATAAGGTAGACCTACTTGAACTTAGTAGACCAAAGTTATTCTTTAATAATAGAAAGAAGAGATAACCTATATGGAAAGTTACGAAGGAGTTATTCTTCCACTAGTATTAAGTGCTGGGCATAATCCTAGTGCTAAGGGAGCCAGAGCACTTGGGTATGTTGAGCATGACCTTACATGCCTTATGGTTGGTTTAATGACTGAGGAATTTGAAGCTATGGGTATCCCAATCATTATAGTTGATCCTATGATGAAACTTCAGGAACGCATTGATTGGGTTCTGAAGAATCACCCTAAGTCCTTGGCTCTTGAGGTACATTTCAATACCTTCAATGGGGCTGCTGAAGGAACCGAAGTATTCTATAAGGCTGGAGACATGATAGGGTTTAACTATGGTAGACGTTTTCTTAGTAATGTTTCTAAGGAGTTGAATCTTAAGAACCGTGGAATGAAGTTGGCTAGTGCCAGTGCCAGGGGATCTTTGGCCTGGACTTCCAAGCTGAACCACGGGTTACTTTGGGAGGTATGTTTTATGGATAACCCTGAGGACTTGGGTAAGATTTTACCACTTGGGGGTATTATTTCTAAGGTATGCGTGTCTCATCGGAGAGCCCTCATTTCATCCCCTTCTTAGGACATGAGTCACCAACTCGACCTTCCAGAGGGTGAAGGGATTAAAGACTAAAGATAACCTTAGGATACCTTAGGGTATCTTAGGGTATCCTAAGGTAACTCTAGTTTTAATCCTAAGGTATCCTAAGGTTACCCTTGGTCTGACTTAGTGGGGTGTCCCATGGTAAACCAACCTCACATGGGGTATTCCACGGGTAAAATATCCTAAGACCAAGGGCAGTATGGGTAAAAAATCCCTAAGAAAGAAAATAACAAAGGGTAAATCTCCGGTAATAAACAATAACCATGTCTAAAGTCCACCTCAAGTGGAGCCCATGGACTACCCTAAGAGCCCCACAGTTGGACGTTGTGGGGTGTCTAGGGGTGCCCATGGGGTGTTTCCGGTGTTAATCTACAGTAATAATCAACAGGAAGAATACATAAAAAGGGGATACGGTGGATTTTGATCCAGGGATTTTCTAGGGTACTCCTCGTACCCTCGGAAACCCTCTCCCCCCCAGTATCTCCGAGGGTAGTACCCCCTGATTAACCGTGGGTTTCCGAGGGTTACCCTCGGAAACCCGCTGATAATGTGGGTCTCCGGATGCACCACGAGAACAAAGAATCCGCTGTTGATGCGGGTTCTGGGGGTACTCTCCGAAAAATACAAGGTTCCTACACATGGACACTCCCGACCCCGTGGAAATTCTGAAGGGTACAACGGGAAACGATGGTTTGATCGAGGTTACAAAGGGGCTATTCTCTGGAATCCGCTGGTAGAGCGGGTTCTGGGGGATAGCCCCTTTTTTACGCTAGTGATACCAAAGTAGTATCCTTTGTAAAACCCACTGTTCATCGTATGTACCATAGTACCCTATGGTAAACCAGCATGAACAAAGGATTTCAAGCGATTATACCTTTGATACCCTTTGATACCGCAAGGGCACCATCGTACCCTATTGCCAACTTTGGTTGTACGAAAGTTTAACATGGTACCCTACACCAATTCGTTGTACGGCAGGGTGCACGCCACGAAATTATTTTTTCGTTGCAAACTCGCATCTGGCGCGGCTTTCACGCATGTTTCGCGTTGTTCGAAAAAAAATTTTGTTGACATTCGCAGGTTGTACGTGATTTAATGCAAGCACGTTCAGCGGCCGCGCTCGCTGGCGAATACAGCAGGGAGATACCCAACATGACCAGACAGGATAGGTTAGAGTTACTGAAGAAAATAGGCAAGAAGGCACAGGAACAGAGAAGTATGGAAATACGAAGGCAGGAAAGAAAAGGAGAGAAGAAATGACACAGGAATTACAGATAGCACTGAGTAAAGTCTACGGAGTCAGAGCAATAGCCAGACTGGCCAAAGCCATAGCCCGAGGGGAACAGGGGGGTAGAATACCCTACACCATGCTACTCTGGGCTATAACAGACGGAGTCTTGCGGATAGTCCCACTCTGACCCCGCCGAAACCCCGGAGTAATCCGGGGTAGCCACAGGGGGAACTGTGGCCTGACGAGGGTATCCCCAGCCACAGGGGGATACCGGCGGTAGCCTGCCCGTTACGCAACGGGTATGCTACGGCTGCTGACTGAGGCAGAAAGGAATAACTGAATGGCGAGAAAACTCAGGGTATATCCCTGACAAGTCCTGATAGCCCGATGGCAAGGGCAACTCAGGCGGCACCCGCAGCGGCAACAAGCGGGCTACTCGGCGGAGTAGAGGGCACCACGGACACGGTGGAGAACCCCTTCAGGTCTGGCATTGCGCTTAACCCAAGTGGGAAAGTATAGACCTGTATAAGTCCTGTATTCACAGGCAAAACTTCAGCACCCAGGGAAGGACGTATGGTGAGGAACCACGGATTACGCCTGGATACTGACGGCTCAGCGACGACCCTTGTCACCATGCGAGGGTAGCCCTTCGATCCCGGCTGAGTCCCTATGCCAAGGGAATCAGGTGTCTACGCTTTTGGACACCTGAGGACTGTAACTAGGGAAGACTGGCGACAACAGACCACCTCCACGTGGTGCCAGTTGGGTAATTCCAAGAGTCTGTTATCACCACTGGTTTACAGTGGTAAACACAAGCCCTATGATACAAAGGGATACGTATCAGGGGCTATATCAGGAGGTATCCCACATGAGATATTCTAACGACATCGTCCTCAGTTCCGATTCAATCAATATTCTCCGGTCTAACCTCAAGACCATCAACGCCAACAGCCCCGAGGTTCTCTCGGGGGTCTGGCGTGGCAAGGCCGCCAGGTTGACTGGGGACGAGACTGTCAGCACTACCCCTGACAGAAACTACTGTGGCTACCGCCCAGTAGATCAGGCACCCGTCGAACTCTGGGTATTCGACGGGGACAGAATCCAGTGGGAGTCGGGGACTCCCGACTATTACGAGTGCCTGTGGATAAACAGGTAACTCACAGACAGAAAGGCCGAAACACCGGGGGCAACCCCGGTGTCCACCAGTTATGCTGGTGCTGATGAGGCCAACCCATCGCTGTGCTTTGGGCACCCACAGAAAACCATTAGTCACCCCAAGGGATCAGTCTCTTGTCTGGGGTGACACTAGGAGAACTCACTATGTCTAGCTTAACAAACTTCACAGCCCTTGTGTTCGGAGTTAAGAACCTGGGGGACAGCATTGTGTCCCTCGTCAGAGACCACGGGATGCCCGAAGAGGGCATCGAGAGCTATCACTGCGGGTGTGGCTGCTGCTCACCCGAGTGGATACTCAGTGAGGCAGCCGAGGCGCTGCCCACCGACGAACTTGAGGGGCTCGTGAAGTCCCTCATCATCAGCCCTACCCTGCGGAACCATCAGGTTCTCCACAGGGCAGCAGCCCTCGGAGCCATCACCCTCAGTGGTGACCCCGAGGACATCCACGGCTGGAACTGGACTCCAGCTGGTCTGGCTGTGGCCAAGTGGGTCGTCGGGGACATGCACTCCGACGGTCTCATCTGTCCCGACTGTGGGACAATCCTTGGAACCCTCAGTTCCTCGGATCACCGGGTCTTCTGCTGCTGGGATAGAGCAGCAGACCTCAGCCTCATCAGGGATGAGGACACAGGGGAGTGGAGTTCCCCTGAGGGATTCCAGTGGAGGCATACCTTCGGGGTGCGTCTCCCCAAAGAACTCCGCTAAGGCAGACCGGAGTGACTCCCGACTATTACGAGTGCCTGTGGATAAACAGGTAACACTCACAGGCCGAAACACCAGAGGTCACAAGTCTCTGGTGTCCACCAGTTACGCTGGTGCTGATGAGGCCATCAGATTCAAAAGGTATGGAGGTTCTCATATGAGAATAATCACAGTAAAACCGGGGACTATCACCCCAACAACCACCGCTTCCCATCAGGAAGCAACCCCAGCTCTCAGGGCTAAGCACCCAGGAGAGAGAGCTACCAAGGATCTCTATCTGGGGCGCATCAAGTCCCACCTTGACCGTCTGAGGGATCATCTCAGAGCGGGGGATAGGCGACTGGTATCCCCAGAGGCTCTGCTCTGGGCAGACCGGGCGTTCCCCAGTAAGACGAATACCCTCGATGTTCTTCGGGGTATTGAGATGACTCTTAGCCGAGGGGTTCCACCCCTGCCTCAGAATCTCAAGGAGCAGGAGAGGCTCCGATCACTGGTCACTCAGTGGCATCAGAGAGCAAAAGCCCTATGGGCACGTGGTGACGGGGCACAGCTCCCAAGAACTGCCTATGACGCCGACCTCAAGATCAGGAAGGGGATAGATGCCCTCACGAATCAGGAACTGAGTGACTTGGTTGTCGCTCTGGGGGGCACCAAATGAGGGAAGAACTCCGGCAGATCATTGCCGAGGTGTGCCTTCAGGTTCTGGCCGCCTCGGTTCCCACCCTATTCATCGTCGGTGTCATCATCGCCGACAAGCTACTACCATAAGGAGACAACCCATGACTAACATTTTCCATGTATTTGATACCCTGAGGTCTGACCTATGGAACCTTCACCCTAAGGATAGACTATCAGCCACTGCCCGTATGCTAGGGAGACCAGCCCTGGTGGCTGACCCTCTGTATCGCCAGGCGTTCTCCGACTGGAGACGGGGGGTATCATTATGAGATACCTCGCAGTGCTCGCCTATACCACGGGGGAAGCCCCGATCAGTCAGCTCACCCACTGGTTCCTGAAAGTCCCATCATCGGAAACGTTGATGGAATGTCTCGATGGTTGCTTTGAGTCCATCATACTGGTGGATACCCACACGGGTAACACCCTGGCCTACTCCCATTACGACGAGATCGTGTGGATTGAACAGGAGGAAACAGCATGATACACCTCGGATCACCTGCTGTAGATCAGCAGACACCCCGGTATCTCTATGTCTACGTCATGGCTACAGCACCTATCGACAACCCCAAGCTCGTTGGGTTCAAGAGCATGGAGATACTGGCTGAGACTGAGGATCAGGCCTACATGTTGGGCTTGGCCTCAGATACTATGATGCTACCAGAGGGACACATGTTCCTCAATGACTACGTGCATGAGGTGAAACCATGAAAGACTATCTCCTGACTATCACCGAGGTTCTCACTAACCTCTATGGTATCCGCATCAGTAACCGGGTGACCCATCAGCTCCGAGATGGTATCACCATGGGTGCCTTCAAATATCGGGGAATCCAGTATAACTGGGTGCTCCAGGGTATGACACTAGAGGTCACGCCCTCTGTCTAACATCAGTTACCTGAGGTGCCCACCTATGGTGTGCATCGGTGGTTCGACTCCACGGCACCTCAATCTTTACCCTTATCTAACAGAAGGAGAACCATATATGAATAACTATAGAAATACTCCGTTGTATAACAACATCCCCTGGGTGTTCGATCGAACACCAATTATAAACCTAGTATGGCCGGAGAAACCACAGGTTCAAGAGGGTGGCATGAGACCTCACATTCTAGTAGGATTCCCTAGCTACCTGGTGGATGCCTACCAAAATTACATGGAAAGGATACCTATACCCACAAGAGTTCCTTATATAGAAATTTGTGGGTATGGTGACAACTGGTTCTCTATGTATATAAAATTAGTGGGGGAATACTTAGATACTCTCTCCGAGGTCACAAAGCAGCTTCTCAAAAAAACCATGGAGATCTATGTTGATAAGAAAAATCCCAAGGCTACCCCATGGCAGTCGATCAGGGTGGCCTATCACGCCTGTCCATACAGGCTGGTCACCAAGAAGCCCCGGATGACCTGTAGTCTAACCTATTTTGCTCAGAAATACATGGGCTTCACCCCCACAGATGAGTGGTTAAAACAAGTCTATTGTGTAATCACAGGAAATTTATCCTTAAAGTTTGGAAGCCTCAAGTTTCACCTCAAGAACGGTGGTGATGAAGATGCCTATGAGGTATTCTCAAGAGTCTACACCAATGTAAACGAAGAGGGTATGGAAGCTTCATACCCATCTGTCGATGGCTCCTGTATGAGGAAATACAAATGGACAACATGCAGAGGAAGCATCGGGGTAGAGGGATGTGCATTCAAACACCCTGTGTATTCCTACTGCGTCCCTCAGCTAGGCCTTGCCTGGTTGGAGGATAAACAAGGATTCACCACTGCAAGAACTTTGGTGAACCTTGAGAGTAAGGCAATCCACCGTGTCTATTCCTCAGCACCAAAAGGCTTCGACCAAAACTATGCTGACCAACAGGCTGACTACCTACTTCAACAGTTGGAATTACAAGGTTTCAAGAGAGCATGTGATACTCTTGATGGAGTTCAACTGAACCTCCAGTGGTATGATGATGAGCAGGTGGTAGCCCCTTACTTGGATGGGGGCTACAATTTCGTTACTGCTGATGGGATATGCACTAACGATGACAGTTATGCCTTATGGGACAAACACAATCCACCAGTACAGAACCTCCTTAGGAGGGAGGTTACATGCTATAGTTGTAATGACAGAATTGATGAAGATGATGCACGAGAAGTGAACGGTAACTGGTATTGTGAGGATTGTTTTGATAGAAACTACAACATTTGTAGTGGCTGCGATGAATACATCCACACAGATAATACCTACTTCGCTCCAAGTGGACAGCCTTTATGTCGACACTGTTTTGATGAACTTTACGCACAGTGTGATGCCTGTGGTGATGCCATTCATAATGAGGATATCATGCAGGGGACTGATAATAATAGTTATTGTCCCTCCTGCTTTGAGGATAGATTCTATGTATGCTTTGACTGTAATGAACCTTACAGACTCACCGAGGAATACTACACCAATGACTATGGCGACCGCGTATGTGAACACTGCTTTGAACTATCATACTGTCACTGCTCTAGTTGTGGTGAAGTAGAAGACCAAAACTCCCTCAACGAAGATAACTTATGTAGAAGATGTGCCCACAAGGAGGCTGCTAATGAATCTTAAAAGGTTACTTACCTTACTGTCTAAACCCCGTGGCAACCCTCAGATTGCTGAGGTTGCCATCCGGCAGTTCCTCAAAGACATACCCACTACCTGTATTGCAGGTAACTTCATGGCCGTGGTAGGCGAAGGAGCTACCACGATCTTTATAGCCCACTATGATACTGTTGATCCGATGGACTGTTACCAGGATAAACACCTGGCTTGGAAGAACAAGGAGAAGACGCTTCTTGGATTATCCAAAGACGACAAGAGTGGCGCACATTGTCTAGGGGCAGACGATGGAGCTGGCTGTGAGATCCTCGCCTGTTTATATGAGGCAGGCGTCCCTGGTATCTACCTCTGGACAGCTGAGGAAGAAACTGGGTGCCTCGGAACCAAACGCTTACTTAAACAGTTCCCTGCCATCACGGAGGGTATCAATCGTGTGGTGTCCTTCGATAGAAAAGGCACCACGGATATCATAACTGAACAGTCTTTTGGTATAACAGCCAGCGATACGTTTGCTCAAGCCCTGGCTGTCGCACTCTGTATGAACCATGCGCCTAGTCCTTGGGGTTCCTACACAGATAGTAATGAGTATGCCTCCCATGTTCCAGAGTGCACAAATATCTCAGTGGGGTATAAGGCTGCCCACACAAGACACGAGACACTGGATACAGAATATATGAGGCAGTTAATAGCCCGCCTTGTAACCATACAGTGGGAGGATCTACCCACTGTTCGAGATCCTAAAGCATTCCATAAAGACTGGAACGCTGAAGACATATGCTTTGATGATCCCTACCTTGTCTACATGTTTTTATCAGACATGGGGTTAACCGAGGAACTGGAGGCTTATGCACGGTGGTGAAAAAATCTATAAAGAAAAAGAAACAGAAGGAGGAAGTATTCCACTGTTATACAACCCCTTCCTCTCATAAGGAAGAGGAGTGCCCACAGTGTGGGCTACAGGTTCACAAGGGTAAATCTTGTGAACGTTGTGGAGGAGAAAAACCCAGTAACCCGTGCCCCTTGTGTGGGGCACACCTGTTCGGGGACATCTGTGGATGGTGTCTCTATGGAAGGAACAAAGTATGAAACTTACAGTGACCCAGACCAACCACATCATGAAACGTCTTAAGGTAGTAGCTCAGGAAACCCTCAATGAGATACTCCCTCAGTTACAGGAACAGATAGTTCCTCCTCGTATTGATGAGGAAAAAATAACTAAGTATTTAACTAAGATGGCCTACGATAAACCACAGGCCTTGGTTAACATGTGTCTGAAGTGGGCTATGGGTATGGAACCTAAGTTTCTCCACACCACCAAGAGAAAAAGAGCTGAGGGTTTCAACCAGTTTAACGAACTAGCATCTCACATGAGATCCGAGGTAGACAAGTTGTTATTCAACGTAGAGACTCAGCTACTATGGGATGACGACTGGAACTCAGAGTATCCTGAGTTCCTTGAGGTGGAGCTGGTGAATGATATCCTCAATATTTTAAACGGAGGTGACGATACCACAGACCACGAAGTCGACCATTAAGACCAAGGTTATTATCCGTGGGTAATCCCCGGACATAGGTTATCTAAAGTTTACTCCTTAGAAAATAACAATCTAAGGCTATAACTTAAGTTAAACTAAAGGAGACCTAAGATGGATATTGAAACTCAGATTAAACTAGAAGAGCTGTGGATATCTGAGGGCACCACAGTCTTCCACAATAACTTCAGTAAGATGCCTTTCAGTGATACAAGTCCAGGTGCTTATATACTGGGGAAATCCTTGGGTGACCTAGTTCAAGGTATCCAAGGATTCCTAGAGAATCACACCTTTAAAAATAAATTACACCAGGGTGTCTTTATGTGT
>Ga0208939_1002907_pt1 | contig 11698 bp, 18 predicted proteins | sample AD_STIC12_MetaG_FD_184437 | JGI IMG/M metagenome (GOLD analysis project Ga0208939, IMG submission 184437) | Active sludge microbial communities of municipal wastewater-treating anaerobic digesters from USA - AD_STIC12_MetaG (SPAdes) (version 2) | ecosystem: Engineered > Bioreactor > Anaerobic >...
TGTACGAGTCGCCAAGCTGTTTGTCCGCGCCGACATCAATCGTACGGATCGTGACTGGCATGCCCTGCATGCCCTCAACCGCGCGTCTGTAGGCCTGGTACTGTTCTTCTTCATCGGGTAACTCACCCTGCCGACCCATGAACAGAAACTCACTGCGGAACAGCCCTACACCCACGGCGCCGGCCTTGACTGCTCCGATGGCATCTTCCGGCATTTCGATGTTGGCCAGCAGCTCAACTTTCTGGCCATCCAGCGTCACCGCTGGCGTGTGCCGCAACCGGGACAGGCGACCACGCTCCAGTTCGCCCTGGCGCTGCTTGAAGCCGTATTCAGCAAGGATGATGGGCGACGGGTCCACGATGACCACGCCGGCATCACCGTCGATGATGACCCAGTCATCCTGACGCACCAGATGGCTGCTGGAACGGGCCCCGACGACGGCGGGAATGTCCAGGCTGCGAGCCACGATGGCCGTGTGGGAAGTCTTGCCGCCCACGTCCGTCACAAAACCCGCAAACACGCTTTGCTTGAACTGCAGCATGTCCGCGGGAGACAGATCGTGTGCCACCAGAATCAGCGGCACGTCCACTGTGTCATCCAGCAGCAAGTCCTGCTGCGAGGTCTTGCGCTGGCTGCGCGTTGACACCGGCGCAATGGGTGAGGCCACACCCTTCATGGCAAGCAGTACTTTTTCGGTGATCTGTTCGAGGTCGGCCTTGCGTTCACGCAGGTACTCGTCTTCCATCTCGTCGAACTGGCGTGCAATCACCTCCAGCTGGGTGGTCAGCGCCCACTCAGCGTTGTACAGCCGGTCCGTGATCCAGTGTTTGACGCCACCGATGAGTTCTTCGTCCTGCAGCAGCATCAGGTGAACGTCGAGCAGGGCCGTCAGCTCATGCGGCGCCTCTTTGGGCCCCATGAGGGACACGCTTTTTTGCAGACGGTGAATTTCATCGACCACGGCGTTGCGCCCCGCCCGTACGCGGTCAATTTCAGACGCCACCTGCGACGGCTGGATGAAATAGTGCGCCACATCCACGCGGCTGGAAGCGACCAGCACGGCGCGCCCGATGGCAATGCCCCGGGCGACAGCCAGACCGTGGATGGAGAACGTCAAATCACTCGCCCTCGCCGAACTTGTCGTTGATCAGCGCCAAAAGGGAATCCATCGCTTCCTGCTCGCGGTCGCCATTGGTTTCGACCTCCACGGTCGAGTCCAGGCCAGCGGCCAGCATCATCACGCCCATGATGCTCTTGGCGTTCACCCGGCGCGAACCGCGGGACATCCAGACCTCGCATGGGAAACTGCCCGCCAGTTTGGTCAACTTGGCGGAAGCCCGGGCGTGCAGGCCCAGCTTATTGCTGATGGTCACGGTGCTCTTGATCATTGTTTCTTTTTGCCTGATTTTGGGGTGCGGTCACGGCGACCTGCATGACACCTTGCGAGCCGCCCGCCATGGCGCGCGCGGCCAGCAGGTCCAGCGTTTCGTGGCGGTAAGTCATGGTGCGCAGAAGCATGGGCATGTTCACGCCCGCGATGAGTTTGGAGTCGATGCCATCAACCAGCTTTTGCGCGATGTTGCATGGCGTCGCACCGAACAGGTCGGTAAACAGCAGCGTCTGCTTCGCACCCATGCGGGTCATCAACGCGCGTGCCTGCTCCAGCGAGGCTTCGGGCGACACATCGGGCAGCACATCCAGCGCTTCAATATCGGCCGCTGCCGCGGGGAACACGTGCAGTACGCACTGGCGCAGTGCACTGGCCAGCGGGGCGTGGGCAATGATGAGGGTCGCGATCGTCATGATGAGCGTTGATTATGGCTTTTGGATGCCCAAAAATAGGCGTACGACAACACGCCACACCCCAAATAGACCCCAAAAGCCAGCTGAAAAGACAACACTTCGCCAAAGCCCAGTGCACGAAACCCGTCAATCAGCAGGCCCACACCCCACTGAATCACGAACACGCCCAGGAAAATAACCAGGTTGTACGCCGACAACGCCCGCCCCGCCAGCGCGCTGGGAAAAGCCATGGCGACTGCCGGCTGGGACAGTGAAACAAAGGTACAACTCATGCAATACAGGGCCCAGAGCACACCAGCCCATGCAGATATTGCGTGGTCAGCTATGATAATAATAGCAAGAATTACGAAACTCAGCGGCAGGCCCCACATCATCAGCCGATCCGCACTGATGCCACGACGCGTGAGCCCGGGGTTCACCAGCCCCCAGGTCCAGAAGGTGCACAACATGGCCACATTGATCCAGAAGAGCCCTGTCGCGGCCTGCAGTGGCGAGTAGCCCGCAATCTTGATCATCCACGGCGCCGCCCACAGGGTCTGCATGGCGACCAGACCACCGTAGCAAAAAAAACCCATGGGTACCATCTTGCGGAAGTAGGGGTGCGCCCAGATGGCTGCATACCCAGCCGGCTCCGGGTGGGGCGGCTCAGTCAAGTTCGGCGCAGTATCCCAGCGCGGAACCTGCCAGGCGATGACCGCCATGGCCAGCAAGACAAATAGTGACAGCCCCCAGAACAAGGGGCGCCAGCCGGTGACCGGCATCAGCCATTGAACAGGCAAAGTGGAAGCAACCATGCCCAGTGAACCGGTCATCAGCATCCAAGAATTGCCCCGCAACTGTGCGGCTGGCGCAAACCAGCGGCGGTAACCGGTGAGTGGCGCCATCAGACAGGCGCTGACGCCCACGCCACACAACACCCGCGCCGCCAGCAGGCCTGAAAAACTGGTGGCTACTGAGAACGCCAGGCAGCCCACCACTGCAACGGCAAGAAAACAAAGAATGACGCGCTTGGGGCCATGGCGATCCAGCCAGGTGCCCAGCGGTAACTGCGTGAGAGAAAAACCGAGGAAATACCCGCCGGCCAGCAAACCCAGGTCACGCGCCTGAAGCGCGAACTCCTGCGTGAGCGTGGGCGCCAGTGTGGCTGTGATGGCCCGGATCAACGCCGACAAAAAGTACGCAAAGGCAAATGCCAGAAAGACCAACGAGGCGGCACGACGACCGAGCTCCGTCGCTGGCGGCAGCGACGCTGAAACTGTCGTTTCAGGCGTCATTGAAGGCGAAATCCGGTAAAAAACGCATCAGCTGCTTCCGGGTTGAGCTTAGCAGCGTACATGACGGCATGAAAGACCTGAGCACCCCGAATAAACCACACACCCTGCGCAACCACGGCCCGACCATCCGGCTGCGTGCCTTGCGCCTGCAGCTGCACGGCACCCGTCGCGCCAACGACACCCTTGATATTCAACGGGCTCTGCAGGTTTTGCGTGGCCCGCATGTTGCCCAGCATGGCCGTTTGCCACTGGGCCTGCACGGCTGCTGCCTGTGTGGCATCCGGCAAATCAGCGTAAGAAACGGCAAACGTAGCGGAATCTGCCTCGCACCCCATCATGTGCATCGAGAGATTTTGCCCTGCCAGCGTCACTGACCGGGTGCCCTGGTCAGGCTTGCACGGCAGCATGGCCACCAGTGCAGAGGGTTCCAGGCGAACTTCACGCCAGTTCAGCGCAGGGCTGCAGGCCGTCAGCGCGAGGCAACCCGCGACGATCCAACCTCTTGAAATCACCCACACAGCCGGGTTACTTGATCGCGCCAAACACCTTTTTAAGGATGGCGCTCCCAGTACCGACAGGGTCCTGGCGGATTTTCTTTTCTTCCTCGCCAATCATGAAATACAGGCCGTCCAGCGTCTTGCCGGTGACGTATTGCTGGATATTGGCGTCTTCCTTTTTCACCAGGCCCATTCCCGCGGCCTTGCCGGCAACCTGGTTGTATTTCGCGGCCAGACCGACCTTTTCGGTAGCCTTGGTCACCACCGGCAGAAATTTCACGCCCAGTGGATCGCGGGTTTTTTCAGCAAAAAAGCCGGTCACCGACGTATCGCCACCTGCGAGAATTTTTTTCGCATCCGTCACGCTCATCGATTTGACAGCGCCTACCAGCAAGTCTTTGGCCATCGGCACAGCGGTTTCGGCCGCGCGGTTCATGGACGTGACCAACTCATCTACCCGTTTGCTTTGGCCCAGCGTTTTGAGCAGTTTGGCGGCGTCGTTCAGAAAACCGGGCAGTGGAATGCGAACTTTTTCGTTTCCAAGGAATCCATCTGTTTTGCCCAGCAGGCCAACGGCTGCCAGTGCACCTTTTTCGAGCGCGGTCTTGAGTCCTGATGAGGCTTCTGCATTCGTGAGGTCACCCAGCGAGAGCGCATGTGCCCTTGCATGCGTCAGCAAGATCAATGCAGCCACCGAAGACCCGCAAGCACCGTTAAACTGTCGACGATCCATGAGTAAACCCTTGAAATGAAACGAAGTTTATATCTTGCCGCCGCGGCCGTCGTTTTGGCAATCGGGACTGCCACTTATATCGGCGCTGGCTCAACCGCAGCACCCCAGTCCACGTTTGTGCTGCTGGACGGCTCGACCAGGAGCACTGCCGACCTGAAAGGCCGGGTCACACTGGTGAATTTCTGGGCCACCAGCTGCGTCACCTGCGTGGCCGAAATGCCCAAAGTGATCGCCACTTACGACAAATACCATGCGAAAGGTTTTGACACGGTGGCCGTAGCCATGAGTTACGACCCACCCAGCTATGTCGTAAATTTCGCTCAAACCCGCAAACTGCCGTTTCAAGTCGCTATCGACAACACGGGCGCCGTCGCTCAATCTTGGGGCGAAGTGAAACTGACACCCACCACCTACATCGTGAACAAGCGTGGCGATATCGTGAAGCGTTACGTGGGCGAACCCGATTTCGCCGAGCTGCACGCCCTGATCGAGAAATTGCTGGCCGAGGTCTGATTCCTGATCTTCACCAATGGAAAACGGCCAATTTCATAACGAAATTGGCCGTTAACCCTTGTCCAATATGCGCAAGCAGCTATCTATAATATAGCAAACTACCTCTACTATTGTTTCCAGAAGACGTCGTGGCAGGCCTTGCAGGAACCGCCCACGGCACCGACGGACGCCTTAATGCTATCGAGGTTACCCGTTTTGGCGGCGGCAGCGAGCTTTGTCATTTCGCCTTGCATCTTTTCGCTGGCTTCCTTGAACTTGGCAGCATTCGACCAAACTTCAGGATTGGCTTTGGTCTCACCCTTGTCGCTGCCTTCGACAAAAGCGGCCCACGGCAACTTCGAAATGGTTTCTGCAATAGCGGCGTTGTCTGCGGCTACCTTAGCGTCAAAAGGAACACGCCCGCTCGCCATGGCGGCCACGCGACCAAAATGCGCTGCCTGAAGGTTCATCGCCGCTTTGCGGTATTTGATGGCATCTTCGGGCTTGGCAAACTGCGCAGAGGCGGGTCCTGCCAAGGTGACCACGGCGGCGGCAAGTACCAAGGAGAAAATTGCTTTCACGGTTTATCCTTTTAAGTGTTAGGGCTACTGACACACGGTTTAGTTCGCCATGCTCATAAAAGTTCTTTCATTTTTGACAACCTAGGGAAAATACTTAACAAATTGCTACTTCGGCTCGTCACGCGGTGGCAGAGACCTTAGATACGCGATCACAGCAGCAACGTCGTCTGCGGTTAATTTGCTCGTGGTGTTGGTAATCACCTCACTCATGGGTTCCGCCGCGATCTCGCCACTGGGCCCAGTGCCAGTCATCAAATATTCCTTGAGGTCCGCGTCGCTCCACTTCTTCAAGCGTGTAGGCGTCAGGTTCGGGACCTTGCCTTCCGGAATCCTGGCGCCACCCAACAATTCGCTCCGGTCAGGGCCGCCGAGGAAATTGCGTGGGGTATGGCACTCACCACAATGACCCAGAGTCCCGACCAAATAGGCGCCACGGGCAACCGGACTGGTTGCGACCGTGGCCTGCGGAGAAGGCCCCGGCGTGAAAAACATCAACTTCCAGCCGCCCACAAGAAAGCGCAGGCTGTACGGAAAACGCAGTTCATGCTCGCGATTGGCCTGTTTGGCTGGTGGTACGGTCTTCAGAAACGCCCAGAGGTCCTGGATATCGGTATCCGACATGCCCGTAAAGGATGGGTAGGGAAAGGCCGGGAAGTAGTGTGAGCCATCCCTGCGCTCGCCCTGACGGATCGCACGCTTGAAGTCGGCCTCGGACCAAGTGCCGATGCCTGTTTCCTTGTCTGGCGTGATGTTGGGGCCGTAGAAAGTCCCGAATGGCGTTTCGAGCCCACGACCGCCCGCATAGGGCGTTGCGCCAGCCTTGGTGACCGTGTGGCACCCGATGCATCCGGCGGCATTGGCCAGGTACTGCCCTTTAACTGCGTTGCCCTGTGCGCTCACTGCGGTGGCGCTGGTGAGCAGCAGTGTGGCGATCAAGTGCCATGGGGCTCGACTGAGCAAAAGATGGATCTTCAAGGGGTCTCCGATGGATTTTGATTGGGCAAACCGCTCGCAGGCAACACGAGGTTGCGCCGCAGGATAGGTTGGAGCCTGAAACACGGCTGGAGTTTCGCCGAAAACCGGGTTTCATGCATTCCGTGGCGAGAAGGCGCCATTCAGCCGTGTCTTGGTCTTTGGAGGCCGAACAATGGGAGCAGCTAAACTGAATGCGTTTCGCCAATACCAGCCCATTCATGAGCCATCAGTCAGTCAAACTCGTCACACCCACAGCGCTGCAGGAGCTTGACGCAACCCGCGAACTTTTCCGTGAATATGCCCGGGCGCTGGGCGTTGATTTGTGTTTTCAGGGATTTGAGGCTGAACTGGCGACGTTACCTGGCCAGTACACGGAGCCTGGCGGAAGACTCCTGCTAGCTCTCGTGGATGGCGTTCCGGCAGGCTGTTGCGCGTTGCGGCAACTTACCGACGTGGATCACGCCAACGCGTGCGAGATGAAGCGTCTGTACGTGCGGCCCGCATTTCGCGGTCTTCGTCTGGGTCGCCAATTGGCCGAGGCCATCATGGACAGCGCCCGGAATCGGGGCTATGACTGCGTCCTGCTGGACACGCTGGACGAAATGGAGACGGCGCGCGCCCTGTACGAGGATCTCGGGTTTGTGGAGGTTCCCCCGTATTACCACAACCCCATCCCAGGCGCGCACTATCTCAAGGCCAAATTATAGGGGTCATTTAGGCCTTTAGTCCTCGTCGGTATTGCGTTAGCAGCTATACAAATGATAGCGAACTGCAGCGACTTCAGCCCTTGGCTTGCGCCAGCAGGGTTGCCGCGTCGCTCACCTCAAACTTGCCCGGGCCTTCGATATTGAGCGATGCCACCTTGCCATTCTTGACAAGCATGGAGTAGCGGTTACTACGCAGGCCCAAGCCTTTGCCCGTGAGATCCAGCGTCAGACCCGTTGCTTTGGTGAAGGTGGCATCACCATCACCAAGCATGCGCACCTTGCCCGCTGTTTTCTGATCGCGGGCCCAGGCGCCCATCACAAACGCATCATTCACGCTGACACACCAGATTTCATCCACACCAGCAGCCTTGAATTTGTCGAACTGCTCAACATAGCCCGGCACGTGTTTGGCGGAGCAGGTCGGCGTGAAGGCGCCAGGCAACGCAAAGAGGGCGATTGTCTTGCCAGCCGTCGCTTTGGCTGTGTCAACCGGGTTAGGGCCAATGCTGCAACCCTCACCCTCAACTTCCGAGAACTCCATCAGGGTTGCTACTGGAAGGGTATCGCCTACTTTGATCATGTATTGCTCCTGAAAAATGGATCACTAAAACCGGGATTCCGCTAGTGGAACCCAGAAACGAAAACGACCCACATTGTGGGCCGTTTTCGATGCGCCTGCAGGCGACGTCAATGAAGACTTAAACTGCAGCGGCTTTTTCAACCAGACGGGTTGCAACCCAATTCTTGGTCTTGGAAATAGGCTTGCTTTCCGTGATTTCGATGACATCACCCAGTTTGTACTCGCCCTTTTCGTCATGGGCGTGGTATTTGCTGGACTTGCCAACGATCTTGCCGTAGAGCTCGTGTTTCACACGGCGCTCAATCAGCACGGTCACAGTCTTGGCACGCTTGTCGCTGACCACCTTGCCGACCAAGGTGCGCTTGAGGGATTTTTTAGCTTCCGTCATTTATCGCTCCTTATTTGGCGGATTTTTCAGCGCTTTGCTTCTCGACAAGAATGGTCTTGGCGCGGGCAATGTCACGGCGCGTGGAGCGCAGCGTAGCGGTGTTGTTGAGTTGTTGCGTGGCTTTTTGCATACGCAGGCCAAAGTGGGCTTTCTGGAGCGCTTTGACTTCCGCTTGCACACCGGCAACGTCTTTTTGGCGCAGTTCAGTAGCTTTCATTTCTTTCATCTCCTGATTACTGGCCAATCATGCGAGCCACAAACGTGGTGCGCAGGGGCAGCTTGGCAGCTGCCAGGCGAAACGCTTCACGTGCGAGCTCTTCGGGTACACCAACGATCTCGTACAGAACCTTGCCAGGCTGAATTTCAGCCACGTAGTACTCGGGGTTACCTTTACCGTTACCCATGCGAACCTCTGCAGGTTTCTGGGAAATTGGCTTGTCCGGAAAAATCCGGATCCAGATACGGCCACCACGCTTCACGTGACGGGAAATCGCACGACGTGCAGATTCAATTTGACGGGCCGTCAGACGACCCCGATCGGTGGACTTCAGACCAAAATCACCGAATGCCACCGTGTTGCCACGGGTAGCAACGCCGGTGTTGCGGCCTTTTTGCTCCTTGCGATACTTTCTACGAGCTGGTTGCAGCATTTTATTTCTCCGTATTTCTCAACCGATTACTCGGTCTTGGCACCGTCAGCTGCTGCAGCTGGCGCGACTACCTTGCGGACGCGCTTAACGGCGGTTTTCGGGGTATCAGCTCCAGCGGCTTCTGCTGGTTTGTCGCTGCCATCGGCCGGGGCGGCATTGCCACCCACGGGACGACGTGCACCACGTGCGGGCGGACGGTCCCCTGCAGGGCGTGCGCCACCACGGTCATCGCGGCGCGGGCCGCGTGGACGACGCTCTTCATCAGCGCGGGGCTCAACGGCGGCCGGCAGGTCGTTACGACCCAGCGTGTCACCTTTGTAGACCCACACCTTGACGCCAATGACGCCGTAGGTGGTTTTGGCTTCGGAAGTACCGTAGTCGATGTCAGCACGCAGGGTGTGAAGTGGCACGCGGCCTTCGCGGTACCACTCACAACGTGCGATTTCAATACCGTTCAGACGACCGGACGACATGATCTTGATGCCCAGGGCACCCAGACGCATGGCGTTTTGCATGGCGCGCTTCATGGCACGGCGGAACATGATCCGCTTTTCCAATTGCTGCGTAATGCTGTCGGCAATCAGCTTGGCATCGATTTCAGGCTTGCGCACTTCTTCGATGTTCACTGCAACGGGCACGCCCAGTTGTTTGCCCAGCTCACGCTTCAAGTTTTCGATGTCTTCGCCTTTTTTGCCGATCACAACGCCCGGACGTGCCGAGAAAATCGTGATGCGTGCATTTTTGGCAGGACGCTCAATCAGAATCCGCGACACCGAAGCATTTTTCAGCTTGGTCTTGAGGTACTCGCGCACCTTGATGTCTTCCGCCAGCATCCCAGCGAAATCGCGGTCGTTGGCGTACCAGCGTGAAGACCAGTTACGGCTGATCGACAGGCGAAAGCCGGTTGGGTTTATCTTTTGTCCCATATGTTCCTGGCCTCTTTCAGTTACCAACCGTCACGTACACATGGCACGTGGGTTTTCTGATCTGGTTGCCACGGCCTTTTGCGCGGGCCGTGAAACGCCGCAGCGAAGCACCTTGTTCGACGAAAATGGTTTTCACCTTCAGTTCGTCGATATCGGCACCGTCGTTGTGCTCGGCATTGGCAATCGCCGACTCCAGAACCTTCTTGATGATCACGGCAGCTTTTTTTTGCGTGAACTGCAGGATGTTCAGGGCTTGGTCAACTTTTTTGCCGCGAATCAAATCCGCGACCAGACGACCTTTGTCTACCGACAAACGGACGCCGCGAAGGGTTGCACGTGTTTCCATGGTCACCTCCTTATTTCTTTACGACTTTTTTGTCAGCAGGATGGCCCTTGAAAGTACGGGTGAGTGCGAACTCGCCCAACTTGTGACCTACCATTTGATCGGTGATATAGACCGGCACGTGCTGCTTGCCGTTGTGCACCGCGATGGTCAAGCCGATGAACTCGGGCAGGATCATGGAGCGGCGCGACCAGGTCTTGATCGGCTTTTTATCCTTGGTGGTGACGGCCTTGTCGGCCTTGGCCACCAGGTGATGGTCAACAAATGGACCTTTTTTGAGAGAGCGAGTCATTTACCTTCCCCTTACTTCTTGCGACGCGACACGATCATGACCTGCGTGCGCTTGTTGTTACGGGTACGGTAACCCTTGGTCAGATTACCCCAAGGATCGACTGGGTGACGGCCTTCGCCGGTCTTGCCCTCGCCACCACCGTGTGGGTGGTCAACAGGGTTCATCACCACACCGCGAACGGTTGGTCGAATGCCCATCCAGCGCTTCACACCAGCCTTGCCCAAACGGCGCAGGCTGTGCTCTTCGTTGGCGACTTGACCAATGGTGGCACGGCAGTCGATGTGAATCTTGCGAACTTCACCGGAGCGCATGCGGACCTGAGCGTAGGTGCCTTCACGTGCCAGCAAGGTTGCCGACGCACCGGCGGAACGTACAACCTGTGCGCCTTTACCAACCTGCAGCTCGATGCAGTGAATGATGGAACCCACCGGGATGTTGCGGATTGGCAGAGTGTTGCCGACACGGATTGGCGCTTCAGCACCGTTCAGGATGGTTGCACCGACTTCCAGACCGCGCGGAGCGATGATATAGCGACGCTCGCCGTCGGCATAACACACCAGAGCGATGTGCGCCGAACGGTTGGGATCGTACTCAATGCGCTCAACTTTGGCAGGAATTGCATCCTTGTTGCGGACAAAGTCAACCACGCGATAGTGGTGTTTATGACCACCACCTTTATGGCGGGTCGTGATGTGACCATTGTTGTTTCGACCGGCCTGCTGGAATTGCGGCTCCAACAATGCCGCGTGAGGAGCACCCTTGTACAGATGGTCACGCGAAATCTTCACCACGCCACGACGGCCTGGGGAAGTTGGTTTCATTTTGATAACAGCCATGATTACGCAGCCTCCCCACCGAGGTTCAGCTCTTGACCGGGCTTCAGCGTCACATAGGCCTTGCGAACGTTGTCGCGACGACCGGTGGATTTGCCAAAACGCTTGGTCTTGCCTTTGATGTTGACGACAGAGACGCCCTTGACCTCAACCTTGAACATCAATTCCACAGCGGCCTTGATTTCATATTTGGTTGCGTCTTGCAGCACCTTGAAGGTCACCGAATTGCTCTTCTCCGCAATCATCGTAGCTTTCTCAGACACGATGGGAGCGACCAGAACCTGCATCAGACGGCCTTCTTCAAACTTGGACAGATTGGGACCGTGGCTCATGCGAACATCTCCTTGAGTTTGTCCATGGCAGCCTTGGTCACCAGCACCTTGCGGTAGTGCACCAGCGACACCGGATCGGCATAACGGGGCTCAACCACCAGGATGTTCACCAGGTTACGTGAAGCCAGGTACAGGTTTTCGTCGACTTCGTCGGCAATCACCAATACAGATTCCAGATTCATGGCCTTGAACTTGGCAGCCAGGGGTTTGGTTTTTGGAGAGTCCACCTTGATGGAATCAACCACAGCCAGACGGCCTTCGCGCGCCAATTGCGAGAAGATGGAGGCCATAC
>Ga0208939_1002910_pt1 | contig 11692 bp, 19 predicted proteins | sample AD_STIC12_MetaG_FD_184437 | JGI IMG/M metagenome (GOLD analysis project Ga0208939, IMG submission 184437) | Active sludge microbial communities of municipal wastewater-treating anaerobic digesters from USA - AD_STIC12_MetaG (SPAdes) (version 2) | ecosystem: Engineered > Bioreactor > Anaerobic >...
CTACCCGGGAGATTTTAGCCTCTCTCTCATTTCCTAAAACTCTTATGTCTCAGGGAAGGGGCCAGCGTATCTTTTCAGCCCGTTCGCGTCCCACAGGGCCGTTTCAGCCTTTCTGCTTTGCGCCCAAAACCGAAGTTTTTACCCGCCAGTGACTTAAAAAACACACGAACCAGCCCCACGGCACACCCACCAGGCATTTTTTCAAAAAACGCTAAAAAAATGCCGTTTTGGCGCATTTTTCCGCCAACGGGCTGTGTGTTGCTTGCCCGTCAACTACCGAACTCCCTCTGGGCTCACCACAGGGGAAACCGGTTAATATCTCTTCCGTAAATCCTTTCCCCGCTGCACCGCCCGTCGAAACTTTTAGATACCGCCCGGATCGACAAAGTAAAGGCCCCCACCCCAGCCGGCTGCGCCGGCCGGGTCCCCGCCTTGACTTTGCCGCCCCGGGCCGGTTAGCCAGGGGCATCGACGGGCGGCTCCGCAGGGGAAAAGGTTTTCGGGCCAGAGTATTTTGCCGTAACGGCAAACCGCTGAAAACCTTTTTCAAATGCAGAAAATACCGCTTGAAAATGACAATAAATTACATATATTATCAATAGATGACAAATCATTTTTCCCAGGGGAGGTTCAGCATGCAGACCATGAATTACAAGGAAGCGGCCAGATACCTGAAAATCACGGAAGGCACTCTGCGCAACTGGGTTTCAAAAGGTCGTTTAAAACCGCATAAAGTCGGGAAACACGTTCTATTTTTCAAAGAAGAACTTGAAACCTGGATCACGAACCTAACTGCAGGGGCGGTTGAAAAACCGCCCGAAAAACCCGCCCCACTAACGGAATGGGCTCCACAATTCAAAATCTCAATTGCTGACCAGGATAAAGATCCTTACGCCCTGCTGCAGAATCTTCCCGGCCCGAATGTGAAAATGACCCCGGAAAACATGCGCGAACTCGCCCGCTACCTGGTCGACGCTGCCGCAATGTGCGAACAGCGCCAATATCGCGGCCTGAAAAATTTCTCGATCTTCCGCGAAAATGAACGCTTTAAGAGTTCCGTGGTCCTGGTTCCATTCAACCAGATGCGCGACCTGCAGACTCTCGCGCTTGCCGCGCTCAGATCCGGCGATGTCCTGGCAGCAACCAAAGAAAAATATGTTGTTCAATTCATCCGCGACGGCCTAAAACACCAGTTACCGCTGGTTAACATGCAATTGAAGAAAAAAGGCATGCGCGCGATCAGCTTCAAAAGCCTGAAAAAATAACCCAAACCAGATCCGCGCCCCACGTCCTGTTGACCTGGCCACAGGCCAGGTCTCGGAAAGCCCTGCGCCAGAACGCGCAGGGCTTTCCGCAGGCGTGCAATGCCATCTGCATCGGCTGAGTTTCTGCGCTTGTCATTCTATGTCATCGGCCCGACCGCTTGCGCCGCCTGGCTGCTCATCGCCGCTGCTGCTGGACATTGGGGGCGCTCCCGAAAAACTCCAAAATTCTTAACATTCTCATACTTGAATTGTCAGGTTGCCGGTGGTAATCTGTCTTCTAGAACAAGCAATGGAGAGGAAATGACCAGATCATATACACTTGTATATTGGAGTCATGAGGGACGATACGTCGGCAAGATTCGCGAAATGCCGGGTATTTATAGTGAAGCCGACACCCTCGAAGAGCTTGAAACAAAACTGCAAACAACTTATCAGCAGTTGATGATAAACCAGCCCGAACCGAAATCACTCCGAAACGTGCAAACCAAGCCAATTACACTGACTTTTGGCTAAACCCGACAAAGGAGTATCTTATGCCGACCAGGCGACACGAAGGCAGTTTATACGGCAACAAAAAGAAAAAACGCGTCAAAGGCACAGTTGACCGAATTACCGGCGGTATCGTCGTTGTCCTCATCAAACACCCAGACGCAGGCGATGACGAACCTGATACTTACCTGGAAATTTACGTTCCTATTGAGAAATTCAAAAAACGCACTCCCAAAGAAGGCGACTATGTTTCAGTAGACATCGAGCAGGATTAAAAACCTCTTCGATGACATTAAATGACAATCACTTTTTTGCTGGCTTTGCCCGGCTGTTGTTCTTTAAAAGCCGCTGCAAGCCAGCCTTGAACCTTGCTTCGATGATATCGCGATCCGCCGCGTCACTCTCGATACCGTGAATAGTAAAGACTTTCCAGCCACCGCCCTTGTCTTTCTCGGTTAAAAGCCGTTCATCTTTGATTTCCTCTTCAAACCATGCGCGGCCTTTGGTTACCTGGCCCATCGTTGCCGGCGCAACCGGTTTCACCTGGTCGCCTTTTTTCTCATAACTGACCACCGGAAACCGCACAAACCCGATTTGTTCAGTTGTAAAAGCGCCGACATCAACCAGTTTCACAACTTTGTTGATTTGATGCGCCTTTTCCAGACCTCTCACCAAGTTGCGCTCGATCGAGTAACCGGCCGGATCTACATCCGAAATAGAAAAGACTGTCAGCGGCTTTCCGCCACACTTTGCTTTCAGGTCGTCTGAAAAATATTCCATCGAGATGACTGCCGGCTCACCTTTCAAACAAATAAATGAAACTCCCTGAGCATCGGCCAGTTTCTTGATGAACAGGTAATGTCCGAGTTTTTCAGACGCCAGGATGATTTCCGGATTCTTCTTGCCGATTACGCGGTATGGCTCGTTCATGTCCATGAATCCAAAATCTTTGTATCTGAAAAGTTCCTGATCCTCGACCATTTCCTGCAAAGTGCTGTAAAACGTGTCTACATCACCGGAACCAAGAATGTTTGAATGTTGCGCCAGAACGCCTTTGATCTTATACCAGAGTGATCTGATGTTTCCGTCACATAAGCAAACCGTAAGTAACGATTTAATCAATACTTACATGCAACACTTTTCTAAAACGTCATTTCCCCGCCCTGATTCGACCATAATATGACGAATCAGCAATCACGAAATGGCATAATTCGTCGAAATAGGCTATATTACCGAATATGACAAATCCCGAGATAACAAAAGCAAATACGGTAGAAAGCTTCATGAAAGCCAACTCCACCCTGCGTATCGGCAAAGACGCCGTCACCGATTTCCTCACCAGGCTCAACACGCTGTCAGCGGCAGTCGTTAAAGCCGCCGAAACCAGCGCCCTTAACCAGAACCGCAAAACCATCATGGCCGCTGATGTTGAACAGGCCATGACCTCAGTGACCGGCGATACTTCCGACCTGCCGTTCCTTTTCAAACAGATCGAAAAGCTCAACGCCAGAGACACAGCCGACCTTGCCGCCCTGATCCGCGCCTGGGTCGACTCTCACTGATTCATGATCAAAGACGACCTGGCCCGCACCATCGCCGAAGAATACGAACTTTCCCGCTCCCTTTCAACGCGCATCGTTCAAACCATGCTTGATAAAATCATCGACGGCCTGGTGAAAGAATCCCGCATCGAGCTACGCCGCTTCGGCGTCTTCGCCGTTAAACAGCAGGGCCCACGCGTCATCACTCTCCCATCCGGCAAAAAAATAAAACGCCCGGCCCAGAAGGTTGTAACCTTCGCACCAGGCGCCGCTGTCAAAAAGAAACTAAACCCCAAAACCAGCAAACAAAAGTAAACCCTGGCTGAGGCCAGTCATTTATTGTCATCGTCTACCGTTTCCGATAGGTAGTGGTTTTGCGTCGTTCGACAGTTAAAATCTCGGCCAGATCACCTTTAAATCTGATGAACACCCGCCAGACATCAACTTTAAGTCGCCAAAGATCTTTGCCGAGTCGAATAATATCAACAGGCTTTCCATCCTCGAACAGGTCGATTTCATCCGTAATTTTTTTCTGCTCTTTTTTTGGCAGCTTCAGAAGTGCTTTTTCAAACTTTGTGCCCTTAAAAATCCGGATTGGCATTATTTAGAGCCTTTTTTCAATCTTTTCTTAAAGACCTGCCATTCTTCTCTGTCGCCGCCATCCAGTTCTTTTTCAGCTTCTTTGATTGCCTTCAGTTCTTTTGGGGAAAGTTCTTCCTCTGTGATTGGCATATCGAGATAGTCAGACACAGTCATTTTCTTCTCGATTTCCCGATTGATCCAGCTGATAACCAGTTCGCTCATTGTCTTTCCCAATGAGCTTGCCAGCACCTTGAACTGTCTGTGCCTGTCTTCCGGAAGCCTGAGCAAATAGGTTTTTGTCATGATACTTTCCTCCAAAACTGCGGATGTCCTATATATAATATAATGAAAGTTATTTAAGTAATCAAGATTATTTAGATAATCTTGATTATAAATTGTCAACCGCCATCGTTTTTATACTTTTATGAGAATAATTACAATAATTCCTGGTGCCGCATCTTCCACGGCTCAAAACATTCGACCCACAACTTTTTATACCAGGGCATCCCGGCAACAGGGTTTTTGCGTTTCCGTGGCTCCCACGGAATCACGGGTTTGATCGGCTCTTTCACTTCCGCCAGAGTCGGCGGTGCTTCAAGTCTCTGCTGCAAAGATCGGTTACTTTCAGTCAGCCTGGCAATTTCACCACGCAAACCGGTAACTTCCGTTTTGAAAGTCTCTGCCATACTTAGAATGACTTTTTCAAGCCCTTGCAGCCGTTCCTGCAGAGCTTCCATTTCAACACCTGGTCGAACTGGTTCTCGAACGATCAGAGCGATTGCCTCTGCCGGTGCCTCAGTTTTTGCCTTTGCGGCAGCTTCCCCGGCCGGAATACCTTCGGCGATCAGCCTGGCCATAATCATCAAAACACCCAGAGTTTCGGCAAGAATATAACAGGCATGCCCGCGTTTGATGGTTTCGACGCCCAGAAGTTTAACCCAGTATCTAAGGGTGTCAGCATGCACTGTCAGCTTCCGTGCGGCTTCCGTGAGCTTTACGTATTCAGTAGTCATCGCATTCTCCAATACTGCTTTCCGTATTCCACGGAAAGAAATTTCAGTGTTTTTTCACGTATCGACGGAAACCCCGGAAACCTTAACCAATAACAAAACCATTCAGTTCGACCAGGCAAAACACAAAAACCCACGGAAAGCGATTTTTTACCTTTACGTGGCTTACGGTAAACCTACGGAAACTCACGGAAACAACTTTTCTACAGCTTCGAGTGTATTCCGGAAGTGTATCTTTAACCAGGCACCGGTTTTAAACAAAACCGGTGCTGGAAAGGGTTCTCTCAACTTACCGATAAGAACTATTCTGTAAACCTGTTAAATAAAAAATTGTCTGGAAGCAAATTTTTCACTTTCTGCCAGAGAAAGGGCACCGAAATACATCAAAATAACCAGCCATCTAAAAATCGATTTTAGACCCCCTGCGGTGCCCTGTACGGAATCGGAATACTTATTTACGAGTAAACCCTCATTTGTTCTTTAAGAAGTCCTCTGTTTGCTTATTGGATTTTTTACTAATTATGACCTTTTTGGGGTGAACTATGACTTTTTTAGGGTTAACCAAAACCGGGCAAAATCAGTCCCAATCTGCATTTAGTCCTGTTTTGCTAACATAATCGCTTTTTTCAGAAAAACCTTGGTCGATCATTGCTGATTTTGCTGTTTCATAAATAAACCTTTCCGTGTAACTTCGGAAACCTTCATTGAATAAGGGTTTTCCTTTCCGTTGTTTAAATTTTTCCAAAAAAACAAACGAACAGACCAGGCCCACTAAAGTTTATAAAATTGCAAAGTTTCCTTGTTTGTATGTTTTTAAGGCTTTTAATACTTTTAATACTTTTAGGCACCCTACGATGCTGACTAGATCAGTGTCTAGGTGGTCGAAATATGACTTTTTTAGGGTCAACTATGACTTTTTTAGGGTCAACTATGACTTTTTTAGGGTCAACTATGACTTTTTTAGGGTCGAACTATGACTTTTTTAGGGTCAACTATGACTTTTCATAAAAATTGTCGTTTTATATGACTAGTTGAAAAAAAAGTCATAGTTTGTTACTCTTTTTTTGAAGATTTTGAGGGGGCGAAAACATGGAACACAAACTTATAAGAAAATCTAACCTTTTGATAGAAGCTTCATACAAGCTTACTTTAGTCGAACAAAGAATCGTCATGATCCTGGCTTCAATGATCAGGCAGGAAGATGACGAGTTTAAAAAGTATCAGTTAAACATCAAAGAATTTGCCGGCTTGCTGGAATTAAAGAACAAGGATGAATATTCCCATGTGCAAACGGTTACCAAAAAGCTTTTAACCAGAGCCTTTACCATAAAGCAGCCTGGTTCACTTTTGCAGATCGGTTGGCTTTCATCGGCAAAATATCTTGATGGTCAGGGCGTTGTTGAATTGTGTTTTGATCCACAACTGAAGCCATATTTGCTGCAGCTGAAAGATAGATTTACCAGTTACCGGCTGAAAAATGTAATTCAACTTAAGAGTTCTTTCTCTATTCGTATTTATGAGTTGCTGAAGCAGTATGAAAAATTGGGCGAACGAACCTTTTTGGTAGACACTTTGCGTGAATACCTTGGTCTGGAAGACTCTCAATATAAGCTTTATGGCGACTTCAAACGCAAAATTATTCTCGTGGCTCAGTTGGAATTGGCAGAAAAGACTGATTTGAATTTTGAATTCGAGGAAATAAAAGCTTCGCGCCGGGTTGGCAAAATCCGCTTTATAATCAAATCACAGGTGCCAGCCAATCCAGTCGCAGGCATGGATATTGGCGACATAAACAAAGTCGTTATTGATCCACAGTTGTTCCAGCTTTTTGAATTGTTACCGCAGCAGTTTCAAAGCAAACAAAGCATTCGGAAAACCGTTGAAAAAGCTTATAAACAGCATGGCTTTGATTATGTAATGCGCAACATCATTTATAGTAACGACAGATCCAATGCTTTGAAGCCTGGCTCGGGTGGCGACAAAGGCGGCAACTATCGCGCCTATCTTGGAAAAGCACTGAATGATGATTACGGCCTGGCTTACATGGAAGATCAACAGGTCAAGCAGGAAGCCGAACAGCTAAAACAGAAAACTTTTGCGGAAGCTGAAAAGCAGAAACAGCGCGAAAAGAACCAGATCGACCAGGAACGCGAAAGCCGCGACAAAGCCCGCGTATTCATCGCTTCCTATGCCCCGGAAACCTTGGAAACCTATGCCGAAGAAGCAAGAAAGCGCCTCTCTCCTGATTCTCTGGCCCGCTATCACCGGAAAGATGTAATCGGCCTCTTCGAATTCAAACGCCGCCTGGAAGATGTCGTAATGGAACATACCGGCCTCCGCAAACCACAACCGGAAGCCGCGTCTGAATCTTTAGAAACCACACCAGCAGGCCAGGAAATGGAAGCCGCTGCCGAATAGAACGGCAGCCAGGTTCCCGATCCGCACACGACCCACGTCCTGCTGACCTGGCCGATCCGCTCTGGCCAGGTCTCGGAAAGCCCTTCGGGCTTCCGCAGGCGCGTGCAATGCCCGGCCCGCCTGCGCCATGTTTCTGCCTCTGTCATTTATTGTCATCGGCAAACTTTTTCCCTGTCAGCCCTGCTGCCAGTCGTTCCGGCTGTCCGGACATTGGGGTCGTGTGCCGCCTGGTTCATCGCGACCTCTCACCTCGATCTGGGAGCAAAGCAAGCAGGCCGAACCCGGAGCTGCCTGCTGGAAGAAAAAGACAAAAGAAAAATTTATGCTCTGAAAGCTGTGCCGATTTTGCGACAAACATATGCCAATTTCTTGGCATACTAAATTTTTATTCTGCGCTTTTAGCGGGATCGTGATTCGGCATAACTTTTGCTTGTCGCCAATCAAGATATTTTGTTGAGGATTAAACTTACATGAAGAAAATTTTAGCAGTTGTTGTATTTGCGTTATGTGTATCTGCGGTTTTTGCTTCAGACCATGAAGGGCAAAATTGGGAATATCCAAAGGGTAACGAATTAATTTGCCATATAGATTACTTTTTTGTTGAAAAGGGAACTTTAAAAACAATAGAGGGTCGAAAAACTATAAAAAGACTCATTGCTCTTCCACAATTCGGTTTAGATCCAGTTGTTGCATTTAAAGTGGCCGTAACGGTTTATAAAAATGCTCGAGATGAAATTTATTGTGAATGGATGGCTTATAGAAAAAATTTGGAATTTCAGAATAAGATTCTTGAATTCACTCAAAAACCAGCAAAATATATAACTGATTTTTACTCTACTGGCGATGACAAGAAAGATGCGGAACTTTATTATCAAATTGGAGGGTTTATACGCTATCAGGCAGATATGCTATACGGCAATGGCAGCAATGAAGCTCCAATCGGGTTTTGTATTTCAGAAATGGTGGTAAACTGATGAAAAGAATTTTAATGTTGATTGCTTTCTTAACAGGCATCTGTGTGAGCGCTGGTAATTTTAATGTTTATGATTTTTTGAAAACCCATACCGATTTGGATGTTATTGAGTTTTCAAAAAATAATTTTGATTTTTTGCAACAGACTACCAGCGATATTTTAGTGGCAGCAGTGGCTGAAAAACGTTATGAATTAGTTGATTCTCTGGTAAAAAGTGGCTTTGTGGTCGAAGGAAAAGAACCTCAGACACCGCTTTGTTTTGCAGCAGACCTCGGAGATCATAAGATGATCAAGCTTTTACTTTCTCATGGAGCCAACCCAAACCCGGCAAATACGTTAGCACCCGCTATAAGGGTAATCCTTTCGTTAAAAAGCATGTCGCTCACACGCGATAATTATTTTACAGACGCAAAGAAATCGATTGATTTATTGTTGCCAGTAACAGCTTTTACCGAAAACGACTTTGTCACCATGGCATCCTTTGTTGATCAGGAAAAAGATTTGCCCATCAAAAAACAAAAGGCAGACCTCCTGGCTTATATGAGGTCTTTTTATCAAAAATAAGGCACAAAAATAGAGCGACACCCGAGCCTGCGGAAGCCCTTCGGGCTTCCGCAGGCTCGTCTGCTCAGGCCCGTGCCCCAAGAATACGCGTGCAATGCCCGGCCCGCCTGCGCCATGCTTCTGCCTCTGTCATTTATTGTCATCGGCAGACTTTCCCTTATCAGCTCTGCTGCCAGTCGCTCCGGCTGTCCGGACATTGGGGTCGTGTGCCGCCCGGTTCATCGTGACTCTCACCTCGACCCGGGGGCAAGAAAAGCAGGCCGCACCCGGAGCCGCCTGCTGGAAGAAAAAGACAAAAGAAAAAGCGGTTGCGCTGGCCAGATCTCGCCAGGCGAGTTCTTTGCCAGCGCTCTGAGGGCATTCGGATGGCTGGTTGCCTCCGGCCACCGCCCGCAAGCTCCGGCGAAGAGGCTGAAAACCGCGGGGTAACCGCGGCGCAAAAACCGCGCCAGGTGGGCCCCTCCCCGGCCCTCCCACCTGTCACGGTTTTTGCTACCGCCGCTTGCCGGCTAATAGGCCCATTAGGCGGACATTACCCCGCCAGCCTCTTCGCCTCCGGCACTCCCTCGCATCCCGAGCCGTAAACGGTCGGGCGCTCACTCGGCTTCCGCATAACAAAGTTTATGCGGAAACTTGCGGGCTGGTCTGCGCTTATTCGCAGCTCTCTGCCCCAACGATGCCAACTCCGATCAAGGCGGCTCCCGATTCTGAAATTATCCGGCCACCCCTTCCGATCGAGTCCGACACCAGACACCAGCTGTTTTGCTTCCCGCCAGTTTGCGCTAAACAAGCCCGATTGCCCACCATTTGAGGCAATTACTCCCTCGGAAGGCACACGCCCCGCGTCCTGTCGAGCTGGCCAGGGCTGCGGCAGCTCCGCCGCCTCGCACCTGTCCACCTCCCGGAAAGCCCTTCGGGCTTCCGCAGGTCGCCGCAATGCCCAGCTGCCCCGGCCATGCCTATACGCTTGTCATTTATTGTCATTCTTCCAACTTTTTGCGTTTCATTGTCTCAGTCGCCGCGTCATCTGGACATTGAGGCCGTGTGCTAACCGGTTTTAAAGGAACTGTATAAAATGGCGCAATCCCTCCCGAAGCCCAGGAGGGCAAGTGTCGGAAATGCCACGGATGGCAAATTTCCGACCACCGGCCCCCAGGGGCCTCCTAAGAAAAAACCCTCTATTGAAAGATGTATTTACCTTTCAATAGAGGGTTTTAAGCAAAGCCAAGTTATTTAGAGAAACACTTTATACCCGATGTTAAAGAGTTCACCAAGCTTTTTGGCCAGATTCTTCCCAATTGGTCGCTCACCTTTTTCCATTGCAGAAATATTCGGTTGCTTCATTCCAAGCTGTTCAGCAAGCCATTTCTGCGATTTCCCGTCGCGATACCGCAAACCGCGCAAAATTTTTCCTGGGCTACTGTCTGGCAAGACCTTCTGCCATGGCACGCTATCATTTATTTCTTCGGCTTCTTCGTCAACCTGTCCTCCCAGTGCTACAATGACGTTTTTAATGTCTTCAAGTTTTTTCACCGGAACACGAAAATGCACGCTCATCAGGCTATTTTCTGGCAGCATAGTGATTGTTCTCCCTTTATATCTGCTTATATTTCAAGGTCTGTAATTAATACCCGGCGTTTTCATGGGTGCCGGCATATACAATCTGAACCAAATTCTTTTGAAGAACGACCCATTTCGCAACATATGTTGGCCGGCCACCTCCGAGGTGACAATGATGTTCACCTGTGCTTAACTTACTGTAATGAGGCCAATTGCCGCGCACTGGCCCGTAATTAATAATATCTTGAACAAGAACCTTCAATATTTCTCGCCTGTTTGCCGGTAATTTCTTAACCTGTTTCTCCGCTTTCCCGGAAAATGTTACCTCGGTCATGGGTTAACTCCTGCAATGTCTGAATCTGATATAAATATACTAAAAAAAGATATATTTGTCAATTTCCGAATGTGGGGATTAATGAGCAACAGAACAGAAAACTCAGTTAAGGTTTATTCATCAACCTTTAAACATCCCTAATAATCGAAGTTCCCCGCGATTGATTGTCTCTAGAACCTTCAAAAGAAGCATGTCGGAGTGAGGTATACCCCAGCTTGGCATAGCTTCTGCCAGACTTGACTTTTTGTAGTCTATGAGCTACAATAGAGATTAGAGGCACAAATGAACCAAATCGTTAACAATTATGTTTTACCAGATGGAAACGAGCCAATTGTTGAATGGCTAGGGGCACTGCAAGACATTAAAGGCCGGGCCAAGATTCGCGCCAGAATAAACCAGCTGCGAGCTGGCAATCCTGGTAAATTTAATGTGGTTGCACCTGGAATCATGGAAATGAAATTGGATTACGGCCCGGGTTATCGAGTATATTTTGCTCGTGTTGGCAATAAGATGATGCTCCTGCTCTGTGGTGGCGACAAGTCAACACAACGTGCTGATATAAAAACGGCAACCGAGTATTTAGGCGATTACAAAAGGAGGATGAAGGAATATGACTAAGACTAAGACTGTAAGGCCATCAAATTCCTATGAAGAAGGCCTGTTAAAAGCTTTAAAAAACCCTGAAGAAGCGGCAGAATATCTTAACGCCTCTCTGGAAGAAGCTATAGAAAGCGATAATATTCAAATTTTTCTACTTGCCCTGAAGGATATCGCTAAAGCCAAAGGAATGAGCCGTGTTGCTGGTTTGGCCAAGCTTAATAGAGAAAGCATGTATAAAATGCTCTCTGTAAAAGGAAATCCGGAATTCGGCAGTCTGTGGAATCTCTTAAATTCATTTGGTCTCAAATTCTCTATAGAGACAAAGAGCTGAAATAAAGATTTAATCGGATTTAATA
>Ga0208939_1002920_pt1 | contig 11671 bp, 12 predicted proteins | sample AD_STIC12_MetaG_FD_184437 | JGI IMG/M metagenome (GOLD analysis project Ga0208939, IMG submission 184437) | Active sludge microbial communities of municipal wastewater-treating anaerobic digesters from USA - AD_STIC12_MetaG (SPAdes) (version 2) | ecosystem: Engineered > Bioreactor > Anaerobic >...
CTTCGCTATAGAAGATTCGATGAAACCGCTATGACAATGACAAATGAGATGACCGCAAAATCAGGAATCGGCGCTGGTTCAGGCAACCTGGCGCAGCAGTCGCCAGAGCATAAATTTCAGCACATCGCTTCGACGACCAAGGCTTTCAACTTTACCGTCAGCTCCCTCCAGGATTCAAACAACGATCAAGAAAAGATCGCTTATTATGTCGACGCAGACTCCAGACTGCCCGACTCATTTGCGCTGACCATGACCGGGCCATGCGATGGCCGCTTCCCTTATCAGATACTCTCGTATGTCGACGACGGTGAAAAGCATCATATTTCAGTTTCAGGTAACATTGCCGTCGCTGACAATGACCCACCCGAAATCAGAGTAACCTGCGTAAACATGAGTGACAACTCGTCGCGTGCCTGGAAAGTGCTTGGCGGCTTCAATGACGCGGCCGACACCAGTCAGCAGGTAGAACTCGTTTCGATGCTCAATAACGTGGAAACATTCAAACAGCTTAAAGACGACGCCAATGTCGCCAATGAGGCATCAAGATTTGTATTTGCCGGCGATCTGGCGTTTGAAGCGAATGCGCATCAGCGCTTTCTATGCGAAATCGAGGTCGCGGACAACATCAAGGCCACCGGTTCTCTGCAGCTGTCGCTTGATATTGAAGAAAATGGCAGCAAAAAACAGACAGAAATAAATCTGACCAGAAACGAGAGCAAGAACCGCTTTAAAGGCGGGCTGCCAAACTGGCTGTTTTACATGAAGCCGGCTGATCTTCGCAATATTACTATTGATTGCGCCGATACGGCCGGGAACTCTCATGGAATAAAGATACCATTGAAAATAAAACCGCCGATGGCATCTGAAATACGTGTTCTCCAGCAGGACAACAAACCCTGAGGCATTCAACATGCGACCTGTGTTCTTCGAAACGTCTACTCGTCTGTTTTTAAAGAACTGCGGCTTTACGCTGTCGGAGATTGTCGTTGCCGTTCTGATACTTGCGGTTGCCATAATACCGATCAGCGGTCTGATAACAAACGACTCAAAAAATTCGGTCGTTATGAGCAATTCAATGTTTGCTCAGCAAACCGCCCGCCTGATAATGGATACTCTGCTCGATCAGGTTGCTTTTGACGATCTGCGGGCCGGCTCTCCCGGAATTCTTTCCGGGCCAGCTGTCACTGATTATGCCCAGCTGCTTTTTCCGGGTTCTGCCGGAGGACTGTGTGAAGGAACCTATCAGAACAAAAGCTGGCATTTTCATGCCGAGCTTGAAGTCAGGGAAATACCTGCCGACGACCTCGAATTCGGCTGTTTTGATCCGCCTGATGTGCTGGCCACCTGGTCGGCACCGGCAAACGGTCAGCCCAGCCTGACAGACTTGTCTGAACAGACTGAAATTGCCGGGCAACCATCATATATGCAGAAGCATCAGTCGATTTACCAGCATCCCGACTGGGGAAAGACTTCGAGAGCATACAAGGGCAGCGATTTCAATCAGGAAGAAAAAAAATGCCTGATGAAATGCCTGGTTTTAAGGATCCGCTGGAACAATGGCAAGCCCGACAAGCCCCTTGAAGGCGAAAAAAATTCCGTCTTATGGCTGGTAACTCATAAAACCAGACTGGATTGAGAGAAAAAACATGAGCCATAAAACATTGAAAAGCAGGCGCGGGACAGCGATAGCAGCGGCACTGATAATAGCCGCGATTCTGCTGACTGGTGAGGCATATCTGATGAAGCAGCTGCAGAATCAGATTATTCAGAATGAGCAGCATATGCTGCATCTTCAGTCATGGTTCGCGGCGCGGTCGGCAATGCAGCACGCGATGCTCAAATGCAGACTGATGCCTACTCAGCTTTATGACGCGGCAGAATTCTCGGTAGGTAAAAACCCGTTTTTCGACTTCACCGAATTCACCGTTGCCCCACCCGCAATTTTTCCGGTTATTCAGGCGGGCAGCAAGATTCTCAAAAGAGCCGGCCCGCTGAATCCTGGGCCGAGATTTTTGACCTCATTTACCGGAGAATACCCCGCCGTTCCTGAATTAAAGTGGACTCAGATCAAAAAATTCCACCCGGATGATCTGAATCAAAGCCCTGACATTTCGCCATGGCCAGAAGATGCCGCCGGAAACCCTGTAGCAAACCCATCTCTTTATCTACACCGCTTCAAAAGCGACGTGACCTTTGAGGCCAAAACCGACCCGGCGATGAAAGAGTCTGAGTTCAATTTTCCCGATGGCTACCCCTATGATTTTGCCTATTCAATTGAAAATCTTGAAGTTATGGCCCTGCAGGAACAGAGAAAATACAATGAAGAAGCCGTTAAAATTACCGCTTCCGGCACGGCCGGCTATCGCAACAATACCCATACGCAAAAAAATCAGACGGTTCTGAGAATCAAGAGAAAACAGGCAGATTGATCATGATAAACAACAGAAGTTCTGGCTTTACGCTTGTCGAAACCATCATTGCTGCAGGCGTTTTTACGCTGTTTTTCGGCGCGGCCCTGGGGTTGTTTTTTCAGAGTCAGCGCACCATCAACCGAGTTTCATGGAACAATTCAGTTACCAAAGATGCCGGTCTCGCACTGCGCAATTTCTCAGAACTGGCAAAAACCAGTTCTTATCCTTCAACCGTAAGAAGCAATTTAATAAAAGTGGCGGATGTCGCTGAGGATTTTAAGGCCAAACTTCCATCAGGAACCGGTCTGATCAAGTATTCAGGCGCCAACAGGAATCTGCTGGCATTCCCGGTATGCAAAGAACAAACTGAAACAGAACCCGGAACAATAAAATGGGTAAGTATCTGGCTGGAGAAGTCTGATTCGCCTGGGCTTTCAGATCTCGTTATGTATGTTTCAAGCCCCATCAGCTTTAACCCAGGGGCACCTGATTTTGCCGCAAATCTCAGCACCGGAAAATATCAGCCGCAGAATAAAACTGGAAAGCGTTTTGTGATGCTCAGACAGATAGAAACAGCCGAGATTTCGATCAAAAAAGTGCCGGCCGCAACGATCGACATGGCCTTCAGACTGTCTTATCCAGACCAAAACAGTATGGCAAAAGAAATTAAATTCTCGCAGACCCTGAATGTGAGTTTTGCAAATTGATCTGTCGCAACAGATCGCAGTTCATATACGCTTCAGAAGATCTTCAATCGAAATTCAAAGTGAAAGGCATCTGAATTTTCATTTTTTCCGGATGAGAAATGTAATCTTTAATTACACTTTTTTGCTGTATTTCAGGGAGTTCATCAATTGAGAACCATTTAACTTCCTGCAGTATCCGGGGGGCATCCTCGGGGATTTCCGGGTCATGGCCGAGAACGGCTTCACCATGCAGATCTGAAAAGGCGATCAACACTTCGATCAGATTGTTCTGAGAAAATTCGTAAAGCGCCAGAATGCCTGCGGGTGTTCCGGTGAGACCGGTTTCTTCAGCCAGTTCACGACAGGCAGCAGTATGCAGCGATTCGCCCTTCTCGATCAGCCCGCCGGGAAATGTCCAGAATTCTCTGCCGGAGTTTGCCGAAACATGGCGAACCAGCAGCACTCTGCCAGCGCGCACGCAAAGACAGCGCACCGCCAGGCGGAAAACCGGCTGCACCGGCTGTCTTGTCGCGACATTCTGCTTAGTATTCATTCTGCAATTTTACCTCATGCTTCGCAAAACCGGCCAGTTTTTTCAGCCATACCCCACGACAAACGCAAACTTGTTTTTGATTGCCATGAAATCTTGATTGGGATTTTATATTAAAGAAAAACCGCTGAAAGTTGCCTGGAATGTGGATTACCTGGAAAAGATGGTTTCATAATGAAAGGGGTTTGCGTTTGCCCTGGGGGGCAGGAAAGCCCTGTTGACAACGAAATATTGATGATATATCCTGAACGAAATAAAGGTGTTTAACCGCATAAACAGTGAGAAAATGCAATGTCTGAAAAAAAACTGAAGTTTGCTGAACTCCTGGAAAATGCAACTTTGTTGCTTGCTGAAAAAAACAATAATCCCGGCAATATCTCTGCCGAGCAATTATTTGAAGCAGATATATTTTTGGCGCGTTTGAAGGATTCATACAAGGTGAACCCGGATGAACATCCGCTCGCGCTTGCTGAAAAGCTTCATTCTGAAGACAAGGCCAGCCTGCTTTCCAGACATGCCGGCGCAAAAGCTCAAGCTGAAAAATTCGCTATCGTTCAAGGTATGTCTGATAAAGATAAAAAAACACATTTAGCCGACCTGCAGACAAGACTGAACAAGGAACTCAAAAAATTTGAAGAACAATGGGTCTTCAACCTTGGCCTTTTTGCGTCAGCTACAAAGCCCCCCACTTCACACGAGAAAGCGTCTGATGATGAGATTGAAAAGACGCTCATTGCCCTCAGAAAACTCGGATATACGGCCGAAGCAGTCGATAAACTTGACATTCTGCTATGTAATCAAGGTCTCAGCGGCCGAAAAGCAGATGATAAACTCGACAAGATCATAATCGGCCATAAATACGATGTCGTAGTCAACGGCACTTTCTTCTACGATAAAAAACCTCTCGGAACAATAATCATCGACGAAAAGCTGGAGCATCAGGCAACGATTGCTAAAGTCTCCAAGAGGGGCGCTCTGGCTGTTTTAAAAGATGGATGCCATGCCATTGGCCTGACTTCGAGCAATGATAAAGATGGCGTTACGGTTAATTTCAAGAACCCCGCCAACCCTGACAACATAGTGATAAGCCTTATGGCAGGCGGCGCACTGATAATTAACAATGGAGACGCTCCATCGGGCAGTGCCATTTTCGACAAGCAGCAATTCGACCAGCCTCGGGCAGATTTAGCAAAACAAGGAATAAAGGTAACGAGTGCCTGGCAGTCAGAGCAGCTTAAAGCGACCCGGCACACTGTTTTTGCCTTGCGCAAGGGGCAACTTTATGTGATTGTAACCACCACGCCAGAAAAACAGGCAAACCAAAAGCAAAGCGACGAGACCAGCGGATTGCAAATCCAGAAAAATCTTGTCAAACTCGGCTTTGATTATGCAGTTGTTTTCGATGGCGGCAGCAGATGTTATCTGAACAGCAAAGACAAAGAGATTAAAGATAAAAGCGCAGGCAAGAAAGTCAGCGAAATTCCGTGCGGGTTTGGCATCAAGATTCACCAACCACAGGGAAAAAAATGATGAAGCAGACTTTGCACATAATTTTGCTCGGCATTTTCATGATTTGCTGGTCGGGTATCGTCGTCGGCACTGAAGCGGACGGCAAGGCAAGCGGCATGGCCCTGATCGAACTCTTTGAAGCCAGAGAGAATAAAACGACTGTCGATGAAGTAAAGAAACTGCTGAAAAACACAATCGACTTCAACTGCACGGACATGCATGGGTATCCGGTTCTGGCCTGTGCCATCCATTACACAAATAATCCCGAAATTGTTGATATGCTTATCAAGGCTGGTGCTGATGTAAACGCTATCAGCTGTCATACCAGGGATACGGTGTTGCATATTGCTGCCAGTTGTGACGCCAGCCCCGCTATCATGATCAGACTGCTGAAAGCCGGCGCTGACGTCAATGCCAGAGATTCTTCCAATAGCACTCCTTTGTTCCGTAGCTTGCGTAGCCCTGAAAACATGCAAATTCTGATAAATGCCGGGGCCGATGTGAATGCAAAAGACGACCTGGGGAATACTCCCCTCCTGGATGGAGCGATGAGACACTATATACTGGCATACGCGGAGGTGCTCGTCAAAGCCGGCGCCAATATTAATGAGCGAGATTCCAAATACGGCAGAACAGCTTTTTTGACAGCGGCAGCCGAAAATGAAAACCCCGATATGCTGACCGAGTTTGCAAGACTTGGAGCAGATATACATGCCAGGGATTCTTCGGGCTTGACTGCACTGATGAATGTAGGAAACTTCGGAAACGCTCCGGGGGTGATACGCCGTCTCGTAGAACTGGGAGTCGATGTTAACGCAACGACTGAAGCCGGCAAAACGGCTTTGATGTATGCCGCCATTGACTGCCACAGTGATGCCGTAGCCACTCTTATAGAACTTGGAGCCGATGTCGGTAGCAGAGATCAGGATGGAAGAAATGCGTTGTTGAACGCAACCGTAGAATCTTCTTATAGTAGCCTGTTTATAAAAATCGCATCAAGCTTGGTTAAAGCGGGTGCGAATATAAATGAAACCGATAATTTCGGCAAGTCGGCCCTGAGTTATGCAGCCGAATCAAATGCGCTCGATGCCATGGAAGCTCTGATCAAAGAAGGCGCCGATGCAGGTATACGCATTGAAAACGGCAGAACCGTTCTGATGCAGAGCCTCAATCATTGGCGGGATTTTTCCCGGGAATGTATGGATTGCATTCTTGGAACCGGGGTTGATGTCAATGCCCGCGATAATGAGGGCAAAACGGCTCTGATATGGGCGGCCAGCATCTGCCATGAAAACCGGAATAAAGAATCTCGCGAATATTTTGAATATGCAGTTAACCGACTGCTCAAGGCCGGTGCGGATAAAACTATAAAAGACAATTTTGGCAAAACGGCTTTCGATTATGCGAAAGAGCAAAAAGACCTGGCAAACACAGATGCCTGCCGTCAACTAGATCCCAACACCTGATTTTACAGTGTCCCTGGATCCCAACCTTTATAAAAGCAAGGTTATTCGGTTATGCCCAGGACAAACGGGAACTTTTTCTTTCCAGCAGCGTATTACGGCATGTCGGTCGTTGCCGCCGCTTCCGCCCTCCTGGCTCACGCGGCATAATGCCGTCCTGGCAACAGCGGTCAGCGGAGATTGAAATTGATATTGAGTTCGATGGCAGCCGAGGGCTGCCAGCCGGTCGGCGGCGGCGGAAAACGACGGCCGGCAAGCATCTGAATTACCGCTTCAGCCAGAATGCCCGGGGCATTGCCTGTAACTTCGGTGCCAACGACCAAACCGTCTGCAGAAATTCTGAATTTAACCGGAACTATGCCCTCGATGCGCTTTTTTCTCGCTTCCGGCGGATAGACCCGGCTGCGGTCGAGTGACTTGCGAATCTGCGCCAGGTAGCGGGCTATGGCCTTCTGCTCTTCGCCCGAGAGTGCTTTAACCGGTTTTTCAGTCTGGCTGGCTGCACTTCTGTCAGCCTGGGCAGCAGCGTTTAAAGCCGGCGTAACAGACTCTGGCAGAGCAGGCGCTGTGGGCTGCGTCGACAGAAGCGGTTCGGGCTCTGCAGACGCCTTTACCGGTTCAGGTTGTGGCATCAGCTTTTCAACTGGTTTTAATACTGGTTTTTCGATGGCTTTCTCGATCGTTTTTTTGTCTGGTTTTACCGACTTAAGTTCGGCTTTTTTACTGATTCTGGGCTTCTTTGGGGGTTCCGGTTTTTTCAATTCCTCGGTCTTCTGTAAAGCCGGTGGCTCTATCGGCGCTGCTTCCGGAGGCTGTATCACTTCGGGCTCCGGGGTGACCTTTTCCGGCTCTGGTGCTGGCTGCGGTTCTGGCACGGGCTCTGGTTGGGGTTGCGGCAAAACCGGCCGGGGTTCTTCGACGGGTATCGGCGCTGCAATCTTTGCCGGGCCTGCCGGTGCGGGCTCAGGTGCGAGATTGACAGTTATCAGAGGCACCGGCGGCTGGCGCGTCAAAACTTCTTCACGGCACATTCTGACAAGCAGCAGGCCGGCCGCCAGCTGCAGAATCAATGCCAGAACCAGACTCACAAACGTCGTGAGTCTTTCGACTCTTTGTTCTTCTGCGCCGAAAACGGTCATTTTTCACTTTCCGGGCGGCCGGCGAAGGCAACACGGGTGATGCCGGCCTGTTGCAGTCTGTCGAGCAGCTCGATAGAGACGCCAGCCGGCGAAAGGCGGCTGGCATAGATGATTATCTGGGTATCGCTGGCATTGCGAACCTTTTCGCCGATCTGCAGCACAAGCGCATCAGCAGCCATGGTCGCGCCGTTCAGGCTGAGCTGACCATTCTGCGCAACTTCGATTCGTTGGGCACTGGTGCTGCCCTGGGTCTGCGAAGAGATAGCCGGCAGCTCAAGAGGCGTCTGCGGCAGAAAATTCTGCGTCAGAATATAAAACAGCAGCAGAGTAAAAATAATATCTGAACACGAGGTCAGATCGAGAGCAAAGCCCTCTTTGGCATTGTTTCTGCGCAGGGCCATCAGTTTTTACCCGCCGCCACTTTATCGGAGTCAGCCGCGACCGGCGCAGCTTCTGCGGCATCGGCACCGATTTCAAGCTCGTGAAATACCAGAATTTCAAGCTGACGCAGATGCCGGCGGGCAAGTGCCTCGACCGCATAGGTGAACCCCCAGGCGATCAGCGCCAGCATCAGGCCATAAACGGTGGTGAACAGAGCTTCATGAATGCCGCCGGCGAGGTCTGAAGGCGTTACCATGCCAAGCCTGGCGACCGTGTTAAACACCTTGACCATCCCGGTTACGGTTCCGAGAAAGCCCATCAGCGTGCTTATCTGCGCAAGAAAACGCATCGCGGGTACGCGCCGCGTCAGGCAGTCTTCCATGCGCGAGAAGCATAACTCTATCGATTCGAGCAGCGAAAGCCCGGCCAGCCCTTTCCGGCTTTTTGCCATATCGATAGCCTTGCGCGCCCAGCGCGGAGCGCCGGCACAAGAATAGCGGTCTGACCACAGGGTCCAGATCGTCAACCAGACCGTCTGATAGACACCAAGAGCGAAAATGAACACGCCAACCAGAGTCAGCGGGTACATAACCGGCCCACCTGCCTGCAGAATACTCAAAAAATCAGCTATTATATTTCTCACCACCAGTCGTGCAGAGTAGTTTTAAATATATAACAGAATTCAGCAAAAGCAAAGCATTACACTATTAAACGTTGACTTTTGCCGGCCGGAGTTGCTAATTTGTTTTAGCAAAGAACGCGCGCCCGAACACTGACAGCTCACCAGGAAACCGATCATGCAGCTGATAACCGTAGCCGGCCCACCCTCTTCAGGAAAAACCTCGGTAATCCTGAAACTCATTGAGGCAATGCAGCTTGCCGCCAGCGACGTCGGGGTCGTCAAGTTCGACTGTCTCACTTCATTCGATCATCTGCGCTATGAAGAGCGTGGCATAAGAGTAGAAACCGGCTTCTCGGGTAAACTCTGCCCCGACCACTTTTTTGTCAGCAATATCGAAGCGGCGGTTGAATGGGGGCAGAGCGCAGGCTTCAAATATCTGATCACCGAAAGCGCCGGGCTGTGCAACCGCTGCTCGCCGTATATTAATGGCATCATGGCCATCTGCGTGATCGACAACCTTGCCGGCATCAACACCCCGAGAAAAATCGGCCCGATGCTGAAAATGGCCGATATCGTCGTGGTCACCAAAGGCGATATCGTTTCGCAGGCCGAGAGAGAGGTTTTTGCCTTCAATATCAGGCAGGTCAACACTGCGGCTCAGGTTATCTTCGTTAACGGTATAAATGGCCAGGGAGCGACAATTCTCGCCAGCCATGCCGCGAAAGCCCGAAGCATTCAAACTCTGCGCGATCTGAAGCTGCGTTTCACCACCCCGGCCGCCGTCTGCTCATACTGCACCGGCGAAATCCGCATCGGCAATGAATATCAGATGGGCACCATGAAAAGAATGGAATTCAAAAAACCATGAACGACACAGATATTCTGTATATGGTTTTAACCGTGCCGGTCGGCGAAATCATGGAAAAACACCCGGTCTGCCAGAATTTTTTCAAAAATCTCAGAATTGAAGATATCGAGCGTGGCCTGCCCCTGCATCAGGCGCTCGAAAAAGCCGACCCGGAAACCCTTTCGGAATTCGGCCTCGACCGCCACGCAATTCAGCGCGAATTCTGCGACTTTCTCAATGTTTTCGCCGGCCGCTCTGACGCCACCGGCCCCGAAATTGCGAGCATCAGCATCATCGGCGGGCACAGCAAGGCCGGCGAACCCGAAGACTGCCAGATCACCATCAGCCGGGGCGAAACCATCAGCATAGTCGGCCCGACCGGCTCAGGCAAAAGCCGGCTGCTTGCCGATATCGAATGCCTGGCAAACTGCGATACTCCAACCGGCCGAAAAGTTTTGATCGATGATCAGAATCTTGACGACGAGCGGCGCATTGAACTGCAGGGCCGACTGGTGGCGCAGTTGTCACAGAACATGAATTTCGTCATCGATCTGACCGTCAATGACTTTCTCAGAATGCATGCCGGCAGCAGACATTCGATCAATATCGACGACACGGTCGAACGCTGCTTCGTTTGTGCCAACAGCCTTGCCGGCGAAGCCTTCAGCCTCGACACCCGTCTGACCCAGCTGAGCGGCGGTCAGTCACGGGCTCTGATGATTGCCGACACGGCTTTCATGAGCACCTCGCCGATCGTGCTCATCGACGAGATCGAGAATGCCGGCATCGACCGCCGCCAGGCCATCGAACTGCTTGCCAGCAGAGACAAGATCGTCTTCATTTCGACACATGACCCGCTGCTGGCTCTGGGGGCCGACCGCCGCCTGATCATAAAAAACGGCGGGATTTCAGGAATAATTACCACTTCAGAAGAGGAAAAAGCCTGTCTGATAGAGATAGAGCGTCTCGACGCCAGACTTTTCCAGATACGCAAAAAACTGCGCAACGGCGAAATCATCAGCCGCAATGCGCTTGGCTAAGCGGGCGAAGCAGGAGATAAAAAAATGTGGGAACTGTATGACCGGATGATCGAGGGAATTCCGCACGACTGGAAGGCCGAAGAGATTTTTCGCGGCACCAGCTTTGCCTGTGTTCTGAGCAATAATGGGCTCGGCATTGCTGAACCGCGCCCATACGACCTGAGAAAACCGCTGCAGACAAAAAACCTTGAAGGAGCAAGCCTGCGAGAAGTTGCCGCCTGCATCAAATCCTGGAATTTCTTCGAAGCCGCGACCGGTCTGGCTGCAATCAACGCCTATTACAATAATATCGACGTGGCCCGCGGCTTCGGGGTAACTATCAGTGAGTCGCTGCATATCGAAGACCGCATCTTTGACCCGTTCATCATGTCACAGAACACAATACGCGGCAAAAAGGTGACGGTGGTCGGGCATTTTCCGCATATCACCCAGCTGATGGCGCCGGTCTGCGACCTGAGTATCATCGCGGTGCATGACCCGCAGCAGGATGACTACCCGCTGAGCGCAGCTGAATTTCTTCTGCCGGAGAGTGATTTCGTCTATATCAGCAGTTCGACGCTGATCGACAAAACCATGCCGCGGCTTCTCGAACTGAGCCGAAACGCCCAGACCACCACCATTGTTGGCCCGTCAACGCCGCTGGCACCGGTTCTCTTTGCGTTCGGGGCGCACGATCTCTCGGGCTTTGTCGTCAAAGACCGCAGCAAAGCCAAAAACATCATCAGGGGTGCTGAAAACACCAAGATTTTTGCCACCGGCCAGAAAGTTGCTTTCAAAATCCATCAGTATCAGCAGGCTCTCGACCGCAAAAATTAAAGGTCGCGCAACACCTCGGCCGGGCGGGTTACCGCAGCCCTGACTGCCGGAACCAGGCCGGCGATGATGCCTGCCAGTGCGGTGGCGCAAATCAGCGCGGCAAGCGTGGTCGGCACATCGACAACCTGATAGGCAGCGGCGATACGCGCACCCAGTGTCTTCGCAATGGTTCTGAACATCGCATAACCGGCACCCGCACCCAATATG
>Ga0208939_1002921_pt1 | contig 11669 bp, 8 predicted proteins | sample AD_STIC12_MetaG_FD_184437 | JGI IMG/M metagenome (GOLD analysis project Ga0208939, IMG submission 184437) | Active sludge microbial communities of municipal wastewater-treating anaerobic digesters from USA - AD_STIC12_MetaG (SPAdes) (version 2) | ecosystem: Engineered > Bioreactor > Anaerobic >...
GAAGTGGTTTTCGCGGGCCGCATAGTTATGATGAATATTGATTTCTTCAATAAAGACAACATCGGGAAAATGTTCGCGCAGCACCTGCTTAAACGCGCCCATCATGCGCGACCGGTTTTCGAGAGCGTAACGCAGCGCAAAGTTCATGTCTCTGACATAAGCATCGCCTTCATCAGCATCAGCCGGAAGAAACGCCAGATCCTTGCCCGGAACCTTCGCATGCCATTTTTCATTCAACTGTTGCGCCAGCTTGTTGTAATAAGCCGCAATGCGATAGCCGAGATTGCGTGAGCCTGAGTGCAGCATCATCCAGACACGGCCCTCTTCGCTTACCTGCAGTTCGATGAAGTGGTTGCCGCCACCAAGAGTGCCGAGATTCTTGCGATCATGGCCAAACCCGTCTTTTTCGAACCAGCCCGGCATTTTGCCTGCGATTTCGGCCTCGTAAGCTTCAAAGCCATCCCATGACTGGGCCTGGCGATGGCTGTTGCCTTCGCCGACCGGAACCAGCTTCTTGACACCATCGAGAATGGCTCTGATCTGCCGCATATCGCCGATCTGATCGAACATGATACTGGTTTTTATGGCCCCCATGCCGCAGCCGATATCGACGCCGACCGCGTTCGGAATCACCGCTGAACCGCAGGCAATGACGCCGCCGATCGGCATACCGTAACCGACATGGCAGTCAGGCATCAACGCCACATGCATATCGACAGAGGGGTGCGAAGCAAGATCGGCAGCCTGTTTAAATGCGTCAGGCTCGAGTTCTGAACACCATGATTTTATCGCCACATGCGCGCCAGGCGCGATGCTTTTCTTATCTTTGATCCATTCCATTTTCGTTCCTCCTGTTTTACAGGGAGATGATTTCAATCTTCCAGAGTTGGTCGTTTATCTGGCTGACAGATGATTTAACCGGCAGAAATTTTTCGATTACCTGCAGATTGGTGGTTGTGTGCAGCGAAGGCTCGGTCGTCGTGAAACTGCCACCGCCGGCAAGCGCCGCCACCTTTACCCATCGAGCCACCGATTGTTATCATTTTTGTTCCATATTTTTCTCGCTCAATTCTAAACCAGAACAGCCCGTGCCGTCGTCAACCAAGTCTCTAACATCAACATCGCCCCCGCACAAGCCTGGATTTTCGTCACCCCTGCGCTTATACCACGGAGTGGTAGAAGGCGAATCTAAGACGTTGTATGAAAATTCCCGCCACCCGCTTCCACCGCAACATGATCGATATTCTCGGCTTGCGCCTGGAGAAGAAATTATGGGCTAGGAGGGCGGCGCGATTGAAATAAAGACAGAACATGATCTGTCGAAGCTGTCAAAAGAAGAATTGCGGCAACTGCTCGCCCTGGTAGAAAAGACAGGCAATAAATGATGATACACTTGTGCGGGGTGTGACTCTCGGGTTATACTTCCTGCAGGAGCCTGCGGAGAATGTGCAGGCATTGTTATCTCTTTCATGATACGGAGGTGTAAGATGAAACGTCGAGGAACCTCAACCGTTCTGGTGCTTGCACTTCTGTTCGCGATTTCCTGGTCCCCGCTTCCCCTCGCGGCTCGACAGCGGGAACTCGCTCCGGAGAATCTCGAACGAATCCGCATTCTCGGCCCAAACAATGTGCCACTCAAAGTGCTGGCAGTATACAACCCTGAAAAAACCAGACAATTCGTGGTCGAGCTCATTAAGATCGTCGCTTCCATCAACGCCCAGGACAAACCTCCTGCGGATGAAAAGTTGAAAGTGCATGTCGTTCTGAGCAACCCGAAAGATCGTGCTCTACTGGAAAAGGACGTCACTCCCACGGTGATGAAGGACATCGTCGAAGTCAACAACAAGTTCTTCACGACCGATCAGTGGATGCAGGACTGGGGCGAAGTGGCCACGATCAAGCTGAAGAACGACCCGAAACAGCATTTGTGCGTCATCGACTCGAACCGGGGGCGGGGAATTGCCGCCTTGCCGGCGATTCTGGCTAACTTCTGGAACTGCTTCCTTCTGAAGAACCCTTCCGACCAGCGCTCGAGTGGAGATTACGGCGGGAACATCGAAGTAACACCCGATGACGTTCTCATTATCGGAAATACCATTTCCACGGAATTTCGAGACCTCTTCTACGATCATGGATACGAAGGGCGAATGGTAAAAGTCGAGACCGACTGGCTAAAGGTCGGTCACTGTGACGAGTATCTCTCGATCATACCCAATCCAAAGGCCTCTACAGGGTATACCATCGTCAAGGCCAATCCTCGGCTTGCCCTTCGTCTGATCAAGGACTCGCCGCGTGCCGATCTCGAAAAAATTGAGATTCCGGAATACCGGACCACGATGCTGGCGGTTCACGACTATCTGCAAGCAAGCAGTAATACTGCCGGGTCATTCCAGAAAAAGGTTATCCAACATCTCGATGCCCTCGACAGCAATGGCGTGCCGCAAGAAATTGTGATCCCGGCGGTTCGTGGAGCAACAGGATCTGCGGTCGAGGCAACCCGGACAATGGCCGAAGAATTCGTAAGAATGAATCTGTCTCTGGCCGTGGTTATCGATTCCAACGTGAAGACGGTCATGAGGAAGATCGATGCCGTGAACAAACCTGCCAAGGTTCAGCATTCCGTGATCTCGTTTCCACTGGTCTACCATTTCAACCTGGGCTATATCGCGCATGTTCCAGGTGTGGTCAACCAGCTTGTTCTCCGCAAGCATCTGATTATTCCTGATCCAAAGATCAAAGCGTTTCGCGATCACATCGCCCGGGTTGCCGGCAAGGTCGGACTGGTACCTCATTTTGTCGATGACATGCCGTATCACGTGCTTCAGGGCGAAATCCACTGCGGAACCAATGTTCTTCGGCACCCCAACCGCTATATCGTGAAGCCGAAACATCTGCCTCAAGAGCTCGCTCCCCTGAAGTAAATACCACCAAGGGAACACGCGAACTATCGCAGTGCGGCAGGTTTATCTGTAAAAAGCTAAAGACCTCGGTTCTGCCGTCAGCAACAGGCTGACGACGGCACATTTACCGAAAGGAAAGTTGCGCAGCATGTTTATGTCAAATACAGGTCGCAAAATAAAAACTACAGGCCTTCTGTTATTCTTCGGTCTGATTTTCTGCTGCTCTGCTGTAATCGCGTCAAGGCAGCGTGAACAGCTTGCCGAGCCAGATCACTCTTCTACTCTTACCGGAGTGCTGGTCGCTGCCCCGCTGTTTGAAAAGATCAGAAACGACTGGGAACCATACAAGCGCCAATCGCAGGATCCCGTTGTCGAATTTTTCGGTGGCGACGGCGATATGCTTTCTTATGGTCGCAGCGCCTTTGCTGAAGGTAAAGACCCTGATTATCTTATAAAGTTCAGACAGGTTGCCGGCAAATACCTGCAGAACAGCAAAACCATAAAAGACACTCTGAGAGCTCGTCAAACCGCGCGCTGGATAATCTACCGCGAACTTACCAGCGGCACGGATCAGGCTGAAAAGGCTGTCAATCCAGACATCAAGGCAGTTCTACGGCAGTGGGTCGATGAACCGCTGCTTCTGCTGCCGAGAACTTCGATACCTGGTATGCAATCGAGTGGCCCGCATGCAGTGCCTTACCCGCTGGCCGTCTACAACGACAAAAACGAGTGTGTCGCTTTTGACTCTTTTTTTATTGTTATTGATGATTCAGAAGAACGCCAGGCTCACAAAATTCCCTTCAATGTTGTCAGGTCAGTCGAGAATGACACACTCGATCTGGTTGTCTGCCACGAACTGGCACACGGCATCATGTTCGATGCCTATTGCCGGCCGCATAACCGTAAGGTTGGCAATGGTCCAAGTATTCACGGCCACACTACCGATCTGATCACCGACCGCGAAAAAGCCTGGCTTGAGGGCTGGGCCGAGGCTTTTGAAGCTTTTTACGGGCGCAATCGCAAAATAACCCGTCTTGGCGAATCACATTACGGCATCGCCTCGTTTCTCATTGACCGTCAGGATTCAGTACGTCGCGACCGCTGGCTCTGGCTGACAGGAAGGGCGAATCAGGCCGCTCAGATGAAAAATGCCGCACAGATGATGGCCAGCGAAGGTGTCATCGCCGGATTGATTTTTGATATTCTCTCAAACCGGGCTCTGGTCTCGCCTTTTGAAAAGTCGATCACCGTTATGACAAGGCGCAAACCAAAAGACTTTGCAGCATTCGTCAATGCCTGGCTCGAACTCTTTCCTGGCGATCGCCGCACCATGCTGCGTATTATTCTCGAACATACGAAGTATGCCACATTCGATTCTACGGTATCCGCACTTTATCAGGAATTTTACCGCGCGCGCCGCGCCATGCAGACCCGCAAAGGCAATAATACCGATGCTCAAACCGCAGAAAAAGCTTATTTAAAAGCCAAAGAAGAAGCTTTCGCCAAAGCGTTTGCCGGCGCCAACCCTTTTTCCGCACTTCCGCCCCAACTCTGGATCGGAATCGAAAACCTCACCCGAAAAGACGGCAAAGTCATTCGTATGGCCAGATTGAATATCGATCTTAACAGCGTCGATGCGTTTCTGCTCGAGTATTCAGGCTTGTTTGCAAAACCTCAGATCGCAGAATTTCTGGCTGCTCGCGAGAAACAGTGCTTTTTCCGCGGCAAACCCATCGATGCGTTACGTAGCTTCATCGGCGAAGAGCGCTGGAAAAAGCTGCCCGACGAAGGCGTTAAATTTTATCCGGAACTTCTACAGCCTTAACCAGGAAGCAATTTCAGGCGAGCGTTCTGGTTATTGCTTTCGGTTCGATGGACACTAATTTCATGCACTAAAACAGCCAATTTTCGCGATTTCAACAGCTCACTTGCCCGTATGCTTACCTTATCTGAGGGCAACCGCATTGGCCGCGAAAATGTTCAGACTGAAATGACGAGGCTGCGCAAAGAATGGTCGATAGAAAGCCGTTTTGCAACAAACGACGAAAAGCTCTGCCAGAAGCTGATGACCGTGGAGCAGTTGTCAAAAACAGACCTGTTCGACCGGCTGCAACTCGAAAAAGTGCTCGAAATCTGCCGCCACTGCGACAGCATGGCCGAAGCCGGGCGACAACTGTTCAGCAACTCATCGCAGAAAAAGCAATCAACCAATGACTCCGACCGCCTGCGCAAATACCTGCAGCGCTTCGGCATTTCCTGGAAAATGATCGGTACAATCGCCGGCCACTTATAACGCTTTTCATGGGTTGTGCCGACCGAAAAAAACATTATAATTACAGTACAATCCTGTAAATGGAGCGAATGTTTGCACAGCAACCGCAGAACAATATTGGCTATGGTGATAATGGTTCAGGCCCTGCTGTCTGTCCAGATTGCGCACGCCTGGGATTGCGTTGAAGCACACCCCACCATAAACCTTCTCGCCTTTGAGCATTTCGTCGCTAAATTTAAAGCCGGCCACTACGGTGACAAATTCATTAATACCACCATCGACAATCAGGTAAATTTTCAGGGGCTGACCTTCGGAAAAGCGCCCAAATTTGAAAGCGGCACCAATGCCAAACTGGTTAACGCTGCGCATAATTTTTCGGGCTGGCTGGCACGCGGCGGCTACGATGCCGACATGCCCGAAATCAACATGGGATTCCGTCATTTCTATGATCCGGTGTATGAGCCTCACTATCTTACCTGGCAGAACCGTTCGTTTATCCCAAAAAAGAAAAGCAGCTTCGCCTCCGAAGAAGCTTTCTTTGCATCTCTGCAATACCGCGCCGACGACTGGAACCCGAACTTCGAATTCGGCTTGAAAGACCGAAAAATCAAACTCCAGCCCAAGATTTTCCGACCGCAGATCGACGCGGTGACCTGGGCATTCGAACACGAAGAGAATGACCACAACTGGCTGCAGGCAAAACTGGCCTACAAAGCCGCCATGGAAAACAACACCGCCGCCTTCGGCAACCTGAGCCGCAGCCAGATGTTCGGCAAGGCCTTCCGCGCGGTGGGCGAAACCATGCACCTGATGGCAGACATGGCACAGCCGGCTCACACCAGAGCCGACAGCCACTCTTTGTTCGAGCCAATTGAAATGAACGTAAAAGAAAAAATGATCCGTAAAATCATGGGCGACAGGCACAAAAACCCTGATTTCAAACCTGTTCCTGAGTTTGAAATTGCATCTGACATTGAACTGCCCGAGCTTATGAAAAACCTCGCAGCCTTCACCAACCGGCATTTTTTCAGCAACGATACAATTTTTGATTATGAAAAATGGCATTTTCCGCGCAACAAAAAACGCCCATACCCATCACCACAGCTTTCAAAACTCAAACATGAGGCCGGCATCTTTTACGCATGGTTTGAAACGGTTGGCTGGGTGCCTATGGCCAAAGAAACTGGTTCTCCCTTCGCAAAAGTAATCAATGACAACGACAAATATGGGCGCAAGAACCCGCACTTCAACGTCATGCCAAACATGGCCGAAGGCCAGGCCAAAGTTCTTGTTCCGCTGGCAATATTCAACTGCGCCGAGGTTATAAAAGCCTTTCTTCCCTCAATGAGCGTAAAGTTCGATCTGGCGCCGGGCGCAAACGGCAAATACCTGGCTTCTGGCGAATTGCTGCACAACGCCGACTACGACAATGAGTGGCGCGATATTGGCGCCATCCGCTTCAATGGCCCGGGCTTCATCCAGATCAACAAAAATTACGTGAAATGCGAATTTCGTGACGGACAGCTTCTGCCCATCGAAGTCGAACTCAAGTCAGGCGACAAGGTAGCCCTGGTCGTCAGAGCCGGCGGCCTTATAACTGCCAGCCGCAAGATTTCCATTCCCTGACGCCTCAGCCGGCTAGCCGCAGCATTAAACGCAGCATTTTCTGGCCATATAAAAGCGCCTATCCCTGCAGAAATTTACCCGGCTTAAAAGAAAAGCCTGCTCTTTTTTTGTTTACGGCTGATGGACAAAGCCAACTCCGGCCTTGTGCAGCATTAAGAATATTTTTTTCTCGCCATTCCCGTGAAGCGGGCCTAAACAAAAAAGCGGGCAGCGGAAAGTTTCAGCAAATAAGGACCTTTTGAAAGATTACACGTGTTGGCGGGGGGATTGACGCGCAAACAATAAAACACAACCCGCTGCCGACATTTGGTCAACAGCGGGCTGTTTACAGACTTTCTGGAATTAAAAGATTACTCGAAGGTTTTGCCGATCATGATCACCGTTTTAACGAATTCATAACGTTCGTTGTTGATCTGCTTCAGATAGGCGGGAGCCGAGTAATAAAGCACGGCAGCCTGGGTCATGTCGACGTAGGCATCGAAAGTGCTCATGTTCTTGTCGAATTTTTCTTTCCATTTGGCGGTAACTTCAGGATGGAAATAGAGAAACCGCAGCGTCATTTCGCGCAGCAGGATCTGCTTGAAGCGTTTGTTACGGGCTGCATCGTCGAGTTCTACGAACGAGGGCATAAACCAGGAATTCTGTGTGATAAACACGAAACCTTCAGACGAAAAGGCGGTTTCGGTGTCGGTGGTCGGCACATAAGCAATCGCTTCGGTGCAGGTCGAGAAGAACTTCGGCAATTCGGCAAAGAGTTCGGCAATGGCACTGCGCATAAGCTCTGGCGCTTCTTTGTGCTCAGCCGGCAGCGAAGCTGCGGCAGTACCGACATCAACCTGTGTGACAACCGGCATATAGTCGCCATCAGGAATGACTGGAGGCGGGCGGGTGCCAGGGGTTTCGACCGTGCCGCTGGCATTGTCGTTGCCACCGTTATTATTACCGCCACCATCATTGATCGGCTTATCGCTCCAGCCGCTGATGGCCTGCCCATTCATCAGGTTGGTTTTAATAAAATCAAAGCGGCTGGCAAATCTGCTCTGCAAAGTAGCCGGGTCGGTGCAATACATCGACACGGCAAAGGCCAGATCTATCCAGGCGGCGATCTTACCCGGGGCAGTCACCATATTGGTTTCAGCGGCCGGGCTGTAAACCTTTGTCGGAAAAGTCGAACCGGCAGCGATCGAGGCGTATCTCTTACCGATTTCCGGGTTTTCCTGTAGGAAGCTGTAGGTCATGCCGCGCACGAGGATGGTTTTGAAGCGCGACAGCAACTGGGCCTCGGTCGGGGCGCTGCCATAAACTTCTTTGAACCGGCGGTAATACATCACCGAAGGGGTCATAACACCGGCACCGGCCCAGATTATGCCGTGCTGATCGTTGAAACCGACATATTTAACTTCGTATTGCACCGGCGACGGGTCGAGAAACACCATGCGGGTATACATGCTGAAGCTTGCCGGAACCGCTTCAAACACCTCTTTGATCGCCTGAACGTAGTTTAAGTTCCAGGTGTTCTGGTTTTCACCCTCATCTTCGGCAATCACCACATTGAACTTCTCGTTTATCGAGTTTTTAAGGGCCGTAAGAGCGTCGGTGCCGGTAGCCACCTCGAGGGTCTGGTAAACCGAGTCAAGATAGCTGGCATTTTGAGACATCGCCGGCGAAACCAGCAATATCAGAACCAGAACGAACGCTGCAATCTGCTTTTTCATGTTTTTGCCGGTCCTTTACTGCAGGTATTCCTTGCCGTCCATAATATACTGTTTGATGAAGTTATAGCGGTTGAGGTCCATGGTGGCACCACTGCGCGACACAAACATGCCATTTCTGATCGAGCCACCGGTATAATAAGTGGCAACCGATTCGGCCATGTCTTCGGCAGGCTGGGTGCGGCCATAACCGGTCGGGCAGGTGCCGGAAAGGCGACCACCAGGCCAGAAAGTTCTCGACCAGCTCTGATAGACCTGCGGATAGGTATTCTGGAAACAGTGAGTCATTTCATGCACCAGGGTGCGCTTGAAATTGTGCTTGAGATAGGCCATCTGTTCTTCGGTGGTCGGGGCGCGGCCATAGGCGGCAGTAAGTGAGTTATATGCTCCCTGAGTCATTTTTACGCTCAGGTCGAGCATATGAACCTTGCGCTCGGGCACGATGACGTAAGCTGCGGCGCTCGGCGGAATAAACGAGGCATTGGGTTCACCATCACGATAAACCATGTCAGTACACTTGCGGAAAAAGGCGGGAAGTTCACCGAAAGCTTCATCAGCAGCTTTCAGCTGATTAAGGCTCCATTCACGGCCGTTAGTGCCATTGGCGAGACTGATATTATATTTGGCCTTAACTGAAGCACGAATCGATTCAGCATCAGTGGCAGTCTGGGTCTGAGTCTGCGTTTGAGTCTGGGTTTGTGTCTGAGTCTGAGTTTGAGTTTGGGTCTGAGTCTGGGTTTGGGTTTGGGTCTGAGTCTGGGTTTGAGTTTGAGTCTGAGTCTGAGTCTGGGTTTGAGTTTGAGTTTGGGTCTGTGTTTGAGTCTGTGTCTGAGTTTGGGTCTGTGTCTGAGTTTGGGTCTGGGTGGCGGTTGAGGTCGAGGTCGAAGTTTCAGTAGAAGTCGGCGGCTTCGGAACGATGCGCTGGCACGGGATTACGACAACCACAATGCGGGTGCCGCAGATTTTACCGGCAATAATCCGCATCAGACTGTTGATAATGTTCTGCAGCTTTTCGATCGCCTTCTGCTGCGCCGGATCACCCACCGGGTCCGGGACATCGACCACTTCGGGAGGCTGGTCAGTGCTTTCGACATATTGCGGCACGCCCTCATCGCTGACGGCAGAAGTACCCGAATCGCCGGCGCGATAAATCGTGTCAAGGTAGCTGCCATCTTCGCCAGCCACCGAAAAAACGCTGGCAAGCATAAAACAAAGCGCGAACAGCGCCAATGTCAGTCTTCTGTTCATAATAGCCTCCCGCCGTACATATCTTCCATCTAATTATACGAGTTTTTTTTGCGATTCGTTGCAAAAAAATCACCGCAAATTCAGAACAAAATCAGGGATCGTTGAGCTGCCGGTTCAACCGCGCCGGAAACAACGAAGTTTTTATGGCAAAAGGCTTTTCCTTGCCAGAAGAAGTTTTCAGTTGCAGATCGATCCCCAGACTGATGCGAAAAGTTCCTGAACCGCCGGTAGCAAAATGCTCAAGCTGCATCTGCCAGGTAAGAGACGCCACGTGATCTTTTATCAGCAACTTTTCAGCTTCATCAGCCTCGCGCCTTGCCAGACTCCCGCCGTCTTTCCCGCGCTTATAGCTGTAAACCACCGGCAGAATTCGACCATGCCGGCTGCTGTAAATGTTAAAAGTCAGGTGATCGGGAAAAGCCTGCAGCTGCTGCTCGATATTCCCACTACCCGGGCCGCTGAGCACGGCGTTATTCAGATCAGTGCGCAATCTGGCGATGAACAATGCACTTTCCTGCATCAATACCGCGACATTTTCACTGCGTGAATAACCCTGCCTGAAATTGGTGAACAGCATAATGGCAGTGCCGAGAAAAATGGCTGAAACCCCGCAGACCACAAGGATCTCAGTAAGGGTAAAACCCGGCCGATTTTTATCAACGACTTTCATTGGCCACCAGCGTTTTTAAAGTGAATTCACGGGTTTTATCAGCCGCTCTGGCCGACGGAAAACCGATCTTCACCGTAATTTTCTTGAAAACCACCTTGTTATCCCGCTTGATCTCTTCGATTTTCAGAGATGGCTTCAGGTCATCGACCGGAGTAATTTTGAACAGCACCGGGCCGTTGGCAAGCTGCGACCCGTCAACTACCTGCGAAGAATCATAGTTTCCTGGCTTTATGAGGTTGAAGGGCAGAGAAACAATCTGTTCCATCAGTTCGAGAGCCGCGGTATGAGCCCTGAACTCAGATTCGGTAACCTGAATATTGACGTTGCCTGAGGAAAAAGTCATGAAGACAGGCAGCATAATCAGCGACAGAATGCCCATCGACAGAACGATTTCGATCAGCGACAGCCCGCTGCGGCCTTCTTTTTTATTCATTCCAGTATGAATCCTTCGGGTCGACGAATACCCGGTAATAGCGGTCGTAGCCAGCCGCGGTCGGGTCCTGGCCGGGCCTGAACCGTGCAATGCCACCCTGAAAACGGTGGTCAGCGTAAACCGAACCAACGCAAAGGGTGCCAAACAGGTCGAATTTCGAGCCATAAGCCAGCTCGGCGCCGGGAGCAATCAAGTTAACATGGTTCGGCTGGGTTGACGCAAAAGACACCGAACCGTTGCCACCAAGCACAATCGTCAGCATCTGATTGGCATCGGCACAGGTCACCCCGCGCAGCACCAGATTACCGGAATCAAGAATTATCATGCCGCCGCCACGCACAATCATCGGCTGCGGCCGCCCGGCGGCCGGAATCTGCATATCGAGGCCGCGCGGGTTTCTAATTCTGACTACCGCATTCAGCTCGAGTTCGCCCTGCTCATTAAGAAATCGTTCCCAGAATTCACTGAGCGTATCGACCTCGATCTGCACTCTTCCGGTGAGAAGCTGAGCGACGGACTCTGCTGATGGAAGGCCCTTATAAAACACATGCCCGCCACGCTGCAAAGTGACCTGACTGCCACTTTCACCTGCGAATACACCAGCCGACGACGGAAAAGTGCGCCCGACTCTGGCGTCATAAACATCCTGCATGCTGTTGTATGATTCCATGTAGGGCATTTCGACGACCCGGCTCATCAGCTGCGCGTATTCGTTATAGGATTTAAAAAGCATGCCGGCCTTGAGCAGCGGGCCACCGACACTGCGGCGGCCGACTTCGAAAATATCGACCGAACTGCTGTAAGCATC
>Ga0208939_1002951_pt1 | contig 11562 bp, 11 predicted proteins | sample AD_STIC12_MetaG_FD_184437 | JGI IMG/M metagenome (GOLD analysis project Ga0208939, IMG submission 184437) | Active sludge microbial communities of municipal wastewater-treating anaerobic digesters from USA - AD_STIC12_MetaG (SPAdes) (version 2) | ecosystem: Engineered > Bioreactor > Anaerobic >...
CACCCCCAGCCCGCCTTCGGCGGGCAGAGCAGGCGGGCAAAAATTCCTTCCCCCCAACCCCCTTCCTTTTTGCCCGCCTGCTTGGGCTTCGCCCTGAAATTTTTTGAGCGAGCGGACGGCGGGGCCTCAAATTAGGGTGGTGGGTGGGTTTAGAAAAAACTTCTCATTTTCTCTATTGATGATTTTAATACATTATAATCCGTTTTTCCATTTTCTTTTTGATGATGAATTTGATTTCGTATAAAGGTATGTTCGCTGACCTCATTTTGACTTCCTCTCCACGATGAATTTTTTGGCTCACTTTTTGTGGTAACAAAAAAATCATTATCAAAATCTTTAATGGATTTATCATCGCCATTTATAAATTTCAACTCCTCAAAAAGCTCATTATGATATTCTTCCGTAGCAAGATTAAAAGCCAAAAAATTTGTTTCATTTGCCGAGATATATGGCAAAACCCTTTTTTCAATTTCTGACACTTCTTGCCCGTTTTGAATCACGCTAATTTTAACTTTATCATTAAAAGCTAATTGTTTAACCAGCAAAGGCGAATGAGAAGCTAAAATAATTTGAACATTTTTTGAAAATTCCAAAAGGAATTTAACAAATTTTTCTTGCAAAGTCGGATGTAAATGTAATTCAGGCTCATCTATTAAAACAATCAGTTGTTTTCCACTTTGTTGAGCAAGATAAAATGAATATAAAAGAGCAAAAATCATTTCATAGCCCGAGCCAAGATTATTTAGTAAAATTTGTTGATTGTTTTCTTTTCTCGTCGCAAAAAAAGCATTTTTAAATGGTTCGCAGTTATCTAAAAAATCTAATCTTATTTGAGACCCGCTAATTTCTTGAAATTTGCTGACCGCCTCGCCCAAAAATTTATTTTCAACTTTATCCTTTTTAATCTTATTGTCTAAATCTTCGTTTAAATTACATAACTCGCAATTCTTCAAGTATTGATAACTAAAATCTTCCATTAACCGATCGAATCTTGTCGTGTTAAAATTTCCAGATCGTGTTTGGAATAAGCGATTTTTATCCAAAAACAAAATATCGTTTTCGCTAAATCTTTTGCCCTTAAACGGATTGTTTACGCTTACTCTTAAATCTGGGCTGTTATCTTTTGGTTTTGCTGGATCAACTCTAATAAATTTTTGGTCATTGACTACGATTGATGATAAATACGATTTACTTTCCTTTGACCTTACTCCCGCCTCAAAAGAAAACCCCTTTGCTTTAAACGAGCCTTTGGGCATTGTTCCGTCAACCTCAAATTCATCTTTTGAAAATATGCTTATTTCAATTTTTTTACCGCGATCATTAAAATTATCTATTCCAAAATTTTCAGTTTTATATTCTAAAATCGGAAGCGCAAAAGCGTCTAAAAGAGCTGTTTTGCCACTGCCATTTTCGCCGACAAATACATTAAGTCCCGAACCCTCATTTATGCCGTCTGGCGTGTTTATGTTATCAATTTCAAAATCCTTTTCCGAAGGGAAAAGTCTAAAATTTTTAATTGTGATTTTATTGATAAACATTTGTAATTTATAAATTTCCTAATGGCGGAATTATGCTGTCAATTTCAATCGCATTTCTTGCGGGATTCCATTTTGCCACGCGAACAAATTTATTTTTATCAAATTCCAAAATATCCAAGCGATTGAAATGGACCAATAACTGGCTTAATGGCTTTGCAAGTCCTTTTGGCGAAATTAAAAAAGCAAATTCCGGTCTTAAAATTTTGCAATATCCAAGAAGCTGTGAAAGGTTAATCAAGCTTAATGCCGTGTCTTTTACTTCAACAAAAACCAAATTGCATTTGTCATTTTCCAAAATCACTCCGAGCAAATCAACCCTTATTTTATAAGTGGCGTATTCAGGGAAATATTGTGTATATTTGTTGCGTTGTATAAAATCACTTAAATCAACAGAGTGCACATCATAAGTTTTTATAACCGCTTTCGGGTGCTTATTTTCCAAATACATTTGCAACCATTTCAGCATGCTTGGATAAAGCGCAATTTCTTGTTTTGATTCGTAATTATTCATAGGCTTTTATATTATCGTTTTCCTCAAGAACAGCTAAAAGCTCCGAGTAGTGATTAAAATGTTTTCCTTTCAGAAAATCAGGCAATTTTTCAGAATTTTCCTCTGAATTTTGAGCTTTTTCTCTAATTCTAAATTTCTTTTCACTTGAGTTATCGCCAATTCCCGCTTTATTCATTTTGGCAAGATCGGCTAACACTTCTTGTTTATGTCTCAAATATGAGCCAACGGGTAAAAATTGATTGGCAAATATTTTTACTTGATGTTCTTTCGCCCAAAATCCAGCCGCCTTTTTGAAATTTGGGTCACGGAAATTTGGATGTCCAAAATCTATGCTTTCAATCGGTATGCCAACTATTTCAAAAAGTTTGTATAAATCCAAAACTAAAAACCAATTCCTATGATCAACTTCAAGATAAATTCTTTGTTGATCTTCTCTGCCAAATTGAGCATTTGAAGCGCGAACATAACCAGTTACATCAAAATATCCGCGCAAAAATTCTTTTTGCTTTTCTTTATCTGCCTGAAAAATTGCCTTTGGTATTCTGAAAGAATGATAATCGCTAAAATCACCATTTAACAGATAACTCAAAAATTGCCATGTTAAATCTGTATTTCGCCAAACAACTACGAGGCTAACACCCCTGTTGTCCTCGTCATTAAATTTGCTTACATCAAGCCCGAGTCGTTTTATTCTTTCAACAATTTTATCCAAGCTGTTTGATAGATAAATTTGAGTATCAAATTTTTTGCTTGGATCAATCGGGCTTGTGGCTTCCAAATTTTTAAATGGGAAATCTACGACCAATTTATTTAGCTCTGCCGATTTTATAATCGTGCCTCTGCCAACAATTAAGCCTAGAAAATAGGCAATGTCTTCGCTTAAAAATGATGATACTTTATTTGTTATGTCCATATTTTTTGAAAATTAAAATGTATTCGTGAACCTTATTAACAATAAACTTATAGGGATAGCCCAATGGTTTACAATTATTATATTCCTTTTGTCTGTCCCAAATTAACAAATCCTCAAATGTAAGTCCGACCTCTTCCATTATTTTGGCAACATCGCTATGAAACGGATAAAATTTGCTACCTTTGCGAATATCCATAACAACCATTACGCAATATCCATTTTCGCGGATAGTTTTTGAAACTTCCGCCATAATATTTTTCAATTCGGAAAGAAAATTGTTATAAGATTCTATATTTCCAATATCTTGAGTTTTGTTGGTGTAATTTCTGCCAACTTTCAAATCAGCGCTTCGGCGAGCATTCAAAATATCCCAATACGGCGGGGATGTAAGGCACAAGTCAATGCTGTTCGGCTCAATAAATTTTGTAATTTCTCTTGCGTCTTTTACAAAATACTTTATTTTGCCATTTTCTTTATATGGTAAATAGTGATTATTGATTCTGCTAAAAAACAATTTTTGAAATTCATCGCTTACATCAACGCCATAAACATTCATTCCCTTTTTCAATCCTGCTATAAGCGTGCTTCCGCTTCCCGCAAAACAATCTAAAATATTTTTTCCCGACCCATTCGTCAAAACATCAATTATCCTTTCCGCCAACTGCAAAGGGAAAATAGCGGGATGTTTCAATCTGTATTCTTCTTGATTTTTGGCAATATCTCGCCAAATGCTAAAAGAATATTGCAACCAAGATTGTCCGTCTAATTTGTTTGCCCTTTTTGTGGCGAGCCCTGTTTCTATAAAATATAGCCGTTCTTCTGTATTTTTCGGATCATCATCTTTCTGATTTATACTCTTATATCTTTTGTGAGTTTTTTTGAATAATTGAACTTTGCCCTTACGGGTCAAAATGTTTTTTATTTCGTCATCTGTAATCACTCCTTCGTTGTTATAACTAAGCAAAATATATTTTGCGTTAGCACTGGTAATCAAATTATCAAGAGCCTTGTTTGCTCGTCCTTTATAACAATATTCGGAAAGTTGATGATCATAATTTCTCATTCCTGTTTTTCCCGATATGACAGGTTTTTTTGTGCCAAACCACCCTTCGGCTACTAATTCCAAAATAAAATAGTTAGCCGCGTATTGTCTGCTATTATACGGCGGGTCTAAGTACAAAATATCAATATTCTTAATTTCTTTTGTTAGTTCGTTTGCGTCTTTTTTGAACGCTTTGTTATTCCGAATGCTTGGAATAATTTCAGGCGCAGTCAAAATTAACGGCTTGATAGCTCGTTGGTCCCAAATTTTTAAATAAGCGCTGTATGTTCCAGCAACATTTGAAACTAAATTTATCGCTTCAAGCAAAGCAGTTATTAAATAATAATATTCTAATTCATTAACAACATCAGCGTTTTTCCATTCCTCAATTTTTTCTCTTATTGCGTCAATTTTTTGTCCATTTTCATTTGAAAAATATTTGCGCCCCTCGTTGCCGTCAGGACAATAATTTTTGAAAATAAAACCTTTTTTGGGCGACAAATTATTAAGGTAGCCAATTACATAATTTTGATCAATATGATTAACGCCTAAATGCTTTTTTAGTTTTAAAAATTTTGGCTCTTGATTCAATTCAATATAAGTTTTCGCCAAGGCATAGGAAAATTCCAAAAAATCATTAGCAATAACCGTATAACCTTTTTTCTTAAAATGCTGGGCAACAACAGTTGTGCCAGTAAAAAGGTCAACAAATTTTGCACCATGATTTAATTCGGTTTTTTTTACACCGATTTCTATTAAATCCAATAATTTGTCTTTTCCGCCGTAATATCGCATAAAATTTATTTTATTAAATCCTCAATAGGCGTATTTAACGCCTTGGCGATCTTTTTCAATGTTTCAATAGTCGGATTGCCTTGCTTGCCTGCTTCTATGTTGATAATCGTGTTATTGGAAACATCGGCAAGGCGCGCCAATTTCTCTTGGGAAATTCCCATTTTTTCTCTTAACCGCTTTACAGTCTTTGATAGGTTGTTTTTACTTGACTCTGCCATATTTTATTAGTAATATTAAATTGTGGTATACTTATTTATGCAAATGTTTCTTTCCCACAACATAATATTACCAAAATATTTGGGAATCGTAAAGGAAAAAGGGAGTAGAATGTCAAAAACGCGCGCACGGGAGGGTGGGGCAAGCGTTTTTACCGCTTTATTTTCTTCTTTTCGTATTTCGGCCCCGCCGTCCGCTCGCTCAAAAAATTTCAGGGCGAAGCCCAAGCAGGCGGGCAAAAAGGAAGGGGGTTGGGGGGAAGGAATTTTTGCCCGCCTGCTCTGCCCGCCGAAGGCGGGCTGGGGGTGGGAAGCGTTTCCGCCGTTTGGCATTAAGCCAAACATCAAAGCAAAACAATTTTCAATTCCTTTTAAAAGAAAAAAGGGCGCGCGCAAAATACAAAAAATTGAAAGAAAATTGTTTTGCTTTGCTCGCCGAAATTCGGCGGGGCGGAAACGCTGGGGCGGGTCTAAAAGTCAAAATCTGGATTTTCGTCAAAAAAAGTTCGGATTTTGTCCAAAAGGTACCGCCAATTTACAATTTCAGCGTTTTTGAGGGTTGTTGCCTCGCCCTCGCTACGCTCGGGCTCGGCTTCCGCCGTTATTTTGAAGGGAAATTTGAAATCCAAAAACAATTTCTGCCCGCTCAAACGGAAGTTCGTCGAGCGAAGCTCGGGCAAAACGAAGTTTTGAAAACCAATCTTTTTTCTTTCGCCTTCGGCGAAAAGCAAAGCGATAATTTTAAATATTTTGACTGCCTAATAACAAAAACAATATGACACAAGAAAATCAAACCAAAAAGTTTTTCATCTACGCCCGCAAGTCAACGGACAGCGAAGACAGGCAGGTTCGCAGTATTGCCGACCAATTAGCTGAATTGCGAGAGCTGGCGAAAAAAGAAAACATTGATATCGTTGATACTTTGGTGGAAAAGCAAACTGCGAAAAAGCCCGGACGGCCTGTCTTCGCTGAAATGCTCAAACGAATTGAAGCGGGCGAAGCAACGGGAATTTTAGCGTGGCACCCCGACCGACTTGCTCGCAATTCCGTTGACGGCGGACAAATTATTTATCTCGTTGATACTGGAATAATCCAAGAGCTAAAATTCCCAACTTTTTGGTTTGATCCGACACCGCAAGGAAAATTTATGCTTTCAATCGCTTTTGGGCAGTCAAAATATTACATTGATAATCTTTCGGAAAACATAAAGCGAGGACATCGCCAAAAATTGAAAAATGGACTTTGGCCTCAAATGGCCCCGCTCGGTTATTTGAACAATAAAGAAACAAAACAAATTTATGTGGATAAAGAAAAATCACCGCTTATTAAAAAGGCATTTGAGGCCTACGCAAGCGGAAAATATACTTTGAAAGAAATCCGAAAGATTATCAATGATCTCGGCTTGAAAGGGCGGCGAGATTCTTTGCTTTCCGTTTCAAATTTTCAGTATCTTTTGCAAAATCCTTTTTATTACGGATTGATAAGATATAACGGAGAATATTTTGAAGGAAAGCACGAACCGATTATTGCAAAGAAACTTTTTGACGAGTGCCAAGAAGTGATGAAGCAAAAATCAAAACCGCAAAAGGTTGATGAAATGAAATTTTTTCTTTATCGCGGATTTTTCCATTGTGGCGAGTGCGGATTTACGATAACCGCTGACAAAAAGATAAAGCCAAGCGGAAAATCCTACACTTACTACTATTGTACCAAGAAAAATCCAAATCATGTTTGCTCGCAAAATGTTTTTACGAGGGAAGAAAAAATTTCATCTCAAATCAACGAAGCGATACAAAAAGTTTCTTTGCCCGATGATTGGGCTGATAAAATGCTAAACGAACTTGAGACAGAAAAAGAAACGAAAGCCCAATCATCGCGCTTTTTTGCTCAAAAAACAGAAGACGAAATAAAGGTGATTGACGAGAAGCTGGAAAAATTGATGAACGCTTACCTTGAAAACGCTTTGTCGCTTACCGAATACCGAGAAGCTAAAAACAAACTCGTCAATCAAAAACAACTTTTGAAAGACAAACTGACGGCTTTTGAGCAAAAAAGCAATAATCGGTTCGAACTCGCCGCCCGATTCATAAATACCGTAAAACAAGCCGAAATTATCGCTTTGCAAGAAAATCCCGAACAGGGTCGGGATTTTCTAAAAAAGATTGGTTCGAACTTCCGTTTGAGCGGGCAGAAATTGTTTTTGGATTTCAAATTTCCCTTCAAAATAACGGCGGAAGCCGAGCCCGAGCGTAGCGAGGGCGAGGCAACAACCCTCAAAAACGCTGAAATTGTAAATTGGCGGTGAGGGTGGGATTCGAACCCACGGTCCGATTTCTCGGACACCACATTTCGAGTGTGGCGCTTTCGACCACTCAGCCACCTCACCAACACAGAAAACCTGATTACATTTTGCCAGAAATCGAAAAAAATGATATATTTCTGCCGTTGGCCTCATCGTCTAGCCTGGTTAGGACGTCACCCTTTCACGGTGAAAACTCGGGTTCAAATCCCGATGAGGTCACAATGAAAATTCTCGCTATTGAAACATCCTGCGACGAAACCGCCGTGAGCATTCTTGAGTGTTCAGGTGAAGCGCACTTACCTTCTTGCACAGTACTCGGCACAGGGCTGTACTCACAGGCAAGCAAACACGCTCAATACGGAGGAGTATATCCAAATCTTGCAAAACGCGAACACCAACAAAATCTTATACCAATGCTTCGCATCGCACTTGAAGAATCCGACCTTAATAACTCAAAAACTAAAACGCAAAATACAAAAGAAGTAGGGAGCATTTCATTAATTGAAAAAATACTTGAACGAGAACAAGATCTTCTAGAACACTGCAAAACATATTTTGCAGAATACCCACATAACCCCGGTATTGAAGCAGTTGCAGTTACGCAAGGGCCTGGACTTGAGCCAGCACTATGGGTCGGCCTTAACTTCGGAAAAGCGCTTTCTGCTTTTTGGAACGTGCCACTTATACCAGTTAATCATATGGAGGGACATATCGTCTCAGTTCTTATAAACAAAAACGATCATTCAAAATCTAAAATACAAAACACAAAGATAAACTTTCCAGCTATTGCGTTATTAGTTTCAGGAGGTCACACAGAACTACAGCTAGTTTCTGGCTGGGGTTCGTATAAACTTCTAGGCCAAACACGCGATGATGCAGTTGGAGAAGCATTTGATAAGGTCGCACGTCTACTTGATTTGCCATACCCTGGAGGACCTGAGATATCTCGACTCGCAGCGCAGGCACGCACAGAAAACATAAAAGCTCCATTTACACTTCCTCGTCCCATGATTTCTTCTGATGATTTTGATTTTTCATATGCAGGGCTTAAAACCGCAGTTTTATACAAGGTAAAAGAAATTGGTACACTCTCTGATCAGCAAAAAAAAGAAATTGCGCGTGAATTTGAAGATGCTTCAATTGAAGTTCTTGTTGCAAAAACAAAAAAGGCACTTAAAACTACTGGAGCCAAAACCCTTATTGTGGGGGGAGGTGTTGTCGCAAACACATACCTTCGCGACGAATTAACCCGCATGCTCTCTGAGTTTCCAGATGTATCAGCTCTATTTCCAACTCGCGAACTTTCCACAGATAACGCTGTAATGATTGGTGTTGCTGGCTACATCGCACTCAAAAAAAACCCTGACCACTTCAGTGTTTTCTCTCCAGATCAAACTCTTCGCGCCAACGGAACACTCAAACTCTAAAACTCTACACCACACGAATACCTGACGAAAGTAGCATGTAGTTAAGAAACAATAGAAGTACTATTAGCAACAAAAGCGCTAGTCCGTATAAAAACTCTCGAGCATGGCGTCGATGTACTTGATACCAAAACATTAGTATCACTACAAAAGAAATTAACACGCTGATGATGAGATAAATAACTCGCAAAAGCATCTTCGGCTGTGTCAGAATTTTCTGCCATAGCGTTGACTGTGGAGCATGTTCAACTGGTGCACGAACAGGATCACTGGCTGTAACTTGAGCCGTCTCAGACACCGCAGCCACCGTCTCTTGTGCCACTGCACCAACAACATCTTGTGACGAAACATTTGGTATATATTCCTGAGCAAGTGTCACCTGCTGATACATATCTGCAGGAGCCACATTACTAGTCTGTTCACCGGCAACCTCTGGTGTAACAACTATGCGCTCAACTTTTTCGGTAGACGCAATAGCAGAAGGAGTACCAAACAATTGCACCACAAAAATTGTCTTCTTACCTTTGTAAGTGCCAGGAACAGCCGCAATTCCTATTTCTGTGAAATTTCCATTTAAAATATTTGCGCGATGTCCAGGAGAATTCATCCATGCCTGCTCAACATCTTCAGAGTCAACGAAGTTAACCGCAAGGTTTTCTCCTGCATGTATAAACTCATAACCGGATCGATAAAACCAATACCACGGATTAAGCCCCGAAGGTGATGTGTGAGCAAAATATCCTTTCTCAACCATGTCCTCTGCCTTCATCCTCGCAGCTTCTTCCAAAATAGGACTTACTGTAAGCTGTCTTAACCCACTATCTACTCTATCTTTATTTGCTAAATCAACCAGCACAGACGGCAACACCGCAGCTGTAAACTCTGTTGAAGTACGAATCAAAAGCGATTGAAATATTGAGAAACCAAAGGCCAGTACAATAATAAGCAAGAGTGCAACAATTGACGCGTCGCGCAATAAGTACGGTTTATGATCGTTGTCGTAATACGGTATGAAGAAGTTTGCTAGATGTTTTCGCATACTGTCAAATATTATAATTCATTGTACTTTGCCTGTTTAGCATCAACAAGTGCACCATACACAACCAAAACTCTATCGTATAAACCAGATTCTCTATCATATGTCCCAGAACATGTAATAAGCCGAATTCCTGCATATCCTAAATCGCCATACACTTTCTTAGTAGGAAACTCGTCACGATCATATCTCTCAAGAGAAGTAACACGAAACTCTGCGGTTGTACCATCTTCCCTATCAACAAAGAAAGTGTCCCCTTGCGCGAGCTGTCCTAAATACATAAACACCCCCGCTCCTTCATATGAATCAACATGCCCCAACACAATTGCGGGGCCTATTTCACCGGGAGTTGGCCCGTATGTATACCACCCAACCTCTTCATATCCAGAAGGAACTTCCATTTCCCCATCTTCATCCAAACCAAGCGGAACAAACCATGTATCTATGAAAAGCTTTGGAATTCGCAGGCGGGTCGGGTTTGATTTTGGAAGCGGTTTTGCAAAGGATTCTGTAACATCTGAAAGCGGTGCATCTGTGCTCACAGCGACAACGCCCTCGTTTGAAGTTTCGCTATTATTTCGCCACACAACAACAAAAATACCTGCGCATAAAACTGCCACAACGATTACAATTGCAGTAGTATTTTTCAACGTAGTATTGCTTTGTTTTAAAAGAGACATACTGTAATCACTCTTATATAATAACCTTTTTTGGCCATTTTGTCAATCCTTAGAAGTTTAACTTCTAAGTATATATGGAAGCACAAAAACAGCCCTTTTCACAGGGCTGTTTTTGTGCATTTCTCAAGGTTTAACCTCGAGGTTAAACCTTGGGGTTTTTAGAACAAACACATCTGCAATCCTCCAAATCCGGTTGCCGGAGCACTTATAGGAAGTGCCGATACTTGAGAGATTTGCTCACCCAAAACCTCTCCTTCGCTAGATGAAGAAGATAGTCGATTTCGGCTTGAACCTCCTCCGCCGTGTGTAGTTCTGTCTCCAGTTTCGTCTGTAGTAGAACTGTCGTCGTTGTCATCATCATCTCCCGTCTGTGTAGGAATACAGTACAGTCCTACGTCATCAAGGTATACTCCCAAGTTACCAGCTCCTCCAACCTTTCTAAATCCTACACTGGTATATGGTGAATATGCCTCGAAAGTTCTTGTTTCCTCGCTCCAAACAGATTCGGTGTTTCCAATTCCATCGCGAGAAACCTGTTCTCCCAAAGGCGAATCTCCTACCATAAATTCCAACACGTTGTCTTCTTTTGGAGTATTAGGCCTTGGAGAATACCAAGCAACTATTTTATATGTATAACCTGGAATAGTTCTTACGCTTTGCCAAATATAAGTTGCCACGTTAGCACCTAATTCAGCATGTTGATCGCCTGAGTGCGCAGATCCTATTCCTGGAACGTTATTTTGTAGCTCTATACCTTCATCTTCAGGTTCATGGCTCCATTTAAGTAGAGGGTTGAACAATAATCTGAAAATGTCCCAACGTTCTTGCCTCAACACTACTGGCTCTTCAAACCCATGATTTTCAAACAAGTTAACTGTCGGATCACACTCAGGACCCTCATCTACTTTTTCATTTATGAATGAGCAAGTAAATTCTGGATTTGCCATAGCATACAATTGGATACCTCCATTCCCTTCAGCAAAGAATAAGCATCCATCCCCCTCTTCTCCTTCTATAATGTGCCCTTTTATAGTTCCTCCATTTTCAACCTCAACTTTCTTGAACCTCCATCCTTCCTGTGGCTTCTCATATACTTCTAAGGATTT
>Ga0208939_1002952_pt1 | contig 11556 bp, 7 predicted proteins | sample AD_STIC12_MetaG_FD_184437 | JGI IMG/M metagenome (GOLD analysis project Ga0208939, IMG submission 184437) | Active sludge microbial communities of municipal wastewater-treating anaerobic digesters from USA - AD_STIC12_MetaG (SPAdes) (version 2) | ecosystem: Engineered > Bioreactor > Anaerobic >...
ATTCTCTTTTTTCGCAAAAATTTGTTTTAGCAAGAAGAGAATGGCCCGCCCCTGTTCCAGTTGAACCTGTTAAAGTTCAAGATAAAAAAGGATTTGAACAACAATAAATAAAAAAATAACCAGATAATGCCAACCTTAGCTGAAAATATCTTTAAGTCTTTTAGAACTCCTGGTTCAGTCTTGAATAGCGGAGTAATTGCTGGCGGAAAAATATCAAAAACCTTTGATGAACCAACCTATTTGACTTTTAGACTTGGATTTAGACCTGCAAATACGAATCTTGAGTTAACAAACTATGATAAAATGCCTCATCCATTATTTGAAAGGGCAGAGCCTCAGGATGATATTAATGCAAGAAATTTTTATTCTACAAGGCAATTCTTAAGGGATGCTAATGAATTCGTTAGAGAAAAAATGCTCTTAGAATTTATTGATAAATGGAATGTTGTTCAAAATAATTATCAATGGTATTTCCAAAGTATCTCAGGAATTGACTCCTTATTAAAAATAGATCCAAAAAGAGGTATCAGGGTTTCTAAAGATGGCAAAGTTACAATTAAGATGTTTGAAGGACTTGATTGGAAAATTATTCATCTCCTAAATCTTTATCGCAAAATTGCATGGGATGATGTTTATCAAAGATGGATACTTCCCGATATGATGCGTTATTTTATGATGGATATTTACATTACAGAATTCAGAACATTTCATCAATCTACATTAACTACAAATCCTTCAGAACAAAAACCAAAAACTTTTCCAGGTTCTGAAGTTCCTAATATGGTTTTAACGGCTATTGACGATTTAATGCCTACTTATGTTATTCATTGCGAAAGATGTGAATTTGACATTACATCATTTAATTCTCAATTCAACGATCTTAATGTAACGGATCCTCAAATGGCCGAAATATCTTTTGACATTAAAGTTGGAACTATAACAGAGGAATATAGAAATTCTATTCTTGATTATTACTATACAGATCGAATTATCAATGGATTAGAAAGAAGCGTAGAATTTTCAATGCTTAAAGGAGAATCTATTCCAGTTAATCTAGGAGGGGTGAGTGTTCCTATTATCATGCAAGAGGATATTCCTTATAATCCTTTAAAAATCTCAGCTAATACTGAAGCAAGAGCATATATAAATCCTGATATGGATTATGGGGAAAAAGCTTCTCATACATCCGGACAGCCTTTTGTTGAAACGGGTGGATCCGGGGAATCTAATCTTTCCAACGCATCTCAGGCCATTCAACCGCCAACATGGATAGGAAATACTATCAAATTCGGAAAAGCATTTGCAGAAAATCTTTTAGATACTGCAGTTGGAAAAGCTAAGATGACTAAAATACCTGGGTTAGGAGTTTCCTTTAATGAAGCCCTTGCAGCTGCACAAAGTAAAAATATCTTTGTTGTTTTTGGCCTTGTTCGTCAAGCTATGACTCAGGACTTAGCCCCTACGATGCCTTCTCAAGAACTTTCCAATAAGCTTATAGATACTTCTTTTAGAGAATTTGTTTCAAAGATAGCTAAATCCGAAGCAACAAATGGAACAGAGAATTTAGTAAGAGCAGCAAATAAAATTTTGAACGATCAAGGAATATGGGAAGAAATAAAAGATATGTCAAAAGCTACAGATCTTATTTCTCAAATATATAATGAAGTTAATATAGGGAAATCTATTGAGAACCCCGAAGGATTAAAATCCCAAGTAAATATTTTAACTTCTAATGATAGATCAAAAGCAACAGATTTAGATGGAGATCCTACGATCACAGGACAATCTTTAGTCTATAAGGGAATTCCGCTAAGCACTTCTACTTCTGGTTCAATTGAAGGAAAAACTCTATCTAAAGTAAAAATAGGATCTACAGATGGAAATATTCAAAAGGACGAAGGGCAAGAAACTAATCCTAGCGTTGCAACCTCTGTAGGTTATCTTGAAAAATCTAGCTTTTCTGAAATTAAACCTAATTTGGGAATTGAAGAAGGCGGTTTGGAAAGTGCTGCTCCAAGTTTAGCAACTTCCAAAAGGGACGATTTACAAAAACCTAATTTTACAGGAAGTAAACCTAAATCAGAAATTCAAGGTGGCGAAATTGAGGATGCAGAAGTAAGTAAAGCTACAAAAAGTGATATAGAAAATGGAAAATATTTCTTTGGAGGCATTTCAAAAAATGAATTAGTAAAAGAAAAACTTCCAAGACCAAAACCAAGTGAAGATTTAAGCGAACCTATTAAAAATAAATAATTATGCAATTACCAGACGGCTTACATTTAACAATGAAGGATCTTCACGATAACGACTGGTTAGGCGTTATCTCGAACAATATTGACCCGACTTTTTCTGGTAGGTGCCAAGTTCGTGTTTATAGGTTAATGGATCACTTAAGTTCCAAAGATCTTCCTTGGGCAGTCCCAATTAATTCAACTGTTTTTGCTAGTGATGGAGCTGGATCTATTTCTATTCCTAAAATTGGACAAATAGTTCGTGTTCAGTTTAATAATGGTGATATTTATTCCCCTGAATATACTACTATTCAAAATATTGATACCCAATTAATTGAAAGGATTAAAGATGACTATGATGGAACTCATGTATTACTCTACGATCCCGATGAAGAATTAACTATCATATATCAAAGAAATAGTGGAATGCAAATGTATTATCGCGGAAGTTTTATTCAAATTTCGCCTGATAGTATGATTACAATTGAACATGCAAATCAAGAATCTTTAATACAGTTAGATGGGGATAAGCTTAATATCGTTACTAAAAATGAAGTTAATGTTTCTGCTGCAGCTAAAGTTAGTATAAATGCTGACGAAGTTGTAGCAAGTGGCAATCAGGCAACCAAGTTAGGTCCAGGTCCTTATTATCATGCTGTTTTAGGAGAAGTTTTATTTCCATTATTACAAACTATGGCTACTGCTTTGGATGCAAAAATGCCTGCAACTCCAGGGGTAAATACAGGATTGGTTCAGCAAGCTAAACAAGCAGCTATTTCAAATAATGTTTTAATCTCAAAATGATAATTAAAGAATACATAGAATTTGAAAGAGGGCAAAATCCAAAAAAGAGTCTTCGTATTGGGGTTCATCATTTAATTCCTCAAATAATTGAGAAATTCGAGGAATCCCCATTTGAACTTACTCGAAGAGGGGAAGTTTTAGATCTTGAACAGAAGTATGAAGTGTCCCCAGAAAATTTTCATAATCCAGCAGGGCATCCAAAATATGATTGGGAATTTGTGTATATCATGGAAGATTTTGAAGTTTCCATTCTTTATATGATCGATTTGAACAATGGCAAAATTTTAAGAAAAATGAAAGTTTCAAATCCTCGTATCGATGCAGAATATATTGATAATGAGAATTGGAAAATTACTTCTTTAAACCCCGATAAGATTTATGAGGAAATAGATCAAGATTATGCTTTAATTGATATTGCCGATGCTGCAGAATATTTATGGGATATGTATCAAAAGCAAATAGAAGAAGAAGAATTTGAGGATGAAGAGATTGATGAAAGCTTAGATTTTGAAAGAGGAAAAACACCAGAGCAAATTAAAAGAGATTTAAGAGGACATTTTCGTCCTGGCGAAATTTTGCTCCGCCCCGATAATGGATACACTCCTCATCAAACAATTATGGTATTTAAAAGAATAACTCCGCCGGATTATGCTGGAGAACAATATTATGAAGTAGCTACTTTAGGATATATCAATACTAAAGGGGAAGTAAAAACTTACGGGTCATCTCGCTTTGCAATGGATGATTATAATAAAGGGAATATGGTTTCTATTGACACCAAAACAAGATTCCCAAATAAAGAAGAGGAGCTGCTTATAAAAAGATTCTTAAATAAAAGCAAAATTTGGAAAATAAAAGAAGCTATTGGAATTTATCCTATTCTCAATGGTAAATCTTTATCCCTAACAGAATCCATCGATTTTGTCCGCAGTCAAGAAAATCCGCTGGATTCTTTAGAGATAGGACGCGTTTTGGAAAGAATAAAAGAGCAAGTTATGGAAATAGGTCCTGATATAGCTCAAAAAACTTCTCTAGGATGGTTAGTTACTCAAGTAAAATTTGTTGAAGGAATTCCAGAGGGTCAAGTTATCTGGAATTCTAAATCTTTAAAGGATCTTACCGAATCCGGATGGAAAAAACTTTTCAGAGAAATGAAAGAAATTAAATCAAAAATGTTTCCAAATATGAAGGAAGGATTAGAATTTAATAGGGGGATGGACCCAAGGGATTCTATGGAAATAGGAAGGATCGAGGAAAGAAGAGAGGCTTTAATAGATTGGATTATAGAGCAAGATCCTATAAAATGGACGGGAAGCTCTGTATTAGCTCCTTTTATTACCCGAAGACATCCTCATCCATGGGGTTGGGATATGAAAAAATTCGAGGATGCTTCCCTTATGGAATTAAATCATATAAAGGAATACATTGAAAAATGGGAAGCCGTTGATAAGAAATATAATGTCTTTGATGGGCCAGCCTCAAAAGTTCATGAAAGATTAAATTTTGAAAGGGGAATGGATCCTAAACAATCTATGGATATTGGAATAAATGCTAGGATTAATAAAATTACAAGTAGTGATCTGGAATTCCTTAAAATCTATACAAATGATGGAGATGGAAAAGGACATGCCAATCCGAGATTTTTTGAAGATGTTTATGGGGATTCTCTAAGCTTTAATGAATATTTAGAAAGAGCAAAACGAACTTATGATTTACTTGAACCTTTTGAATATCTTTTTGGGGATCATTTTCCATCGGATATGAAAAAGGAAATGAGAGAATATGTGAAAAGTTACTTAAAAAATCCTAAATATAATTACGCTTATAATTGTGATATTATGGGGGACGGTGATGTTGATGTGTTCTTTTCGGAAATAAAATTACCTTCTGCAGAGCTTCTTGGAAAAAAACCTGGGTTAAAAGAATCTGTTAATTTTGAAAGAGGCATTGATCCTAAGAAATCTATGCAAATAGGCGTAAAAGCCAAAGTAAAAGAAGGAATGAATTGTTTATTACAGAGTTCCCGAAATTTTTCTTCAAGAATTTCTACAATTAATTTAGCGGGTAATAGAAATGATCTTTGGCTAGAAATTTCTGATTATGGAACTCCTAATTTTGAGGATTTTATTGAGAGCTGTTTATCCCCGGAATATTTTGAACGGATTTATATAAAGGCAAAACCTAGAAAATATAAATCAACATCTCAAAATAAATGGGTTCTAGTTATAAAAACACAATATAAATCGGCATTTAGAGCATGTTTTGATAATCAAGGGTATATTATTGAATCTGCCAATTTTGAAAGAGGATTGGATAAGGAAAAATTAAGAATTGGAAGTATTCGTCCTATTGAAAAGTTAAAAAAAGATTATCATAATATTCAGGAGTTAGTTCAAACAGGTAAATATTTGGAATTTCAAATTCCCTTTAGTAAAGAAGCTTTAGAAGCTATTCCAAATACTAATTATTTTGGATGGGGGAATATTCAAAATAATTTTAAAAATATGAGTAGGGAAGAATTATTTCCCTTTGAATTAATTGTTCGTAAATATACTAAATTAATGGGTCTTGAATGAAGGCTTTAAAAATATATGAAACCCTTAACTTTAAAAGATTTGAAGATCCCAAGGAATCTATGGGGATAGGTAATGAGGAATTCAAAATGATAAATGCTGTAGATAAAGAGCTTAAACCCATGGGGCTTATTAAAACAGGACCAGCGGATATGGGTAGTCAAAGCCATTATATGAGAAGTTTAGAAGAATGGAAAAAACCAGGGGGATCTAAAGATAGGCAAACGCGAGTTAATTTATATTTTATGAATTGGTATGGAATTGAAAAATATCAATTTAGCATCGTAGTTAATGGTTATCCAATTCATTTTGGCAAGGATTCAACTGATTGGTATGATTTTAAAAATAAATGGCCAGAGTGGACAAGTTCCTTAGAAATAATTAGAATGACGGAATTAAAACCCCGGAGTATAATAAGATCTAGATCAAAATATGCAATATCTAGCAAACTGCATCAATTTAGATACCAGGAATCCGATATAAGAAAAAAGGATTGGATTATAGAAAAGGGAGAAGAAATTCAAATTATAGATATAGATTTTAATGCTCCGGGGTGGGGGGAAATAAAGGTATCATTTGACAATACATATTTTATCTGTAATCCACAAGAATTATGGCAACATTTTGAAATTGTCAGTTTATGAGTCTTAAAGATAAATTAATAAAAGCTGCCTTTGGAAAACTAACTTTGGAAATCGAGAAATATAAAGGGTTCCTTAAAAAACCCGCTACTCTTCTCGCTTTAAAAACTGCTGCTTTTTCTTTACTAAATATTCTACTTTCCCAATTAAAAGATGTTATAAGTAAAAAATTCACTGATGATGAGGCTTTATCCTATGTAAAAAATAATAGGGATCTTCAAAAGCTATGGGGTTTAATTGGGCAGGATGTAGAAGAATCCTATCTTAATGAAATACTTCTTCTATGCGAAAATCCAAATTATTATGAACAAGATTTTGAAAATTTCCTAAAATCCCTAGATGGAAAAAATTTATCCGGGGAAGATTATATAAACTTGTTCAATAATTCTGATGAATTTGATAGAAAAACCTCCAATTATAAAAAGAGCACAGAAATGGCAAATGCTATTTCAAAAATAACTGAGGTAGCTCCCTGGGCATTTATGGTTTATGTAATTGGATTAAAGATAAAAGAATTTTTGTCTCAAAATGAAGATCCTTCACCATATAGAGGAAAATATCTTCAAAGACTTATCCGCATTATTTCATCTATATTAAAACAAAGAATACAAGATGAAAAAAATGCTGTTAAGGGAGTAAAAGAAGCTGCAAAATCTATATCTGAAAAAGAAAGAAAACAAATTGAATCTATTCTTAAATCTTTAAAATCTTTAGATGCAATTATAGTTGGAAGCTTATTAGCTTCGGCCGTTTATTTAAGAAATCGAAAACTTTTACAGAGTAAGTCCCTTGAATCATTCCGGGAAATACACTCTGCTCAATTATGCGAAATGGTAACAGAGCCGGAAATACCTGAAATTGTTCCAGTCCCTTTAAATGAAAATTTGACCACCTGCCCCGTTGATTTAGATGATAATTTAGTGCCTCATATTCCCATTGAATTATCAGATCTTTCTTGTGAAATACCTTTAGGACAGGATTCTTCAATTACCGAGGGATCGCAACCAGATATTGCGACCAAAGCTCTTTATGAAAATACTTCTTCAGTTAACTTTAATATTTTGGTTAAAGCCGGGGATACACTTAGAGTAAATGTTCCAATGGCTACTTATGATGGGGATAAGGTTTATCCTACTGTGAATGGGGTTGTAGAAAAAGTAGAACCTAATAAAATTTATGTTGAAAATATTTCGGATCCCGATCAGACATATTTGGAAGAGGTAATTACAAAAATGAATGATGCCTATAAAGAATTAAACGATACTAAATTCTTTTTAATTGATTTTTATATTCCTTCCTGGTATCCTGTAATGTTAAAATTTTCGCCTCTTATCGATGGGAGCCTTTCTATTCAAGAATCATTATTACTCTTTTATAAAACAGGCGGGGTAAAGAAAAGGTGGGATGGAATACAAAGTGATTTTGAAAAACAAAAGAAAGATTGGGATAAAAGAAATAAAGATATAGCCAAAGACAGTAAAGTAAAAGCCAAAGCCGAGGCTGAAAAGATGGACGATATTCGAGTTGAAATGAATCAGAGTGAAGAGATTCTTTTTAAACAATTAAAGGCCGATGCTGTACAAGGGGTAAATGAATCCAAAGTAACTAAGCCAGATGAAAAAGAATTCGAGCTTATAGAATATTACTTTTGGCTATCCCAAAAATTAATGGCTTATTTTGATAAGAATACTATTGCAACCACTATGATTAATAAAATATCTGAATTCCTAAGAGAAAGGTATTTTACAGACAAATATAGTGTAGATAAAATAAAATCAAAAATCAATAACTATTGTAAGGATCTTGCTCAGGGAACCTTCTTTTCAGTTACCCCGGATTTTTATAAGATATTAAGACAAAAATGGGACGAATCTAATGCCCAAATAGGACAGCGTTTTACAGCCGCTGAGGACTATTTAAAAGATTTACAAAAAAATAACAAAAAACTAAATGACACTGAGAAAACCTCATTACGTGAATTTATTTTATTCCTATTTAATTTTAGCATTGAGATCGATAAACTTATCGAAACAAAATACTCAACGGAAAAAACAAAATGGACCGAAACAGAATTAGAAGGAATATGGATTGAACAATTCTTCGCTTCTCTATGGAAAAGATATGATACTCTCCCCGGGGAAATTGAAGGTTATCAAAAGGAATTAGATGATATTGCTCGTACTTTTACTACGTATTCGATTATAGTTATAAATGACGAACAATATAGATATTATTCAATTGGAGAAGCTGCATGTGAACCCCCAGAAGAGGATGACCCATATCTTTCTCCTAAAAGTAAAAAAGGATATGGCGATATTTCTTATTGGCTAAGATATTGTTCATTTGCTACTCTTGCAAGTGTTGCAAACCCAGCTACAAGTTGGTCAACAGGAATTCCCCCTCCAATTGGGCCTATTCCTTTTCCAACCGTTTATATTCCAATAAAAGCTTTTGAAGTAAACTGGGGATTTATTGTTGTTGGGCTTACAATTACGGGTATTTATCCTTTCCCCTGGGCTCTCTTTGTTAACTGGTCTACTGAACATCATGTTCCTTTAGCAGATCCGGCAACTTTAGTTAAAAAAGAAGTGGAAGCTTTAAAAAAAGAACTTTCTAATCAATTAAAGGAATTTAAAAAAGAAAAATTAAAAACTTATTTGGATAAAGTAAAAGAAGACATAAAATTTCTTCAAGAACAATTATCTGATTTGCAAAATCAAAAAAGAACTCTTAGGGAACAAAAGCCTCGAAGGGATTATTCGGTAGAAAGAAAAATCGATATTCCTAGATATACAACGGATCTAGCAAAATGGGCCGAGAAAGTGGTAGTCTTAGACGAATTGATTTTAACCTCTAAGAAAGATAAAATGCAATCAGAGATTAAATATAAGATCATTAAGGATGCTTATGACGGAGCTCCTATTGCAAAAAATCAGGATGCTAAGATACAGGCTTTACAAAACACAGAAGAAAAAATATTATCTCAATTTGATAAGCTAGATTTATTAATAGCTGGAATTGATAAGTTTTTAGCTCCCCTTCCTATTGCAACAAAACCGGAGACAGCTAATTTTGCATTTACGGTAAAAAATCCAAAACCTATTATTAATATGGCTACGGATATTGACCAGAATATAAATTATGGTCCTTTAAATAAAATTATAGAAAAATTCGAGCCTAAAAATGAGGACTTAATGAAAACCAATTATGGTTCTATTTTATCCAAAACATTTAATAATTTCAAAGGATATAAAACAGCTTTGAAAGCAGCTATGCCTACTATAATTAAAAGCGATCCTTTTCCAAAATATGAGAATTTAAAACCTAGTAATCTACCATGGATGTCTTTCCTATTAAAGGAATGGGCTCCAACAGGAGCAAAAACTTATGGATTTCCAGGATTTCCTCCGCTGCCTCTTTAATCGTATGCTTTTTGAATCCTATTGGATAATTCAATTACTTTTTGATATTCTTCCGGAGTTAAACTTCCAAAAAGATAATAAATGGGATCCACTTTTTTATTATCTTTAATAACTTCGTAATGTAAATGGGGGCCTGTTGATAATCCAGTACTTCCAACATAAGCAATAATTTCGCCTCTTGTTACTTTTTCGCCAGGCTTGGATTTAAATTTTTGAAGATGGGAATATAAAGTTTTGTAACCGTATCCGTGATCAATTATAATTAAGTTACCATACCCCTGAGATCTTTTATCCGAATCCTTAATGATTATTTGGACAACGCCATCCCCTGTAGCATATACTGGGGTTCCGAGGGGAGCTGTAAAATCCAATCCATAATGAAATTTGGGTATTCCATAAATAGGATGAGTTCTCATACCCCATCCAGACGCAATTCTTTTTAAGTTTTTATTTTCGATTGGCTGAATAGCTGGGATGTGCAAAAGCATCTCTTGATGAGAATGTGCTAAATCTACAAGTCCATCAAGCTGGTATAATTCCTTGGCCATCTTGTCGTTTAATATACTTATTCTATTATTAGTTTCCTGAACGACAGACATATAAAAGTTTGGGCTTGTATCATCAAATTCCAGCCCCATTTGTTTTCGCGGTTCCTGATTTATATCAAAGATAGATTGATAAATTATACTATCATGTTCTTTTATCATTCCAAGAGTCGTTTCAGCTTCTATAATTCTTTTATTTATATTATTAAATTCCTCAACCAGATATACCAAATCTTTCCTTAATTTTTTCTCATCTGGAGTATCATAATAAGTAGAAATAATAAAAACAAAAATAGATGAAATAACAACTTGTATTAGAAAAAAAGGAATTAGAAACTTTCCTCTAAAAAACCTAAATCTTTTATAGGAGATGGAATTTTTCTCAAATGTATAAAACTTCATCCATTGGAATTTTTATTATATATTTTTAGTAGATAAATATAATAAAATTGTTCCATGAAACTTGTTTGCGAATCATTAGAAGAATTATACGGAATTGATATAGAAGCTCCTGAATATTCCGCTGGAGAAAAAGCTGCTATAACAAAAGGACAGGATGTTTTAACTAAACAACAATTAGCTGCAATGTATTTAGCTGCTAAAGATGCTATGGGAAGATCCGAGGATACCCGTGGCAGGGGGGATACTGCTCTGACACGTAATGCTATAAAAATTAATAAGGAGGAAAGCACAGATTTTAAAAAATTATCTATTCCAAGATTAGGGGATGTATTAGATCTTAAACCTCGCACAGTGAGTTACACAATATCAAAATTTAGACTTTTAATGCAAGGAAATCGTGAAGGAATTCATGGGAATGATTTATATGAAAAAATAATAAACGCATTCGATGAATTTGATAAAATGGAAAAAGAGGGCCGAGCAGGGGAAGTATATGCGTTAGCCGCAGAAGCTGTAAATATTCCGCTTGTGTTTACGGAAGCCATAACAGCCGCAGCGATGTTTTGCGCTGTAGTTGTTGGATTTGCAGATACAATATTGAATTGGTCTCCAGTTGCACCCGATGCCTTTGCAGTAAATACAACCGTCCCGATCGTAAAAGTCTGGTTTGCAGAAGGGTTGCCGGTTAAGGTCAAAACCGAAGTCGCCTGACCGGTTGAATCATTGTCAAACGTATATGTAGCAGTTTCTCGAACTTCAGGGTCGCTTGATCCTTGAATAGCCGCGATTAGATTTGCAACAGAGGCCGCAGTTGTGGCACCGATGTTGTACTCGTTCCCAGTTGCTCCAGATGTTTTTGCAGTGAATACAACACCGTTTAGAGTTACCGTATCGTTTGCGCTAGGTTGCCCAGAAAAGGAAACCGTCCCCGTTGCTTT
>Ga0208939_1002966_pt1 | contig 11538 bp, 9 predicted proteins | sample AD_STIC12_MetaG_FD_184437 | JGI IMG/M metagenome (GOLD analysis project Ga0208939, IMG submission 184437) | Active sludge microbial communities of municipal wastewater-treating anaerobic digesters from USA - AD_STIC12_MetaG (SPAdes) (version 2) | ecosystem: Engineered > Bioreactor > Anaerobic >...
CGGTGATAGGCGACGACCCCCAGGATGCCGACCGGGAGCAGGATGGCCGCGAGCGACGTTCCCGTCGCCTTGACCAGGGGGAAGCCGGCGAGCAGGACGAGCGTGGGCACGATGATGATGCCGCCGCCGATGCCGAACAGGCCGGCGAAGACGCCGGCCGCGACGCCGATGAGGACGAGCCCGGGACCGCCCATGCCCGCGATTATAATCGAATCGCCCCCGCTGTGGTATAGTTGGCCTTCGGAGGCCCCCATGAGAGCACCGTCCGGGCCCGCCGCCCGCCCGGCCCGCGTCCCGGCCGTCGTTTTCCCCGTTCTCATCGCGCTCGCCCTTCTCCCGGCCTTGGCCGGCTGCCGGGCGAAGTCGCGCGACTCCGCCGAGCCGGCCCCGCCCGCCTCGCCGGCCCTCGACTATCCCATCCGCCCGGTCCCCTTCACCGACGTCCGGTTCGCGGACGCGTTCTGGGCGCCCCGGCTCGAGACCAACCGGACGGTCTCGGTCCCCTACGCCCTGCGGATGAACGAGGAGACCGGCCGGGTGGACAATTTCCGCAAGGCGGCCGGGCTCATGGCCGGCGCCTACAAGGGCAAGCGCTACAACGATTCGGACGTCTACAAGGCCATGGAGGCGGCCGCCTACACCCTGCGGCTCCACCCCGACGCCGCCCTCGGGAAGACCCTCGACGATCTCGTCGCCCTGATCGCCCGAGCCCAGGAGCCGGACGGCTATCTCTATACCGCCCGGACCGTGGACCCGGCCCGCCCGGCGCCGGGGTCCGGCCCCGGGCGCTGGTCGAACCTGCGGGTCTCGCACGAGCTCTACAACGTCGGCCACATGTACGAGGCGGCCGTGGCCCACTTCCAGGCCACCGGAGAGCGGAGCTTTCTCGAGATCGCCGAAAAGAACGCCGCCCTCCTGCTCCGCACCTTCGGGCCGGGCCCGGGACAGCGCCGCGGCTTCCCCGGCCACCAGGAGATCGAGATCGGCCTGGCCAAGCTCTACCGCGTGACGGGCAAGCGCGCCTATCTCGACCTGGCCAAGTTCTTCCTGGACGAGCGCGGCCGCTATTTCGGCGGCGAGACCTACGCGCCGGACGATCCCTTCTCGGTCTACAATTCCGACGAATACCTGCAGAACCACAGGCCCGTCCTGGAGCAGGACGAGGCCGTCGGCCACGCCGTCCGGGCCATGTACATGTATTCGGGCCTGGCCGACGTCGCCGCCCTCGGCGGTCATCCCGAGTACGCCGCCGCCATCGACCGGCTCTGGGCGAACGTGGCCGGGAAGAAGCAGTACCTGACCGGAGGCGTCGGGGCCCGGGGCGGCTCGGAGGCCTTCGGCGACGCCTACGAGCTGCCCAACGCCCGGGCCTACACCGAGACGTGCGCGGCCATCGGCAACGCTCTCTGGAACCACCGCCTCTTCCTCCTCCACGGCGAGTCGAAGTACATGGACGCCTTCGAGCGGGTCCTCTACAACGGCCTTCTCTCCGGCGTCTCGCTCTCCGGCGACCGCTTCTTCTACCAGAACCCGCTCGAATCGGCCGGCGGCTACGGCCGCAGCCCCTGGTTCGAAGTGGCCTGCTGCCCTCCCAACCTGACCCGCTTCCTGCCGTCGCTGCCGGGCTACGTCTACGCGACGAAGGGGGACGTCCTTTTCGTCAGCCTCTATGTCGGCGGGGAAGGGACCGTCGAGATCGGGGGCCGGACCGTCGAGATCGTCCAGGATACCCGTTATCCGTGGGACGGCGCGGTCCGGCTGACCGTGTCGCCCGCCGAGCCGGCCGAATTCGAGCTGGCCCTGCGCGTCCCCGGCTGGGCCCGCGGCGAGGCCGCGCCGACGGACCTCTACCGGTTCCTGGACGACCGCGGCGGCGACGACTGGGCCGTGGCCGTCAACGGCCGGCCCGTCGCCCGCGACCTCCGCGACGGCTACTGCCGCGTCCGCCGGCGCTGGGTCCCCGGCGACGCGGTGGAGGTCGTCCTGCCGATGCCGGTCCGCCGGGTCATCGCGAACGAGGCCGTGGCCGAGGACCTCGGCCGGGTCGCCCTGCAGCGCGGCCCGCTCGTTTACGCCGTCGAGGGGGTCGACAACGGCGGCCGCGTCTTCGACCTCGTCCTCCCCGACGGCGCGGCCCTCGCCGCCGAAGCCCGGCCCGGGTTGCTCAACGGGGTCACGGTCCTGACCGGTCTGGCCGACGCCGTCTCGAGGAACGCCGCCGGGAAGGCCCTGGCGACCGCGCGGCCGTTCCTGGCCGTGCCCTACTACGCCTGGGCCAACCGCGGCCCGGGGCAAATGCTGGTCTGGCTGCCCCGCGCGGCCGCCGCCGTCCGCCCGCCGCAGAAGGCCGACATGAGCGTCGACTAGCGCCCGGCGGCACGAGGCCGGCGCGCCCTTCCGGGATCCGCCCCCGTTCGGTTATAATCGGGCCGGAGCTCTCAAGGAGATAGGACCATGACCTCGAAGCGGGCCCTGCTGCGGCTTCTCCCGGCGACCGTCCTCCCGGCTTTTCTCGGCTTGGCCCTCGCGGCCCCGCCGCCCGCCGCGGCCGCCGACATGGCCCTCGACAACGGCCGGGTCCGGGCCGAGTTCGACGACCGGGGGCTCGTCTCCGTCGCCGCGCCCAAGGCCGGCCGGAGGCTCGCCTTTTCCGCCGACCCGTCGGCGGTGACCATCGACGGCGCCACCTTCTCCATCGGCGAGCTCGGTCCGGCCGAGATCGAGATGACCCCGGCCCGGGTCGCCTACCGCTACGGCCGCGACCCCTTCACCTTCGACGTCGTCTACGAGCTCAAGCCGGCCTGGGATTTCCTGACGAAACAGATCGTCGTCACCTCGGCCCGGGGCCGCGCCTTCCGGGTCGGCGAGGTCCGGATGCTGGACTCTTCGCTCGACCTCGCGGTGGCCGAGGAGTTGCGGCTTCGGGACGGCGGATTCGGCGCCGTCTGCCGCTTCGCCGGCCGGGACGCCTCGGCCGGGCCGGCCTGGAGCGTCTTCTTCATGCTCCAGAACCCGTTCATGTCCTGGGCCCGCGACGGCCGCGCCGTCGCCGTCTCCTATGCCCCGGACATGGACTGGAGCCGCGACCTCGGGCCGTTCGCTTCCGACCGCCTCTGCCTCGGCCCCGTCGAGCTCTCCGGCGTCCGCTTCCCGGCCAAGGCCGTCGCGGAATGGACATATGTCGACGACTACGCCGGGCTTGTCCGGCGATCTCCGGCGATCGACGCGAGCGAGGTCGAGGCCCTGACCGCCTGCGTCCGCGCCTTCCTCCTCTACTATCCCGCCCGGAGCGTCCGCGTCCACATCCCCTGGTGCGAGAACGACTATCAGATCGACGTCGGAACGCCCGAAGGCGTCGAGGAGTACAAGCGGATCATGGACCGGGCCGCCGAGCTCGGCGTCACGCACCTCCTCTACACGCCGGCCAACAGCCGGCTCTCGCGCCTGGAGGACAACGCCGATTCGTGGGGCTGGGAGAACGTCCTCTGGTTCGGCCTGGGCCAGAAGCTCCGGAAAGGGGAATGGGACCCCCGCCGCGACGAGGTCCCGGACGGGCTGAAGGCCATGCTCGGCCACGCCGCCTCGAAGAACCTCGGGCTCTTGGCCTACGCCTATCCGTCGCTGCCGTTCCTCCAGGACCCGCGGTGGACGGCCTACGCCGGCGCGGACGCGGCCACGGCCCCGGCCGACACCGGCCAGCGCTCGTTCCAGGACTGGTGGCTGGACAAGCTCCTCGGCTTCATGCGCCGGACAGGCGCGGCCGGCTTCTCCTTCGACCACTGGTGGATCGCCCTGGACCGGGCCTCGTCGAAGTACGCCCAGTGGTCCGGCGCCCGCCGCGTCCTGGAGGGCCTGCGCCGCGAGGCCTTCGACGCCGTCGTCGACGGCCGCCAGCAGTACCAGGACTTCGGGCCCTGGACCTGGCTGGGCGGCTCCTACCCCCACCCGGCGCTGACCGACGAGCAGCCGGAGAGCTTCACGGCCTTCCCCGACCTCCACACCGACCGCGTCTCGGCCGACCGGCAGCGCTTCGCGGCCTGGACCTACCGGGTCGAGCGCTTCGCCCCGCCCGAGATCATGCCCGGCTTCATCACCCACCAGTCGGAACGCGTCGACGAGAAGGGCGTCATGCGCCGGGACCGTTTCCGGCCCAGGGACTGGGACGTCCTGGGCTGGAAGTACTCGCTCCTGTCCTCGATCGGGACGGCCCCGTTCCACCATGTCGTCAATTTCATCCCGGCCCGCGACGCCGGGGAGTTCGCCGCCCTGCCGGAGGAGGACAAGGCCTGGTTCCGCAAGTGGCTCGACTGGACCGACGAGAACGCCCGCTACCTCCACGCCCTCCGGCCGATCATCGGCCCGCCCATGGCCGGCCGCGTCGACGGCACGGCGGCCATCCTCGGGGACCGGGGCCTCCTCTTCCTGTTCAATCCCAACCCCGGGCCGCGCGAAGCCCGCTTCAGGCTCGACCCCTCGATCGGCCTCACCGAGGGCGAGCGGTTCATGATCAAGGAGCTCTATCCCGAGGAGGGCCGGCTGGTCGGCTCGGCCGCGGGCTTCTGGGCCTCCGGCGAGGACGTCGTCATGACCCTCCCCGGACGGGAGGCCGCGGTCTACGAGCTCTTTCCCGCGCCGGCCGAGGTCTCCGAGCCCATCCTCTTCAACGTCCGCGGCGCCGCCGAGGTCCGCTCGGCCCGCCTCGCCCTGACCGGCGTCACGGCCGAGACGGGCGCGGCGCGCCCGGTCGTCGTCCGGCTGCCGGAGAAGGCCCGGGTCCGGGCCCTGTCGGTCAACGGCGTCGAACACCCGTTCAAGGCCGACGGCGACGTTGTCACCGCGACGGTCCGCTTCGCCGGCCGCGCCTTCGGCCGGTCCCAGAGCGCCGGCCAGGTCCCGGCGGGCTTCACCGGCGGGACCTACAAGGCCCGCGTCTCCGTGCCCTCGCGGGTCTTCGCCCAGCTGGCCGGGCGGAAGAAGTCCTGGCCCGTCGATTACACCGAGGACGATCTCCGGGCCCCCTGGCTCGGGCCGTGGCGGCTGCTCCTCCACATCCCCGTCTTCGAGGGGACCGACGACATGCCCGTGAGCCTGAGGATCAACGGCCTCCCGGTCGAGGTCCTCAAGGCCTACAACAGCGTCTATCCGCGCCCGGGCCGGAGGACGTTCCTCGGCTTCTTCGCCGACCTCAGCCGGGTCCGGCCGGACTCGCCGATCGACATCGAGATCGGCCTGCCGACGCTTCGGCCCGGTCAGTTCGAAGGCGCCTTCTTCGAGAACGTCGAGACGGAGTATACGAAGCGGATCCTGGCCCCTCCATCCAACCGCAGCGAGCGCTAGCGAGCGGAGGGCAGAAATCCCCCGGAGATACACGGAGGGGGATTTCTGCGAAGTATCTTAATCGAACGGCTTCGGATTCGCGGAGACACACGGAGGGGGATTTCCGCGAAGTATCCGAAGAGAGCGCTCCTCGAAGATATTTCCAGGCGGTCCGTTATTGACTTGGGACGCGCCGCGGATTATCCTGGGCCGGCAAGTTCTTTCCCGAGGAAAGGAGCCGAGCCATGGACCGAAAGCCGCTCCTGAACGTCAAGTCCCTCAAAGAGCAGGTCTACGAGTACCTCCGCGAGCAGATGCGGACGGGAGCCCTCCAGCCCGGGTCGGCCATCGACATGGAGGAGACGTCGAAGACGCTCGGCGTCAGCAAGACGCCGCTCCGCGACGCCCTCCTCCAGCTCGAGATGGAGGAGTTCGTGACCGTCCGGCCGAGGCGCATGGTCGTCGTCAACGCCTTGGCCGAGAAGGACATCCGCGACTACTACGAGGTCATCGGGGCGCTCGAGAGCATGGCCCTGCTCAAGGCCTTCGACGCCCTCAAGCCCTCGGACATCGAACGCATGCAGGCCCTCAACGACGCCATGCGCCGGGCCATCGAGGCCGACGACTTCGACGACTACTACGGCAAGAACCTGGCCTTCCACAACGTCTTCCTGGGCCTCTGCGGCAACGAACGCCTGGTCAAGCTCGTCAACAGCATGAAGAAGAGGCTCTACGACTTCCCCCGGGCCAAGGGCTTCGTCAAGGAGTGGGAGGAGTCCTCCATCCTCGAGCACCAGGCCCTCGTCGAGCTCATCCGGACGGGCCGGAGCCAGGCCGCGGCCAACCACATCCGCGACGTCCACTGGTCCTTCAAGGTCCAGGAGAGATACGTCCGGCGCTACTACCCCGGTCTCTCCGCGCCGGCGGAGTAGCCCGGGCCGGCCCCGGCCGCGACGGCCCTCAGAGGAAGATGAGGGCCAGGACGTCGGCCACCATGGCCGGCTTCTCCGCCCCCTCGATCTCGAGGGTGTTCTCGACCGTGACCAGGACCCGCCGGAAGCCCCGCTTCTCGATCCTCTTCAGGACGGCCCGGTTGCGGACCCGCGAGCCGGCCCGGACCGGATGGGGGAAGCGGACCCGGTCGAGGCCGTAGTTGACGGCCATCCGGATGCGCCCGGCGAAGACCTCGTTCGAGAGGTTGAAGAAGGGGACGAGCGAGAGCAGCAGGAAGCCGTGGGCGACCGTCCCGCCGAGAGGGCCCCGGGCCGCCCGGCCGGGATCGACGTGGATCCACTGGCGGTCCTCGGTCGCGGCGGCGAAGGCGTCGATGCGCTCCTGGGTGACGGTGAACCAGTCGGAGAGGCCGACCTCGCGGCCGGCCATGGCCTTGAGCTTCCGCGGGCTCAGCCTGTTCCCGAAGAGCGCCATCCCGGGCCTCCCGTCTCCCGCCGCCCATGATGGCAGAACCCGGGGCCCGAAATCAAGGCGGCTTTGACAGACCGGCGGCCATCGCATATAAAGGGGGGCGGAGCGTTCCTTGAAGGATGTCGAGTTCCAGCCGTCCCGCGCGCTGGCCGCGAGCTTCCTCGCGGCCATCGCCGCCGGGACCGTCCTTCTCAGCCTGCCCTTCGCCGCGGCCGAGGGCCGCACGCCCGTGATCGACGCCCTGTTCACGGCCACGTCGGCCGTCTGCGTCACGGGGCTCACCGTCAGGGACACGGCGGTCCATTTCTCCCCCGCGGGACAGGCCGTCATCCTGGGCCTCATCCAGCTCGGCGGCCTGGGCATCATGACCTTCTCGACCCTGATCGTCCTGGCGGCCGGCCGGAGGATCTCCATTCGCGAGCGCCTCCTCATCCAGTCCTCTTTCCTTCCGGGCCTGCCCCGGGACCTGGGCTCGCTCGTGCGCGGCATCTTCGCCTACACGCTGGCCCTGGAGGCGGCGGGCGCGGCCCTGCTCTTCCTCTGGTTCTCCGCGGAGCACGGCCCCGGGCGGGCCGCCGCCCTGGCCGTCTTCCACGCGGTCTCGGCCTTCTGCAACGCCGGCTTCTCCCTCTTCTCCGACAACCTCGCGGGCTATCGCGGCCACGCCGGGGTCGTCCTGACCGTGGCCGGCCTCATCGTCCTCGGCGGCATCGGCTTCCCGGTCCTGCGGGAGACGCGGCAGCTGGCCGCGTCCCGGTGGGCGGGCCGGCCGGCCCGGCCCTCCCTGCATTTCAAGCTGGTCGCGACGGCGACGCTGGCCCTCGTGCTGGTCCCCTTAGCCCTCTTCTACGTCCTGGAAGGGCCCGCGTCCATGGCCTCCTATCCGGCGGGCGAGCGCCTCCTGGCCTCGTTCTTCCAGTCGGTCACGGCCCGGACGGCGGGCTTCAACACCGTCAGCGCCGCGGCCCTGGCGCCCGCCTCGGTCCTCATCCTGCTGGCCCTGATGTTCGTCGGGGCGTCCCCCGCGTCCACCGGGGGCGGCGTGAAGACGAGCACGGCCAGCCTGGTCGTGCTCGTCGTCCGGGCCCGCCTCCGGGCCCGGGAATCGGTCTCGGCCTTCCACCGCACGCTCCCGGCCGAGCTCGTCTCGAAATCGTTCACCCTGATCGCGCTGGCCCTGGCCGCGGTCTTTCTGGCCTCCGGCGCGCTCCTGGCCAGCCAGCCGGCCCTGAGCATGAGAGACGCCCTCTTCGAGGCCTTCTCGGCCTTCGGGACCGTCGGGCTGTCCATGGGGATCACGCCCGCCCTGACGCCCGTCGGGAAGGCCGCCATCGTCCTGACCATGTATGTCGGCCGCATCGGGCCGCTGACGCTCCTCTACGCCTTGGGCCGCAGGAAGCGCCGGGGCGCGTTCGAATACGCCGAGGAGTCCGTGCTCATCGGCTGACCCGGTGAGCGCGCCGGCCGCGGCGGCGCGCCGGGAGAAGGAGACAGCCATGAAGATCGCCGTGATCGGGCTCGGCAGCTTCGGGAGCCAGATCGCCAAGAGCCTGGCCGACAGCGGGCACGAGGTGATGGCCATCGACGTCGACCGGGCCCGGGTCGACGAGGCCAAGGCCGGGGTTCCCTTCGCCATCGTCATGAACGCCGCCGACAAGGAGTCCCTCCAGGCCATGGGCATGCAGGACATGGACATCGCGGTCGTCAGCATCGGGCCGGCCATGGAGCCGTCCATCCTGGCCGTCCACTACCTCAGCCAGCTCGGCGTCCGCCGGATCGTGGCCAAGGCGCTGAGCGAGGACCACGCCCAGATCCTCGAGGCCGTCGGGGCCACCGAGGTCGTCTATCCCGAGAGGGACATGGCCGTCAAGACGGCCCGCCGGCTGGTCTACCCGAACGTCCTCGAGTACGTCGAGGTGACGGCCGGCGTCCAGATCCAGGAGCTCGCGGCCCCCGCGAGCTTCATCGGCCGGAGCCTCCGCGACCTCGACCTGATCAACAGGTTCGGCGTCCAGGTCCTGGCCGTCAGGGAGATCGTGCCCGAGCGGCTGACCTACGTCCCCAAGGCGGACTTCGTGGTCAAGGAGAGCGACATCCTCATCGTCATGGGCGAGGAGGCCAAGCTGAAGAGGATCGACGCCTCCTGAGGCGGATCGCGTCCCGGGCCCCTATCGGGCCCTGTTCCATGACTTCGACCGGTTCCTGATAGAGTACGGGAGCCGCTTCGAGAAGGAGTCCGGTCGTTTTCGGCCTGTCGTCAAGGAGGTCGTCGAGCGCTCGCTCGACTGCGGCAACCCGCGCTCCGGCTTCGCCCGGATCCGCTGCCCCGACTGCTATGCGGATGGACTATCTGGAGCTCATCGCCCGGGTGACGTCCCATATCCCCGACAAGGGCCAGGTCATGGTCCGCTGCTGCGGTCTCTACGCCAACACCCAAATTCATCCGTCACCTGGAGTTGACGTTCGTCGCGGAGAAGCCGCCGCCGGCTCATGTCTTCGAACAGACGGCCCTGATGGCGGGCGAAGAGAGCGGGGAGTACGAATAGAGGCGCCTTCGAGGCGGGGGAGGGGTTTGGTGACGGGCCTATCCTCGGTCCGTGATGGGAGGGCTCGCCCGGCCGGATAAGCAAATTCCTATGATTCGGAAAGAAGGGCCGGGCCCCGGACAAGGATGAGCCCGGCCAGAAGGGATACGATCGAGAAGGATGCTCTTTTCGTCATGGAGATTTCCTTTCCGCTCCCGGGACGAGATCGCCGGACCCGGCTCGGAAGCGACCCCGCCATTATGAAAGGAGATTATCCCGGCCGCGGGGGAGAGTCAAGTGCTCAGGAGCCGGAGGCCCCCGACTCACCATCGATATCCCCGCCCTTGGCCGTCCCGCGCGGCGGCCTCCGGACCGCGGGACGCGGACCATCGCCGTGCGGGTTCGTGCCCTGTTCCATAGGACGACGGGCCGGGGTTCTCACTGCTTCCCGACCGGTGATATCATGGGCGCACGCGTAACGTTCTCGCGGCCCGAGCGTCCAACGGTATGGAAAGCACGATGGACAAAGAGAAGCTCTTCCTGTACACGGTCCGGGACCACGGCGACCGTCTCTACCGCATCTGCTGCTGCCACATCCTCGACTCCGAGGAGCGGAAGGACGCCTACCAGGAGACGCTCGTCCACATCTGGAAGGGCCTGGACGGGTTCCGGGAGGGAGCGCAGGCGTCTTCTTGGGCTTATCGGATCGCGGTCAACACCTGCCTCGACCATCTGAGGAAGTCCGGGAGGCGGCTGCGGATCCTGGGGAACCGCATCTCCGCGGAGGAGGGCGATCCCTTGGAGGCCCTTCCGGCCTCTCCGCCCCCGGCTCGCGACGAGCGGGCGGACCGCCTCTATGCCTGCATCGACCGCCTGCCGCCGGTCGAACGGACGATCATCTCCCTCTACCTCGAGGATCTCTCGGGGACCGAGATCGCGGGAGTGACCGGCCTCTCGGAGGGGAACGTCCGGGTCCGGGTCCACAGGGCCAAGGAGCTTCTCCGGTCGATGATGAATGGAGCCGTCAATGGACATCGATGAGCTGAAGGACGCGGCGCGACAGGTCAAGGCACCGGACGTCGCCTCGCTGGATTTCGGAACCCCGGTCCGGACGATCTACGGCCTGGCCGACGAGCTGCGCGGGCGCGATGCCGCCGAACGGAAGAGGGCCCGCCGCATGATGGTCGTCTTCGGTCTCGGTGCCGCGCTTTTCTCCGTGGCCACTTTCGCCGGCTACGTCGATCCCGGCATCAAGGCCGGGCGGGCTCTGCTCGTCGCCGTCTACGGCCTCGTCGTCGCGGCCTCGGCGGCCAAGCTTTTCCGGCACACCCGGGTCGATTACGCGGCGCCGACCCTCGCATTTCTGAAGAAGGCGGAGAAGCGGTACCGGTTCATCTCCCCGTGGGAATATCTCTACATGGTCCCCGGCCTCCTGGCCGCGGCTCTGGCGGGTTGGCTCATCCTGGCCTCCGGCTTCGACATGCTCGTCCGCCCGGAGCTGGCCCTCCGGTTCAACATCCTCTATGGCCTCGGCTTCGCAGCCCTTCTGGTGTTCAGCTTCATCGTCTCCCGGGCGCAGTGGAAGAAGGAGACGGGCCCCCTCTACGACAGGCTTGTCCGGGCCATGGAGGATTTCGAGGCGGACGGGGACTGACCGGGCCGGGCGCGCCGGCGAAGAGCGCGCCGTTCGTTACATCTCTGTAAACGACCGATACGGCGCGGCCCCGTCCGGCCCGCCGTCCCCCTTTTCCTCAAACCGCGATCTCCCTTGCCTTGCTAACGGGTGTTATGCAATGATTCTTATGGGAGTCAAATGAGGGGAGCCTTGAGAAGAACGGGGCCGTTAACGGGGGGCCTGTTCATCCTGTTGTCAATAACGATATCGTGCGCGGTTTCCGATCCGAAGTTCCAACCGGAGGATGTCTTCATCGGCCCGGGAAGGACTCCCGACAGCCTCAGGTCCGTCGTGGTCTTTGTCGACCTCAAGGATCTGCCCCAGGAATGGCGGGAGCCGGCCATCGTCGGCGCCGTCGAGGACGGCTTCCGAACACGCGGCTTCGACGTCGTCGATCATAACACCTCATGTCGTTCTTAAAAGACAAGGGCATTTCTCCTTCCGAATCGGCCAAGCCCGGCCTTCTGTCCATTGTCAGGGAAAAGCGATGTTCTCAAAACGCTCACGATCTATCTTGAAGCATTGGCGGGCGAGCCGCTCGTTCCCGGAATCATCGTCGTCGTCCAGACCTTCGGCGACCGGATCAACTTCCATCAG
>Ga0208939_1002975_pt1 | contig 11525 bp, 16 predicted proteins | sample AD_STIC12_MetaG_FD_184437 | JGI IMG/M metagenome (GOLD analysis project Ga0208939, IMG submission 184437) | Active sludge microbial communities of municipal wastewater-treating anaerobic digesters from USA - AD_STIC12_MetaG (SPAdes) (version 2) | ecosystem: Engineered > Bioreactor > Anaerobic >...
CGAGATTGACAGCATTCTTGTTCGGAGTCGTGAACGTCATCTCTACCCGGTCGAATACTGTATAGCCAGCCGGCATATTCCACGTGGAGATATATAAGTGGTTCGTGGTGTCGAATGCTCCGAGCGCGACACCGGACGGATTGGAGTGCGCTAGTGTCTTGTTCGTGTATGCGCCCGCGATGAATGTCTGGATGAATGGCGGGTGCATCAAGACGCGCTGAGTCTTCCATTGGCCCGGTAGGCCGTGAGTTGCGCCGCCCGGCGTGATGCCCCACGCATCAAAATAGACCTTGCGATTTCCTGCCGAACAATTGACAATATCCTTCGCCATACGGATGGTGTGAGTTCCAGCAGGCAGAGCTCTGGCGATGTTCGTAACGATGCTCACGTTGCCGACGGCACTAAAGTTGACAAAGGCGTTTGTCCCATCGTTGTAGAGTGCATTGACAAGGTTCGTGGACCCGTCGATTGTGACATTCCCCCGGCCTCCGGTAGTCAACCCATACCCTGCGAAGTAGAGACTCTCGCCGCCGTCGCAAACGATGGACCATTCCACATACCCATCCGCATCGTCAATGTTGTGCGCAGCGACCCCGGTGATTGGCATCGCCGATGATGCAATTCTGCTCCACGACCCATTCCATGTGATGTTTGTGTCGAGCGGGTCCGGCTGATACCAACGAATAGGTTCGATAATGTGACACCCCCATATCCCGTAGTAGTCTTTCCCAGGCGTGGCCGAGCGATACAAGTCCCATTTGACCCAGGTTTCATCCTCCATATTCTGCCAGATAGTCAAATGGTTGGCTTCGTCGGATGAAATGGTGAGAAACTCGCTGGCGCCCAACCGTGATGCATCCAGCGCGGAGATCCACGTCGAGATATTCGTCCCAGCCCTGTACGGCCAGTAATTTGCGCGGTAGAGTCCAAGCTCGCGCTGTGCTGTGGGCAGAGAGGTTGTCGCCACCCACGGTGCAGTAAGACCCAGCAAAGCCCTGGCCGTGGCTTTGTCGGTTTCATTCGTGACATCAGTGCGCACGAACACGTTGCTCTTGATTATCTGCGCGTGGGCAGTCAGTCCGCACAGCGCAGCGAGAAAGATTAGGCGTGTGGTGTAGTGCATAGGGCGATAACTGTTAGGTTGTCTGCGTTGTATTTGACAGAGTATATTCTAAAAGTTTTTGAGTCGTAAGTAATCTTCTGGCCAGGCGTGGGCGTGGTAGCTGGTCGGAAGGCAAATGCCATAGTCAGGTCCTCCTCCTTGCCGCCGACCGTGACTGTGTTGCCGGCCTCGATGTGTGCCGGTACGCACGCATAGGTAGCACTTGAGTATGTGAGTGTTTCACCCACCGCTGCGAGTAGTACGGTTGCGCCTTCATCGGCTGTAGCAGCAAGGCCCATGTTACACCATCTGTTCCCACGCGGTTCCGTTCCAAAAGTAGAAGCCCCTGAAGGCTGTGTCGTAATAGATGCAGAACGCACTTGTGCCGGAAGCCACTCCTGGGTCGGCGGTCGGTGCGGCCGTGACAATTGTCACGCTCGCAGCGTCTCCACCGGATCCACCGGACGGCGCCGAGCTATATGACATGCTCAGTGTCTCGCCTGTTTCGGCGGCGCTGATCGCTTTACCAACCATAAGCCCGGTGCTGTTAGTTTGGGCTAGTCCTCCAGCCGCTACGCCCACGTTGTCTCCAAACTCGATTCGGCAGCACACGATTGACAGAATAATCGTGCCGTTGAACGTGCTGGTTGGCGTGATGGTCAACGCGCCGGTAGTGCTCGCAACAAGGATGGCAGATCCCGATCGGTCTAGAGTTGGGTATGTGTGCCCGCCGAAGGTAACGGTGAACGTGCCAGCCGTCCGGCCTGTGACAGTCCAACTTACCTTGTACTTGCGGCCTACCACCGGCGCCTTGGGGTAACTTAGCGCGCTTGTGTTCCAGGTTGTGTGCGCCCAGCCAGCAACCCACCCACCAGTCCAGTTTGTGCTGGTCCAACCGCTCGCGCTCAGAAACTCGATTGAGTCAGTGGCAGTCACCCCGGCAGGATCGCCTGAGACTGGATGAATCGTCACGATTTCACCTGTGCCTGCGCTGTTCGCGCTAACGCCGATGGGAGTTTCACCAGCGCCGCAAAGTGCGCATTGTGTTGCAGCGGTGCCGGCCTTGACAAAACGGTTGGCTGTGACTGCCGACTCTGCGATTCGTGTGATAGTCATTGCGCGCCTTTCTTAATGCTATTAGTCAGCCCGTGAGTCAGCGTTGCTGTCGAATACTGCGCCAGCGCCAGCGGGCACAGCATGAGAAGCAGTGTCGAGAGTAAGAGCCTTTTCATTTTGTGTCCGCCTTGCTCACGCGCTGGGAGAGGAACATAACCCAGCGCGTGAGCTGGGGCTGGTTGGTTAGTTACTTGACCTTGCGTTTCTGCTCTTCGGAAGTCTGCTCCGGCTTCGCAACACGAAGCTTCTTGAACTCGGAGGCGAACAGGACTTCGACCCACTTGCCAGTCGAGTGTGCCGCGCGCGCCTCCGCGAACTCGCGCCGTTGCTCGGCATAGGGAATGTCTACGCCGTGGATAATCGCGGTCTTACCTGCCGCGTCGATTCCCAGCGTGATTGCTCGTCTCATAGTGTTACGATCTCACAAGGATTTTCAGTTTGTTGGTGTCACCGGCTGCGGCACCGAAGACAACATCGTAGGATGCCCAGGTGGTACGCGACGCATTCGAGAACCACGAGCACGCAAGCACGGTAAGTCCGAGTCCTTCGACTGTGGCAGTTTCCGTGACAATGCTAGAACCACTGCCGAACGAGACCGGAAGACCGCTAGCAACTGCGATCGCATCAGGATCACAGACAACGCCAACGGTATTGGACGCGGCGCCGGTCCAGTCGTTCTGCGCTACAACCATGTCGAAGCCGTAGGGCTTCAGGCCTTCGCGTCCAGGAATGTCACCGCTCGTAAGCCCGAAGTAGTTCACGTCCTTCGGCAGCAGGTATGCGAGATGTCCCCAATCGAGCACCAGATTTTTTCTCGGCCAGTCTTTGGCCAGCGCCAGAATCGCCGGCAGATCGTCGCGGTCGAAGCTGGCAGCCGCGCCGATAACAGTGCCAGCGCCGTAGGTAGCAGTCGCAAGCAACGTGGTCCAAATGCTCGAAATCTTCTTCGCGAGATTGATTGTCGCACCCTCGGCGAGAGTGGCCATTCTGAATCCCTGATTCTGCGCGGCATTGTCCAGGTGGAAGCTCGCAGTGTACTGGTTCATAGTCACGCTGATTGGGTCAAGTTTGCTATCGCCAGACTCGAAGTTCGTCGCGTTAGTCTGAACCGTCGGACCGCTCGTATGCTTCGCGACAACCACGGTTGCCCTAGGGCGAATGCGATCCAGGCCGAAATCGCGAGAGAAAGCAGCCAGCGGGGCGAGTTGCACTTGCGCGGTCTGGACGAACTGCTCGGCCAGGAACGCTGGGACCAGGGTAGTACTCAGAGTGTTCGCGTTCATCGGGTCATACCCACGAAGTCGATGAAGTTCCGGCAGGTGATTGCGCAGAAACTCGTAACGTTCGCGTGTGCCTTTCGGTTTCTTCTCCAAGTCGTTGAGAAGAGGATTTCCGATGTTCACAACGCCGCTCGGCTGTGGAGTCTGATTCTCTACCACCGGGAACGCCTTGAGGTTTTCGAGGAGTCCCTCGTTCTTCAGCACGTCCGGCAGCCACTTGGCAACGTCGATGCTGGGTCGCGTCGCGGCAATGTTGTGGAGCTGGTTCGTGATCCTGATTTTCCGCTCGGACTCAAGCGCCGTCCGCAGGCGCTCAAGTTCCGCGTTGTGATCAATCACGTTCACGGGTCTGATGTCCGGCTGAGGGTTAGGCCCCGCCGTGTTTGTTGGGTTATCCATAGGTTTCGGCTGGTTTGTGTTTTTCTTTTCCGTCTTGGCGGGGCTTAGTCCGCCGCCCGCTCCAGGCACACACTTGAAGCGGGAAAGGTTGAAGTTGTTAGGTTGCGCCGTGCTGTCTGTGACTTCATCCGCAAGCCCGATCTCGTGTGCTTCGATGCCATCCATCCAGGTTGTGGCACGCATGAGGTCACGCATCTTCTCTTTCGACTTGCCAGTCTTGTCAGCGTACATTTGCGCAACCCGGTCACTCTCATTGTCAAGTAACTCGGCCTGCTCGCGCATAGTCTCAGAGTCGCCGATTACGAAGCCTTGTGCGTCGTGAATCATCATGCGCGCGGTCTTCGGCATGACCACCTTGTTAGCCGCGCACGCAATCCAGCTTGCGGTGCTAGCCGCAAGCCCATCGACGTACGCAGTAACGTCGGGCTTGCGCGAAGCTACCGTGTTGTAAATCGCAAGCCCGTCGAACACGTAGCCGCCGGGAGAGTGTATGTGCAGGTCGATAGGGCCTTGTGGAATCGCGTCCCACGCTTCGAGAAACTCCTTCGGATCATTGCCGCTGCCATCCCAGTCCCGGCCAATCATTCCGTAAAGGAGGACTTTCGTGCTCTTTGCGCTGTTCGTGATTTCCCAAAACGGTTTCACTTCTTTTCCTCCTCTTCAGTGTCAGGCTTCTCCTCCTCTTCACTCGGAGCTTGCGCGGCCTGTTGCTTTCCGTTGATGTTCGCAATGTCACTAGGGTCGACACCGTACTCTGCCGCGAGCTCTTTGATGTAAGCAGCCTGCTCTGCTTTCCTGCGCAGCACAGTTCTCCAATCGAGTCCCCTTGGCGAAAGGATAGTCTCCAGGTCGTCCGTTCCGGCCTGGAGACTTTGGAGGTTAGCCGACATAGTATAACCTATGTCAACGTTTACTCCTCTTGGCGGGAGTACATTCGCCGCCCAGTATTCGGTTGGCGCTCCGGATAGTTCCGGTGTGTTCCGAGCGACGGACATAACATAGCCGTAGATGTCACGACACGCATCGGCAATTACGCTTGAACGCTGGGCGAAGAAAGATGCAGCTAGGTCGAGGCTGCCACGGTACACAGTCCCTTGCATACTGTCTGGGTCTACCATCACGTAGGGAATACCTACCCCAATGCAGATCGCTTTCGTGATGAGTTGCCAATGTTGGCGCTGTTGCTCTGTGGGTCGAGTGGCAATGAATTGCTTGATGTCCTCACCATTTCCAAGCGCGATAGCCATTGCGCCAGTAGCATCCTCGATCAAGTCCGTGGTTGTCTCAGTTGTCGCTGCGCCGCCCGCTGTGCTGTTGCTGCGAGTGACCTGTGACCTGCGGAATCGTAGCGGGTCGAATGTTCCGGTTGCATTCGTCTTGAGAACTCCGAGAGTCCCGGCCAGCTTTGCAACCTGCATCTCAAGCTTCCATAGGTCATCGAGGTCATGGAGCGGGTTGAGGACCGGAGACAAAAACGACGTGCCGCGATACTGTCCTGGACGCTGTGGCTCGAATAGGTGCCACACCCTTTCAGCGGGTACAACCTCGATTAGCTTGAGTCTTCCCGCGTCTTCCTCAGCGTGAACTGCGTATCCTGTCGGCCTCCCGTTCGAGTCAACAAAGATGCCGTCAACCCATTGCTTGTTTTTCTCTTGGCCCTCGGGCGTGCGGACTAGGTGTCCCTCGATAATCTGAACACGCGGACCAGCCCGACCCATTGACTTCAACACGAATGTTTCGCCGTCGATGAACCATGTCCGCGCCATCAGGCCTTGCAGTGTGCCGAAGCTTTGCCTGCTCGTGGCATCTGGGAACTTGCACCATGTCTGCCACCATTTGCTAGCGCGTTGATTCCATTCATCATCATCAGTTGCAGGTTGAACGACTAAGCCTGTGCCGACACACCCAGACTCGAAAATGTCTGCGAGCTTGTTGACGAGCCACGAGTTGCGTTCGTAATAGCGTGCCTTTTGCGCTAGGATCTGCCGCGACGCGGTTGAAATGTCGAATCGCGCCGAAGTGTAGGTGGACTGAATCCTACTCCTGCGCGTTGAATACTGCGCAGCCTCGTACACGTTGCCAACGAGTAACCTGGCCAGCCAATGGCGGAGCGCGTTTACCATTGGTTCATACCTGCAAATTCCACCGAGTGCTGATAAACGTCCGGCAACCGGCCTGTCATTTCGGCAGCAATCTCGGCGTTGGTAGCCTCGTCGTCGTCGAGGTAGGTTATGCAAGTGTCGCACAACTCCAGAAGCCGTTGCCACATTTGGACGGCATCTTGTTGTGACATGCCAGCGGAAGCTGGATCAAAGAAGGAAGTGCTAACGCCGTTCATGCTGACGCTAGCAACTGACCGACCAGAGGATACGTCGCCGAAAGTAGAAGCAACCTTAGCAGCTAACCAAGTGCGCAGAGCGCCCGCGCTAGCTTGAGACACTGCGTAGGTGACTGCCGCTCGGTAGGTTGATGCTGCTATTTGCGCCACGCGTTTAAGGTCCGCGTGGGTATAAAGCGAAGTCTACAGAAAGTTGACAGAGTTGACAGAGTTACCAGACTTGCGGGCGTTATAAGCTGTCCGTCTCATCTATAAGCCCCAATGCCATCAAAGCATCCAACGCCTTTTTCTTGCGGTAGCGAATGAACCTGACATTGAAAATTCGCCTTGCGCTTCGCAACCCCCATCGCTCCTCATTTGCGCGGACCTGCTCAACACTCACGTCGAGCAGTCGTGCAATGTCCTTGCGCGATAGGTTGTCGCTCATTGCAGCGGCAAGCACCATTGCAGGCGCTGGATAAGTGCTCGCACGTCGGCTTCTTCCCAGACAGCGAACAGTTGATCTTTTTTGAATAGTCCGTCGCGGCATTCGCAGTTGAAGTCCATCTTCAAATATTCTCCGGTTTTCTGTGCGCGGTCGAGTTTATCGCAGAAGTCACCGGTGTCGTTAGATTCTATGGCTCCGTTGATTGATTGCGCGAGAAAGTCCGCTTCCAATGTCTGACCCTTGATTTGCAGTTCGCCGAACAGGTATGGCTCATACTTGGAAAAGACCGTGTTTTCGGGCTTCGCTCTGAATTGTTCAAGGTTCAGTATTCTCACGTTCACCCTTCCGTCGGCAGTGTTGGCATCAGGCCACACCACATTGCAAATGCGAGTTGCATTACCTCGCAGTCAAGCAGATGGTTCGGCCATCTCTGACTGCGCTTCGTCCACGTCCGAGTTGTCTTGCCGGTCTTTTTGCTCGGTTGCTGGTCGAGATATTCCGCATCCAGGTGTTGCCAATACTCCTCAGTTGCAACGTCCTTCGCAACAGCCCATGTAATCGACAAGTCTTTCGCTTGCTCTGGGTCGCGCAACACTGCGAGCAAGTCCTTGAACCAGTCCGATGCGAATTCGAAAAGGACAATCTCAGCCTTGCCGGCATCGGACGTTCCAGCAAACGGGTCGATGAACCTTGTGAAGTACGGGGCTTGTGCTTGCGTGTCCGGCTGTTTCCAGGTCTTCCGGTGCGGCATTCCCTTTGCCGGGCACCATCCAGTCCCGAAGTGTTTGCCGCGTTCTTCAAGGAAAGTGAACTCTGAGTAAGCAGCGCAACGCCGATACACTTCTGCGTCCGAGCGCGCACCCCAGCCTGAGTCAACCATGACGCCAGCATCAGGAACATTCTCTTCGGTCTTGATTGCGTGCAAGTCTTCCCATGTCTCCGCGTGCCCAGCCTTCACTGCGGTCGACACCGTGCTAGTCTCTGAGTGTTCCCATGTCCGAACAACGTACCAGAAATGCGGGCTGCCATGCTGGCAGTCAACCGTCATTATCCTCGATGCCTCAGCCTTGGCTTCTGGTTTTGAAACGACAACCTCGACCCTCTGAGTCCGCATGTCCTGCCGCATGAATGGCTCTGATAGCGCGCCGTTGACGAAGCCGCGCAACCCAAGGAATGACTTCTTCGCACGGAGGAACGCGACAGCCAGCGCACCGAAGCTAGTCTGTGTCCCCACAGCGTAGAGGCTTGGAAGGTGGTAGGAACGAAAGCCGCGTGTCGTGGTAGCCGTCGCCGTGGCCACCCATCGGCCCTCGCGGATCATGCGGGTCTTCGCGCTGTCAGGTATGTCTCCTCCGCAATGCGGACATACTGCGTGCGCGCTCCGCGCCACACGATCCAAGTCCCATGATCCGTCAGCGCGTTTCGCTGTAGAGTCCCATGCTATCCAAGCCTCGCACCCAAGCCTAGGCATCACGCAGAACTGTTCCGACCATGCAAATACAACCGGCTTGCGACACAGCGGGCATGGGACTTGATAGCGCCTCTGGTCGCCTTTCAGAAACTCTTGCCAGATGAGTCCGTCTTCCTCCGTCGGCGTGCTAGCCTTCACCCTCAATGGATTCGTGAATGACTTCGTGCGTTGCTCTGCGAGATTCACAGCGTCGGCCTCGTTGCGGACTTCCTTTGGAAACTTGTCAACCTCGTCCATGATCGCAACCCTTGCCGGCCTAGAAGCAAGGTTCGCCGGCGAGTTTGATCCAACGAAGTTCACCACGCTAGCACCGAATTCTTGTTGCAGTATCGTCAGCCCTGTGCGCTTTGCTCCGCCGGTGGGAAGTAGCTCGGCCAGGGTAGGGGACACTTTCACAATCGGAAGCCAGCGGGTCGTGCTAAAACTCCGAGCAAGCTGTTGCGTGGGGTGTACCCATAGCAACCCGGATGGGCTATTAGCCAACACCCAAGCCACACCCCCGATGATCGCAGTTGACTTGCCTGTTTGAGAACCAAAGCACAGCACAAGGTCTGTAACCCCCGGCGCATTCCACGCGTCCAGCGGTTCCCGCATGTAGTCTCTACCGAGCCAGGACAGAGGCCCAGGTGACTCAGATTTTCCTGGTGGAAGCGAAAGCGCGGACTCACACCACGCGGACACAGGCTGCTTGCTCTGCGCTGCGAACAACTCGCGTGAGTATGGCTTGAGGTTCATTTACTTTTCCAGCGAACTCGGCGGGACGCTCTGGTTCGCAATCGAAGCGTCACTTGCGCCGGGTTTCTGAGTTCCAACGTTGTGCACTAGCTCATAGTCCCATGTCAGCAGCCCCTGGTATTTCCACGTGGACCGGCAGCCTTTGGTTTCTGCTTGCAAATACACGCTGTCGCGCTTGGCCTGTGTCAGTCGGTAGATTCCGCCTTTCTTCTTGTGACGCCACACCGTGCCTAACAGTCCGTTCGTTTCTTCTTCTTTCATAGTTCAGTTTCTACGGTTTTGGGTTTCGTGGTTTGCCGCCGTCTTCCTCGATCCGCGCTTGCTCAGATCGCAACGCCCATGCTAGTTCCAAGCGCGCTTTTGCAATGTTGTTGTACACCGCATGACGGCCCGGAGTAGTTGCGGCAACCGCGAGTTGCTCCAGCCGCTCGATCTCACCCTGAATCTCCTCTGCCAGCGTTTTGGCTGGCGTGATCTGATCGTCCGTAACTCTTCCGGTTCCGCCACACAGATCGCAAGTGTAACGTGTCATGGTGTCTTGGGCTGTGTCGTCTGAAGGCTGGTCAAGTTCAACTCCACGCACCCAGCCATGCCCTCCGCACTTGGTGCAGGTGCCAAGAGTTTTGCCTTCCAGTGTCATCCCGAACGCATCGCTCAGAGCCTTGTCTGACCACTCATCGAGTAACCGCTCAAACTCCGCGTCGTCTTGAGTGGTCAGTGTACCACGCAGCAGATTCACCCGCAGACATGCGATGATCTCTCCAGCTAGATCGTTACCGCGTGCACAGTTCATACTTCCCTCAACTTTCTCATGTTGTCTTCGCTCCACTGCTCAAGTTGCATCCGCGCAAGCTCCGGGTCGGCAGGATTCACCCTAGCCGCAAGCGCCATCGGTGCCGTGGTCAGAATGTCCCGCATTGGACCGAGGTATTGCCGGATGACATTGCGAGCCTCCTCCATTGTCACAAGATCACCTTCAGTCTTGCGGCGCTCAAGTTCAAGCAGGTCAGCGCGCGCACGAGTCTCCCGGATTCGCTGCGCGTGCAAGTCGCCGACCAAAGCCGTGTGGAGTACATAGATTGAGTATCGCTTACCTTCGGTGTGTGTGATCTCAGCAGCACGCAAGCGTCGCCGGATAGTCTCCGGTGTGCTGTGGAATTCCTTCGCGGCTTCGGATATTGACAAGTCGTGATCCGTCCAGGACTTGTTATGCCGGGTTGGTCTTTTGGCGCGCCTTGGTTTGCGTTTGCTAGCGGTCGTCATTCTTTGCGTTCTGCCGCAGGCGTCTTTTCTGCGTTCGGTTTAAGAGCTCTCTGCGCAATCAATCTCGACTGGAATGCCTGAGCCTCGACACCAAGTCCAGCAACCTGACACAGATTAATAATTTCTGTCAGTGCGCTTTCGAGTCTTTCGATCCGTTCCAGTTGTCTAAGGAGTTGGTCAACCGCTGCATTGGTGTTCATTAGTCAAAGTTCCAAAACATGAGTCACGGACGAAGAACGGTCCTCCTCGCACCCCGTTTTCTTGGTTCGGCAAAGAAATTGTTTTTTTTCATAGCCTGAGTCTGAACTGTGCCACAACTCGCGCAACGCTTGCGCGAGACTCTGAGTTTGGTTTTCATATCTTCACCTCACGCACACACACTCGTTGAACTCCCTAAGTCTACGCACCAGCGGCGTTGCTCGATCCTCGCTCAGTTTGTTGCTCAGCTTGTCCCCTACGAAGTTTGTGGTCACGATCAGCGGCTTGAGGTTTGCTATCCGGTGCTCAACCAGCCCGAACAGTTCCGCCTCGGCGCGCTCTGTGAGTTTCGCTTTTCCGAGGTCGTCCAACATCAGCACGTCCACGCGTTGCTGCTCCCTTATGAATCGCTCCCCTTGGTATTCCCCGAAAGTCTCCCCAACGCGATGAGCGAATGACAACGGGTCAAACGCGCTCACGCTGCGCCCATCTAGCACGAGGCGACGCACTAGAAGGTAAGCAAGGCGCGTCTTGCCGCGACCAGTCGCACCGTGAAGCACCAAACCTTTTGGACCGTACACCCAGCCTAAGACCAGCTTGGTGACTTCTGGATTGCACGGGAGCTTTAGCGGATCAGTGTCGCGATAGAGCGGTGGACATACGCGCTCGAACTCATCAAGTCTGGACCGCTCTTGTCGGATCGCTGCCATGTCGCGCTCTTGTTCCTCCCTGATCGGCTTGCATGTCGGGCAGAACTTTTCGAAGCAACAATGCTGTCCGCAAAGCTCAATCGTGGGTGCATCGAACTCTTTCCCGCATTCCTGGCATTGTTTTTTCACTTCAGAAGCCTTTCAGATGTTCCTGCTCCGTGGTTGCTTTGCTAACTCGCATCGGCCTTTCGGCTCGATTGAGCCAGTTGACGAATCGCCGGCGACTAGGTTGCTTTCCGTTGACGCTGCACCATGCAACCATGCGAGCGTGCTCCCGTGGGACGTCTACACCTTCATAAGCCGGGTTCGATTTAAGCTCATTGAGCCATTCATCGTCACTTTGTTTTTGCTGACGCTGGCGCGGCTTCAGCCGCGCATTTCCCCCAGACCCCCTTACGTCTACGGACTTACTTACGTGTACTTCTGCTTCTGCTTCTGCTTCTGCTTGTTCTAACAAAGGTTTACACGTGTTAACACACTGTTTAC
>Ga0208939_1002983_pt1 | contig 11499 bp, 9 predicted proteins | sample AD_STIC12_MetaG_FD_184437 | JGI IMG/M metagenome (GOLD analysis project Ga0208939, IMG submission 184437) | Active sludge microbial communities of municipal wastewater-treating anaerobic digesters from USA - AD_STIC12_MetaG (SPAdes) (version 2) | ecosystem: Engineered > Bioreactor > Anaerobic >...
ATCCTCCGAGCCAGCCGGCATAGGTGACCTTGCCATATTTGGTGGCCTTTACCCACTCGTAATTGGCCCTTATATCCAGTCCCTTATGAAAATCACGCTCGCTGGTGAGCGGATCGTTTCTCCAGCCGTACCCGCATGTAAGCATTCTTCCGGCGGTCGGCCAGATGAATCCTGGAACGAGGTCCATGGGCTTGGCGTCGGGGATGAATACAGAAACGCCATCCGGAATAAAATCGTAATTTCGGATCCGGTTTTCGGCCATTATTTTGGACAGGGGTATGCGGTAATACGCGGCGACGGCATGGATGTCCTGGCCTTTCTTCATGGTGTGGAGAATGCCGTCTCTGCTGGGTATTTTCAACAGCGTACCGGTGGGAATGATGTCATACGAGGTCAGCCTGTTGCTCCCGCAGATGGTATCCATCGAGACGCCGTATTCGCGCGCGATTTTTCCCAGCGTTTCGCCGTTTTTTACCAGGTGTGTCCGTATCTGAAGGGTTTTTTCCTCCGCCGGAGCCGAAAAATCGGTCCTGGAGGACAAAAGAAGCAGGTTCTTTTTTTCCTCGTCGTTTACATCCTCTCCACCCATGGGACGCACGGAGAAAAGCGCAAACACAAGCGCGCCGACGACCATAGGCGACACAAATATTGCCGCAAGAGTGCGGCGCCTCATTCCGACAAACGGGTTCTTCCGAAAAATATACGAGCGCACCCCGCCGCCGCCCACGTTCAATACGATGATTCTGTCGATCGTGGTTGTTATGGTGTACGGGCCGAGCCTGAATGTTCTCGAACGGAAAGCCTTCATCGCGATATACCGGCCTCAGGCGCCTCGAATGTCTCCCGCTACCTTGACGATTTTTCGGACTGCCTGTCCGAGCCGCTGCCGAACGACTCCTCTATGAGCTTCTTTACATCCTTGCGCTGCCCCGCCGTAATGGTTACATGCCCCTGCGCCATCACGCCCCGCTGAATGCTGATGGCCGGCGCCACGATATCCCCCAGCACCCTGCCCGTTTCGAGGAGGCGGACCTCCTCGTCCGCTTTGATATTCCCTATAACGGTGCCGGCGACCACGACAGATTTGGCGTCTATGTTCGTCTTGACCTTTCCGGTTTCTCCGACCACCAGCTCCTCGTCGGTCTTGATCTCGCCTTCGAACTTGCCGTCGATCCGGAGCGAGCCGCTGATGTAGAATTTCCCCTCAAATATCGACCCTTCACCGATCGTGCTGTTTACAGCGTCGCCCTTTCCTGCCATACCACGTCTCCTCTATGATAATTATCGCCCGGCCGGAGGCGGATCTTTACAGGCGGCATAAGCCCGCCCCGGCGAAATCCGTTAATGATGCCGGCACGCTCAATTTAATATCAAGTAGTTTTTACCGGGGACCTTCGCCGTGCCGAGCGCCGCCGTTGAGCACGATGGGGGTCGATGGGGCCATATCCGGGTTCCCTGGGATTTTTCCTATCGACACCAGCGTAAGCTGTTTTTCCCTGAAGATGGAATCGATGACCTTTTTAAAATCGTTCATCGAGATGGCGTCTATTTTCGAGACCATTTCGTCGAAGTTGTAATGCCTGCCATAGATCATCTCGTTCTTGGCCAGGTGTCCCATCCGTACTTCCGTGCTCTCCATGCTGAGCGCGAGATTCCCCTTCATGAAGGTCTTGGCGTCACCGAGTTCCTCCTCGGTCACCCCATCTTCGAGCAGGGCCTCACACTCCCCGACAATGAGGCCCAGGGCGCGGGAGTAATTATCGGGGGACGTCCCGCAGTAAACGCCAAATACACCGTTGTCCATGTAGGCCGAATGGAAGGAGTAGATGGCGTAACAGAGCCCCTCGCGCTCCCTGATGTTCTGAAAGAGCCTGGAGGACATGCTGCCCCCCAGGATCGTGCTGAGCGAGAAGAGCGCCCACCGGTTCTCGTCGTTCCTGTTGAGCCCTTCGGTCCCCAGGCAGAAATGTATCTGCTCCAGGTCTCTCGTGATGTGCCGTCTGAATATTCGCCTGGCGGGGGTATACTCGGCGCGGGCCGCTTTGTTCGACGAACTAAGCGGAGAGGCGAACGCGCGCTCTATTATCCGCCTGGTTCGATCCACATCGAAATTCCCGGCAACGGCAAAAATGCAGTTGTCCGTCGAGTAATTGTCATTGAAAAAGGCAAGGAGCCTCTCGCGGTCTATGCCATCTATGCTCTCGACTGTCCCCAGGATCGGATGCCCCAGCGGATGCTCGGAAAGCATGCACTCCATAAAGACATCGTGAATCAGCTCGTCCGGAGTGTCCTCGTACATCCTGATCTCCTCCAGGATTACGTTCTTCTCCTTGGAGATCTCGTCCGGATCGAAAAGCGAGCGGTAGTACATGTCCGATAGGAGGTTTATCGACAGCTCAAGATAATCCGAGATCACGTTTATATAGTAACAGGTGTACTCCCGGTTCGTCGCCGCGTTATGCTGCCCCCCCACCCTGTCGATCATGCGCGCGATATCGCGCGCCGAATAGTCGGATGTTCCCTTGAACAGCATATGCTCGATAAAATGGGCATAGCCCATCTGGCCGCTTAGCTCGTTTCGCGAGCCCGCCCTGATCCACAATCCGGCCGAAACCGAGGCCACCCCCTCGATAGGATCGAGAAGGACGACCATTCCGTTATCGAGCGTGTATTTGACCACAAGCCTACCGCGATTTTAGCGCTTCAGGGCGTCCTTCCTGCTCAGGTCGACCCTTCCCTGCCGGTCAATGCCTATGACCTTGACCGCCACCTCGTCGCCTTCCTTGAGGATATCGCTTACCTTGTTTACCTTGTTGAAATCCAGCTTGGAGATGTGCACCAGCCCTTCCCGGCCCGGAGCGATCTCCACGAACGCGCCGTACTCCATTACCTTCTTTACGCGTCCATTGTAGATTCTGCCTATCTCCACGTCCTCGGTAATCGCGCTTATCTTTGCGAGGGCCTTGTCGATGGAATCCTTATCCACCGCCGCGACAGTGACCGTACCGTCGTCCTCGATGTTGATCTCGGCGCCGGTCTCCTCGACTATCGCCTTGACCACCTTGCCGCCAGGACCGATCAGACCGCCTATCTTGTCAACGTCTATCTTTATCATTATAATGCGCGGAGCGTGCGGAGCGAGCTCCTTCTCCGGCGTGGAAATCGCCTCATTCATCTTGCCGAGGATATGGAGTCGTCCCTCCCTGGCCTGTTCGAGCGCCTTTCGCATGATCTCCGGGGTTATCCCCTCTATCTTTATATCGAGCTGGAACGCTGTTATGCCCTCCGATGTGCCGGCCACCTTGAAGTCCATGTCGCCCAGATGGTCTTCGAGCCCCATTATATCGCTCAGGATGGCATAACGCTCTCCTTCGAGGATGAGCCCCATGGCGATGCCCGCGACCGCCGCCTTCACCGGGACGCCGGCATTGAATAGGGCCAGCGATCCGGAACAGACCGAGGCCATGGATGACGAGCCGTTCGATTCCAATATCTCGGAGACGACCCTGATCGTGTAGGGAAATTTTTCCGCCTCGGGAATTATGTATTGAAGCGCGCGTTCGGCGAGCATTCCGTGTCCGATCTCGCGCCGGCCGACCCCCCCCGTCCTTCCGGTTTCTCCGACCGAGAATGGAGGGAAATTATAATGAAGCATGAAACGCCGGAAGCTCTCGCCCTCCAGGGCGTCAAGCCTCTGCGAGTCGCGCCCTGTTCCAAGCGTCACCACGCCAAGGCTCTGCGTCTGCCCCCTCGTAAACACGGAGGAGCCGTGCGCCCTGGGGAGCACCCCGATCATGATGTCTATCGGGCGGATTTCCGTAGGGCCCCTGCCGTCGGCGCGTTTTTTCTCGTCCAGTATACGGGCGCGCATAAGCTCGTAATCGAAATCATCGATTATCGACGCAACCTGCCCGATCGAATCCGGAAACGCGCCCTCAAGCTCAGTAGATGCACGATCGATCAAGGACCTCAGTGCATTCTCACGGTCTTTCTTTTCCGTGTTTTTAATGAGACCGGCCACATCCTGAAAATATCGCTTCCTCGCCTCATCACGGAGGGCGAGGTCCCTTTTCCTTGGGGTGTAGGCCATCTCGGGCTTGCCGACCTTCTTCTTTAGGTCTTCCTGCGCCTCGCAGAGCCTAACGATTTGCTCGTGAGCGAAGACGACGGCGTTTATCATGTCGTCCTCGCTTACATTTTTCGCGGAACCCTCTATCATGGTGACGGCCTTTTTCGTACCGGCGACCACGAGATCGATATCGCTTGCCTCCGATTCGTCAAAGGTCGGGTTGACAATAAACTCCCCCTTGATCCTGCCGACGCGTACCGCGCCCACAGGGCCCTTGAACGGAATACCCGAGACTGAAAGAGCGGCGGATGCCGCGTTGATCGCCAGCACGTCCGATTGCGTCTTCTGATCGGTGGAGAGAACCGAGATCAGTATCTGCACCTCGCTTACGAAATCCTCGGGGAAAAGGGGCCTAAGCGGCCTGTCGGTGAGGCGGCTCGTCAGGGTCTCCCTGTCGCTCGGCCTTCCCTCCCGTTTTATATATCCCCCCGGAATCTTCCCGGCGGAATAGAACTTCTCCCGATAATCGACGGTAAGGGGGAAGAAATCCTGCCCCTCCACCACTTTTCGGGAAACGACCGCTGTGGCGAAGACAATCGATTCTCCGCTCGAAACGGCCACGGCACCGTCCGCCTGTTTGGCGAGATAGCCAGTGTTGAAGCGTATCTCCTCCCGGCCAACTTTTATACCTGATTCAAAACTCATTATCCTACCTCTTGAATACGTGATGCCCGTAATTAAATCTCATGTCAGGCGCGGGCCGGTCGCCGACAGCACTGGATGGCCTCTTACCTTCGCAGGCCGAGCGACTCTATGAGGCTCCGGTATTTCTCGAGATCGTTCTTCTTGAGATAATCCAGGAGTCTACGCCGCTGGCCTACGAGCTTCAAGAGCCCCCTGCGGGAATGGAAGTCCTTCTTGTGGACCTTGAAATGCTCCGTCAGGTGGTTGATCCTTTCCGTCAGCAGGGCAACCTGAACGTCCGGCGAACCGGTATCGCTTTCATGCCTTTTATACTGATTGATGACCTCGCTCTTCTGGCGCATATGACGCTGTTCTCCTTATTCCTTATGTGATTGATCGATTTTGCCGTTTCGATGCGGCCCTCGCCCGTCCGGGGAGGCGGGGCACAAACTACCTGTTAAAAACATTGCTGTATTCGACTGACCAATTATCAGTATCGACGTTGGCGATGGCAATACAATTTTTTCGCCCGTCCATTATAATGAAGGGCGAGCTTCCCTCCAGGCTTAATATATCGCCCCTTCCGAAAAAGGCCCCATTCGAAACCTTTTTCACGACGCCGTCCGCCACCACAATGCGGCCGAAATCGGCAAGGGCCTGCTCCGGAGCGAGCAGAAAAGGCTTTTCCGCAGGCAAACCGGATACAAAGTTCCTCATCTCCCCGATCGTAGCGGCGTCCTCGACCGAAAACCCTCCGGAGGCCGTACGCCTGAGCCCGGCCAGGTGCGCCCCCGTCCCGAGGAATTCCCCGATATCGCGCGCGAGCGACCTGATATATGTGCCCTTGGAGCAGAGCACATCGACAGTGATGGTGCCGCTTCCCAGATCCGCGTCGAGGATGGAAAGCTCATGTACGATGATGTCCCGCTCGGCGAGGTCGACATCCCTGCCCTCCCTGGCCAGGTCGGCGGCCCTCCTGCCCTTGATTTTAAGCGCAGAGTAAATCGGGGGCGCCTGCCGAAGCCGCCCGGTGAAGCGCGACTCTATTGCGCGAATACGGCCCTCGTCCATCCCCGCAAGGCTCGCTGTGGCCGTTATCTCCCCCTCCGCATCGCAGGTGTCGGTCGTCACGCCGAGCCTTATCACGCCGGTATACCGTTTGTCCCCTTCCAGAAAGTATCGTGTCAACCTGGTCATCGAACCGGTACAGACGACCAGAAGCCCGGTCGCCGCCTTGTCGAGGGTTCCGGAATGACCCGCCTTTCTCGCGCCGAAGAGCCTGCGCACCTCCTCTATGGCCGAAAAGGAGGTTTTACCCTTTTCCTTGTCCAGAAGAAGGACCGCGTCCCTGGCCTTTGACGAATCCACCGTCAGCCGCCGTTCCCGCCGGGCTCCCCTTCGCCTCCACCGGCATCGCCGCCCCCACTCCCCGCTTCGAGCTTTTCTATCACCTGGACCATCCTGACCCCCTCCTCCACCGAGGTGTCGAGATGGAAAACAAGCCTGGGCGTGGTACGAAGCTGGATGCCCTTGCCGACGAGAAACTGCACGTAGCTTCGCGCCGATTCGAGGCCCGCCATCGATTTCCTCTTGGCCGTATCGTCACCCAGCACCGAAACAAATACGTCGGCCACGCTGTAATCCCTGGCGAGCTTCACCCGCACCACGGAGACGAATCCGATTCTGGGGTCCTTAATCTCGGAGAGAAGAGCGTCCGCAACGACCCGCTTGATTAGCTCTTCGAGCCGCTCCCTTCGATGTGTAGTCATTCTATCCGTCCAGGGTCTTTGCGATCTCTATCGTCCGATACGCCTCGAAGGTGTCGCCTTCCTTGATATCGTTGAAATTCACCAGGCCGAAGCCAAACTCCTGCCCGGTATCGACATCGGAAACGTCGTCCTTGAAGCGCTTGAGGGACTTAAGCTCGCCGTCGGAGATGACGACGCCGTCGCGGATGAGGCGAATCCTGTTTTTCCGATTCACCTTGCCCGCAAGCACGATGGCCCCGGCGATGGTTCCGAGGCGCGAGATCTTGAATATCTGGCGCACCTCGCCGCTACCTACAACCTCTTCCCTGTATTCGGGGGAGAGCATCCCCTCCATGGCCGCGCGGATGGAGTCGGTCACCTCGAAGATTATATTGAAGAATTTGATCGAAACGCTCTCCTTCTCCGCCAGCTCCGATACCCTGGCCGCGGGGCGCACATGATAACCGATGATGACGGCATTCGAGGCCGATGCGAGCATTACATCCGACTCGTTGATGCCGCCGGTGCCGGCATGGATCACCTTGACCCTGACCTCGTCGGTGGAAAGCTTTTCGAGGGCCTCCTTAAGAGCCTGTACGGAGCCGTCAACATCGGCCTTTATCACCACACGAAGCTCCTGAACCTCCCCATCTCGAATCATCTCGTTGAGGTCTTCGAGCGTCACCTTGCGCACCTTCTTCGCCGTCTCCAGACGCCGGAGGTCGATTCGTTTCTGAGATATCTGCTTGGAATACTTTTCCGTTTCGACGACCTGAAACGGGTCGCCGGCGGAGGGAATGCCGGAAAGCCCCACGATCTCCACGGGGGTAGAGGGCCCCGCTTCCTGGACCGAAAGGCCCTGGTCGTTGAACATGGCCCGGATCTTACCGGAATAGATGCCCACCACGAAGGGATCGCCCAGATGGAGCGTGCCGTTCTGCACCAGCGCCGTGGCTACCGGGCCCCTGCCGGGGTCCAGGCGCGATTCTATCACCACGCCCCGGCCTAAAAGCACGGGATTTGCGCCGAGTTCGAGCATCTCGGCCTGTATGAGAATCAGGTCGAGCAGATCCTCGATGTTCATCATCTTCTTGGCGCTGACCTCGGCATAGAGGGTGGTTCCGCCCCACTCCTCGGGCGCCAGATCGTAATTGGACAGGTCCTGCTTGATGCGCATCACGTTGGTCTCGGGCAGATCGATCTTGTTGATCGCCACGATTATGGGAACGTGGGCGGCTTTTGCGTGATTTATGGCCTCCACGGTCTGGGGCATGACGCCGTCGTTTGCCGCCACGACCAGGATTACGATATCCGTAACGCTCGCCCCCCGGGCACGCATGGTCGTGAACGCCTCATGGCCCGGCGTGTCAAGAAACGTAACGAACTGGTCGCGGACCTTCACCGTATAGGCGCCTATGTGCTGCGTTATACCGCCGAATTCCCCGTCGACGACATTGGTTTTTCGGATTGCGTCGAGGAGCTTGGTCTTCCCATGGTCGACATGGCCCATTACGGTAACGATCGGCGGGCGCTTCCGGCGGTCTTCTGCGCGGTCCTCTTCCTCGCGCCTTATTACGGTCTCCTCGAACAGGGACACCACCCGCACGCTCGTACCGTATTCGGACGCCAGGATCTCCGCGGTCTCCGAGTCGATCACCTGGTTGATCGTGGCCATCATGCCGAGCTTCATCAACCGGGAGATAACCTCGCCCGCCTTTACATTGAGCTTTTTGGCGAGGTCGCCGACCGAGATGCTTTCGGTTATATCTATGTTCTTGGGCGATACGGCAACGCGTTCATGCTCCTGTACGCCGCCGTGCGGACCGCCCTTCTTTTTTCTGGAAAAGATGTTTTTTTCGAAAGACTCCCTGCCCTTGTCTTTATAGGCCCGTTTTTTGCTGTCCTTTTCCTTTTCCTTCTCCTTGGCCTTCTTCCTCTTTTCCTTCTCTTTGGCGGAGATCGCCTCGTCCTTCTTGTCGGGCGCCGCGCCTTCTCTGGATGGCGGCGCTCCCGGGCCGGGCCTTCGCTCGCCGAAGGGCCGTCCCTCCCTGGCGCCGGGAGCGGCCCCGGGGCCTCCCCGTCGGGCCCCATCCGTCCGCCTTGCGCCCCCTGCGGCCGGGCGCTGATCGGAACGTCCTGCGGACGTTCTGGCGGCAGCGGGCTTTTCCTCGCGTGGCGGCCGGGCGGCGGGCTGTTCCTTGCGCTCCCGCTCCGTAGACGCGGAGGCCTCTTCCTCCTTCTCCTGTTTTTCCTTTATAAGCTCCCTGGAAACGGTCACCTTGCGTTTGAGTTTGATTTTGGAGCCGGGCCTTCCGGTGCGTTCGCTCTTTCGCTCCAGAAGCTCTCTGGCCGCCTTTGCGCGTTGCTCCTTTATCACCTCTATTTTTTTCTGTATCAGGAAGACATCCTTTTCGGAGAGTTCCGTGTCCATTCCGGCACAGCCGATCCCAAGGTCCTTGCATATCGTAAGGATGTCTTCTTCCGTTACATGATTGGCGGTTGCAATATCAATTGCTTTCATTTGCACCTTGCTTCTACCTATATTATTTTCGGAAGAACGCGGCCTCGTTCAATTCTCCGGCCTGGCCGCGCTTTGCCGCGCGGCCGCTTCTCCGCATCCGTTTAGTCGCCTTCCTCCGCAGCCTCCGCCCCGCCGGCTTCTTCCCCCGGCCCTTCCGCGGACTCTTCGGCGCCTTCCTCTTCCATCTCGTCCTCGAAATCGATCGATTCCGCGAGGATATCCATTATCTTCTTGGCGGTTTTCTCGCCGATTCCATCTATCTTCATGAGATCGTCGAACGAGGTCTCCACCAGGTCCTCGACCGAGAAGAGCCCTCCGGCCTCCAGGAGCTTGATGGTACGCGCGTCGAGTCCGGGCAATTCCTCGAGCGGCGTCTCCTCGACGTCCTTGCTTGCGAAGAGCTGCTCCACCATTGCCCTGGATTCGCTGGAGCTCAGGAACTCCCGATACTGCTCCTCGGTCTTAATATCTATGTCGAAGCCGCACAGCCTGGCCGACAGCCTGGCATTATGGCCCGCCTTTCCTATCGCGAGTTTGTACTGCTCCTTCTCGACCACGGCGATGACCCCGCCGCTCCTGGTATCGATCACCTCTTTCGCCCGCGCGGGCGTCAGCGCGTTGGCGGCCATGATCTTGCGGTCGTCCACCCATTCCACCACGTCTATCTTCTCGCCCTCCAGTTCGCGCACAATGGACTGAATTCTAATCCCCTTCATGCCCACGCACGCCCCGACAGCGTCCACATCATCACGCTCGCTTGCCACCGCCACCTTGGTGCGAAGTCCCGGCTCGCGGACGATGTTTACGATCTGCACCACTCCGTCGTACACCTCGGGGATCTCCATCTCGAAAAGCTTCTGTATGAACTTGGTGTTGGCCCTGGAAAGCACGACCGACGGCCCCTTGGTGTTCTTTTGCACCGAGAGGACGAGGGCCTTTATACGCTCTCCGGTCTTGAAATGCTCGAGCGGCGACTGCTCCCGGGCCGGAAGGATGCCCTCGGTCTTGCCGAGATCGACGAAAATCGCGTCCTTCGTCTTGCGCTGGAGGTAGCCGTTGATGAGGTCCCCCTCCTTGTCCTTAAAATCGTTGTAAACAATGTTCTTTTCGGCTTCCTTTATCTTCTGTACTATGACCTGCTTCGCCGTCTGGGCGGCTATCCTGCCGAACGACTCGAGCGGGTTCTCCTCCACGTCCATCTCGTCGCCCAACCGGGCGTCCGGGTTGAACCTCCGGGCCTCGTCCACATGGACCTCCTCGGCACGGTTGCGCGGGGAGTTGACCACCATCTTTCTCGAAACGATTTTAACCGTGTTCCTGTCGCGGTCGAACACCACCCGGACGTTGGTGTTCGAGCCATACTGCTTTTTATACGCTGAGATCATCGCCGACTCGACGATTTCCTCGATGGTTTCCCGCGTTATGCCCTTTTCATTGGCGATCTGGTGTAAGGCCTCGAAAAAATTATTGCTCATGTCATTGAACCTTCATCACGTTAATGATCCACCGTGCCGGCCGAGCGAAATCTATAATTCCAGGTTCGCGCTCTTGATCGACTCAAAATCGACGGCAAGAACGTCGTCTCCGTCTCGAAGCGATATCGAGGCGCCATCCACGCCCTCAATTTTGCCCTTCACGACACGCTGCGCATCGCCATCGCGAAAAATGACCTTTGCGCTCGATCCTCTGAAGCGCCTGAACTCCTCCACGCTTCGAAGCCGCCTGCGCAGGCCCGGGGATGAGACCTCCAGGGAATACTCGGGGAGAATTCCAGCTTCGTCGAGGCGCCGGGAAAGCTCCCTGCTGAAGGCCTCACAGTCCGAGTGGGATATGGGCGTATGCCCGTCGATTCTGACGACCACGCTGGAGTTCCTGCCTTTAAACAGCAGGTTGGCCTCGTAAATCAAATATCCCAGATCGCCGGCGACGGCCATTACCGTCTCCATTACCCGTTCCCTGACCGCTGGATTGCTCATCTCCGGACCGCTGTGTACATTGAAAAAAGAGAGTGGTTTGACCACTCTCTCCTTATCCGCAGGCAGACGCAAAGAAAAAGGGAAAAGACAACTTCGATAACATAGTCCAAAATGTTACTATTAATTTCAAGTTTTTTTTAATCCCGACAGCCATGTGACGGGCGCCCGTCAATCATGGCATACGGGCACCGGCACCTCCGGCATCTCGAAGAAACGGTGGAACTCCGCCGGCAGATCGTGATAATCCACGGACGCGGCCTCCCGCGACAGGTCCGCCGAGTTGTATGTGTGCCAGTAAAGCACGACCTCGTCGCGGGTCCTGCTCTGCCGCACCATGTCGACCACCGCCGCGAATGTCTTTCCGGTATACGTGGGCTCCAGATCGAGTCCCTCTTTTATCTTCATGATATCGATGGCCTCGCAGCAGGCGGCCGTCGGACAGCCGTATCCGTCTCCGAAATAATCGTCCAGCACCTCGGGCGCCTCGACGCTTACCGCGGG
>Ga0208939_1003001_pt1 | contig 11437 bp, 10 predicted proteins | sample AD_STIC12_MetaG_FD_184437 | JGI IMG/M metagenome (GOLD analysis project Ga0208939, IMG submission 184437) | Active sludge microbial communities of municipal wastewater-treating anaerobic digesters from USA - AD_STIC12_MetaG (SPAdes) (version 2) | ecosystem: Engineered > Bioreactor > Anaerobic >...
AACTTCAGTCCGTCCACGGGCCTTTCCGATCGTTGAAGGGAATTTGCTTTGAGATCCTGTTTATCACTGATCGGAAAAATTTTCCAAAAAAACATCGCCGGAGCGCTGATTTTGATTGACAAAACGCGCTCGGGAAATTATTATGCTGCAAAATTCGTTATTTAATGGTGCGAATCATGACCGTTCAGCGTTCCATCATCATTAGCAGAATAATTATTCGCTTCCCCCGAGGAGGCCTGGCCGTGGAATAGCTGAAATTTACACTCAGCAGGAATTCAAATCCGCTGCCAGGGAAACCGGGCAGCGGATTTTTTTATGGAAAGAGAGGAAACCATGACGCAAAACAGGATTTTAATTTACGACACAACGCTCCGCGACGGCACGCAGGGGGAGCAGGTCACCTTTTCCGCCGAAGAAAAGCTGAGGATCGCGCGCCGGCTCGATGACGTGCATTTTCACTACATCGAAGGCGGCTGGCCCGGTTCCAACCCCAAGGATATGCGCTTTTTTGAAATGGCCAAAACGGTGAAGTTTAAAAATGCGAAATTGACCGCGTTCAGCTCCACCCGAAAGCCGCGCATTCGGCCCGATGCCTGCCCCAACCTCAGGGCGCTGATTCGGGCCGAAACCCCGGCCGTGGCGATCTTCGGCAAGGCTTGGGATCTGCACGCCACGGATATCCTGAAGGTGACCCTGGAAGAAAATCTGTCCATGATCCGCGACACCATTGCCTACATGAAGGCCAGGGGCAAAGAGGTGCTTTTCGACGCGGAGCATTTTTTTGACGGCTACAAAAACAATCCCCGGTATGCCCTTCAGGTGGTCAAAACCGCCCTCGACGCGGGCGCGGACAGGATCATTTTCTGCGACACGAACGGCGGAGCCATGCCGCATGAAGTGAGCGCCGTTCTGGGCAAAGCTTCCGCCCTTGTTCCGATGGAAATGTCCGGCATTCATGCCCACAATGACTGCGGCCTGGCCGTGGCCAATTCTCTTGCGGCGGTTCGGGAAGGCGTGAAAATCGTTCAGGGAACGGTCAACGGCTACGGCGAGCGGTGCGGAAACGCGGACCTGACCTCCGTGATCGCCAATCTGCAGCTCAAAATGAAAATGCGCTGCCTGCCGGTGGCCTCGATCCGGCAGTTGACGAACCTTTCGCTGTATGTCAGCGACGTGGCCAATATTCCGCCTCTGATGTCCAGACCGTTTGTGGGGAGGAGCGCTTTTGCGCACAAGGGAGGCGTCCATGTCAGCGCCGTGACAAAAAATTCGGCGGCCTACGAGCACATGCCGCCGGAGCTGGTCGGGAACAGCCGGCGCGTGCTGGTCTCCGACATGGCCGGCAAAAGCAATATCGCCTACAAGGCCAAAGCCCTGGGCATCGATCTGAATACCAAAAACGCGCTGGGCAGGGTGGTGCGCGAGGTCAAACTGATGGAGGACAAGGGGTATCAGTTCGACGCGGCCGACGGGTCGCTGTCGGTTCTGATGAAGAAGGCGATCGGCCAGTTTGTGGAGCCCTTCACGCTGGAGTGCTTCAGCGTGGTTACCTCCAGGACGCTGGACAATCCCTGCCTGTCTCAGGCCACGATTAAAATTTCCGTGGGCGGCGAAGAGGAGCTGACGGCCGCCGAAGGCAACGGCCCGGTGAATGCGCTTGACCACGCGGTGCGCAAGGCGCTGACCAAATTCTATCCGCAAATCAAGGAAATGCACCTGGTGGATTTCAAGGTGCGCACGCTGGAAGGCTCCGAGGGCACGGCCGCGGGCGTCCGCGTTTTGCTGGATTCGACGGACGGCTCCGAGCTCTGGAGCACCACGGGCGTTTCCGAAAACATCATCGAGGCGAGCTGGCAGGCCTTGATCGACAGCATCGAGTACAAGCTCAGCAAAGACCGGAAAAAGAGGTGACGGCCCGCTGATTTTTTGGCTGTTTACGGCCATTGCTAAATCTTGCAATTGCTGATATGGAAGCCCGACGTGAAGCGAGGGCCCGAACGGTGTTATCGATCAACAGCCAGAATCCCCAGATGCGCCTCATTCGGAAGGCGACCGATGTTTTGAGGGACGGCGGCATTATCATTTACCCCACGGATACGGTGTACGGCCTGGGCTGCGATTTATCGAACAAACGAGGCATTGAAAAAATATACGAAATTAAAAGAAGAAACAAAAAACGCCCCTTGAGTTTTGTCTGTTCCGATCTGAAGCACATCAGCCAGTACGCGCTGGTCACGGATTACGCTTATAAAACCATGAAGCGGTTTTTGCCCGGACCCTACACGTTCATTCTGGAAGCGTCGCGTCTTGTCCCGAAAATCATTCTGCCCAAGAGGCCGACGACCGGCATTCGTGTTCCGGACAACGAGATATGTCTTTCTTTGATCCGGGAGCTCGGACAGCCGATTATCAGCACCAGCGTTCAGACCCAGGACGGAGAGGACCTCGGCGACCCCGCGATCATCAACGAACACTTCGGGCGCATTGTGGATCTGATCATTGACGGCGGGACCATTGTTCCCGAACCGTCCAGCGTCGTCAGCCTGGTGGACGACGCGATTGAAGTTCTTCGAATTGGAAAAGGCGACGTGAGCGCCTTTATATAAAATATACAAGGCGGCATTACGCCGCCCGCGCGCCGGCGGGACATCGAGTTCTTCCGGAAGGACGCGGACGGGGGATGCGGCCCAAAAGGATCCTTATGAAACATGTGATGCTCGTGAATGCCGTGCACAAGGAACAGATGCGCATGGCCACGGTTGACGAAAAAGGCAAGCTGATTGAATTCAATATTCAAATGGCGGTCCGGGAGCCGATTACCGGAAATATTTACAAGGGCAAGGTGCTGAAAGTCGAACGCGGCCTGCAGGCGGCTTTTGTGGATTACGGCGGTGTCAAGGACGGCTTTCTTCCCCTGCGGGACGTCAGCCATGAATATCTGACCGAACCGGAAAACGGCTCCTCCGGCGGACGGCCCGTTCTCAAGTCCGGCCAGGAAGTCATTGTGCAGGTCGTCCGGGAAGTCATCGGCAACAAGGGCGCCCTGCTGACATCTTACATCTCCCTGCCCGGAAGGTATCTGGTGCTGCTCCCCAACAAGCTCTGCGGCGGCATCTCCCGGAAAATCGAAAGCGAAGAAGACCGCCAGAAGATCAAGACGCTGATGGATCAGATCCAGGTCCCCGAGGGAATGGGCTTTATCGTCCGCACGGCCGGCATCAACCGGACCAAGCAGGAAATCCAGCGCGACTACCAGTTCCTGATGCGCCTGTGGAAGGAGATCACCAAGAAGGCCGAAGACGCCTCCGAGCCGTCCCTGCTGTATCAGGAAACGGATTTCGGCGTGCGGTCGCTGCGCGACTACCTGACGCTCGAAATTGATGAGATCTGGGTGGACGAGGTGGAGGCCTTCCGCAAAATGCGCGCATACCTGAAAGCGGTCGCCCCCCGCCATTTGAGGATTCTCAAGCAATACAAAGACAAGATACCGATTTTTGAACGCTACGCGCTGGAAGAACAGATCCGGGTGATTTATCAGGAGCGCGTGGAGCTCAAGTCCGGCGGCTACATCATCATCAATCCCACGGAAGCCATGATCACCATCGACGTCAATTCCGGGCGCGGGTCGAACAAGCGAAACATCGAGGAAACCGCTTTCCGGACCAACGTGGAGGCGTGTGAAGAGATTGCGCGCCAGCTCAGACTGCGCGACTTGGGCGGTCTGATCGTCATCGATTTCATCGATATGATCGACAAGAAGCACATTGCCGAAGTGGAGAAGGCCTTCAAGAAAGCCCTGAGCATGGATCGCGCCAGAATTCAGCTTTCGCGCATCTCCAAGTTCGGTCTGATGGAGCTGTCCCGCCAGAAAAAGCAGTCCACGATTCAGGAAATCAGCTACACTACTTGTCCGTACTGCGCCGGCAGCGGTCTGCGCCCCTCTCTGGAGTACGCGTCGCTGGGGGCGTTTCGCAAAATCGAATCGGAGGCGGTCAAGGGCACGTATTCGGAGCTGAAGGTCAGCCTGCCGCATGAAATCGCCCTGTATATCCTGAACAACAAACGGTCCGAACTCCTGAAGCTGGAGGCGACCTTCGGCGTCTGCCTGATCATCGAGGGAAAACCGGATATGGCGTGGGACAATTTCGAAATTCAGCAGTCCGTGAAGGAGCGGGCCCTGGAAGTCAGCGTCATGCAGGGAGTGCCGCTGCTGAATCTGGCGGAAAAGACGGAGCCGGATGCGGAAGCCGTTGAAAAACCGGACGCGGAAGCCGGAGAAGCCGAAGAGGCCCCCAAAAAGAAGGGTCGCCGCCGTTCCCGCCACAAAAAAAGAAAATCGGCGGAGGCACCGAAAGCCGCTGTTTTGACGGACGACGCAACGCCCAACGCGTCCATGCCGGAGCCTTTGCCCGGCGCCGTGACGACGCCGGTTCCCTCCTCGCAGTTTTCACGGTTTCCCGTCAAACCGCTGAAGATTGTCAGCGCGCTGCCGGAAGAATTCTATCCCGTGGATCTGGGCGGCGATTTTTTTGCGACCGAAACGGATTCGGAAGACGCGGGCGGAGATAAGGAGGATTGAATGCCGATTCCAAAATGCTTCAGAAAAGCAAAACGGTTCTTCCATAATTCAGGGAGGCCTGTTCATGGCGGATGAAATCCGAAAAGGACTTTACCGGATTTCCGTGCCGCTGCCGAACAGTCCGCTCAAAGACCTGAATTCTTATATCATCAAGGGAAAAGACCGGAATCTGATCATCGACACGGGGTTCAACCGCACGGTCTGCTACGAAGCGATGCGGAACGGTTTGGCGGAGCTGGAAATTGATCTGCATCAGACCGATTTTATGCTGACCCACATGCACGCCGATCATACGGGGCTTGTGACGAGGCTGGCGACCCAAACCAGCAAAATCTTCTTCGGCAGAATCGATGCGCGGGTCTTTGACGGCGATCATGGCTGGCAATCCCTCATCGACTTTGCCGAACTCAACGGCTTTCCCGCCGAGGAGCTGCAAAAGGCGCTGGCCAGCCATCCGGGGTTCAAGTACAGTCCGCAGCAAAAGCCGGTCTTTACCCTGCTGGACGACGGCGACATGATCGAATGCGGCGGCTACCGTCTGCGCTGCGTCGCCACGCCGGGCCATACGCAGGGGCACATCTGTCTGTACGAGGAGGATCAAAAAATTTTCTTTTCCGGCGACCACGTTCTGTTCGACATCACGCCGCACATCGAGTCGTGGGCCTATGAAACCAATTCGCTTTCGGACTATCTGGCCAGTCTGGACAGGGTGTCTGCCCTGCCGGTGGAGCTGGTGCTGCCCGGACATCGGAATTTTCAGGGCGACCTGAAAGACCGAATCCGCGAGCTGAAGATTCACCACCGCGAGCGGGCGGAGGAAGTCCTGGAGGTTTTGGGAAACCAAACGCTAAACGCCTATGAGATTGCCGCGGGAATGACCTGGGATATTGACTGCGAGACCTGGGAGGATTTTCCCATTGCCCAGAAGTGGTTTGCCACCGGAGAAGCCATCGCGCATCTGCGCTACCTGGAGGGAGAGGGACGGATTTGCCGCCATACCGATCGAAAGATCGTCGCCTTTTCCGCCGTCCCTTCCTGATTCACCGCGCCGCCGGGCCCGCCGATGGTGCGCGGTTCTTTTCAAACCCAAGCAGGGAACGGTTTAAACCACCCTTGCGGGTGGCAAGCCCGTTCCCTGCCCGATGATCTCAGAAAAAAACCATGGCCAGCACTTCCGCAACGCACGCCGGCTTTTCCTGTCCTTCCATTTCAATCGTGTGCGTCTGCCGGATCAGAAGGCGATCGCCCGTCTTTTCTTCCACGCCGGAAAGAACGATCCGGTCGCGGATTTTTGATCCCGAAGGAACCGGGTTGAGAAAACGCACCTTGTCGAGGCCATAGTTGATGGACATCTTCGCGCCTTCGATTTTCACGGGCGCCTGATAACTGAAAAAAGGAATGTGCGATAGCGTCAGGAATCCGTGTGCGATGGTCCGGCCGAACGGTCCGCCGGCGGCCTTTTCCGTATCCACATGAATCCACTGGTGATCGCCGGTGCTGTCGGCAAACTGATTGATCTGCTCCTGCGTTACCTGTTTCCAGTCGGAGACAAAAACTTCCTTCCCGAGGTGCGGCTTCAATTCTTTTAGTACCGATTCGATGGACATATAAAATTACTCCTTTCCATTTTGCGTGAATGCATCATCAACTTTTTACAGCTTTTCGGCAACGCCGTTTTATTCGAGCGCCGAGTTTACTTTGGCCTGTGCGGCTTTTGCTTCTTTCATGATTCGTTCAAAAAGTTCGGAAACCGTCGGCTGGTCATGAATCAATCCCTGTACCTGTCCCACCGGCAGTAGACCGATTTTGGTATCACCGTCTTCCGTGGCTGTCTTAAACGCTTTGTGAGCGTTGGCCATGTATGCCATCTGCTTTGCATTTTTGTAACCGGACAGCAGAACCCCGATAAAGAGTTTAAAATACGGGATGTCCATCTGCTTCGCGATGGCCTGGGAGTTGAAAAATGCAGCAGGCCAGTTTAGGCCTTTTTTCATCGCTTTTTTGGCCGTATCCGTTTTCATGACCCGGCATAAAATGCCATCAAAGCGTTCAGAAAACAGCGTATCATAAACGTCTTTTTCCTGCGTCAGTTTTTTCGAGTTTTCATGCAGTGGACTTTCTTTCGTCGTCATCAGTCTGGTTCCCATCGCGACTCCCTCCGCGCCCAGAGCGAGCGCTGCCGCAATGCCACGGCCGTCGGCAAACCCACCGGCCGCAATGACGGGAATTTTCAGATTTTCCGCCAGATGCGGAATCAAAACCAGCGAGGTGACGTCTTCGCCGTGCGCCGCCGCTTCCTGTCCGGTGGCGATCACTGCGTCCGTGCCGAATTCCTGAGCGCGCTTGGCATGCTTCAGATTAACAACTGTGGCAAAAACCTTTCCGCCGTATTTATGTGCCTCGTTTACAATCCAGTCGCCTTTGCCCAGTGCAAAGTTAATGACAGGTACTTTTTCCTGCAGCAGGACTTTGGCGTTTTCCACCGCGCCGGGAAACATCAGCGACGCATTGGCGCCGAACGGCTTATCCGTCAGTTTGCGGATTTCGCGAATGGCTTCCCGGGTCTGTCCGGCGTTCAGCGGACCGGTGGCCAGAATGCCCAAGCCTCCGGCATTGGAAACCGCCGCCACCATTTTGGGCACGCTGATCCAGCTCATGCCGGAAAGCACGATGGGGTACTTAATACCGACCATTTCTGTTAATCTAGTTTTCATAATTTCTCCTTAAGTGGGGATACCCTGTATTACTATTTAGTTCCGAATATCAGCCGGTGTTATCTCTTTGATTGTGATCTGGTATTACGACACAATCTCTAGGCATCTAGTAAGATGGCGATCACATTAGATAAAGTGAAAGCTATTTTCCTTTAAACACGGCAGGACGGCGTTCCAGAAAAGACTGTACCCCTTCCTTCATATCTTCACTTTTCATAATGGCGGACGTATCTTCCCATAAAACGTCCTTTACGGCGTCTTCACCTTTAAGGTAGGTGATTCGGCTGTGTTTTAATGCACCTTGCACACCCAGAGGGGCGACGCTCGCAATACGTCGGGTAACCTCGAGGGCTTTGTCGAACTGCTTCCCTGGTTCGGTCAGAAACTGGACTAGCCCTAAACGATAGGCCTCCTCTGCGGTCATCTCCTCGCCGGTTAATATATAACGATTGGCGTTACCCCAACCGATTTCTTTGGGCAACCGTAAAGTTCCGCCACCGGTAGGGAAAAATCCGCGGCGCACTTCCATCGCACAGAACCGTGTGTCCGTGGCCGCTACCCGGATTTCTGTATTGAGCAGCAGTTCAAAACCCCAAGTAAAACAATAGCCCTGCACGGCCATGACAAGAGGTTTGCGGCAATATACCGCATTGTTCATGGCATATGGGTCAATTTCACCTTCCGGAGCCACAGGATTGCCCGTGCCTTTCGCAAACTGCTCCGACCAAGCAGCGAGATCAATTCCAGAAGTAAAATGGGGGCCTTTGGCATAAATGAGTCCGACCCATAAATCATCGTTCGTATCCAGCTCGTAATAGGCTTTCGCCATTTGGGAATACATTTCTATTGTCAGCGCGTTTAATTTTTTTACGCGATCGACCTCAATCAGCATTATATGGTTTTCGGTATTAACATTAATCATATTATCCTCCTTCGAAAGTATTTACAAAAAATTTATTTACTGCCAATTATTCGGAAAGACTTCAAATTTCATGTAATTCGTATCCTTCCTTGTGTCCTTTTCTGATGAGTTGCGCTTCGACTTAAGTTTACTTAATTCTTCCTGGTATCAGTTTCCACAGAGCTTTGATGCTTTTGCAGAGATTTCTTTGGCCTGGGCCGCCATTCTTTCCAGCAGCTCCGCGCAGGTGGGGATATCGTTGATCAGGCCGATGGACTGGCCGACCATCAAAGGCGCGTAATCGACATCGCCGGTTTCCCAGGCTTGCTTGACTTTCTGGCCGGACAAGAGCGGGATCAGCTCTTCAAATCCGCCGTTGCGGGCTTCGATGGCCAGGACTTCTTCAATGACTTTGGATTTCAATCCTCGCCCCTGCAGACCGATGGATTTTCCGTAAATTACCGTGTCGAATTCCTGCCGCCGGATCAGCTCCTGCTTGATGTTTTCGTGCACTTCGCATTCTTTCGTCGCGATGAAGCGGCTGGCCATCATCACGCCTTCGGCGCCCAGCGCCAAAGCGGCGGCCATGGTCCGGCCGTCCGCGATGCCGCCAACGGTGACCACGGGAATTTTTACCGAAGCCGCAATCTTGGGCGTCAGCACCATGGAGGTGACATCGTCATTCAACGGGTGACCGCCTTCTTCGATGCCGGCCGCATAAATGCCGTCAAAGCCGATTTTTTCCGCATGCAGGGCATGGCGCAAAGCGCCGACCTTGTGGAACATTTTCACGCCCGCTTTCTTGAGCATTTCCACCGCTTCCATTCCGGCCACTTTGTCCAGCGGTGTGCCGGAAAACTCGATGCCCGCCACTTTTTCCTCTGCGCAAACTTTAACATACATCTTATGGTGTTCCGGCGTGATCCGCACCGACGGCAAAAGGGTGATGGCCACAAAGAAGGGTTTATCGGTAAGTTGTCGTGTTTCCCGAATCGCCGCGCGAAATTCGTCTTCCGTTTCGTAATTGCCGGCCGTCAGATTGCCGATGCCGCCGGCATTGGACACCGCCGCGCACATTTTCGGTTTGCAAAGCCACATCATGGCCCCGCAGATAATGGGATACTTGACTCCGAACATCCTGGTGATTTGCGTGTCGTACATAAAATACCTCCTATTTTTTTCCATTGGATCCGGTTTTCCGTTTTTTGGCCGCCTTCAGGCTGCTCTGAATGTTCTGCTCCACCTGCTTTTGGAGGAGACGCCGCAGAATGTAGTCCCGGTAGAAATCCCCGACCCGCGTCAGTTCCGCGGTGATGGCGATGTTTTCCCTTGTTGATTTTCCGGCAACCATTTTTCGGCGAAGCGCCATTTCCTTTTCCACGATTTTTCGCCCCAGCTCCACCCAGAAGGCCAGGTCCTGAAGCTTCATTCCGAGTTCGGAGATTTTTTTGATGCCGTCCCGGCCCGCTCGGACGTCCTCCTGGTCATACAGGGTCTTGTCCCCTTCGGTCGTAAACGGGACCAGAATGCCCAGACGCCTGGCCTGCGCCAATTCCTTTTCCGAAAGTCCCGTTGCGGCCAGAAAGGCGGCCTGGGTCAGCAGTCCGTTGACCGTATGTTCGCCGGAGCGGAACACGGCGTTTTCAATCGTTTCGGCTTCGGGCAGGCTCAGCCCCTCATCCATTCGGCGCAGAATATTTTTGATGAGGTAAAGAGGAAAGTACCGCTTTCCCTTCAGATCCTGAATTGCGCGCAGGCGGTCAATGCAGGCCTCGTCGTAATAGGCCATTTTTTCATTCGCTTTTTCGGGTTTGGGCAAAAGCCCTTCTCCGACGTAATAGCGGATGGTCGAGGGCCGCACACCGCTTCTTTTCGCAATTTCACCGATTTTTAATTTCATTTGCCGAACCAAACATTAAAGTTGAGGTTTAATGTTATAGTGAAACGAAAGACCGCTGTCAAGCAAATTGTCAAAAATATGAAATGGTCTGTGAATACAGATAGATCAATGGTCTGTTCGGCGATTTTGGGCAAGGTTGCGATGACGGCGGCGAAGGGAAACTTCAGGACAGGGCTTTCTTGATTTCTCGAACATACGCGCAAACAGCTTGAATACCATCGTCGGCTCCCCGGTTTTCATCGATTTGTCGGACGACGGCGCTTCCAATGACAACGCCGTCGGCGATTCCTGCGATGGCCCTGGCCTGATCGGCGCAGGAGATGCCGAAGCCCACGGCAATCGGCGTCTTGGTCATTTTACGGATCTTGCCGACTTCACAGGCTATATCTTCGACTTTCGGCGCAGCGGTTCCGGTGACGCCCGTGACGGAAATGTAGTAAAGAAAACCCGATGCGTCTTTCAGAATGGTCTTCAACCGGTCGGGGCCGGTGGTCGGAGCAACAAGCGAGATGAAGTCGATTCCGGCCTCATCCGTGAAAATTCTCAATTCGTCCGCTTCTTCCGGCGGCAGGTCCACGACGAGGATGCCGTCCACACCGGCTTTCTGTGCATTTCGTGCAAACTTTTCCACGCCATAGGCAAAGATCGGATTGAAGTAGCCGAAAAGAATAATGGGAATCCGGGATGCCCCGCGAATCTCGGCCACCAGATCCAGAACGCCCCGCAGCGTGGTTCCGGCTTTGAGCGCCCGCTGGGAGGCGGCCTGAATGACCGGGCCGTCGGCCGTGGGATCGGAAAACGGCACGCCGATTTCCAGAATATCCGCCCCCGATTTTTCCAGGCCCAAAATCAGTTCGCGCGTTGCCGCAAGCGACGGATCGCCCGCTGTCAGATAAACGATCAGCGCCTTTTCATTTTTGGCGCGCAGCTCTTCAAATTTTTTTCCAATTCGTCCCATATTATCCCTTTTCCTTTTATCATTCCCTCCTTTAGAAAAGGAGGGTTAGGGCGGATTTTAAAAAATCCCCCTAATTCCCCCTTTACAAAAGGGGGACCGACTTGAGCTTTGCTCAAATCCCCCTAATTCCCCCTTTACAAAAGGGGGACCGACTTGAGCTTTGCTCAAATCCCCCTAATTCCCCCTTTACAAAAGGGGGACCGACTTGAGTTTTGCTCAAATCCCCCTAATTCCCCCTTTACAAAGGGGGACTTCCGTAGGGAACGCTCGCGACCACCCATGCGGGCGGCAAGACGGTTCCCTACAGCGTTTCCATGATCGTCCGGGCGTCCTTGTCGCCGCGGCCGGAAAGGCAGATGACCAAAATCCGGCGCTTCTTCATTTT
>Ga0208939_1003002_pt1 | contig 11435 bp, 10 predicted proteins | sample AD_STIC12_MetaG_FD_184437 | JGI IMG/M metagenome (GOLD analysis project Ga0208939, IMG submission 184437) | Active sludge microbial communities of municipal wastewater-treating anaerobic digesters from USA - AD_STIC12_MetaG (SPAdes) (version 2) | ecosystem: Engineered > Bioreactor > Anaerobic >...
CTTCGCCTTGCGCGCCGCCACGCGACCGGCGACGAGCGCATCGATACGCTCGGCTTCGGAGGCATCGCCACGGGCCCAATCTTCAGGGTCCTGTTGCAGCAGACCCAGCAGAGCGCCCGCCGCCAGCATCTGGCCTTTGAGACGCGGCCACTCGAACGGTTCGGCCTTGTTGGCTTCGGTTGCGAGCGCGGCGAGTTCAGCAAGGGCGAGCGGCGTGTTGAGATCGTCGCACAGTGCGGCCATCAGGCCGTGAGGCGCGCCAACTTCGTCGGCTTCCACATCCATGCGGCGCAGGGCGTTGTAGAGACGATCCAGCGTGGCCTTGCTCTGTGTCAGCAGCGACGCCGTGAAATCCAGCGGCTGGCGATAGTGGCCTGACATCAGCGCGAGGCGCAGCGTCTCGCCGTCCCACTCCTTCAAGAGGTCGTGGACCAGCTTCACATTGCCCAGCGACTTGGACATCTTTTCCGAGTCCATCGACAGGAAACCGTTGTGCAGCCAGTAGCGCGCCATCGGCTTGCCGTGGGCGCATTCGCTCTGCGCGATCTCGTTCTCATGGTGCGGGAAGATCAGGTCGAGGCCGCCCGCGTGGATGTCCAGCGTCTCGCCCAGCACGGCCTTGGCCATGGCGGAGCATTCAATATGCCAGCCCGGCCTGCCCTCGCCCCACGGCGATGGCCAGCGCGCCTCGGGCGGCTCGCCGGGCTTCGCGGCTTTCCAGAGGGCGAAGTCGGCTGGGTCCTTCTTGCCGCCATCGACCTCGACGCGGGCGCCGGCAACCATGTCGTCGCGGCTGCGGCCGGACAACTTGCCGTAGTCGGCCATGGACGGCACGTGGAACAGCACGCCGTTCTGGCCCTCGTAGGCGTGGCCTTTCTCGACCAGCGTCTCGATGATCTCGATCATGCCGCCGACATGCTCGGTTGCGTGCGGCCGGAATGTCGGCTCGATCACGCCAAGCGCGCCCATCTCCTCACGGTAAATCCGCTCGTAAAGCGCGGTGATCTCGGCGATCGGCTTCCCGGCCTCGGCGGCGACGGCGATGATCTTGTCGTCCACGTCCGTGATGTTGGCGGCATAGACAACATGGTCCGCCCCGTAGCGTTCACGCAGCAGGCGAAACAGCACGTCGAATGCGACGGGAGGCCGCGCATTGCCGATATGGGCGTACGAATAGACCGTCGGTCCGCAGACATACATTGTCACCCGCTGGGGGTTTTGCGGGGAAAAGGTCTCCTTTTCCCGGGTCAGCGTGTTGTGGAGGCGGAGGTCCATGAAGGCGGTCTTTTCGATCCGTTAGGAATATTCAATAAGGTATTGCCTTGCGTCAGGCTGGCGTTTTCGCAAGAGGCGCCTATGTGTCACGCACACCCCGCCCGATCAATCTGGCCCGGCGGGGCAATGATTTTAAGGGCGTCGTGAAGCCCGGGCCATGAAACCATGAGGGTTTCCGGTCCCAGTAACGAAAGGGACGGCCATGGACGCCGTGATCAAAGGCAAGGCCGAACCCGGCACCGAGCCGCACAACCGCCCTTCACGGGACGAAGCCGAGGATGCGGTCCGCACCCTGATCGCCTGGGCCGGGGATGATCCCCGCCGCGAAGGCCTGATCGACACGCCCGGTCGCGTGGTCGATGCATATGAAGAGTGGTTCAAAGGCTATCGTGAAGATCCGCGCGAATACCTCTCCCGCACGTTTGACGACGTGAAGGGCTACGACGACATCGTCATGCTTCGCGACATCGATGTGGAATCGCATTGCGAGCACCACATGGCGCCCTTCCTCGGCAAGGCGTTCGTCGCCTACATGCCGCTCGACAATGTCGTGGGCATCTCCAAGCTTGCCCGCGTGGTCGAGATCTACGCCAAGCGCCTGCAGACGCAGGAGACCATGACCTCGCAGATTCTCACCTCCATCCAGGAAGTGCTGAAGCCGCAGGGCGTCGCCGTGATGATCGACGCCAAGCACGAGTGCATGACGACACGCGGCGTTCACCACCCGAACGTGTCGACCATCACCACGCAATTCTCCGGCGTGTTCAAGTCGGACAAGGAACTGCGCGAGCGGTTTCTGCGCTTGGCGGGGCGGTAAGACCCTCGCCTGTCAGCCTGTGGCGCGCTACGCTTTACCTGTCTTTACGAGGGGGGTGATGCGTGCGGCTTTCAGGAACATTCCTGGCCTTGATGGTTAGCGCGTGCGCATCGGCGCCATCGACGCCGCTGGACAAGCGCGCGCTAGCGGAGCGTCTGGTCGATCTGCAATACACGCCAGAGACGATGCGGGTCATGGCGAGATCATACGTCGACGAGTATCTCTTCAGGCTGCCTGACTACAACGCAGCCTGCCCGGTGGCAGGTGAACACGTGGCGCCCTGTAATGCGATAGCTGGCGATATCGAGGCAGACATTCGAATAGCACTCGAGCGAGCTATCGTGTGGACAGACCAGCTCTACCCGGGAATGGTCGAAGATCAGGTCGATATGATGGTCGATCTATACACGGCTGAAGAGCTCACTGCGGCGATTGCGTTCAACGAAAGTCCGGAGGGGCGCTCCATGCAGGCCAAGACGCCCGCAGCAGACGCGCGCGCAACGGCGGCAGCCTATGTTCGCCTTCGCCCATGGATCGACCTGCTCGGTAGCCAGGTCGAACAGATCCACGAGGAGTACGCCTCTGAATTCGAGATGATGCTCGAAGAATAGCGCGAGGCCGAAGGTGATATCGGCTACGCCTTTTCCGCCTTGTGCTTCTCGGGCTTCACCTTCTTCGCCTTCACCGGCGGCGGCACAAGCACGGGCCTGAACGGCCTCAGCGGGCCAGGATTATAGCGCGGCTTCATGTCGTTCGCCGACAGCCGCTCTACGACGCTGGGGTCAAGCATGCTCGTGGCGTAGTCCACCGTCGGCTGTTCCTTGCGCGACTTCGCGGCCCAGATTTTCCGCGACGCGAAGGGATAGTTCATCGGAGAGAGCGAATCCCAGAAGCGCGGCCGTGATATCCGGCCCTTGAACACAAGCCCCGCTTCGCGCACGGCCTTGCTCAGCGGCGATTCATCCTCGCCATACGTGCCATAGAAGCGCAGTCCGCATTCGGCCGCGCCCTCGGCGATCCATTTCAGCGGCGCCGCTGACAAGGGCGATCCCTCACCGCCGCCGATATCGCCATGCGTGCCGATGAACCAGCGCTGCGCATAGTGCTGCCTGCCCTCGACGCAGTGCGGCCGCTTGTTGGCCTCGTCCACGCCCTCCCACAGCGTCGGCGGGAAGCCGAGGCGGTTCTCGTCGACCGCCACGGCGTGGCGCGCCGACAGAACGCTCGCGCCGATCTGCATGTCGTGGAAACCGAACCGCTTGTTGAAGAACTGCGCGAGACCGCCAAGCGCACTCGGCACGCCGCGCTGTCCCACCGTGTCGAAGATCCCCAGATACGTGACCTTGGGCGGCTCGTCCGTCTTGATGCGCGTACCGTCGGCCGCGCGTTTTCCCTTGCCATAGCTGGCGCGGAAATCCCGGCGGGCGCGGTCAAAATCTTCCAGCTGGAACTTCGTCGCCTTTCGTGGCGGACTTGCGCGATAGAGGCGGAACGCATCCCAAGCCTTCTCGGCATGCGTGCGACTGACGATCCCCGCACACCCGATCAGGCCGGCAAAGCTGCGCGCGCAGAAGGCGCCGCGGCTGAAGCCGAACACATAGATTTCGTCGCCATCTTCGTAGTTGAAGGCGAGGCGCAGGTAGGTCTCGACGATATTGTCTTCCAGCCCCTCGCCGAACACCCCGCCGAGCATCCGGTTCAGCCATTCGCTGAAGCCATCGAGGAAGCCGTCCTTGCCCAGCGCATCGACGTTGGAGCCGACGCCCTGGCTGTAAATGACGATCTGCGGGATCGTGCTGCCGTCGGCCAGCGTGTGCGTATGCGCAACGCTGCGGGCGATGATGGCGATATTGGTTGGCTGCGGCTGGCGCAGCTTCTGCCACGTGCCGTCAAAACACACGATAAAACGCTTCACGACCGCCACCCACGCTACAATCCGGGGACTCTAGCAGAGCTGCACCGGCCCGCCAGCCGCCACCTGTCGATGACAACCCCGCCGCATGGACTTTCGGGGCCGATTCTGGTCTATGCCCCCTACCTGAACGACCTTTTTCCGCGAGATTTTGCATGACTGGCAACATCGTCACCGTGTTCGGCGGCTCCGGCTTCCTTGGCCGGCATGTCGTGCGCGCGCTGTGCCGTCAGGGCTGGCGCGTTCGCGTGGCCACGCGCCGCCCGCATCTGGCGGGCGACGTGAAGCTGGCGGGCGACGTTGGGCAGGTCCAGTTGGTGCAGGCCAATGTCCGCAACCGCGCCTCGATCAAGCGCGCGCTGGAGAACGCCAGCGCCGTCGTGAACATGGTTGGCATCCTGGCCGAGCGCGGCTCGCAGTCCTTCCAGGGCACGCAGGCGCTGGGCGCAGCCAACATCGCGCAGCTGGCCGCCGAGGCGGGCATCTCGAAATTCATCCAGCTGTCGGCGATCGGCGCATCCGACAAATCGAAGTCCCGTTATGCTCAGACCAAGGCGGAAGCCGAAGCTGCCGTTCGCGAAGCGATCCCGACCGCGACGATCCTGCGCCCGTCGATCATCTTCGGACCCGAAGACGGCTTCTTCACGCGCTTTGCAGAGATGGCGCGGATGAGCCCCGTCCTGCCGCTGATAGGCTCTTCGACAAAATTCCAGCCGGTCTATGTGGCCGACGTGGCGCAAGCAGTCGCCAACGCGCTGTCGCGTCCGGACTCCGCCGGCAAGACGTTCGAACTGGGCGGGCCGCGCACCTACACGATGAAGCAGCTGCTTCAGTACATCACGCGCGAGATTGATCGTCCGCGGATGCTGCTGCCCTTGCCCATCCCGGTGGCGGCGCCGCTTGGCTATGTCATCGGCGCGCTGTCGCGTTTCAACCCGTTCTTCGGGCCGCCGCTGACGGGCGACCAGGTGCAGCTACTTAAGTTCGACAATGTCGTGTCGCCCGGCGCCGGCACGCTGGCCGATCTTGGCGTGACGAATCTCGAGACGGTCGAGGCGATCACGCCGACCTATCTGTGGCGTCACCGGCCGCACGGCCAGTTTCAGCCGCCGCATGTGGACGAAGCCTCCCGCGTCGACGCCTAATCGTGCGCTTCCAACCGGCTGCGGCCTGATCTAGGCTCCCTCGACGGACATGAGGGGAGCTGGGCTATGGACAAGCTGGCCATCGAGTATTCCGGCATGAATCTCGGCGTTCTGGCGCTGTGGATCATCGTCCTGACGCTGGCGGGATTTGTGGCGCGGAAGATCGTGCGCGGCCGGTCGCTGCTGGGATTTGCGGGCGATGCGCTGTTCGGGCTGCTGGGCGTGTTCCTGGTGGGGACGTTGCTGAAGGCGTTCGAGATTTCGCTGACCGACTGGATCGCAAGCTTCGATCTCGGGCCACTCAACGATGTCACGCGCTGGCTCGATATCCTGTTGATCGCCTTCATCGGCGCGCTGGTTCTGCGCGGCGTGCTGCGGCCCATCACGAAGTAGATCAGATCAACCGCGCGATCTCGGCGAGCAGTATAGCGCCCGGGACCAGCAAGGCCTGCGCAAGCGCCGTGCCGAGCACACGGCTGCCCGCCAACCACACGACCGCGCGGCGGAACTGGCCCTCGGTGACGCGACCTTCGGTCACGTCGTCGGTCATCACCGACAGCTGCGGATCGATCAGCACGAAGAGAAGGATGGTGGCGACGCCATTGATGACCGCGGACAGCGACAGCGCCGTCACACGATATTCCGGCGCGATGAAGCCCGCATAGAGCGATGCGAACACGCCGAGCGCGAGGAAGCATTGCGCCATCACGTTCAGCACGATCATCCGCACTGACACGATCGATTTCTCGCGCAGGCCCTTCACATGCTCGGCCGAGGGCGCCGTCACCGCTGTCTTGAGATAGCCGATGCCGCCCTTGGCGAAGGCGTGCATCATCAGCTTTGGGATCGAACGGTTGGTGTGGAAGTGCTGGATCGCGCGCGTAAACAGGCGCTGCGCTGTTGGCACCAGAAGCGTGCCGACGATGGTGGCCAGCGTGGCGGTGAACATCAGGATCTGGAAATCCCAGAACAGCGCCTCGGACTTGGCGATGAGGTTCACCTCGATCCGCTTCGACAGGAACGGAGCCTGAAACGAGTTGGCTGCGCGCGAGACCAGCACCAGCACGTTGAACAGCGCGAACGACACCGCGATCTTGCGGGTTCTGACGCCCGCAATGCGCGCGGCGTAGGCCAGCGCGCCGATGAGATAGATGATGAAGGTCAGGATACAGAGGACGATCAGCTGGACATCCATGACGTCACTCCTCAGCTCAGACAGGTGGGGCCTTACGCCGGCGGGACATAGCCCTGGCCGAAGCCGTAGAAGTAGATTGCGACGAGGCCCGCGCCGCCGACCAGAATGCGCCACCAGCCGAACAGGCCGAAGCCGCGCTTCTGCACATAGTTCAGCATCACCTTGATCACGATGAAGCCGAACTATGTGCAGAAGATGAAACCCACCGCAACGATGCCGAGGCTGTCTGTGGTGAGGTTGTCGCGGTTGTCCCACAGGTCCTTGCCGAACGCGCCGACCATGATCGGGATGGCGAGGAAGAAGGTGAATTCGGCGGCGGCGCGTTTTTCGATCTTCAGCAGCATCGACGCCACGATTGTGGAGCCCGAGCGCGAGACGCCGGGGAAGAGCGAGGCGATCTGTGCGACACCGATCACCGCCGCCTTCCAGAGCGGCAGTTTCATCGAGTCTCCGTCGACCGGCTTAGGCGCGAGGCGATCGATCACCAGCAGCACGACGCCGCCGGCGACGAGGGACCAGCAGATCAGCGCGAGGTTCTCGAACGCCTTCTTGATCTCGCTGCCCAGCAGCGCGGCTGCGATCACGGCGGGAAGGCAGGCGATGATGACTGAGAGCGTGAAGCGGCGCGCTGCCGGGTCGGTGGGCAGGTTGAGTGCGACGTTGAGGAGGCGCTGGAAATAGACCACCGCGACGGCGAGAATCGCGCCGAGCTGGATGACGACGGCGAACATGCTCCAGAACTCGCCGCGCAGGTCGAGGGCGGCCTGGGTGAGGAGGATGTGGGCGGTGGAGGAGACGGGGATGAATTCCGTCAGCCCTTCGACCAGTCCGATCAGGACGGCCTGCAGGAATGTGATGGTGTCCATAAACGGGCCCGGCGCTGACGTTGCGTGGAACCGGTACCCTGCCGCCTCCTATTATTCTATTGATGATGAGGTTAGTACCATTTGGGTATGACTACTGCTGGATTTGCGGACGAGGTGATGTCGATTTGGGCGGCGACTGCCATTTCGGTCCCATGTGGTTTGTAGATTGCGGATTTCGGTTGCACCGGGGCTGCTGAAACGTCATTGGAGGCGCTCGCGGGTCAATCGTCGGGTGCTCCCATGTCGCAAAAGCGCATGCTCAGTTTCGTTTCGGTGGAGCAGGAGACGCCCGACAAGCGTGACGCCGCCGAACGCCGGGGCGATTTCCACGAGATCTATGCGGACTTCATCGCGGCGAAGGCCGACGAGCAGGCCTCGCGCTGCAGCCAGTGCGGCGTGCCGTTCTGCCAGACGCACTGCCCGCTGGGGAACAACATCCCCGACTGGCTGATGCTGACGGCGACGGGGCGGCTCGAAGAAGCCTACGAAATCTCCGCGGCGACATCGAACATGCCGGAAGTGTGCGGGCGCATCTGCCCGCAGGACCGGCTGTGCGAGGGCGGCTGTGTGATCGAACAGTCGGGCCACGGCACGGTGACCATTGGCGCGGTGGAGCGCTACATCACCGACACAGCCTGGGAGAAAGGCTGGGTGAAGCCCATCCGCCCTGCCCGCGAACTGGGCCAGAGCGTCGGCATCATCGGCGCGGGGCCGGCGGGGCTTTCGGCAGCCGACGAGCTGCGCAGCGCGGGATACCAGGTGACGGTCTATGACCGGCATGACCGCGCGGGCGGACTGCTGATCTATGGCATCCCGAACTTCAAGCTGGAGAAGGAAATCGTCGAGCGGCGCACCAACCGCCTCGCAGAAGGCGGCGTGATGTTCAGGCTGGGCGTCGATGTCGGCAAGGACATCACGATGGCCGAGCTGCGCAACCAGCATGATGCGATCCTTGTCGCGACGGGCGTCTACAAGGCGCGCGAAGTGAACATGCCCGGCGCGGGCGCAAAGGGCGTGCTGAAGGCGCTAGACTATCTGATCGCCGCCAACCGTGTGGGGCTTGGCGAGACGGTTGAGGAATTCGAGAGCGGCAAGCTGAATGCGGCGAAAAAGAATGTTGTCGTCATCGGTGGCGGCGACACGGCGATGGATTGCGTACGCACGGCGATCCGCCAGGGCGCGAAATCCGTGACCTGCCTCTATCGCCGCGACCGCGCCAACATGCCGGGCTCGCAGCGCGAAGTCGCCAATGCCGAGGAAGAAGGTGTCGATTTCGACTGGCTGGCGGCGCCGCTTTCGGTCGTCGAGAAAAAGGCCGGCGGCGCGAAGGCCGTGCGCGCCGTTCGCATGCGGCTCGGCCAGCCTGATGCGTCGGGCCGCCAGGCGCCGGAAGAGATTCCGGACTCCGATTACGATGTGAAGGCCGACATGGTGATCAAGGCGCTGGGCTTTGATCCGGAAGACCTGCCATCTCACTTTGCCGAGCCCGCGCTGACCGTGAACCGCTGGGGCGGTGTCAAGGTGGACTATCGCACCATGATGTCGACCATGGATGGTGTCTTCGCCGCCGGTGACATCGTGCGCGGGGCGTCGCTGGTGGTTTGGGCGATCAAGGAAGGCCGCGATGCGGCTGCTTCCATCGACGCTTACCTGAAGGCGCGCGCGGCCTCGGCCCACGTGGCGGCGGAGTAGCGCCATGGATGTGTATCAGATCTCCTGCGATCTCAGGCCCGGCGTGCGAGACCACCAGTTTGTCGAGGCGCTGAACGGCTATCTCGGCGCGCTGAAGACGAACGGCAAGATCGAAGGCTGGCGGCTTCTGCGTCGCAAGCTTGGGCTTGGCATGCCGGGCCTGGGCGAGTTCCAGATCCTGATCGAGACGCGCGATCTTGCGCAGCTTGATGCGGCGTTCGCAGCGGTGTCCACGCGTAACGAGCCCGTCGAGGGCGCGCATCATGGCGTCAACTCGCTGGTCGTGAATTTCCAGGCGGCGCTTTATCGCGACTTTCCCGATCCCCATCGTCAACGCGGCGAGGAGAGATTCTGATGACCCACGAAAACGAAGGCCAACGCTGGCTTGAGCGCTACACGCGCGAGCGCGACACGCTGATCGACGCCAACGCCTACAACCCCGCCGACGAGCGCGACTCGTGCGGCGTCGGCCTTGTTGCGCAGATTGACGGCACGCCGCGTCGCGAAGTCGTCGAGATGGCGATTCGCGCGTTGAAGGCTGTGTTCCATCGCGGCGCTGTCGATGCCGATGGCAAGACGGGCGACGGTGCCGGGATTCGCGTGGACGTGCCGCAGGATTTCTTCCGCGACGCAGTGCGCGGCATGGGCCACACCATCGCAAACGACAAACAGGTCTGCGTCGGGCAGATCTTCCTGCCGCGTACGGACCTTGCGGCGCAGGAGAAGGCGCGGTCGATTATCGAGACGGAAGTCGTCCGTTTCGGCTTCTACATCTATGGCTGGCGCCAGCCACCAATCGACACGTCGATCATCGGCATGAAGGCGAATGCGACGCGGCCGGAGATCGAGCAGATCCTGTTCTCCGACCAGTTGAAGCGGGAGCCCGCTGACCTGGAACGCGCGCTCTATATCTGCCGTCGTCGCATCGAGAACCGTGCGCGGGCGTCGAACCTTGACCTCTATGTCTGTTCGTTCTCGGCGCGCGCGCTGATCTACAAGGGCATGTTCCTCGCCGAGGACATCGACAATTTCTATCTCGACCTGAAGGACAAGCGGTTCGTCTCTGCGGTGGCGATCTATCACCAGCGCTATTCGACGAACACGTTTCCCCAGTGGCGACTTGCGCAGCCCTTCCGGATGCTCGCCCACAATGGTGAGATCAACACCATCTCGGGCAACATCAACTGGATGAAGAGCCACGAGATCAAGATGGTCTCCGACGTGTTCGGGGAGCATGGCGACGAGGTGAAGCCGGTGATCCAGCCGGGCGGATCGGACTCGGCGGCGCTGGACAACGCGTTCGAGCTTCTGGTGCGCGCGGGCCGGCCGGGGCCGATGGCGAAGACGCTACTGGTTCCCGAGCCGCTTTCGAAAGACGAGAACATCATGTCGAAGCGGCATCAGGCGTTGCTCGCCTATGCCAACTCGGTGATGGAACCGTGGGACGGGCCGGCGGCGCTGGCCATGTTCGATGGCCGCTGGGCGATTGCGGGCATGGACCGCAACGGACTGCGCCCGATGCGCTATGCGTTGACAGAAGATGGCGTGCTGGCTGTCGGCTCGGAAGCGGGCATGTGCGCCATTGATGACGAGCGCATCCGCTCAAAGGGTCGCGTGCCGCCGGGCGGGATGATCGCAGTCGATGTGCGCGACGGCAAATTCTACGACCACAAGTCTCTGGTTGACCGGCTGGCGGGCAGCCATCCCTACGAGCAGTGGCTGTCCAACGTGGTCGAACTCGAGCCTGTCATCGGGCCGGGGCCGGAGCCGCGTCTTTACGACGACAAACAGGAGTTCCTGCGCCGCCAGCATGCGGCGGGCATGACGATGGAAGACGTGGAGCTGATCCTTTCGCCTATGGCGGAAGACGGCAAGGAAGCCATCGGATCGATGGGGGATGACAGCCCCCTCGCCGTTCTCTCAGATGTGCATCGGCCGCTGTCGCACTTCTTCCGGCAGAACTTTGCGCAGGTGACCAACCCGCCCATCGATCCCCTGCGCGAAGAGCGGGTGATGAGCCTGCGCACGCGGTTCAAGAACCTTGGCAACATCCTCGCCCAGGACGCGACGCAGACGAACGTGTTCGTTCTGGAAAGCCCGGTGCTGACCAACGGCATGTACACGCGCATGCTGGAGACGATTGGCGAGCAGGTCGCGCAAATTGACTGCACGTTCGAAGTGGACGCTGGCGGCTCTCCGGGGATTGCGCTGCGCGACGCGATTGCGCGCATTCGCGAGGAAGCGCGCGTGGCGGTGTCTTCGGGGCGCGGGCATATCATCCTGACGGATGAAGCGCAGGGGCCGGAGCGCGCGGGGATTCCGATGATCCTCGCGGCCGGGGCGGTGCATTCCTGGCTGGTGAACCACGGGCTGCGGACTTTCTGTTCGATCACGGTGCGCTCGGCGGAGTGTCTCGATACGCATTACTTTGCGGTGCTGGTCGGCGTGGGCGCTACTTGCGTCAACGCCTACATGGCGCAGGAGACGCTGGCGGCGCGCCATGCGAAGGGCCTGTTCGGCGACAAGCCGCAAA
>Ga0208939_1003015_pt1 | contig 11402 bp, 8 predicted proteins | sample AD_STIC12_MetaG_FD_184437 | JGI IMG/M metagenome (GOLD analysis project Ga0208939, IMG submission 184437) | Active sludge microbial communities of municipal wastewater-treating anaerobic digesters from USA - AD_STIC12_MetaG (SPAdes) (version 2) | ecosystem: Engineered > Bioreactor > Anaerobic >...
CGGACACACTCCCCCTGCGCTCCGTGTCTGCTGAGGCCATCCAGATCCCGGGACCGCGGGCACCACGGCACCAGACCGACATCTTTGGCGAGGGCCCACCCGATGACCAGGGCGGGACGGCCCCGGGTCACAAGCCACTGTGCGCCCGAGTCCACGGCTTCTCCCTCCACGCAGCCCGGGTCGTCGAGTCCAGCGATCGCGACGGACTCGAGCGCCTGTGCCGGTATGGACTGCGAGCCCCCTTTTCCCAGGACCGCCTGTCACTGACCACCGACAACAAGGTGTGCTACCGGTTGCATCGCCCGTGGCCCACGCCAGCCGGGCGCACCGAAATCGTCCTGGAGCCCGTGGCCTTTTTACGCCGCCTCGCCACCCTGCTGCCCGCCCCTTACCAGAATCTGGTCCGCTACCACGGGGTCTTCGCAAATCGCTCCAGGTACCGCAAGGTCCTGCCGCCCCCGCCGACCCGGGGCAAAAACGCCCGGGGGGACGACAAGACCCCCGGGTATCGCCAGCTCCCAAATGTCCCGGTCACCCCAAAACCCGGGGAGTTTCGAAAACGCACCCACCTGTCATGGGCTCGCCTGTTGCGTCGCGCCCTGCATGTTGACGCCCTTTCCTGTTCCAGGTGCGCCACGCCCATGGTCGTGCTCGCGTTTATCACAGACCCTGCGGTCGTCATTCGCATCCTCGACCACCTGCACCTTCCATCGACCGCCCCCACAATCGCACCGGCCAGGGCTCCAGACGACCTGTGGACACTCGACGACCACGGGGTTCGGGAACCAACGTCCGGATATGGGACTTGCGGGCGGCTGGCACTGCGTCGCCGACGCCCGGGCAACAAGGCTTCCCGTCCTGGCCCAGGACCTGCACGAGACCCGCCGCCCGTCACCATTTCCTAACGTTCTCCAGTTCAAGTCGGCCACCGGCCCCCAAAGACCCGCTTCGGGAACCTTCCACCGATCCGTCCCGGTCATGCCAGCAGCTCGCGTCGCATCCCCCGCGTTCGCTGTGTTCGTTCCGATTCCCGACTTTGACAGCCGCTGGAACCCCGACCATACTCGTCTCAAGGAGCAGTTTTGCGGATGAAAGTTTCTATACGCCGCCGACATCCGGATAATCATCGGTCTGTTCGCGACTTACGGTCTGTATTCGGCGTGTACCGACGGCATCCAGAAAGCGTTTGTTTCCGAAATACTGGATAAAAACAAACAGGGAACGGGCCTGGGCATTTACAACGCCCTGCTCGGCCTGACCCTGCTTCCCGCAAGCATAATCGCCGGCGTTCTGTACGACCGGGTTAATTCCAGCGTACCGTTTTATTTCGGCGCTGTAACCGCCACCCTGGCCGCCATCCTGATGCTGGTATTCTGCATCGCCAACGCCCGCCGTCCCCGCCCCGAAAACTGACCCAGGTTAATTTTTCCGGCTTTCTTCCGAGGACCGTGTCGCCCCGGTTATTCCAGCAGGTGCAGGAATGTTCAGGCTTTGCGGGCGTTGTACGCGGTTACGCCTTCGGCCAGGATTTCCATGGCGCGGGCGAGGTCGGATTCTTTCAGCACGTATGCGATGCGGACTTCGGATTTGCCTTTGCCGGGCGTCACGTAAAATCCGCTGCCGGGAGCGACCATCACCGTTTCGCCATTGGACGAAAAGTCGGTCAGCATAAATCGCGCAAACTCGTCGCCGTCGTCGACCGGCAAAGACGGCTGAAGATAAAACGCGCCTTCAGGACATCCGCAGACCGTGCCGGGAATCTTTGCCAGACCATCCATGACGACGTCCCGCCGTTTCCGGTATTCGTCTATCATCGGCGGCACGTACTTGTCGATGACCTTGTATCCGGCAATCGCCGACAACTGGTCCAGCGTCGGCGGACACAGGCGCGCCTGGCCGAATCGCAGCGCCAGAGCCTGGACCGCGCGATTTTTCGTAACCAGAAAACCGATCCTTGATCCGCACGCGGAAAAACGTTTGGAAATGCTGTCGATCAGGATGACCCGGTCCTGCTGACCGGCCGCCTTCGCGACTTCCAGCGTACTGACAAAACGCGCGTCGCCGTAAACGAATTCTCGATAAACTTCGTCCGCTATCAGGAACAGGTCGTGTTTCACGGCCAGGTCCAGCAGACGCCCGATTTCTTCGCGCGACAGGACGGTTCCAGTCGGATTGCCCGGCGAGCTGTAAAGGATCGCTCTCGTCCGGTCCGTTATTTTCGACTCGATTTCATCGACCGTCGGCAGACGGTAACATTTCGCAACATCGGTTCCGACCGGGACCAGCTTTGCGCCGGTCATGCACCCGAATCCCGCGTAATTCGTGTAAAACGGCTCGAAAACTATCACTTCATCCTGATAATCACAGACAGACAGCATCGCGAACATCAAAGCTTCGCTGCCACCGACCGTGACGGTCACGTCCGTCGGGTCGACGTCCAGCCCAAGGCCGCGCATGTATTTCGAAACGGCCTGCTGCGATTCTTTCAGGCCCTGCGATGGTCCGTAAGCCAGAACCTTGTCCGAAAAATCACGGATCGCGTTGATCATTTCCGGCGGCGTCTCGATATCCGGCTGACCGATGTTCAGGTGATACACCTTTAATCCACGGGCCCTGGCTTCATCGGCAAAGGGCACCAGCTTGCGTATCGGGGACGCAGGCATCGCCTCATCTCGATGGGAAAGTCTCAATTGTTCCTCCTTTTCGCCGGGTTTAATCCGACAGTTTCAGAATGATTTCCGGCTACCGGAATCAATCAGATCCAGCGAAGTAAATCCTTCCTTGATTGCAAACCTGGTCAATTCAGCGATGGTTGTGACACCAACCTTGTGCATGATGTTTCTTCTGTGGGTCTCGACCGTCTTTACACTTAGAAACAGTTTCCCCGAAATATCACGCGTCGACCATCCTTCAGCAAGCAACTGGATGATTTCGCGTTCACGCGGCGACAGTTTCGTTTTGGGCGCCTGGCCCAGAATACTTCCTCTGACTGCCAGGTCTTCCACAAGCAGCCCGGCAATACTCGGGGCGATGTAGACCTTTCCGGACGCGACTATCCGTATGGCCCTTGCAAGTTCCGAAAACGCCGAATCCTTGAGCAGGTAACCCGATGCGCCGGCCTCGAGCATTCCCAACACGTATCGCTTGTCCGTGTACATTGAAAGAGCAATTATTTTGACTTCGTTGTTCTGTTCACGTATCACCCGTGTCGCCTCAAGTCCGTTCATTCCGGGCATCATCACGTCTATAATCATCACGTCCGGACGTAGTCTGCCGGCCAGTTCCACGGCTTCCCGCCCGTCGGCACCCTGCCCCACGATTTCCATGTCGGATTCACGATTGATGAGAGTACACAGTCCCTCACATATAATCAGGTGGTTGTCGACGACAACAATTCTCAACATGACTTCTACCTCCCGCCGGATGACAGGGATGCATCGGAAACCGGGACATCGATAGTCACCGTTGTTCCACGCCCCCGAACGGACTCGATGGTCATCTGCCCACCAGCCCACAGAAGCCGTTCCCTTATGCTGAAAAGCCCGAACCCGCCTTCCCGGCTGATCATTTTCCCTGCGAGCAAGGGGTCGAACCCGATCCCGTGATCAGTAACGGAAATACGCAGACGATTCTCGACCACGCAGACAGATACCTCTGCAGTTCTGGAGCCGGAATGCTTCGTAACATTCGTCAGCAATTCCCAGGTCGCCCTGAAAACCATCATCTGTATGGATTCGGCAACGTCTACGGATACAAAAGCAGAAGACAGACGGACGTCCAGCCCGAACTCGCCGCGGAAGTGATCGCAAAGCCACTCGATTGCAGAATAAAATCCCAAGTCATGAAGAATCGGCGGGCTGATTTCGAATGTCAGACTTCTTGTTTCCTCAATCGCCAGTCTCAGCAACTGGCAGGCTGAATCAATCCGGCTTTTTACGTCCGCTTCTCCAGCGTCTTCCACCAGACTTTCCAGCCGAAGTTTCACGACCGCCAGCAGTTGACCAATCCTGTCGTGCAGACAAAGGGATATCTGTCGACGCTCCCGATCCTCGGCCATGGTCAGTTCCGCTGCAAGACTGCGAAGCTGATCCCGGTATGAAACAAGTTCCTGTTCCACCTGTTTGAATTCGATGAAATCAACCAGACGACTGACGACGGAGTCCACCAGAACCTTTTCCTCCGGCAGAAACGAATAATCCGCATCGGAATCTGCCGGGTACGCAAGGCAAAGAACGCCGACACCAGCGCCTTTGACAACAAGATCCATGTTCATCTGGATTGCGGGTTCGGGAATCGAATCGGACTCCCTGGAGTACCAGACACGATCCCTGACCTGGAGTCTGGCAGTTATGGCCCCGGGAAACATGAATGCCCCGCACAGTTCTTCAAGAACACCGGCAAAAACATCATCGGAAGACAAATTCCGGTCGGCAAGAATCGTGGATATTCCGGTCACGCAATGCAGTTCCTTGAGACGCTCTGCCAGGGCCTGGGATTCATGTATATCTTTCATCGTTCATCCAAACCGTCTTGAAACATCCAAACACGGCCACAATACTCTGACACAGAAAAAGAATCCCACAAGCCCTGCAGAATCATGCAATATTACATTCTCTTCCCGCACCTGCCTGAACCGCGTCGTTCAACATTTCCAGAGTAGCCTTGGCGTCACCGAACAGCAGGGTCGTTTTCGGGTCCGAATACAACGGATTCTCCACGCCGGAATAACCGGGCCTGGAGTCAAGGTTGCATATCGCGATCTTTTCGGCCTCATGAGCCATTAGAATAGGCATACCGGAAAGTGGTGTACCTTCCTTGTGGATAGCCGCAGGATTCACCACGTCACAGGCGCCGACCACCAGAACCAGGTCGGCCCGCGAAAACTCGGCATTCACCACATCCATCTCGCAAAGTTTTTCGTAATCCACGTCGGCTTCGGCCAGTAACACGTTCATATGTCCGGGCATGCGCCCCGCTACCGGATGAATTGCGAACAGCACCTTCTTGCCGAGCTTTTCAAGCCTGCCGGCCAATTCCACCAGCGCAAACTGAGCCTGGGCAAGAGCCATCCCGTATCCAGGCACGATTATCACCGTTTCTGCATCGACAGCAGCCCTGGCGACCTGGTCAACCCGTTCTTCCAGGCTAAGGCCGGAATCGGTATTCAGCTTCTGCATCTCAACGGCCTCCGGTTCCGACGCAACCGCTGTAGCCGAAGATACCGCACCAGCCGTGCCGAAAAATATGTTTTTCAGGCCCCTGTTCATCGCCCGACACATGGCGTGGGTAAGAATAAACCCGGAAGACGCCACCGTCGCCCCGCAGACAACAAGAAGACGACTGTTGACAACAACTCCGCAGAACGCGGCCGCCAGACCGGAAGCCGAATTCAGAAATGAAATCAGGACCGGCATGTCGGCACCCCCGATTCGCACCGCGAACAGGTAGCCGAGACACAGTGCCGTGACAATCATGCCACCGGCGACATAAGCCACGCTTCCCGCGCCGGACGTCCAGCCATAAACGGCTATGCCGACCAGTAACAACAGCGAACCGACCAGTCCGACGTTGTTGAAACGCGCCAATCCCGCACGTTTCAGTCTATTCGACAATTTCAGAGCAGCGACCACGCTGCCGCTCAATGTCGCAGCACCGAGAGACACGCCGATGAAACCGGCGAAACGTCCGATGCCGCCGCCGTTACCACTCGCACCATGAAGTTCCACAAACGAAATCAGGCACGAAGCCAGACCACCCATTCCGTTCTGCACGGCTATCATCGATGGCATGTTCTTCATATCTATACGATACGCGGCAACAATACTGACGATCAGTCCCAGGGTGATGGCGATACCTATAATGACGGGGTCTTTCGTCCCATTTACGGACAGGACGACAGCCATCGCAGCTAACAGTGAAAATCCAGCCGCGTGGTTACCGATTCTTGCTCCGGTCGGCTTGCGGAATCTCCCGATCCCACCGAGAAGCAATGCAATTATTGCAAGTTCAACGTACATCGATACGTTTGAGAACATTTCCGCCTCCAAGTTTCCGAGCTGACCCTGCAATGCGGCCCGGGCCCGAAGCGAGCCCGGACCGCACAGAAACTGACGAGCCTCGTCAGGTTTACCCGTCAGTGTTTCTGGTCTTGAACATCCTGAGCATCCTGTGGGTCACCAGATATCCACCGAAAAGATTGAACGATGCCGCTACCATGGCAATCGCAGAGAGCACCTTTTCCATGACCGACAGATCCTTTGAAAACAGAATCAGTGCGCCGACTATGGTCACCGCCGACAAAGCGTTGGTCATGGACATCAGGGGGGTATGAAGCAGTGACGGAACCCGGGATATCAACAGATAGCCCGCGGTGCATGCCACAATAAAGACACACGCCATTATCAGCAGTTCCGTCATGACTCAAACCTCCCCCATTGCCCTGAGAGTTGCCGGGTGCATGATTTTGCCGTCACGTGTCACCAGGCTGTTCGCCACGATCTCATCTTCATAATCGGGGCAGCGCCGATCCTGCTTGAACATGTTGGCAATGTAGTAACACAGATTAGATGAATACAGCCACGACGAATGGACCGGCAGCCGACCTGGGATGTTCTGGATACCACAGATTTCAACATTGTCGACCATCGTGTACTTACCAGGCACGGTAAGTTCACAGTTTCCACCCTGATCGACCGAGACGTCGATGATGACCGTTCCCGGTTTCATCGACCTGACCATTTCCCCGGTTATCAGAACCGGAGCGCGGTCGCCGGGAACAAGTGCACTGAGGATTACAATATCGGAGGCGGCGACCGACGACGCCAGCGCCTCACGTTCCTTTGCAAGCCAGTCTTTTGGAAGAGGCCTGGCGTAGCCACCCTCGGCCATCGCGATTTCAGGCGGCACATCGAACCCGTCGATCTTCGCGCCAAGGCTGGCCCCCTCGGTCCTGGCAGCTTCCCTGATATCAAATACATGGGTGACCGCACCAAGGCGTTTTGCCGTGGCTACAGCCTGAAGGCCCACAACACCGCATCCGACAACCAGTACTTTCGCCGGTTTGACCGTTCCGATCGCCGTTGCCATCATCGGCACGAACCACGGCAGACGATGGGCCGCATCCAGCATCGCCAGGTATCCGGTACACGTGCTCATGGAAGTCAGGGCATCCATCCTCTGAGCACGAGATATCCTGGGAATCCCATCCATGGTGAAGGAGGTGATTCTTCCATCCCGAAGCCGGCGCACGTTGTCATGACTTTCGGGAGCCGCAGGATGAAGGAACGTGACCAGAGTCGATCCCGGTTTCATCATGCTGATTTCGTGTTCACCCACATCCTTGTTGAACATGGGCTGTTTCACTTTCAGGATTATGTCGGCGTTTTTAAAGAGCTCCGCCGTATTTCCAATTATTTTTGCCCCCGCCAGTGAGTATTCCTCGTCACTGGCATAGACTCCGGCTCCTGCCCCCGATTCGACATAGACCTGGAATCCGAGGTCCAGGTATGGCCTCACGTTTGCAGGCGTCACGGCGACTCTTCGTTCGCCCGGCATGATTTCCTTTGGTACAGCGATTACCATCACTAATCTCCCTGTTTGTGATAACTCCAGACCAGCCTCATGCATCTGCCGACACCGGGCAGACCACAAGGTCGGCGACCTTACCGATTTGTTCGCGCAGTTCATCCAGTGACTGACAATTCCATTCGTGTGACCAGATTGCGTTCCTGCACCTGACCCCGTTTTGACCAAGTGCGTGTTCAGCGATAACGGATGGCGACACAAACAGCTTATGAGGCTTCCCGGCACCCGGAGAATGAACCGACGCATCCCTGGCCAGGGTTTCGAAAGCCTTTATCAACGAAAGCCCCTGGCTGGACCGGATATGCCACTCAGGCTGAACATCTCCGTCGCCACAATTGCTTTCTTTCCAGTCAAGGGTTACGACGATCGCCGTGCCACTGGACCAGGCAAACAGAACGGAGCAGTATCGTTCGATGCTGAAATCTTCAAGCACCCGGTGGGTCGATGTGGCGATCGCGAAAACGGGGGTTGCTGCGGCAAGACATTTTTCCTCAGTCGCCAACGCTTTCGACTGCTCCAGAAATTCTTCCGGGGGCAACAACCTTGATTCGCTGAATGCAGGCATACGTATTGGTGTCCCGACAGTGGGTCCGCCGAACTCGTTACACCTGCCGCGTCCAAAATGATTACTGGATCCATCAAGCGGGATCTCGACGGGAATTGTGTTCCATCCGCCTATCGGAAAATCGCAACGGAGCAATTCCGAATAGCGGGTCTCGAGCACCTGTTCCCTCAGCCTCATCGTCACCGTCATTTCCGACGGCGTCCTGATCAAACATGCATCCATCTAGGCGCCTCCAGAGATAAGCTCCATGTCGGATGTTCTGCCGAAGCCGAAGTTCGCGATATCGGTGATTAGCTGAAATCAACTAAGGGTTTGGATGAAAAAGGCACCAGCCGAAAGACAGTTATCGGTCCTGACGGGTCGGATCAGGCATTACGGGCGTTGTAGGCGGCAACGCCTTCGGCCAGGATTTCCATGGCGCGGGCAAGGTCGGATTCTTTCAGCACGTATGCGATGCGGACTTCGGATTTGCCTTTGCCGGGCGTCACGTAAAATCCGCTGCCGGGAGCGACCATCACCGTTTCGCCATTGGACGAAAAGTCGGTCAGCATAAATCGCGCAAACTCGTCGCCGTCGTCGACCGGCAAAGACGGCTGAAGATAAAACGCGCCTTCAGGACATCCGCAGACCGTGCCGGGAATCTTTGCCAGACCATCCATGACGACGTCCCGCCGTTTCCGGTATTCGTCTATCATCGGCGGCACGTACTTGTCGATGACCTTGTATCCGGCAATCGCCGACAACTGGTCCAGCGTCGGCGGACACAGGCGCGCCTGGCCGAATCGCAGCGCCAGAGCCTGGACCGCGCGATTTTTCGTAACCAGAAAACCGATCCTTGATCCGCACGCGGAAAAACGTTTGGAAATGCTGTCGATCAGGATGACCCGGTCCTGCTGACCGGCCGCCTTCGCGACTTCCAGCGTACTGACAAAACGCGCGTCGCCGTAAACGAATTCTCGATAAACTTCGTCCGCTATCAGGAACAGGTCGTGTTTCACGGCCAGGTCCAGCAGACGCCCGATTTCTTCGCGCGACAGGACGGTTCCAGTCGGATTGCCCGGCGAGCTGTAAAGGATCGCTCTCGTCCGGTCCGTTATTTTCGACTCGATTTCATCGACCGTCGGCAGACGGTAACATTTCGCAACATCGGTTCCGACCGGGACCAGCTTTGCGCCGGTCATGCACCCGAATCCCGCGTAATTCGTGTAAAACGGCTCGAAAACTATCACTTCATCCTGATAATCACAGACAGACAGCATCGCGAACATCAAAGCTTCGCTGCCACCGACCGTGACGGTCACGTCCGTCGGGTCGACGTCCAGCCCAAGGCCGCGCATGTATTTCGAAACGGCCTGCTGCGATTCTTTCAGGCCCTGCGATGGTCCGTAAGCCAGAACCTTGTCCGAAAAATCACGGATCGCGTCGATCATTTCCGGCGGCGTCTCGATGTCCGGCTGACCGATGTTCAGGTGATACACCTTTAATCCACGGGCCCTGGCTTCATCGGCAAAGGGCACCAGCTTGCGTATCGGGGACGCAGGCATCACCTGATCTCGATGGGACAGCTTCATCAGAATCCTCCACTCGGGAAAACCGGCGCAATCGTATCATTTACGCACCCTGAAACAACCCGAAATGCGACCTGAATTACAACGCAGCCCCCAGGCGGTCTGTGGTAATATGTCCGGCGATTGTGTTTGCGGGTGAAAATCCTGCAATATCTGGCGGGGTCTGGATAAGGCGCGTTTTGACGCGCGACCATATTCCAGAAGGTGAAGCGCGTTCATACGCGCCCGGTGCGTTGCAACGGAAAGCGAATTTGGAAATCAGAAACGACAAAGCGGCGGCAGTCAAGCGGTCTGCAGAAGCCATGCCCGAACCGGGCGAATTGCCGGACTGGCCCTGCTGGTCTGGAGCGCGGATCGCTTTGTCGATGGATCCGCATCGGCCGCCCGGCATTTCGGAATGCCCCCCCTGCTTATTGGCATGGTCGTGGTCGGCTTCGGCACTTCCGCCCCGGAAATGGTCGTATCTGCACTTGCGGCAATTCAGGGCAGTCCCGGCATTGCACTGGGCAACGCCTATGGGTCCAACATAACGAACATCGCGCTGATCCTGGGCGTGACCGCGCTTATCAGTCCGATCGCCGTTCATTCGCAAATCCTGCGCAAGGAACTGCCAATCCTGACTATCGTCACCGCGCTGGCCGCCTGGCAGATCATGGACGGACAAATCAGTCGCATTGACGCGATCGTGTTGCTGGCCGTTTTTGCAGGCCTGATGAGCTGGACAATCATCCAGGGAATACGGAAAAGGGATGACGCGCTTGGCCTGGAACTGAATCAGGAAATGGATGTCTGCGTGATGCCAATCCGCAGAGCGCTCTTCTGGGTACTTGCCGGGCTTGCGCTGCTGATTGCAAGTTCCCGTTTACTGGTCTGGGCCGCCGTGACCATTGCGCGCGCCTTCGGGGTCAGCGATCTGATCATCGGCCTGACCGTCGTCGCGATCGGCACGTCCCTGCCGGAGCTGGCATCGTCAATAATCGCCGCCCGCAAAAAAGAACACGACATCGCACTGGGCAACATCCTTGGATCCAACCTGTTCAACACGCTCGCTGTGGTGGGTATCGCGGGAAGCATCCATCCGATGGCGGTCGGACCGGAAGTTTTTGACCGCGACATGCTGGTCATGGCGGCAGTCACCCTGTCACTGTTCATATTCGGTTTCGGATTCAGGAAACCGGGATGCATCGGCCGCGTCAAAGGGGCGATTCTGCTTGCCTGTTACATCGGTTACACCGGCTGGCTGATCATCACGATGATTGGCAAGTAGCCCTGAAACACAGGCGTTGCGACACAGATTCACTTAAATTCAAGGTTCTGACACCGTCCTCAGTTCCTGAGTGTGCCGTCCAGGGTCTTCACTGCAGATTCGGCCTCTGAAACGATGCGGTCAATCACTTCGGCCACCGTCGGGATATCGGTGATCATGCCGCCAACCTGGCCAAGCGGCAGTACGCCGCGACCGTTGTCACCATCGACAGTGCCCGCCTTGAAGGCGTCAAAACCGATAGCCATGCGGGCCATCATCAACGACTTTTTGTAACCCATGAAAAGGATACCCATAAACAGCTTCAGCCACGGCAGGCCAAGCATTGCCGCGATACGTCGGGAATTCAGCAGCGCGCTGACAGGGTTCAGGTGACGCCTGATTATCCTTCGGCTTGCATCGGACTTCATGAATCGCGCCG